>Ga0351885_10139_pt1 | contig 36285 bp, 29 predicted proteins | sample TotcelFGM3001L13_FD_206771 | JGI IMG/M metagenome (GOLD analysis project Ga0351885, IMG submission 206771) | Enriched cells from coal bed in the Powder River Basin, Montana, United States - Total cells FGM rep3 HSBNCT.FGM.300.1.L13 ... | reverse complement strand
TCGGGTCAGCTTCCGGGAATTAGTGCGCCTGATGGTGGATGCCGATCTTCAGGATCTCATCAATCTGCGTCAGTGCCAGGACGTGATCCAGCGTCTGCAGCAGGAAAACGGCCTCGGCCCTCGGGGCGCGACTGACTAACCGCATTAGCGGGAAGTGGGGTCAGGGTGGGGATAATTGGGTAACGACCGGGGTTGCTGAAAAAATGGCAAAGGCCCTGAACAATCTTCCACGGGATTATTTCGAGATCTCATAATGAGCCGGCAACCTCGCCGCCGACTAAAGGGAGCAACCGGAAGCATCATGGAACTTGACGCAAAAATATATGTGGCCGGGCACCGGGGTCTGGTGGGAGGCGCCATTTGGCGGTGTCTGCAGGCTGCCGGGTTTAAGAATCTGGTGGGTCGCAGCTCTCAGGAATTGGACCTGAGGGATCAGGTCGCGGTGATCGACTTTTTTGGCCGGGAGCGCCCGAAGTACGTCTTCCTGGCGGCTGCCCGGGTGGGGGGGATCAGGGCCAACAAAACCTATCCGGCGGAGTTTATTTACGACAACCTGGTGATTCAGGCCAATGTAATTCACCAGGCCTACGGGCATGAAGTCAAAAAGCTTCTGTTTCTGGGGAGTTCCTGCATATACCCCCGGCTCTGTCCTCAGCCCATGAAAGAAGACTATCTTCTGGACGGCAAGCTGGAACCCACCAATGAGCCCTACGCGGTGGCGAAGATCGCCGGCATTAAGATGTGCCAGTCATATAACCGGCAGTACGGCACCTGTTTTATCTCGGTGATGCCCACCAATCTCTACGGCCCGGGGGACAATTTCGACCTGCTGGACTCCCACGTCATCCCCGCCATGATCCGCAAGTTTCATCAGGCCAAGGTTGCGGGCAAACCCGAGGTGGAGATCTGGGGCACCGGCACTCCCCGGCGGGAATTTCTCTACGTCGACGATCTGGCTGAGGCCTGCCTCTTTTTGATGGAAAACTATCATGACGGGGAGATCATCAACGTGGGGGTGGGCCATGACGTGGAGATCATGGAGTTGGCCCGCCAGGTGGCGGCCGTGACCGGCTTTAGCGGCCGGATTGTACTGGACCCCAGTTATCCCGACGGCACGCCGCAGAAATTGTTAGACGTCAGCCGCATCACCGCCCTGGGGTGGCAGGCCCGAACAACTCTCGATGTGGGCTTGCACAAGGCTTACGACTGGTTTTGCCGCAGCCCCTGGGCCCAGAAACCCTGAGCCGGCGACCCTGCGCCGGGTTCAGTCGATGGGACTCCGGCCCTCTTTTACCGCAAGTGAATGACCATAACTTTCCCGCTTACCCGGAAAGATTGACGGGCGCCGGACCTCATGGCAGGTCGTGAGCCGTTAAGCGGGGCGAGCGCGGCGCCGGACATGCCTTTTAACCCTGAAAAGAAACCCGGGCCAAATATGGGATAGTAGGGTCGGAGGTGAACCTGGCCCATCGCATCCCGGCCCAGGCCCGGGGCGGAGAGGTGGTCGTTTCTCAGGCGGTGTACCAGTTGGTACAGCCCGAGATTATGATTACCCGGAAGTTTGAGGTTCGGCTAAAAGGGATTCAAGACCCCGTCACTCTTTATGGCGTGGGCAGCTAACCCGGGATTATGGCTTTGGGGTCAAATAGGGGCGCATATCGATGAGGCGCACATGCTGATCTATGGCCAGGGCAGGGAAGGCCGAGTCGGAGAGCAGGGCGAATTTGGCCCGCCCGGCCGTAAGATGGCGAATCTGCTCGTCAAACGGGGCGAAAAACGGGGCGTAAATCCGTTCGGCCAGCCCCTTGTCTCCTCCGGGAAGATGGGGCTTGTCGCCGGGAAAGAGAAAGTAACCGCCCTTAAAGAAGGCCGGGGTGAAATGACGGTCATCGACGATGAGCCAGGCAATGCCGTATTGGCGACAGAAGGCCACCACCTCCTCAGGGTCAGCCGCGTAATAGGCCTTAAAGAGGTCCGCCAGCCGGGGCTTCAGTTGGGCCCAGTAACTCCGGCTCCAAGGGTGGGCCAGTTCATAGGTGGCAAAGGCCCGGCGTTGCGCGAAGGTGGGGATGGTGTCCATCAGATTGGGGTGGCCGGCGATGAGGACATCCTTGGAGGTCGAGTCCAGGGTGGCATAGACGGCCCGGTAGGCGGAGTAATCTTTGAGGCCGACCCCATGGAGGCGCCAGGCGCCCAGACCCGCCGCCACCACCAGGACCAGGATGGCCAGATAGCGGGGCCAACGCTCAACCCGCAGGGCGGTCTTGAGCCCCAGGGCCAGGAATAGGCAAGTAAAAAGATTCACGGTATACATCAGATACCGGTCGGGAACGAATAGCTTCAACAGAAAGAGCCGGGCCAGGAAATAAATGACCAGAGAGGACAAGCCCAGGTAGATGGCGGGTTTGAGCGCTTGCCGCCAAGCGGCCCAGTCCAGGCGCCGGCACCCAACCGCCAGCAGCGCCAACAGCCCCGCACCGATAAGGCCGCCGGCCACCGGACCCCACTCCTGGAACGGCGGGATGAATTCCCAGGGGCTGATAAATTCCCACAACAGCGAAGCTTCCGGCAGAATCGGGTAACGGCCATGGGCATAGAACTCGGGGTGATTGACCATCTCTCGGGCGCTAACCAGAGGTCCGTAGCCGTCAGCGCTGAACTGGAAGTTCAGCGCCAGTACCAGCAGCGCTCCCAGGCCCAGGAGGACAAAGTGGGCCGTCTGGGCCGGGAAAGGCGGCGGGTTATCCCGGCCCAGGCGCGCCAGCAGCCAGGCCAGCAGCGACGCCGGGGCCGCCACCATGAAGATGTAAGGGATGAACAGGGCCTGGAGCAGGAGCGCCCCGCCCATGACCCAGGGCCGCCGGGTCTGCCAGCCCAGCCAGAAGAGGGCCAGGAGCGGGGCCGCAAAGGCCCGGGCCAGGCCTCCGGCCAGGTTGTCTATAAAGAACGGCATCAGCCAGAAGCAGGCCATCATCGTCCACCCCAGGCGGCGGTCTGCCAGGCGGGTCCCGATCTTAAAGAGGCAGAGAGCCAGGAAGACGAACAGGAACCCGGGAAGGAGCTTGGAGAAGAACAGGGGGGAAACCCACCAGGAGGCCAGCCGGTAGAGACCCTTGACGCCCCAGGAAACGTAGGCCCTTGCATAGCCGGTAAGGAAGTCGCCCGGGAACAAGGCCGGGTCCTGCCATTGCTGCATCCAGTAGATCTGCTGGCGGACGTCGTCATTAATGATCAAAGGATTGGTCAGAGCCGGGAAGTGCGCCAAGACGAAGATGACCCCGGAAATCAGGGCCACCATTATTTCGGGCCAGGGGTCCCTGGTCCAGCCTGCTTGACGCTCCGTGGGTTCAGATTGGTTTTTCAAAGACGCGGAAGACCTTGTAGCGCTGGCCGCCCAGGGCGACGATAACCTTGATCCAGTGCTTGAGATTCGCCGGGACCAGGGAAAGATCGGCCATCTCGCAGGGAGTGTGTTTTACCAGGTAGATATAGGCGCGCAGGAGCAGAGCCAGGTGAAAGTACCGTCGTTGGTATGGCTGGCTGATCCCCACCACCATGGCCCGGATCTTGTTGACCGGCCGGTACTTGGCCCAATAGAGCAGGCGGAGTTTGCCCCAGAGGGTCAGACGCCCGTTTAACTGCCGGATGAGCGGATTGAGGTCGGGCAGGGCGATGCCGAAGCCGGCCACGCGGTTGTTGTCCAGGAGAACATAAGCCATTTCCGGACGTAAGCAGGGTTTGACCATGGCAAGCATATCATCGAACTGGCGCCGGGTCAGGGGCACGTGTCCCCAGTTGGGCAACCAGGCTGTATTGAACAGTTGGAAGACCTCGTCGGCGCGGCGGTTGACTTCTTTGGGGCTGTAGGTCACGATCTCGATGTCCTGCCCGCGCATGATCTGGTCATAGCGCCGCTGCATGGTTTCCAGGTCCGCCTGCCGGTTGGTGATCTTATAAGCATGCCAATCCATGGCCTTGACAAAACCCAGGGAGGCCAGGAGGTCCTGGTAATAAGGCGGGTTGTGGGTTTGGAAGATGACCGGCATGGAGTCGAACCCCTCAACCAGCAGCCCCATCTCATCGTAAATGCCGAAATTCAAGGGGCCAACCATGCGGGTCTTGCCACGCTCTCGCAGCCAGGCGGCGGCCGCCTCAAACAGGGCCGCGGCCACATCCCGGTCCGAGATAGACTCAAAGAATCCGAAGAAACCGGTTTCCGGGCCGTGACAAGTGTCATGGAGCCGATTGATGTGGGCTGACAGGCGCCCAACCGGCCTGCCGTCTTGGAAGGCCAAAAAATACCGGGCTTCTCCGAACTCAAAGAAAGGCCCGCGCCGGGGATCCAGAAACTGGCGCTGTTGAGAGAGAATAGGGGGCACCCAGTGAGGGTCCCCTTGATAGATATACCAGGGCAGGCGGAGAAATTCCCACAAGGACGCGTCATTCTGAACGGGAGAAACCGTGATCTCCCCGCTTGACTTCATCAAGGTGCCTCTTACTCGGGTTTCCGGAGAACGACGCGAGCCTTCAAGCCTTCTTTTAAGTCCAGGTCGGGGTTGGGGACAGTTAACTCCACTTCATAGTAGGCCGGCTGGTCCGGGCCGGTGGCAATTGAGGACCAGGCAACGCGGCTGACCCTAGCCTGGAATTTCTTCCCCGGCAGGGCGTCCAGGGTCACCTCGGCTTTTTGGCCGATTTTAACCTGGAGGGCCTCAATTTCAAAGGCCTGGGCCCGCAGGAGCATGGGGTCCATCACCCCCACTTGAAAGGCGGCCGGCAGGGGGGGTAGTTCGGCGCCTTCCCGCATCTCGGGGTTGACCCCGATGATATAGCCGCTGCAGGGGGCGTTCAGACTCCCTTCCCGGGGAACCTGACCGGATTTTAAGGCACTGCCCAGCAATTCACTCAGGACTTCCCGGTCTTGCTGAGCCAGTTGGCGGGCCTTTTCGAGGTTCTTCCCCAGGGTCGAATTCTCCTGGCGCAGTAAATCTATTTCCTGATTGACCTGGGCCAGGCTTTGGGTGGGCGCCAGCTTTTTCTGGACCAGCAGGGTGAGTTCCTGTTGTTTATTCAGCATGGGGACCAGAGCGCGGTCCATTTCCAATCGTCTCATCTCCATTTCGGAAATTTGCGGCGGAGCGAGTCGCTGCTGAATCGCCATTCGGGCTTCCGGAGCCAGGCGATAGGTTGCCAGGACTTCCCCTTTTGCTACCCGCTGTCCGGAGTGGACTCGCATGGAAGTTATAATTCCCTTAAAGGGCATATCGACATGGCGTTTCAAGGAGCAGAATAATTTGGCGTTGAAGATTATTTCGGGCTCCGCAGCTTCCGGTGGCGCGGTGGCCTGAGTGACCGGCTTCTCTGCGGCGAATCCCGCTGCCGGGAGGCTTAATCCCAGGCAGATGGTCAACAACCAGCCCCCCAGGGCCGCCCACTTACTTTTGGAAAGAGCTCGCATTAACATATGTTTGACCTAAATCTCCCGAAATCTGGCGGAGAGCCAGGGCTGCCTTATCGTATTCCAGTGCCTTGAACAGCGCTTCTTTTTTTGCCACCAAGACATCTTTGCGAGTACTTAAGACTTCCGACAGGGGCATCCCTCCGGATTGGTAGCTGATTTCCATCTGGCGGGCTTTGAGTTGGATAAGTTCTAAGTCGGCTTGGCCCGCCTGCAACATAAAGGCAGCCTCCTTAACCTGTCCTTGAGCCTCCAGCAATTTGTTTTCCAGGTCCTTTTCCGCCTGGTCCCTGCCGGTGTCGTATTGCTGCAAGACGATTTTTTGCCGGGTGACATTGCGGATCCGTTTGAACCCGTCCCAGATCGGCACATACAGACCGAAGCCAGCGTAAAAACCATAGCTGGTTGAACTCAAGGGGTCCGGCGTCGCGGCGGTGAACAGAATGGTGGGGAGAGTCTTGGCCCTGGCCAACTTAACATTATAGGCCTGGAGCTTGAGGCCGATTTCTATCATTTTGAGGTCATAAGAGCGGCTCTTGGTTTGTTCCCAGGTGGCGGAGTTCGGATCGAAGTTTCCCAATACTTGTTTTTGGGTGTTCTGGAGATCGGGAGTCAGGTCCAGGGTGGGCGGCAAACCCAATAGATTCTTCAGATTTTCTATAACTTTCTTTCGGAGAAAGGCCAGATGTTCCATTTCATTGTTGGCCATCTTCAATCCCTGCTCAGCCGCCTTAACTTGTAAGGAGGTGCCGGTCCCGGCACTGAAACGGTTCTCTGAATACGAGAGTTGTTCCCGATATACATTAATCCGGTCTTTCACAATAAGAGTCTGGTTTTTAAAATAATCTAATTCCAGAAATAGTTGACCTAAGCGAGCTAACCCATAGGAAATAGTCTTGAGGTGAGTCAGAATAGCTACTTCTGTGGCCAATTTTTGGGCCTGAAGGGTAAAGTAAGAGGCGATGGGATTATAACTGGGGTCAGTGGAAAAATTCAAGCTGTAAGGAGGACCGGTTGTATTGACCGGGCGGTTGGGATAATAGTAGGTGCGGAAGTCAATTGAAGGGACCAAGCCATAACGGCTGTCGGTTTCGTCTAATCTCTTCAGATCGATTTCCATGGAACTCTTCGTTAGGTATGGTGATTGGTTTAAGGCAATTTTGACGGCTTCCTCGTAATTCAAGGGGCCGCTAGGGGATAAGGCCGGAGTCCCCGGAGGAGATGCTCCATGGACCGGCTGGCTCAGGGTGGTAAGCCCAATAGTCATGAAGGCCCAGGCAATGATGCATATGAACCTAAGATTGGAGATCGAAAGGACTACAGAAAAGCGCGGATGAGGGCACTGCCCCGTCTTCGGTTGTAGGGAAAGGGCTCTCAAGGGTAAAACCTTCCTTATTATCATGGTCATGACAGGTCGAGGAGATAAGGATATTATGGTCATTATTCATACTTTATGGTCATTGTTCATAAAGAACGCCGTCTCGTATCGAACTGATCCGGGTGCATTCGCCGGCAATTTCGGGATCATGCGTGACCACTATGATGGCAGTCTTACCGTCACTGACGATCTCGGCAAAATGGTCCAGGACCGAGTGGCCATGGCTCCGGTCGAGCTGGCCGGTAGGTTCGTCCGCCAGGATGACCTGAGGTTCATTGACCAGGGCCCGGGCCACTGCCACCCGTTGGCGTTCACCCCCGGAAAGGCGATTGGAAGAGTGGTGAATGCGATGCCCCAGGTTGACGCGTTCCAAGGCGACGGCGATACGGTCCGGTCGCTCCCGCCGGTCAACTCCGGCATAGATTAAAGGAAATTCCAGGTTTTCATAGACAGTGGAATTTTCCAACAGGTCACAGCTCTGGAAGACAAATCCAACGCGATTGCGGCGAAATTCCGCCTGGGCGTTGCGATCCAGGTTGAGCACATCCTGGCCCCCCAAAAAATATGAGCCGCTGGTGGGATGGAGAAAAATACCCAGGATAAAGAGCAGAGTGGACTTCCCGGATCCCGAAGGCCCCATGATCGCCACGATTTCTCCGGGGTAGACCTTTAGATTGATATTGCGGAGCACATGGATCAAATCGACGCCATTGTCATAGGTCTTGCACAGGTCGGTCACCCGGATCAAGGCGCCGTTGCCCGGGCTGGACAAAGCTGATTTATTCATAACGGATGGCGGATACCACTTCCATGCGACTGGCCCGGATTGACGGGAAGAGGCCAGCTCCAACACCAATCAACACTGCAAACAGGAAAGCCAGGGTCACACCGTATAAGAAGAGATTTTCCGGCGGGCGACTCTCGATGAAGTAGCCCAAAATCTCCATCAGGATGCGGCCGATTCCAGCTCCCAAGAGGGCCGCCCCCACGCTCAGACAGAGAGCTTCGGAGAGAAATTGAGCCAAGATATCGCGATCTTCAGCGCCCATGGCCTTTTTCAATCCGATTTCCCGGGTTCGAGAGGTGACCGCGGCCATCATTACGTTCCAGATCCCGACGCCTCCCAAGAGAAAGGTAGCGCTGGTGGCCAGGTAAATCAAAAACTCGATCCACCAAGCCAGCAACTGGACGCGTTTTAAAGCCTCCCAGGCGACTTCGACGTGAAGCTCCTCGGGGGATTGGTGAGATTTGACGATTCCGGGAATCGCGGCGGCCACGGCGCCCACGTCATCCCAGGTGGCGCAACGCAGATAGAGACGGTCAGCCAGCAGTCGACCCGGGAAACGGTCCTCGGAAGTTGTGAGGGGAAGAAACACGGAGTTCGCTAACCCGCTATCGGTGACTCCCCCCAACACCCCGGAAATCCGATAAATCTCCCGGTTGATCTCCAGGTCTTTGCCGCTGACATGGGTGTCGCCGAACATCTTTTTAGCCAGTTCGGCCCCCATGACACATTCCCGTTTGTGCCCGTGCACGGCGTCAATGCCGAAAAGTTTCCCGGTGAGCGGCCAAAAATTGCGGACCTGCCAAAAACCCTCATCCACCGCCAGGACCATAAAACCGAAGCGCTGGCCTTTGAAGTTGCTGTTTTGGCCATGCTTCACGGCCGTGAGGCTTAATTCTTTGACTCCCTCGAGGCGTTTGAGGGCGTTGAGGGTTTGCTCCCGGAACCACTGGGGCCGATAAGACCGCTCATTGTCGAAATAGATTCTTAAGACGGTAACTCCGCCGATTAGGTCAAGATTCTCGTTAAAGTTGTTCTTGACCTCCCGGCTCATAGTGACAATATTCAGGAACCCGGCCACGCCCAAAGCAATAGCCAAAACTACCCCCATATAGCGGCGGCGATGACGTATAACCTGACGCACACTAACCCGCATGAGGTCGTTAAGCTGCATGAGGCGCGCTTTCCTCCTTGATAGCCAAATTAATCGCCTAACATGCTGGCGGCAGTGCCGTTGGCACTGTTATATTTAGTAGTAAAACCGCTCTCCTCCAGGAAAGAGTCCGGCTGGGTGAGGTCACAAGCCCGGATACGGTGTTTTTTGGCCAATTTCTCCAGGACTTCCAAGACGTAGTTAATCTGCTTATCATTGTGTGTGCTCATGTAAGCGGTGCGGATTACCGCTTGCCCCCGAGGAACGGCCGGATAGATGGCGGGCAAAGCAAATACACCGTGCTCGAACATGTCACGTGCAAACAGAGCCGCTTTCTCTTCCCCCCCGATGTATATGGGAATGATGGGGGATTTGGAGTTTTTGGTGATAAGCCCGATCTCCCGGTAACCGGCATGGACACGGCGGGTAATATCCCACAGGCGGGTAACCCGGTCCGGGTCCTCGTCCAGGATATCCAGGCAGGCCAGAACGGTGGCAGTATTGCTGGCAGGAAGGGCGGCCGAGAAAATGAGCGGCTTGGAATGGTGTCGCAGGTACTCCAATACCGCTTCGTCGTCGGCGGCGATGAATCCACCGATGGAAGCCAGGGCCTTGCTGAAGGTGCCCATAATAAAATCAACTTCAGGCGTGAGTCCGAAATGATCGGCTGTTCCCCTTCCACCTCGGCCCATCACTCCTAACCCATGGGCGTCATCCAGGTAGATGAGCAGGTCCGGATGACTTCTCTTCAGGGCTACCAGTTCGTCCAGGGGCGCCAGATCCCCGGACATGCTGAACACGCCTTCGGTGACCAGGAACAGGCAACCGTTGGAGTTCTTTTGGCGCGCCGCCGCTAATTTGCGGGCTGCGGCCGCCGCATCGTTGTGGCCGAAGGGAATCAGCCGGGCGCGCGAGGCCTGACACCCTTCAAAGATGCTGGCATGGTTTTCACGATCACACACGATAATATCCTGGGGGGTCAACATACAGGCAATAGCCCCAAGATTCGTGGTGAACCCGGTGGCATGGACCACCGCCTTTTTCTTACCGACAAAGGCGGCCAGCCGATCCTCCAGGTTTTCATGCAAGGTCAAGTTGCCGCATAAGAATCGGGATCCCCCGGGTCCACTACCCCACCGATATGCAGCCTTGGCCGTTGCCTCAATTACTCTGGGATCGTGAGTAAATCCCAGGTAGTCGTTGGACCCAATCATAATCAGACGCCGGCCCGACACCTCCACTTCCGTGCCCCAAGATCGGTCTATGGGCCGGAAGTAAGGGTAAAACCCTTGTTCCCTGGCGTCTTGGACCATAAGAGCAAAAGGTTGGCAGCGGTTTCTAAGTTTCATAAAAGGATTCTACCCCCTCCCCCTCCGGTAGGTTTACACCTTTTTATTTCTATCTTGAGAAAATGTCAATGAGATTTGTATCAATAAACAGATAAACTCCCCCACACCACCCATTGACATCAATGCATCTTACCATAATCGAACTCATTTTTTGACAAAAAAATCTCCTATATGGGGATATATCGGCAAATATTAAGAATCAAATCACTTTTTTTATTCATTGGAGCGCTTTTCTGGAGAAAAATTTTGTCGCCAGGCTTACGGCCGGTCCAGCCCGGTGGAGGTGAAATTGCCCCCCGACGTTGCAGGCGCACCCGGCCTTGGGGCGCTCTCTCCTGGGACTCGGGAACCAGTAAATCTTTTACACCCGGCGTCCGCGGCTGGGGCTCGTCGGTGGAAGCTTTAATCATTTGACCGCGGCCACAGGTTTAAAGTTAAGGCGAATAGTCCAGGTTCCTATAACTAAGGCCCGGTGCATCCGGATGACATGCGCCACCTATCCCTCATCGGGACAAAATCCCAGCCTGAGAAGTTTCATGAGTTCTCAGGGACCCCGCCCAACAGGCGTCTTATCGCCCGGGCCTGGCCGGGGGTGATGCTGGGATGGGCATCAGGACAAAATTTGCCATATTCCTCCGCCGTGAGGGGTTGGGAAACCGAGCCCCCGCGGTTGAGTTCAACATAGCATTTTCTGGCCAACCGGCTCATCTCCAGGTATTGGGCGCTCCAAATGGGCAGGCTGCGGAGCTGCCCGCCCACCATTACTGCCAGGATAACCCCTGCCAGGACCTGGGCATACCGTCGGGACGGCATCCTGGCGGCCAACAGACGCCACGCCGTCCCCAGGAGCAGCAGGGCGCCGATCAGGGTAAAGATGTCATAACGGGCTACAAAGGCCTGACTCACCGACCGCTGATAACGGGTCAGGGAGACCAGGAAGAAGGGCAGGAAGTTGGCCGCCAGCGCCCAAAGGGCCAGACGTTTATCCGACCTCTCGCCCCAGAACCAGATTGCCGCCAAACATGCTATCAACAAAGCTACCCCGGCGATATAAGCCGGGATGGGAAAGTGGTAATGCCCCCAAAACAGGTAAAGGAAAGGGGACACCAGGGCGCCGCACAGGAGGTGTAAGAGATAAGCGGGGCCGGGCAGACCGGAAAATACCTGAAAATTGCGGCTGGCGGCGGCGTTGAGACCGGCAAACCGGAAATAGCCGACTGCGAACAGGACGCACACCAGGCCAACTACCCCGGTAACGGCCCAGAAAGTCCTCCATGAGACCCGTTCCCCCATGATGAGGATATAGAGGGGCAAAGCCAGGAGTCCGAGCAGTGGGTAATTGTGAGACAGTATGGACAGGGCGGCGCACACCCCCAGGCCCAAAAGTTTGCCGCCCGAGGGGGCATGCAGATACCGGTCGGTGATGAGCAGCGCTCCCAGAAAAAATCCCAGGCTCAAAAGATAGCCGAAATAAAAGGCATTCCAGGTAATGGCGTGATGGGCCGCCGACATGGCGTAGAGCAGGCTCAGGGTAAAAGCCAGGCCAGGCTCCCAGTGCCGTCGGCAAAAGCTATAGAGCAGAAACGCATTCACGCCGGTCCCCAGGCAGTTGATCAACACCAAGATCGAGTATTGTTCCCCGGCAATTTTCACCAAGCCGTAGTAAATCAGGTGGAAGAAGGGGAACCATTGCTCTCCATCCGGAGTGAGGAGGTATTGTCCGAAAGGACGCTCCGCCATTTGGATGAGGGCAGTCCAATCGTCGATAATATAAAAGAAACCCGGCCGCCAAAAGATTATTACCGGCAAAGCCAGCAACGCCAGCAACACCAGGAGCGGGTGCAACGCTGCCGGAGCCGGCTTTGATGCCCCAAGGTTTGGCGCCTCAGCCGGCGGTATGTTTGACGGTCTCTGAATGACGATTATCCCATCGGTGAATGCGGCGCAGAACTTAAATTTTCCCGTCCCCGCAGTTCGGCAGTGGCCGGATACGCGCCTCTCAGCGGAATAAGACCGAGGAGCAGGTGGAAGAACCAGCAACTTTGGGGAAAGAGCAGCCCGTCGAAGAATTGAAAATGCACCAGCGCCACAGTGAGAGGAAACAGGAGTACCAGGGGATGAAAAAATAACCCAGGCGGAGGTTTGAAGGCCAGGCCCACCAATTTCGCCAACAGAATCCCCAGGGCGGCCAGATAGGTCAAGGTGAAAGGCAACCCCAGGCCCACCATTAAGGTTAGAAACTGGTTATCGGCACTGACAATATCGCGGGCGAAGTGGCTAAACTCCTCTTTGGTGACGGTGGGGCAGGTGAGTTGATAATCCTGGAGAAATTGGTCTCGGGGAGCCCGCAGGCCAATCCCGAACCAGGGATATTTTTGGGCGATGCTCCAGGAAAAGGGAAAATTTTCCATCCGGCAGCTTGACCCGGTATAGGCCGTGGAGAGCTTAAACCAGAGGATTTTTTGGTGAAAGACTCCTACCACCATGGCCATGACCAGGCAGATGAGCACAAAATATTTCCACCGCAGGGTCCCGAATAAGACGGCCGCCAGGGAGACCCCCAGGGGGATGAATACCACGGATATCCGTTCGCTGAGGCAGAGGATGACATAGCTGAGGCTTAGAAGGGTGATACTCAAGACGATCAAAGGCTGCGACTTTTGACTCAACAGCGCCAGGGGCGCAAAGGACAGGAGTAGAATCACATTGGTGAGCGGATGGCTGCGGTCACTGATAAAATGCTCGATATAGCCGGTCCGGAAGTACCCCAGGAAGCTTAGGATCAGCAGTCCGCCCAATATCCCCAGGCAGAGCCAGGTAAACCGGCGCTGGTTTTCCGGAGTTTGCAGCAGGATCCGGGCGCACCAGAATCCTCCCAATCCCGAGGAAAGCAGGACGAAAACCCGAAAGAAAGATGATAAAGGCGTGAAGCTGAACAGGACGCTGACCCCGGCCACCGACGCCAGGACCGCGGAAATCAGAAATTCCGGCGACTTGAACTTGATGGCGCCGCGCCTTCCGAAGACCACCGCCGCAATCAAGGTGAGAAAGGCCAACAGGCCCGAAAACAGGTTGGATCTATCCCCGGCTACCAGCAGGAAGGACGGATGCTGGAAGGCCAACTGGCAGGAGGTGGCGGCAAAAAAGATCCAGACAATCTTTTCCGATCTTGCCATTGCTGCCTGTTCGCCCGGGGCCGTCACACCATTACCGTCAAGCGGTTTGCATTTTGGGGAAAATCTTAGTATGAACTTCAGGTAATAGGCCGAAGTTACCAGAAAGGGCCTCCTTGCCCGCTCGGTGTCGGATAAACGGTTTTTGCTGATGTGCAGAAGATTCGTCGGGTCGACCCACCAAAATCTTTATTAATCAACATCTATAGCAGGTAATCAGGAGAAAGGGAAGTATGCTGGCCGGGAAAAAAGTGTTGGTAGTCATGCCTGCCTATAACGCCGCTCAAACCCTGGAGCGCACCTATCAGGACATCCCCTTTGACGTGGTGGATGAAGTCTTGCTGGTGGACGACGCCTCCCACGATGAGACGGTGGAGGTGGCCCGGAGGCTGGGCATCCGGTGCCTTTTACATGACCGGAACCTGGGCTATGGCGCCAACCAAAAAACCTGTTACACCGAGGCCCTGAAACTGGGCGCCGATATCGTGGTGATGGTCCACCCCGATTATCAATATTCCCCCAAGATTATACCGGCCCTGGCCGGCCTGGTGGCCAGCGGCGAATACGAGGTGGCCATCGGCTCTCGCATTTTAGGGGGCAAAGCCTGCCACGGCGGCATGCCTCCCTATAAATATTTATTCAACCGGGTACTCACCCTGTTCCAGAACCTGCTCCTGGGCGCCAAACTCTCCGAATATCACACGGGTTTCCGGGCCTTTTCCCGGAAAGTCCTGGAAACGCTCCCTCTGGGGGAGGACTCCGACGATTTTGTCTTCGACAATCAGATGTTAGCCCAGGCCATTTACTTCGGGTTTGCCATCGGCGAGGTCTCCTGTCCCACCCGCTATTTTCCGGAAGCTTCTTCCATCAATTTTCCCCGGAGCGTCAAATACGGTCTGGGAGTGCTGGCGACTTCGGTGAAATTTTTTCTGCAAAAGCGGGGTTTGGGCCAGTACCCCATTTTCTCCCCCCAGGGCCGGAGGCTCAGGACCCGGGATCATGATGCCGAGCCGGATTCGGACCCGGATGTCCCCGTTTCCTCCCCGCCGGTAGCCCCGGTCTGATCCGGCCCGGGAGTGGAGGTATTTCAGGCCTCACTGGGCTTGCAGGTGTTTGATCCAATCATTGATTTCCAGGTGGAGTTTTGAGAAAAACCCTTCTGGAGACAGCCATTCCAGCCAAAGTTTGCGGCACCCCTGCTGAAGAGCCACAAAATCGTCGGGAGATAGTTTGGCGTGGAACTCGGCAAGCCGTCTGTCAATGGAACTTATTTCATCTTCTTCAATCCAGACGCAGTGTCTTTGCCAATCAATGTGATTCTCATAAGGCAAGACACAATCGGTATTGATGAAGAGCGGGATCCTTCCTCCCCCAAGAGTCTCATATAATCTATAGGAAAAATTGCCTCCCCCCCGGGCGCATACGACGTAATCGCTGGCAAGCATATTTTCTACAAAGTCGTAGCGGGCTTGTTGAAGCATTTTGGGGTCTATTTTTCCGTCAGCCTGCACCGCGCCGCCGAAGTGCCCAGATTTAAAGATAAAATTGGTTTCCAATAATGAACTGCGGGATAGCCGCAGTAAGGCTTTGGCCCGTGGCGCGGAGGGATTCAAGCCTTTGAAAGGCCCCTCCCGAGCCTGATCCGCGATTAATTCCACCCGAGTCTCGGCAGGCCCTATCTTTCTGAGAACGGCGCGCCTAACTTGCCCCAGCGCAGCCGAAAGTTTATTCCTGTAACTGAGGAACCCCGGTTGACCACAGAATCCCACCACCGGCTTCTCTCTTTTGGGGCGCACCGGGAGTATTCCCTGCCAGTACTTGGCGACAAAATCCTCACTCCAGGACGGCATGGCAAACTCACCGGGACGGTGGACGGACTTATAGAGAGAGGTTCGAAACACCATGCAGTTGGGAATGTCGATGGGCTCGGCGGAATCGGCACAGAAGAAAATGATTACCGGTTTTCCCGCCGCTTTGGCCGCCGTGCCAAAACGCAGGGCGCTATCGCGCATGGTATCCCAGTTACCGGTCTCTCCCGGGAATATAGCCACATCAGCTTCCTCCAGGGAAACCAGTTCAAAGAATTGCTGACCTGTTTCCACATAGCGGTCATACCGGCCGAATACAGGGTTTTCGGGTTCTTCCGGATTCTTCCCCCAGAAAGGAAAAAGAATCTGGGCATGCCTCTGTCCAGGAAGCAGGTAATCCGGATCGCTAAAAAACTTTATCTTTTGTGGGTAGGTCATTTTATGAAGATAGGGTCTGAATAGGCGAAGTTAAGGACCAATATCTCTGATCAAGCATCTCCAGCATATCCTCAACGGTCAAATCTGCGTTACCGAGACTATGCTGGGAAAGTCATTTGACGATAAACTCATGCGCAAGCACTCAACTATTGGAGCTTTTCTTAAATCCCAGCATCCGGCCAAGCGCCGGACGCAACGTTTGTCTGGCCCAGCTCAGCAGCCGGCTTTGACGGCAGAATAATTGCCAGGCAGTTTCAATGGGGCGGCGCCGGGCATCGATGATCAGGCCTTCGCTCTGACATAATTTTACCGCCTGGCGCACCCACCGGCCCCGGACAATCGCAGTGCAGAAATAGGGTAACGCCAGATTGGTTACCTGATCGGTCGCTGGATCCCGCTTGACGCTGAAAAAGGGAACGTCCTGAGACCGGCTGCGTTCGGTCCCCTTAATTTCCATGTCCCAGCCACTTTCGCCATCGACCAGCAGAGATCGCAACACTTCTTTATCCCAGAGGGCGGCCTGCAGTGAGACCCGGTAGGGAGCGGTTTTGCTGATCACCCCCAGGTGATTGTTGTCGGCGCAGGGCAGGTCCGGGCCCGGAGAAGGATACAGACGGAGGCAGCCGGCCCGGTGCTGACTCAGGTAGGCCGCGAGGGCGAGGATAGTGGCCGTATCCGCCTTCCCTTCTAAAAGGTAATCTTCTTGCAGATAAAGAACGTAGGGAGTCGGGACCTTATCCAAGACCAACCGCAAGTTGGAGGCCCAACCCCGGTCTTCATCCGTCAGGATGGTCTTTACCCGATCATCGGGATAAGACTGCCGATTGGCAATCAGGAAGATGGGGAAAGGACAGTCGGGCCAGTAGCGGAAAAACAGGGTAAAAAATGGATTCCAGACGTCCTGGAATTTGTCGCAGGAAGAAACCACTATCGAAGTTGAATTTAATGTTTCAGTCATTTTCGCAGGTGACATCGATTATTTCTATTTTCGGTTAATTGAGGATTACCAGCAGAATTGTTGCATCTATAACTTATGTGGACTTATCAGAAGCCCAATCAGCTCATCCGACCCCAGCAAATAATATAATTATCTGAACTTGTGAGTGGTTTTTCTTCAATAATCTCGATATTGGGAAGATATTTTTTGAGGTCGTTGATTCTTAGATGGTTATTTAAATCACTATCATTTAAACCTGAATTCATTGTTAAGTACCCTCTTTTTGATCTAGAAAGCACTTTCTCAACGTATTTTATTTGAAGAGGGAGAGGAAGTTCGGAAAATGCGTAATTGCTGATGACAAGATCAAAATCCCTTATGTCGTCATACTGATTTAGAGTGGACGTTTCATAACTACTGTTTAATAAATGTGATTCGAGATATTTTTGAATAAGCTTTAAGACCGGGAACAAATCAAAAAGAAGATATGTTTTAATGTTAAATATTTGATCAATCACCAACATTTGTCCACCATAACCACAACCTATTTCTGCTATAGAAAAGTTATGTAAATTTCCAAACAATAATTTAAGATCGCTAGCTACTTTTGCATATCGCAAAGTAGTCGGGCTTATTTCTCCAATTAAATCGTATTCATATTTTATGGGGTTTCCGATCAGGTCATTAAGTTTTAATAGGCTAATCTTATCTATGATTTCAGGGCTATCTTTTTTTAAAATGTCTAAATATAATTGCCCTTGATCAAACGAAACATGCTCAAGAACCCTCCGATAGTATGGATGTGATTTGAATGAGCGAAAAGCTTTAGAGTTTTTGACTGCATTTTCAACTGCTATTAAATATAAATCGTCGTACTCGTTTGATACAGGCAGTTTACAATGTAGTAATCCATATAAAATATCAGTTGCCAATCTCGGATTTCTAACAGCCTTTATTAACTTTGAAAAAATGACTTTGTGGGAAGAGGCAGTAATCTTGTTGGCCATTGTCATATCTCCACCAAATGCCGTTATCGCCTATCTGGTACGGCCACCCTTATATAACCGGAAGGCTTTAAAAAAGAAACAAATTTTTGCCCCTACAGAAAATTGTTGTTTGGTACACAGTGGTATCAGGTCCGTCGCTGCCGAGTTGAGTTTGGGTGTATCCGGGCGTGAGACCGTCCCGGATCAAAGGCCACCAGTTTCGCCGCCCCGGCCACCTAACCCCCATCCAGTCTGTCGGCCTGCCGCCAATCCTCTCCTAATGCTGCCAGGGTCACCCCCTCCACCGGTCCGGTCGAAACCAGCCAGGTGAGGAAGGTGTGAATCTTATCGACGAACCCGTTGACCGCGGCCTCGGTGGGAAAGAGGGGGTTGGTCTCGGGCTTGAGTTCGGAAGAGTGGAAATACATGGTGAGCACCCGGCCGCCGCGGCGGCGGTGGAGGTAGGCCGCAAGTTTCAGAGAAGCCAGGGGATACATGGCCGGCTGCACCCCGGTGACGCCTCCATAGCGGAATAAGCCCCGCAGCCGGGCGCCCCAGGTCGGCGGCGCCAGTGCCGCCAGGCGGTCAATCAACGCCGGGGTTCCGGCTACCACGGGCACCAGGGTGATGGGGACCTCCAGGAGGGGCTTGTCATCCGGTCCGAGGCCGCCCAGCACAAAAGGGTCCGCCGGGGCCAGGAAAAAGCGGGGATCGGGATTTTTGCAGGTGAGCGGCGCCACGCTGCTGTCCACTTCGAGGCCGAATTCCGGCAAGAGGCTGAAGACCTGAGTCCCCGCATCAAACCGCCCCATGCGGAAGGACCGGGGCGTAGCCGCTAATCCCGCCCCGATCTGGGAGACCAGGCTGGCGAACTTTTCCCGGAGGAGCCCCCGAGGCAGCTTTTCCGAGGCCACCGGTTCGGGGTCTGGCAGGTCGGCGAACGGCGGGGTGTTCCAGTGGTGCAGATGGGCGCCGATTTCCGCCCCGTAATGGTCCCGCCACCGGGCCAGGACCCGGCAGGCGGCGGGGTCCCTGGCCACCTGATAGGTGGCCAGAAGCGTCAGGGGCAGGCCTAAATCCCGGGGGATAAAGGCCAGGCGCTCCAGGGCCTCGACGTTGGTCACCCCCGGCGGCGTGCGGGAATATAGCCCGGAAAACAGCCCTTCTTCTTCCACATCGATGGAGATCACCAGTTTCATGAGTGGTTTTGCCGCGCTCAAGTCCTCAGATCCAAAGCCACCTTGAGGCTGTGATGGAGGCGCTTGTCAAAGGCCGCCCGGAAGGCCCGGCGGTAATCGGCCAGCGGAAAGATGTGGGAAACCAGTCCCCGGCAGGGATAATCTCCCCGGGCCAGCAATTCCACCGCCTTTTCATAGGTGCGGACCGTCTGGCCCTGACAGACGCCATGGGCGAACATGGCGGAGCCGGTAAGCTTGAGTTCCCTGAACCACAGGCTGGATATGTCCACCGGCCCCAGGGACCCGGCGGTGCCCACCATGACGTAAGTCCCCCGGCTCCGCAGGGTCAGGAGTCCCTCCTGGAGAGAGCTTTTGCTGCCCACGCAGTCAAAAAAAAGATCGGCGCCGCCCTCCAGGTTGCCATCCCCCAGGGTGGTGGGCACTAATCGGGCCCCCACCGCCGCTCCCAGCAAGGCCCGGCTGGGGCTCGACATGATGACATCGGCACCCCCTTCCAGGGCCACCTCTTCCTGGAACCGGTACCGGGCCACCATCACCACCCGGGCCTTCGAACCCAGGGCCCGGAGCAGGCGGAGCAGGTGCTGGCCGATGATGCCGGCTCCCAGGATCACCACGGTGTGGGCGTCGTCCGGAAAATTATCCAGAACCGGCTGGAGGGCCGAGGCCACCGAATCGGTGAGTACGGCCACCTCATCGGGGACGTGATCCGGCACTCGCACCAGGCGGCTGGGGTGGGCGGCCATCATTTCGGCCATGCCGCCCCCCACGCCCCGGGTAAAGCCCAGAATCACTCCGGGGGCCAACTCGCCTTCGAGGAAGTTTTCGCAGAGGTTATAGGCCCCGGCGGCGCAATACCGGCACGGCGGCACTCCCCGGACGGCGCAGGGAAGGACCGGCTCCACCACCACCCGGTCGCCCGCCCGCCATTCTGACCCCGGGGGGGCCTCCACCACTTCGCCCAAGACCTCGTGCCCCAGCACCGCCGGCATGGAGGCATACGGCTCCAACAAAAAGGATTCGGCCCCTTTCAAGAGCCTCAGGTCCGAACCGCAGATGCCGCACAGGCGGGGACGCAGGACCACCCAGTCCGGCCCGGGAGGGCTGAAGTCGATCTCCTGCAACCGGAGGGGCGCTATCCGGGCAAAGAAGGTCCGGGGCCGTAGGCGGCTCAGGCCTTTTGCCAGCAGGTAGCGGACTACGGAGCGATAGTAAATCAGGGCTTTCATGAAATTTGGTCCCAATGAGCGACCATAAAGACTATTTTTGTCATTCTGAGCGCCGCGAAGAATCTCTCTTTTAGACGTCCATGATCCACAAATGTTTCACTCCCGAGAATGAAATCTCCCCTGCCCCCCTTTTCCAAAGGGGGGTTCTAAAGTCCCCCTTTGGAAAAGGGGGATTTAGGGGGATTTGGGTTTTTACGGTAAAGCCGCCGAGATTCACTCTGCGGCGCTCCGTTCAGAATGACATGAATATTCATTGGTTGTTGACTGCAATTGTATGGTCCATAGGGGACTGGTTTCCTCCCCGGTGATGCTAAGGACTCTGGCCCGGGAAGGGGCGCTTGTCAAGACCATTCTTGCCCCACTGGCGTCTCTTGCGTATATGGGTTGGGGATTCCGCCGCACTGGGGTATAATGGCACCATAATCGGAACTCGTCGGGCCCCGCCCGCTTATTATAACAAAAATAACTTTTATTGAGGCACAAGGTTTTCATGGGTACAAGGAGCAGGATCGCGCTGGGGGTGGTGGTCAAAAACCTCCGGCGCCTGGCGAAACATCCCTGGATCGGCGGCAAGCTGGCGACCCTCCAGGGCGAAAAGTGGCTCTTCAATCTGCTCTATCCCCGGTCCCAAACCGGAGAAGCCAACAAGATCCGCCAGTTGAGCTTCCGGATTACCGACCTCTGCAATCTGCGCTGCCACACCTGCGGCCAGTGGGGGGATCACGGGTTTCTCCACGGCCAGAATCTGCGGGACCTGAAACGGAGCGAAGTCCCTCTGGAGCGCTACCTGGAAGTCCTGGGGGATCTGACGCGCCACGGCCACCACCCCTTTGTCTATCTCTGGGGCGGCGAACCCATGCTCTACGAGGGGTCTCTCCCGTTGATCGAGGCGGCCAGCGCCCTGAGGCTGCCCACGGCCATCGCCACCAACGGCACCCGGATTGCCGCGGCGTCCTCGCGGTTGGTGGAGGCGCCCATGTTTCTGCTGCAGCTTTCCATCGACGGCCCCGATGCCGCCACGCACAACCAGGCGCGTCCGGGGGTGGGCGGGGCCGACAACTTCGCCGATATCCAGGCCGCCCTGGTCGCGGTGGGTGAGGCCAAGCGGGCCCGGCGCAGCACTCTGCCGCTGGTAGCCTCGCTGACCACGATTTCCCAGACCAATTTCCGGCACCTGGTGGACATCTACGATGCCTTTCGGGACAAGGTGGACCTGTTTGTCTTTTACCTGTCCTGGTGGATCGATGCGGAGCGCTGCGAGGCCCACGAGGTGGACTTTCGCCGCCGCTTCGGGTTTACGCCGGAGCGGCCCCGGGGCTGGGTGGGCGGCTGGAAGCCGGATGACTACGGGGAGTTGAACCGCCAGCTTGAGGCGGTGCTCGAGCGGTCCCGGCCGGGGACGGCCCCGGCGGTCACCCTGATCCCCTCCATTACCGGGGAGGACAACCTGCGGTCCTACTACACCGACCACAGCAACTACTTCGGCTTCGATCAGTGCATCTCCATCTACCAGGCCGTGGAGGTCAACAGCAACGGCGACCTCTCGCCTTGCCGGGACTACCACGATTATGTGGTGGGCAACATCAAGGACGCCACCATCACCGAGCTTTGGAACTCCCCGGCCTACCGTAAGTTCCGGCAGAGCCTCGCCACCGAGGGGTTGATGCCCGTCTGCTCCCGCTGCTGCGGTCTGATGGGGTATTGATGGCCAGGGGTCAGGAGCTAGGGGTTAGGGGTCAGGAGTTGGCTCGACTGTGGCCGCTTTCAAGCCCTTCCCCCACTGCTCGCCCGGCCCGCCTGGTCTTGCTCCTCCAGGACTTGAAATTCGGGGGAACTCAGCGCCAGACCTTGGAACTGGCCCGGCGGCTTGATCCCGCCCGGTTTCAGGTCGAAATTTGGGTGCTGACCGCCGGGGAGGATCTGACGCCGCTGGCTCGCGAGTGGTCCGTCCCCGTGGTCCGGCTGGCCCGGCAAGCCGTGGTCGGCCCCCTGGCCCTGATGAATCTCTGGCGCCGCCTGCATCAACAGCCGCCGGACCTGCTGATGCTCCTGACCGTGGTGCCCAATATTTGGGGCCGCATCCTGGGCCGCCTGGCCCGGGTGCCCGTGATTGTGGGCAACTGCCGGGGCGGCGGAGCCCCCTGGCGCCAGCACGAATGGCTGCTGTGGCCTTTCATGGACCATCTGCTGTGCAACACCGCCGCCCTCAAGAGTGAGCTGGTCCAACGCTACGGGATTCCCGCTTCAAAAATTACCGTGATCCTGAACGGGGTGGACACGGAATTTTATCGCCCCGGCCCTGCGAGTCCGCGGCCCAATCCTCCGGTCATCTTGTCGGTGGCGCGCCTGGTGCCGGACAAAGACCACGACACCCTGATCGCCGCCTTTGGCCAGGTGGCGGCGGCCTTTCCCCAGGCGGAATTATGGCTGCTGGGGAACGGTCCCCGGCGTGAGGCCATCGAGGCCTTGGCCGCCCGGACCCTGCCGCCGGGCCGGGTGCGGTTTTGGCCCGGGCAGCCCGACATTCGCTCTTTTTTGCACCAGGCCTGCCTGCTGGTCCTGAGTTCCCGTTACGAGGCCTTGCCCAATGTGGTCCTGGAGGCGATGGCCGCGGGTCTGCCGGTGGCGGCCACCCGGGTGGGCGGCCTGCCGGAGCTGGTGGTGCCGGGCCGGACCGGCTGGCTGGTCCCCCCGGGGGACGCCCCGGCCCTGGCCGCGGCCATGCGCCAGGCCCTGGGCGATGCCGAGGCCCGGGAGGCCCTGGGCCGGACCGGCCGGGAGATCGCGGTGCGTGATTTTTCCCTGGAGGCCATGACGCGCCGGTACGAAACCGTGCTGTCAAATCTTTTGCGAGAGGGGAGAGCCCCAAAATGTCCGGACAGCGTGTAGCCTACCTCCTCCTCTGGTTTCCCGAGCCTTCCCAGACCTTTGTGTTGGACGAAGTCAATACCATGGTGAAGTTGGGCCTCGACGTCAGGGTTTACAGCCTCTATGGTCCCCGGCCGGCCCGCCGCCTGGCCGGGATGGCCGAAGTGCTGGCCCCGGTGCACCATCTGGGGCTGGCCGCCACGGGGACGCTCTTCCGGGACTTGCTGTGCCTGGGCCGCACCTGGGGTCCCGAAGCGGCGCGGTTTTTGCGCCAGGTGGCGGTGCGCCGCTGGCGCCGCCTGGAAACCGGGGGCGAGGCCCTGTGGGCTTCTCTCACCGGGGTGCACTTGGCCGGGATCATGAGGGCCGAAGGCATCGATCATATCCACGCCCCCTGGGCCGACGGCCCGGCGACCGCGGCCTGGGTGGCTTCCGGTCTGAGCGGCATCCCCTTTAGCTTCTGCGCCCACGCCCAGGATATTTATCCCCCGGATGGGGCCCTGCTGGAAAAACTCACCGCCGCGGCCTTTATCCGCACCGAAAACCGGTCCAACCTGAGGTATCTGAGCGGTTTGTTCCCCCAGACCGCCGAAAAGATGGTGAATATTTACCCCGGGGCGCCCATGACCAAGGTTCAGAGGCCGACAATCCCGGCCTCGCCGCCCTTCCGCTTGCTGGCGGTGGGACGGTTCGTGCGCAAAAAAGGTTTCTCGTTGCTTTTGGAGGCTTGCCGGTTACTGGCGGAGCAAGGGGTGGATTTTCAGTTGACCCTGGCGGGAGATGGCCCGGAGCGGCCTCAGCTTGTCAAGCTCATCGGGGAATATGACCTGACGGCGCGGGTGGAACTTCCGGGGTTTGTGGCGCATCGCCAGGTCTCGCAGCTTCTGCAGCAGGCCCACCTGTTCATTATGCCCAGCCTGGTGGCGCCTTCCGGGGACCGGGACGGGATTCCCACGGTAATCCTGGAGGCCTTGCTCCATGAGGTGCCGGTGGTGGCCACGGAGGTTTCCGGCATTCCTGAGGTGGTGATCCCGGGAGAGACGGGATGGCTGACCCCCCCGGAGGACCCCCAGGCCCTGGCCCGGGACATGCTGGCGGCCCTGTCCGGCCCCGCCGAGGCCCGGCGCCGGGCCCAGGCCGGAGGGGCGCTGGTGGCCCGGGAATTCGACTCCAAAACGAATTACGGCCGCTTGAAGGGGCTTTTTGAAGGGGCTACCCGGTCGGGTTCGGCCGAATAGAGCGGCGATTACCGCTTTGTATCGGCGGCACAGGCTTTTTATCCTGTGTCGGGACAACGGGGGCGGCTGTCCTACGTTTCTTCAGGGACTTTTCCGGGCAGTTCCTCATGGGCCTGTGGCACACCCGTAAAACATGAAAAGTTCATGTTAGCCCGTGCTCTTAACCTTGAACTTTGAACCTTGAACTTTGAACTTTTCGGAACAGTCGCACCTGAACTTTTAATTATCAACCTAAAAAACCGCCACCTTAAAACGCAAAAATGAGATATTTAGGAGGATAAACTATGAGCTCATTAAAGGTGTTTTATCGTTATGGATTGATGGCAAGATTAGAACTTTTTTGCCTAATAACGGTATTGATATTTGGTTGTTCTTCTCCATATTCTAAAGATTTTAGAATGGGATCATATGCGATGCGAGGTGATTATGATTCAATGATTGATGAATTAAATAAAGCTATAGAAAAAAATCCAAAAGATACCATGGCTTATTACTCAAGAGGCTGTATATATACTAATAAACAAGAATATGATAAAGCAATCGAGGACTTTGATAAAGTTATAGAAATGAATAAACAATATATTGCGTCTAATTTATCTAAACCAAATACCTCTAATAGTTCAAGTGATTTTAATGATTTTGTTAAAACCGCTGAGGGGAACAGCGCGGCTCAAACTGCAATAATGTCTGGCAAAGGCATGGCTGGAGCTTTGGCTGGCACACCTGGGCTAATACAGCCAGATCGGAGTGAGCAATTAAAAGCGAAGAAAAAAAAGGAAGATACGGAAGCCTTAATGACTAGGGCTGCTCTAAAATTTCGAGCTATGATTTCCAAGGATAGGGCCGAATCTTTCGAAAAGGCAGGTCGTATGCCGGAGGCATTTGAAGCATATACTGAATATATTAGTTTTTATAAGCGGTTAGAACCTAAACAACAAAAACAGGAATCTATAGATGAGGTATATCGTTTTTCTTTAGGAAAAATCGAGGAGTTAAAATTTAAGAAGAGGTAGTATAGATGTAAATTATAATTAATATACTTTCCTGTATATTTCTGTGCTCCAGGTGCAGGAATCATTCCTCCAAGGTCAGGGCAAGCTCTCTCAATAATCCAACTTTTTCTCGCGGATAAATTTTTCTACCAGGGTGAAAATTTCCTCATTGCCGCAGAAATTGCCGGTCTGGATGTTGGCCCGGTAGCGGTCCAGGTTGGCCTCGAACGCGGGGATGATCTTGGGCCGGGGGTGGAAGCCGGTGAAATACCGGCCATATCCCAGCCGGTCGATATAAAAGGCGTTCAAGAATTGCTCGAAGGCGTTTTTGATGGGAAAGGAGATCACCGGCTTGCCGTAGTACAAGGCCTCGGAGGTCAGGGTATGGCTGCCGCCGCAGACCACGTAGCGGCAGGACGACAGGTCGTTCAGAAAGCCGGTCTCGGAATTTTTCTTGAAGATGAGGTTGCCTTCGGTGCGATCCTCGTTAAACCCGTAAACCATTACTTTCGAGGGAATTGCGCTCAGGAAGGGGAAAAACCGCTTGAAGGTGGTATAGCCCTGGTAAGCCACCACGTGGCCGCCTAAGCTGGGCCGGCGTTGGAGGACGCTTTCCCTAAGGAGCGGCGGCAGAATTTTGGCTCGAACCCCGGATTTTACCGGAACCTGGAAAAAGGAGATCACCAGATAATCCGAGGCCCGGCTGAACAGGGAGTTCACGGCGACGCTGGTGGAGAGATAACTGGGATATTGGGTCCAGGGGACCGGGTGGGCACAGCAGGTGATGACGTGTTGATGGTCGATGGACAGGCAGGGGATGCCGGCCTGGCGAGATGCCCGGGGCAGGAAATACTCATAATCGGTCATGGTCACGTCGGGTTGAAACCGGTCCAAGAGGTCGAGAACCTGGCGCAGATAGAGGCGGGACTGACACCTGACCTTGAGGCTGGCGATGAGGGTGGCGATGACGTCCACCCGATGGCCCTTGACCACGGTGGGCGGGTTGGGGCATTCCTCCACCGGGAATTCCTGCCCCAGGATGGCGGCCCCGGTGTCATGGCTGAGAAAGAGAAACTCGTGCTCCGGAAAGTGCCGCGCTACGGTCAAGGCCCGCATGGCGTGGCCGTGGCCGATGCCGTGAACCCCATAGAGAATTCTGGCCATGGCGTCAGGACCGGACAAGCCGGAGGGAGCCCGGGTTCAACTGGAGTAGGGGTAGTGTGATGTCTGTGTAAACTAAATTCATCAGGGATTCCGTTCGGGTTCCGGTGTGAGGATAATTTTCTTAACCCTGCCACCCCAGGTGACCTGGTAGGAGATGCCGTGCCAGGATATGGGGCCGGGACGCCAGGTTTGAATATAGCACCAACAGGCCATGAAAATGTTGGCATAAAAGGCCAGGAGCCAGCGTCCCAGGGGCGCCGGTTGGGGGACCAGGGTGCGGCACCAGGCCCCGATACCGGTCAGGGTCAGCAAAAACCCCAAACTTATCAGGGCCATGGGTGGAGACACTATGCCGACCACCCCCCCCAGACCGGCCAGGACCGCCATAAGAATAGGCCCGGCCAGCACCCACACCACCAGCGCCGAGGCCAGCCAGATGCTGGGCAGGCAGTATTTCAGATACAGCAGCTGCCTGGTCAGCCAGGTGTTCCAGCCGGCCATGGTCTGACCGGTGATATGGGTTTCCAGGATGGCGGTGGCCACGGGAACCGTCCGGATGCCGAACCGCAGCAGGCGCTGCCCCAGGGGAAAGTCGTCCAACACTTTTTGCCTGAGGACGCCGGCGATGCCATAGGCTTGGAAGGCGTACCGGAGTATAGCGGTGGCCCCGCCCCAGGGCAGGGCGATGAAGGCAAAACCGTGCAGCAGGTGCAGGGTTAGTACCGTCTGGAGCATCCCCAGCGTCGGCACCCGGGCGTCGCCGGGAACGATGCGGTGGAAACCGGAGGCCAAGCTTGCGGCCCCGGTGACCAGGGGATGAATGAGGTCCCGGAGAAAGTTGGGCCGGGCCCGGTGCGTGCTGTCGCAAAACACCAAAATTTCCACGGCGTCGTCCAGGGCCCCCACCCCGGCCAGGATGTTGTGGTTCTTCTGGGAGCAGCCGGCCGCCGGGCCGCTGACGATATGGCGGCTATGGGGGTGGCGGGCCAGCAAGGCCTGGACCAGGGGAGTGGCGGGGTCATCGAGGTCCCGGGTGACCAGAATGGCTTCATAGTTGGGGTAGGGCTGATTGAGCAGCGAGGTCAGGGCGGGCTCCATTTCCGGCGAGTCCCCGGTCAGGGGCACAATGAGGCCGACCCTGGGGCAGGCGGGCCAGGATGCGGCCGCCGGGGCCGCGCCTTCGGGGTCGCTCCCCGGAAAACTCCGGCGCACATGCTCGCGGCTGTAGAGCAGCAGCACCAGCAGGAGCACTATTTCCAAGGCCATGGAGGCCAACATCAGGGCCGTCAATCAATTCCTCCTATGAAGTTATTTCAAAACCGATTTCCGGCGTCATTTTGAATCAACCGAGGTAGCTTAAGGTGCGAAAGAATCTCCCCCCTTTTTTTAAGGGGGGCAGGGGGATTAAATAAGCGCTTGATAATCCCTTCAAATCCCCCTTTAGGAACGGGGGACTTATAGTGAATGTTAAAAATACTTTCCTATAGCGGCACCACTCTAATCCCCCCTAACCCCCCTTTAGAAAAGGGGGGGACTACAAGGAATTGCTGTTAAAATCTCCCTTTGAAACAGGGGGATTTAGAGGGATTTGAAAACCTCCGAGCGGAAAGAATTTATGGCAATCGCTATAAAACCATGTTCCCAAACTGTTGTAAGAACATATTTGCAGCCTAAGACAGGTTTTGGAATAGGTTCTCAGGTCATGCGACCCGGCCGGGGCCGTACCACCCGAAAATAAAAGGCCGGGCGCTTTGACCCAGCCAAGCCCCGTTTACTGAAAATCACTTATCAGATAGCCTTCGGGCCTGTCAAGGGAAATGCTGGGCCTTTGGGAGGCAAGCCGGCGCCGGCATATACCCCTTAACCTCTTAGTATCAGGCTAATTTTCTCCCTCGGAGCCACCACCGCCCCCCCAGGATCAGGGTGGGAGCCAGGGCCAGGGCTTCGGTGACTTCCCGGGGCAGGCGGCCGTCCCCCAGCAGGTACAACAGGGCGCCTAAAAGGACGGTGAGGCCCAACTGGAGCAGAGGGCGCGTGCGCATGAGCCCCAGACGCCGCTGGCAGTAAGCGACGGTTAGGACCGCCACCCCGCCCTTGGTGAGCACCATGGCCAGGGCCGCCCCTATGAGAGGCGCCCGGGGAATGACCAGGCTGCACCAGAGCAGGTTAAAGGCCAGGCCGGCCAGGTAAAAGATCAGGAGCAGCCGCTGGAGCCGCATGCTGATCATGAGCAACGCCGCCAGATTGTGCATAAAGGCGAAGATCACGGTCACCGACAGGAACTTTTGCAGCCAGGGGGCTTCCGGGTAATGGGGGCCGTAAACCAGGCTGATGATACGGTCGCTCTCGATGAACAGCACGAACATGAGCGCCAGGGCGACGGCCAGCAGCCAGCGGCTGGTGTTCTGGGCCAGTCGAGTGACTTTGCCGCGGTCCACCTCCCAGAGCTGGACGAAGAGCGGGAACAGGACGCTCTGGAGAAGCACGCCAGAGACTATGGCCGAGAGGCCGTCCACGATCTGCCAGGGAACGCTGTACTGGGCCACTCCGGCCGCCCCGGCGTACTTCTGGAGGAAAAAGAGGTTGGCTTTGTTGTAGATGATGGCCGAGACCTCGATGAGGGCAAACACCAGGCCCAGCCGCAGCAGGGAACCCATCCGTCCCAGGGAAGGCCACTTAAAGCGGAAGTTCCCCCGGGAGCGCACCAGGTAAAAACTGCCCCCCAGGTTGACCAGGCTCTCGATGAGCTTGAAGGCGGCCACCGCCAGGGGTGGGGCGCCCAGGGCCAGGGCGATGAGGCCGTAGCCGAAGCCGAGGGCGGCCGCCACGACCTTGATCTTGCCCTGGAGATCCTGTCGGCCCCTTACCTCCAAGGCCACAAAGAAAGAATTGGACAAGGCCTCCAGTCCCAAGCCCAGGCACAGCATGAACATGACGTACTTGAGGGACCGGGAGTAGCCCTGCCACTCCATGAAGCCTACTACCCCGATGAGCGCCAGGACCAGCAGGACCCCTTTGAGGATGGACACCTGGGTCAAGGCGGCGTCCGGGTCCCCGTCCTTCTTGGCCAGGAGGGACACCAGGGGCAGGTTGAGGCCGAATTCCGCCACCAGCAGCAGGATACTCCCCAGACCCACGGCCAGCATGAACTCCCCGTAGGTGGTGGCGCTGACCCGGGCCAGATAGATGAGGAAAACCGCCTGCAAAGCCTCCCGGACCCAACGGGCGCTGAGCAGGTAGGCAAACTTCCGGAGGATGCGGGGAGGCGCGGACTCTTCCGGAGTTGACGGAGTGGGGTTGCTTATGAGCATCAAGGGACCGGCGTTGGCCTTATACTCGTTGCCAAAGGTTCTTTCTTGTCCCCCTTCACCCTAACGCTCTCCCCCCGCTGGGGGGGGAGGGGACAAGAGGAAAGAACTTTTGGCAACCGCTATAAGTTTGATTTTTTGTAAGCGCAAGGCTCCCATCCAGGAGCTTGCTGAATTTATCTTTATATCAGATATTGCCGCCGCCGGTGTGGAAAAGTCGCCTGGAGGCGGCTGGGGGCGCAATTACGGGTGAAACGGGGCCTCGATCTTCCGGGGTGGACACCCCGCCAAGGATTTCGGCAAAGTTAAGGGTAATACCGATTGGCGCTCAAACAGGTACTTTATTTCTTGTAGGGGCGGACCTATTTGTCCGCCCTAGGCTAGGGCGCACACACAGGTGCGCCCCTACAGGATAGAAGCCTTTCTTATTTTTATGAGCGCATCTTGGTATAAGGGAAAGTGATTGCCATGCCCTGCGCCATGCTTTATCATTCGGCCAGGTTAAGCCAACGTGAAATTCCTTATTATAGGGCGGGCATTGCCCGCCGATTCTGCCGGTTAGTTGGTGCGTAAGACGCACCCTACGACAGACTTTTCAAGGCAATCAATGACACCGGACCACAAAAACGATGCCGCCGCCAACTGGTTCCAGCGCCATCCCAAGAAAACCCTGGTTGCGGTTACCCTGTTTTTCGTCCTGGTTATCGTCTTCGGGGCGGAGAAATTCCTGGAATTCAATAACCGCCGGCATGGAGTTTTGTTGGAGGCGGAAGCTGAAAGACGGTATGTCAGGTTAAAGGAGTTCCGTCCCGGCACCCGCCTGCGGCTGGCCTTTCCCCGCAATCACCTGCCCTACACCGACAATGTCTTCACCAAACAGTACCGGGTTGAGATAGACAGCAACGGCTTTATTGCGCCGTCCCGGAAATACGACGCCCCCGATAAAGTCATCGTGTTCCTGGGCGGGTCCACCACCGAGTGCATGTTTGTGGACCAGGACCAGCGGTTTCCCTACGTGGCGGGGCTGATTCTGGAGCGGGAGACCGGAGTTAAAATCAATTCCTACAACGGCGGCATGTCGGGCAGCAACACCCTCAACGCCATCGATATCCTGATCAACAAGGTGATCCCCCTGAAACCCGGCGTCGTGGTCTTCATGGAGAACATCAACGACCTGAGCACCCTGCTGTACGAAGGGAGTTACTGGCATGAGGATAAGGCCCGGTCGCCTCTGGAGACCCTGAAAAAGCGGCAGTTGGTGGGCAAGCTCCTGAAGGAAATTTTCATCCCCCATCTCAACTTCGCGTATAGAAATCTCAAGAAGACCCTGTCAGGCAAAGAGGAGGACGAGTTCGGAGGCGCCCGGGGGCAAAAGCTCGTTTTTGACCAGGCCAAAATGGAGCGCGATTTTGCCGCCAACCTCCAGACGATGGTCTGTACCTGCAAGGCCTGGGGCATCGTGCCGGTGCTCATGACCCAGGCCAACCGGATCACGGACCACCCCGATCCGGTGGTGGCGGCCTACATCGCCCGGGACGGCCGCGACACCGGCATCAGCTACCAGAGATTCAAAGAGCTGTATGACGCCTTCAACGACACCATCCGGGAAGTGGGCCGGAAAGATCAGGTCATGGTCATCGACCTGGCCCGGGAAGTGCCTCCCGACAAGAAATATCTCTATGACCTGGTCCACTTGAATGATGCCGGATCGCAGTTGGCGGCACGGATCATTGCGGCCCGGTTGAAGGGGGTTATCGCCGCGCCGTAGGGGGGGACCCATGTGTCCCCCCGTGCGGGCGCACACCCAGGTGCGCCCCTACCAAAGCTTGCCGGACCGCCCTTCCTTCACCGCCAGGGCCAGGCCGTCGTGTTCCGGGGAGTGGCGGGGCAGAAAGGTCAGCAGGTGGATAGCGCGCCAGGCGGGGTTTTCCACAAGTTCGCGGTTGAAATCCGCCGCCCCGGAAAACCCCACGTTGTCCGCCACCAGGAGGCCGCCCGAGCGCAGGAGCCGCCGGCAGTGGGTCAGGGCCGGGTGGTAGGATTCCTTGTCGATGTCCAGAAAGATCAGGTCGAAGGTCTCGGACATCTTGGCCATCAACTTCAGGGCCTCCCCCACCCGGACCTCCACCACCTCGCTGAGCCCGGCCCGGGCGAAGTTGCCCTGGGCCCGGCAGGCCATCTCTCCGTCCAATTCCAGGGAAATCACCCGGCCCGGTATCTGGGCGCAGGCCCGGCCCAGAAAGATGCCGGAATATCCGGTGGCGGTGCCCAGCTCCAGGATGTTTTTCGCCCCGGTGGCCCGGGCCAGGATGAACAGCAGCTCTCCCACCACGGGGCCGACGATGGGGATGGACTCCTGTTCAGCCTCGGCTTCCAGCTCCAGGAGCAAGGCGTCGCTGTCAGGTGCCAGGCCTCGGAAATAGTCTTCCAGATCGGGGATCATTTTGGTCATGGTCTCTCCCGCCTCTGCTGATAGATTAAGAGAATGCCTCGAATTTTTTTATCAGTTCGGTTACTATTATGGCAAGAAACCGATGCGGAGGGAAGGGGAGACTGCCCGTCTCTTTCTCCTTATCATACCGGGGCGTAACTGGTTGCACAGGCTAAACCGTCATCGCCACAGGTTCGCCCACCCCGTGTAGAAAAAGTAACCAGCGTGGTCAAGCGTGCAAAAACCGTAGGGTGCGTCTCACGCACCGAAAGATGGCGCGTGAGACGCACCCTACGTTAAGCTGGGGTTATTCGTCTGTTGACCAGCGCTAAAGCGTGGGGCAGCAAAGCTCCTCCCGGCGCATCCCGCAATAATTGCGAAGCAAAACGATATTTATGGTAAAATTACTTGTGGATAAAAGTCTGTACAGTCATTCGAGGGCTTTTGGTCCACTCGTACCTTATGGGAAGTTTATGATGGGCATAACCCAAACTTTGAACCTTGAACTTTGAACCTGGAACTTTTCGAAGTAGAGGAGAAGCATGGCGACTGAAAAGCTGAAAGGCGCCAAACCCGCGGCCTGGTGGCTTTCGTCCACCAAAGAGCAGGCCAAAGATACGGGGATGGCCATGGTGTTGATTTGCCTCCTCCTGGGGTACTGGGGCAAATTCCCCAAGTTTCTGCCCGTCAGCTTGGTGCTGCTCCTCCTCACCATGGCCTGGCCCAACGCCTTTCGGCCCCTGGCGGTACTTTGGTTCGGCCTTTCCCATCTCCTGAGCCGCGTCATGTCCCGGGTCATTCTGTCGGTGCTGTTCTTCCTGATAGTTACTCCCATCGGGGTCATCCGGCGGTTGTGGGGGGCCGATGCTATGCAGTTGAAGAAATGGAAACAAGGGAAAGGCTCGGTGTTCATCGTGCGGGAGGGACCGGTCCAAGGAAAGGATATGGCGAACCCGTATTGAGAGAAAGTTCCACGCGTTCCCAAGTTGCACTTGGGAACGATATTGAATGCCAAGCTTGGCGGGTAAGGCGTTCCCAAGTGCAACTTGGGAACAAGAAACCGCGGCTTTATTAATATCCAAGGAGTTGTAACATGAATTTCGCTAAAGATTTGTGGGGTTTTCTTAAGGTCAGGAAAAAGTTTTGGCTGTTGCCCATCATCCTGACGCTGTTGTTTTTCGGCGCCTTGATGGTTTTTGCCAGCGGTTCGGCCATCGCCCCGTTCATCTACACCATCTTTTAAGGGGATAACAGGTTGCCCGAAGCGATTCTCGGTCTTTCCGCCTTTTATCACGACAGCGCCGCCGCCCTCCTGGTGGACGGCCGGATCATTGCCGCGGCCCAGGAAGAGCGGTTTACCCGCAAGAAGCACGACCCGGCCTTCCCGGCCAACGCCATGGCCTATGTCATGGCGGAGTCGGGCCTGAGGCTCTCGGACCTTTCGGCCGTTGCCTTCTATGACAAGCCCTACCTCAAGTTCGAGCGCCTGCTGGAGACCTATCACGGGTTCGCTCCCCGGGGGCTCCGGAGCTTTATCGCCGCCATGCCGGTGTGGATCAAAGAGAAATTGATGATGCGCACCATGCTCAAGGAAGAGCTGGCCAAGGGGGGAGAGGGGGACCCCCTCGTCCTCTTTCCGGAACACCACCTGTCCCACGCCGCCTCGGCGTTTTATCCGTCGCCGTTTCCCGAGGCTGCTATCCTGACGGTGGACGGGGTGGGGGAATGGGCCACCTCAACCATCGGGTTCGGCCGGGGCCGGGAGATCACCATCCTGCGGGAGCTCCAGTTTCCCCACTCCCTGGGTCTGCTCTATTCGGCCTTCACCTACTACACCGGCTTCAAGGTCAACAGCGGCGAATACAAGCTCATGGGACTGGCCCCCTACGGCAACCCCGGCTCCGAGCAGGTTAAGCGCTTCAAATCCCTGATCCTGGACGAACTGGTGGACCTCCGGGAAGACGGGTCGCTGCTGCTGAACATGGATTATTTCGACTTCGCCACCGGCCTCACCATGTGCCGGGACGATAAGTGGGAGTCTCTGTTCGGGGTGCCGCGCCGGGCCCGGGAGACCTTGCTGGACCAGCGGCACATGGACCTGGCCCTGGCCATCCAGCAGGCCACGGAAGACATCGTGCTGCGTCTGGCCGAGACCGCCAAACAGCTCACCGGGGCCGACCACCTGGTGATGGCCGGCGGCGTGGCCTTAAACTGCGTGGCCAACGGCAAATTGATCCGCCGGGGCACCTTTAAAGACATCTGGATTCAGCCCGCCGCGGGGGACGCCGGCGGCGCCCTGGGCGCGGCCCTGGCGGGTTGGCACATCTGGCAGGCGCAGGAACGCCAGGTCCCCAATCCTCGGATGGATTACATGTCCGGCTCTTACCTAGGGCCGGCCTTTGCCCCCGATGACATCCTGCGGGTGGCCCGGCGCCACCAGGCCCCGTATCAGCACTACCCCGATTACGCCGATTTGGTCAAGGACGTGGCCGCCCTCCTGGCCCAGGGGCAGGTGGTGGGCTGGTTCCAGGGGCGGATGGAATGGGGCCCCCGGGCCCTGGGCAACCGCAGCATCCTGGGGGACCCCCGGCACCCGGAGATGCAAAAACGCCTCAACCTGAAAATCAAGTACCGGGAGGGGTTTAGGCCATTTGCGCCGTCGGTGCTGCATGAGGAAACGGCCAACTACTTCGAACTGGACCGGCCGTCCCCCTACATGCTGCTGGTGGCGCCGGTCAATGAAGCGAGACGCAACCCCCTGCCCCCCGGCTATGATAACCTGGAGTTGTTTGACCGCCTCTATCACCTCCGGTCCGACGTGCCGGCCATCACCCACGTGGACTACTCGGCCCGCATCCAGACCGTGCACCGGGAGACCAACGAACGCTACTGGCTCCTGATCCGGGCCTTCAAGGACTTGACCGGCTGCGGCCTCATCGTCAACACCAGCTTCAACGTCCGGGGCGAGCCCATCGTCTGCACCCCGGAAGACGCCTACCAGTGCTTCATGCGCACCGAAATGGATTACCTGGTCATGGGTGACTACCGGTTCGACAAGCAGGACCAGCCTACCTGGCAGGAAGCCAAAGACTGGCGCACGGAGTTCGAACTGGATTAAGGGCGGCGGCTGCCGCACCGATCTTTTACAATTTCTTCAATTTTCTTCATTTTTTTTTTAGGGGCGCCCCGGTGGCGCCCTTTTGTCGTTGACCGGATTACCGTGGCTGGCGAGGATGCCCATGTATAGTGAATGCCAAAAGGACTTTCCGATAGCGGAATCATTCTAATCCCCCCTAACCCCCCTTTAGAAAAGAGGGGAACTACAAGGAATTGCTCTTAAAGTCCCCCTTTGAAAAAGGGGGATTTAGGGGGATTTGAGAACCGGCAAACGGAGCAAATTGATAGCAAAGGCTATAATTTAAGGGTGGGTTGAAGGTCCATGTATGACTGCCCTGAACCAAGGCTGCGTGAATTTATCTAACGGATTTTTTGTGACAAAATGGTTGTGCTCTGGAAAAATATGATTAAGGTGTAAAAAAGGGGAAGATTTTCATCACCTGGATTTTGTCTGGTTGAAAAGTTCTTCAGCTTTGCGTAGGGTGCGCACCGCGCACCATTGGTCTGATTCGAAAGTTTTTGGTGGCTATCTGGCACAGGTTGAAAACCTGTGCCACCAAAGTTTAATGTCGGGTGCGTCCTACGCACCTTCGACCCAGTTGAGTGACAGGCACGGAGGCCCGCCCCACCAACCTTTTCATGTTTTATGGGTGGGCCATAGGCCCATGAGGAACTGCCTCGGCAATAACAGGGGGTCAGCTATGGCAGGGAAAAAACGGGAGACCACCGGCGCCCGGGATGCGGCTCCAGGGGTGGCGAAGCCCGAGAAAGACTCGAACCGGTCTGCCAAGGCCAAGGCCGGCCGCAACCTCGGGAAACCCAAACCCGGGGCGCCGGAGCCGGACCCAGCCGCTGCCTCCGTCCCCGAGACGGGACCGGCCGGGGACCAACCGGACAAAAAATACCTCCCGCCCCCCGGGCCTCAGGTAGTGGGCATCGGCGCCTCCGCCGGGGGCCTGGAGGCCTTCACCGGGTTGCTGGAGAACCTGCCCCCTGATACCGGGATGGCCTTTGTGTTGGTCCAGCACATGGCGCCCCGGTCCCATAGCCTGCTCCCCGAGATCCTCACCCGGGTAACCCGGATGCCGGTCATCGAGGTTATAGACGGCCAGGAGGTCAAGCCCAACCAGGTGTATGTCAGCCCCCCGGAAGTTGTCATGTCCCTGGAAGCAGGCATCTTGCGCCTCCAGCCCCGGGAGGGGCCCCGGGGGTTGCACCGGCCGGTGGATTACTTCCTCCAGTCGCTGGCGGCGGACCAGGGGGGCCGGGCCATCGGGG
>Ga0351885_10137_pt1 | contig 37253 bp, 33 predicted proteins | sample TotcelFGM3001L13_FD_206771 | JGI IMG/M metagenome (GOLD analysis project Ga0351885, IMG submission 206771) | Enriched cells from coal bed in the Powder River Basin, Montana, United States - Total cells FGM rep3 HSBNCT.FGM.300.1.L13 ... | reverse complement strand
TCATCAAGTACCCGGAAGAGTTTTTCGGCCGGCCCATGGAGACCGCGGTGCTGACCCCGGACAACCCGTTTGTGGTCAAGGCGCACCTGCCCTGCGCGGCCCAGGAACTGCCGCTGGATACCCGGGGCGAGGCCTTTTTCGACCTTGAGAAGTATGCGCCGGTGATCGAGGAACTGGCCCGGGAGCGCCACCTGCTGCACTCCGCCGCCGGGGACGCCTGGTTTGCCCGGGCCCGCTTCCCCCAGAAGGAAGTGAACATCCGGGGTATCGGGGAGAGCTTCGCCATTTTCCAGACCGGCAAGAAGCGCCCCCTGGGCTCCATTGACGGCCACCGGGCCTTGCGGGAGTGCCACCCCGGGGCCATTTATCTGCATAAAGCCCAGTCCTGGGTAGTGGAAAAATTGGACCTGGTCCGGCACAACGTCTGGGTCAACCCCATCGAGCCCAACTATTTTACCCGCATTCAGACCGACAAGGAGACCGAAATCCTGGAAGTGCTGGCGACCCGGCAGGTGGCCCGGTTCACGGCCCACATCGGGCGGCTCAAGGTCACCGAGGAGTTGTTGAGCTATGAAAAGCGCCGGCTTCCGGGCCAGGAACTTTTGGGGCAGGTCGAACTCGAATTGCCGCCCCAGATCTTTGAAACCGTGGGCATGTGGCTGGAAATCCCGGATGCGGTGAAAGACTCGGTTTACGCCGCCGGACGCCACTTTATGGGGGGCATCCACGCCCTGGAGCACGTCCTGATCAGCATGTTCCCGCTGTTTGCCCTGGCGGACCGCTACGACATCGGCGGCATTTCCCACCCGGCGCATCCTCAGGTGGGCCGGGCGGCCATCTTCATCTATGACGGCTACCCCGGCGGCGTCGGCCTGTCGACCCGGGCCTACGAGATCCTGGAGGACCTGGTGCGGCGCACCCTGTCGCTGACCGCCGCCTGCCCCTGCGAGGACGGCTGCCCTTCGTGCATCCATTCCCCCAAGTGCGGCTCGGGTAACAAGCCCCTGGACAAGGAAGCCACCCTCAAGATTGCCGCCATGCTTTTGGGGGAAGAGGAGCCCGAACTGCCGGCCGCGGAGTTGTGCATCGAGGTGCCGGAGCCTCCCGTTATCTGCGGCCCGGAGGACAAGACCGGGGCCGGCTGGTTCCGGAGGCGCAAAATCGGCGTCCTGGACCTGGAAACCTGCTGTTCTGCTGCCGACGTGGGCGGCTGGGGCCAGTGCCACCGCATGGGGGTTTCCGTAGCGGTGATGCATGAAAGCCATACCGGAGTCGCCACCACCTATCGGGAACACGATCTGGAGCGCCTGGCCCAGCGCTTAAAGAAGTTGGACCTGATCGTGGGCTTCAATATCAAGGGCTTCGACTACCGGGTGCTGCAACCCTACACCAAGGTCAACCTGGCGGACCTGCCTACCCTGGATATCCTAGAGGAAGTCCATACCCTCCTGGGACACCGCCTCTCCCTCAATCACCTGGCGGAAAAGACCTTGGGGGAGCAAAAGACCGGGGACGGCCTCCTGGCCCTGGAGCTCTATGCTGCCGGCAAATGGGAGGAGTTGACCTCCTATTGCACCCAGGATGTGCTCCTGACTCAGCGGCTCTTCGAGTTCGGGGTGCGCCACGGCTACCTGATCTACCAGCACCGCCAGGGCGCCCTGGTCCGGGTACCGGTGGATTGGCGCCAGGCCCGGTTTTTCCCCGAATAGCCCACCGGCCCAGATTGATTGTCTGAATCCGGAGACTTGGCCGCCAGGTTCGAATTCATAAAAGTTTGCAAATTTTTTACCATCGGCCGGGAAAAAATTCAGCCGACTCGCTTTTTCTTTGCCCTTTGTCAGGGGTTGATTTATCATGCAGTAAAAAGTTAACAAGGGGGCTTTTGCATGGAAAAGAATAAACTGATGGTATTGAGCTGCGTTGTGGCCCTGGTCTTTTTCCTGGGCGCCGTTTCCCTGGCGGGAGCCGAAACGGATCCCAAGGTCGGTAAGGTATTGGGCGCCGTTAAATTTGCCAAACCTTTGTCCGACGCCGATGCTAAGTATCTGGGGCTGGCGAAAGCGGAAGAATTTACCATTAAGGACGTAAAAGCGCCTTACATCTTGATCGAACAGTTCAACACCTCTTGCCCGCACTGCATACATCAAGCCCCCGGGCTGAACCAACTCTTCAATAAGGTGCAGCAGGACCCCGCCTTGAAAGACAAGGTGAAGTTCATGTCGGTGGGTCAGGGCAATGACGAAAACGCGGCAAAAATGTGGAAGGCCTTCCACAAGGTGCCGTTCCCGGTGCTCCCTGACCCCAACAGCGGCCTGGGCAAAGCCCTGGATTTTACTCCTTATCCGGTTTCCATGCTCGTGGATAAGAGCGGCAAGATCCTTTGGGTTGAGGTTGGTGCGTTTGAAAGCGCCGACGAGGCCCTGAAGGGCATCAAAGCTGTCGCAAAATAGCCCCGCCATAACCGGGTCAGGCTGCCCTCAGCCAGGGGCCTGACCCGTTCCTGATTAATCTATGTGGAATTCTTCCATGGATTTTAAAGCCATTTTAGTTGCCACCGACTTTTCCGCCTGCGCCGGCGCCGCTTTCAAGGTAGCAAAAAATCTGGCCCGTCAATTCGGGGCCAAGATTGTCCTCCTGCACGTCATCCAACAGGGGATTGTGGCCCGGGTGGCCGAACACCTGAAAGTGACACCGGACAGCCTCCTGGCGAGGTTCCGGGATGAGGCCCAACTGCACCTGGATGCATTTCTTAAGGAGGGTTGTTGCGGCAACCTGGAGGTAACCAGCATGGTGACCGTGGGCATTCCTTTTCAGGAGATTGCGGTGGTAGCCCGGGACCTGGCCGTGGATTTGATTGTCATGGGAGGCTATGGCCGGAGCGGCCGCGGACCCATTGAGGAGGTCTTCTTCGGCTCCACCGCTGAAAAGGTGGTGCGCCTGCTGCCCTGCCCGGTGTTATGCGTGCCGCTGGCTGAGGGCAGAGAAGTTTCTGACCGCCGATGACCGCCGATAAACGCAGATTTTTATCTCCGTCCATCGGCGTTCATCGGCGGTTAAACTCATTCAAACCGGGAAATCGACCTTGATCTTAAAGACCTCCTGGGCCGGAAGGCTCAAGATTTCCTCTACGTCGGCGGCCGCAGATATTTCCTCCAGGATTCGGTTCAGCCGCTCTTCCGATTCGGCGATGAGGGTAAACCAGACGTTATAGCGGTGCCGCCTCAGGTAGTTGTGGGTCACCCCGGGATAACGGTTGACCACGGCCACGAACTGGTCCAGCGACTCCGGGGCCACCCGGGCGGCGCACAGGGTGCTGGTGTAACCCAGCTTGCGGGAGGTAAAGTTGGCCCCGAGGCGCCGGATGATGCCGGCCTCGGCCATGGCCGCAACCCGAGCCAAAACTTCTTCTTCCGAGGCCCCTACCCTTCTCCCCATTTCGGCATACGGCCGGGAATCAATGGGAAAATGCGACTGGATTTCGTTTAAAATGGCCCGGTCCAGATCGTCTAAAGGGCCGGTTTTCGGTTTTCGGTTTTCGGTTTTCGGTATGGTCATCTGGAATTTTTGCCTCTTGGCGCCTTGTCGTCTCAGCGGGAGATATTAGCCCGCGGGTTCATAGGGGCAGATGGGGTCGTCCCCCAGCACGTCCCCGGTCAGGGCATAGGCCCGGGCCCGGCAGCCGCCGCAGACCTTGCGGTACTGGCAGGCGCAGCACTTGCCGTGGTAGTCGTCCACCCGGCGCAGTTGCTGAAACAGTTTGGAATTAGCCCAGATCTCCGGAAACGGGGTCTGACGGATATCGCCCGCCACCAGTTCCAGGTAGCCGCAGGGCTGCACCTCTCCCTTATAAGATACAAACGCGAACCCCTGGCCGCCCAGGCAGCCTTTGGTCATGGCCTCCATGCCGTGGGTGGCGGCGGTGATGGGTTTGCCCCGGGCGTGGGCGTCCTGGCGCCAGAGCCGGTAGTACTGGGGGGCGCAGGTGGGCTTGATGAACAGCTTGCCGTCTTGCTGCCGGGCTAAAAGCCACTTCAGGGTCTCTTCGTATTCCTCCGGGGTCACCAGTTCTTCCCGGATCAGTTCCCCCCGCCCGGTGGGAACCAGCACAAAGACGTGGTGAGCCGCAGCCCCAAGCTTCAAAGCCAGTTCGTGGATGGCCGGGAGTTCAAGCCGGTTGGCCCGGGTGACGGTAGTGTTGATCTGAAAGGGGAGCCCGGCTTCTCGACAGGCGGCAATGCCGCTCAAGGCCCCGGCATAGGCCCCCTCTACCGCCCGGAGGCGGTCGTGGGATTCGGCGGTGGCCCCGTCGATGGAGATGGACAGCCTTTGCACACCCGCGGCCTTGAGGCGGGCGGCGATGGCCGGGGTCAAGAGCGTTCCGTTCACCGCCATGACCATGCGGTGGCCCAGGCTGTTACCGTAAGCCGCCAGATCGAAGATGTCGTCCCGGAGCAGAGGCTCGCCGCCGGTGAGAATCACCACCACCTGCCCCATGGTGGCCAGGTCGTCCAGGAGCTGTTTGCCCTCCGCAGTGGTCAATTCATCGGGATAAGGCCCGGACCCCGCCGCAGCCCGGCAATGGAGACAGGCCAGATTGCAGCGCCGGGTGGTCTCCCAAGCCAGGAGGCGGAGGGGGGGGATTTTGTCAGAATTATGGCTGGAATGGCTCATAGTTTATCTGGTGGCACAGGTTTGTAACCTGTGCTTCATTCCGTCTTTTCGAAGAGCCAGGGGTAATCCTCGGGGAATAAGACCAGCCCGGTTTTTAAAGGATTATTCCTGATATATTGCCACTTCTCCAGAAATTCCGCTTCATCTCTGATTATTCGGTCATAGCGCTCATCTTGCCAGAGGGAGCCCGTGATTCCCCTTGCCTGGTTGATTTTTCTGGCGCTGAAGCGCTTGATGCTATGGAGAATTTCCCCCAGGTCGAAAGCGCCACCGTCATCCCGGCACAAAGGTTGCGCCAACACATGCACATGGTCAGGTAAAACCGCCGCGGCATACAGGGTCCATTTTTTACCGTTCCAATGCTGCAAGGTTTCCATGGTTATCTGGCGTTCCTCCGGCGCCAGGAACCCGTCTTCTTTGCATCGCCAGGTGATGAAATAAACCCTTCCAGGCTCCTGCCAGTGGGGCAGATTCCTCCTGGTAATTTGAAAAGATTGCACAGGTTGAAAACCTGTGCCACCTTCTCTTTTGGATTTATCTTTTTCCATAACCACACCAGGTTACCCCGAGATCCTTGATTTCGACCTGAAAAGATTGCACAGGCTGGAAGCCTGTGCCAGGGCTTTTTCTCATTTTCCCAGCAGCGCCGCCGCCTGTTTAGCGAAGTAGGTCAGAATCAAATCCGCCCCGGCCCGTTTGATGGACAGGAGCGATTCCAGCATCACTGCGGTTTCATCCAGCCACCCGTTAGCGGCGGCGGCCTTGATCATGGCGTACTCGCCGCTCACCTGGTAGGCGGCCAGGGGCAGGTCGAACTCCGCGGCCAGCTGGGCGATAACGTCCAGGTAAGGCAGGGCCGGCTTGACCATGAGGAGGTCGGCGCCCTCCTCCACGTCCAGGGCTGCCTCGCGCAGGGCCTCACGGATGTTGGCCGGGTCCATCTGGTAGGACCGGCGGTCCCCGAAGGCCGGGGCGGACTCCGCCGCCTCCCTAAAGGGGCCGTAGAAGCTGGAGGCGTACTTGACCGCATAGGACATGATGGGCACCATCTCGAAGCCGCGCTCGTCCAGGGCCTCTCGTAGCGCCCCTACCCTGCCGTCCATCATGTCGGACGGCGCTACCATGTCGGCCCCGGCCTCAGCGTGGGACACCGCCACCTGGCTCAAGGCCTCCAGGCTGGCGTCGTTGTCGACCTCTTGCCCGGACAGCAACCCGCAGTGGCCATGGGAGGTGTAGCCGCAGAGGCAGACGTCGGTGATTACCACCAGTTCGGGCACCTGTTTCTTGAGGCGCTTGACGGCCTGCTGCACCGCGCCCTTGGGGGAGGCTGCCTCGGAGCCGGTGTCGTCTTTACGCGTCGGCAGCCCGAACAACAGGACCGCGGGCACCCCCGCGTCCAGGGCGGCCTTGGCCTCGTCCACCAGCAGGTCCGCGGACAGGCGGGCCACCCCGGGCATGGACGCCACTTCCTGGCGCACCCGGCTCCCCGGGGCCGCAAACATAGGATAAATAAGGTCTTCGGGGCGTAGATGCGTCTCCCGCACCATACGCCGCAGGGCGTCCCGCCGCCGCAAGCGCCGGGGGCGAAATAACAGTTCCATGATCTTGACCTCTTTTGCGCTTATCAAGAAAGATTTTGCCTGATACGTCGGCCAGTTGTAAGCTCATTGTTACCCAGCGGCGCCTGACTGTCAAGCTCACGGATGAGACGCCGGGGCTAATCGGGATCATAAATGTTCCAGCCGCTCGGAAATTGAATTAACAGTTTTTGAGAAAAGGTATTTGTGCTATGGTGTAGCCAGTCGAAAGATTGCCGGAAACATTTGAGGAGACCACAGATGAAGATACAGTCAGGCAGTATCGCTCTGGCGCTCTTGGCAACTGCGCTTTTGACGGCCGGTTGCGCTACCCCGCAGGACAAGCAGGCGCAGTCGGATCGGGACGCCTTGTGTGCGGTCCTGGACACGGACAAGGACGGCAAGATTACTAAAGAGGAGTTCATGGCGAAAACCACCGACAAAGCCAAGGGGTTGGAAGTTTACCAGAAGTGCGACACCGGTAAAAAAGGCTACCTGACGTACGATGAATTCTGGTCTCAACGAATGATGCTGCCGCCGGAATTAATTATCACCACGCCGCCCCTGGTCCAGCCGGTGCGGCCGGTGCGGTAGAACCATTGACTATCGGTGGTGGAGGGACTATCGTTCCAAAAGGGACTGATGACTTTGAGCCGAACACATTCCTCTCCATCCTGAAGCTTGATGAAATAGAGGTTAAATTAACATTGCCGGCTGGCGGTCATACCGATATTTATGGACATAGCCGGCTGGCGGGACGGGCCAAAGCTCTATGAACAAAAAGGTGGTAATAAGCCTGGCAGTATGGGCCGTACTGATTCTTTTACTGGCGGGGCTGTATTATCTCTATACGGGGAAGTCTCCGCAAACCGGCCCCAGCCCGGTCACAGTCCCCGGGGCGCCCAGCGCGACGGCGCCGGCCAAACCGGAAGCCCCCGCGGCCGCACTCCCACAGCTTAGCCCCAAAGAGCCGCCGGCTATTCCCACCATTGAACCGGCGGGTCCCCCCAAAGGGGAGGCCCCCGGCCCGGAGCCGCAAGTTACGGTTCTCCCGCCCCTGGAGCCAAGCCAGCACTACGGCATTTTGGCGGGCAGTTATGGAAAATACCCGGACGCGGCCGGAATGCTGGCCAGGTTGAAAAAGTTGGGAAAACCGGCTTTTATTCAGCGAGACCCTAAAGATTTAAACCGCTATCAGGTTTGGCTGGGGCCGTTTTCCTCCCAGGACGAGGCTCGGAAAGCAGAAAAATCCCTCCAAGCCACCCTCAAGAAACCACTTAAAATCGAGCCGATAGAAAATCCGGTTCCCAAGTAAGGGTTGACCGGATTACTGCCACCCAGAGGCCGGAGAGCTATAGCGTTTGCCAAAAGTTATTTTCATATTAATAAATTAGGCGTAATCTCAATGGGTTGCGCCTTTTGTTTTGGCTATCTGCACCAATTTCGCACCCTCTCATAGAAACATCAGCGATAGGGAGAAAGACAGAAAAGCCTTTCGAATGAATCGTATGATAGATGCTATGGCCGCAAACTTAGCGCTCCCTTAAGTTCCTCGAGAAATTAAAAGTCTATATATTCGCCGCGCTTCATGCCTCGCAAGTGGCAGGCGTCGTTGAGCCCCATAATATGCCAGGTGTCGCCGATACGATTAAAGCGGTTGACGCAGGTAGTGTCCTGAGCGATGCGCCAGAAGTGGGAGTTGTCCAGGCCGATGAAGGCGGCGATGAGAACCTTGTTCACCGCCCGGTGGGCCGATAATAGCACCACCTGATCCGGATGGCGCCGCACCACTTCATCCACCGCTGCCAGGCTGCGGGTTCGTAATTCATCCAGGGTTTCGCCTCCGGGAAATCGCACCGTATGCGGGGCAGTCTCCCACTGGCGATAAAGATCGGCAAACTTAACCCTGACTTCGGCTAAGGGCACCCCCTCCCAATCGCCGTAAACCAGGTCGCTCAGTCCAGGATGGTCCACGACTTTGACGCCGTGGGGCTTGGCGACGGCTTCGGCGGTATCGCGGGAACGAGACAGTGGCGAGGTGTAAGCGGCGTGGATGGTTTCGCCCTTGAGCCACTCGGCCAGCAAACCGGCTTCCTCTCTGCCGACCTCATCCAAAGGAATGTCCCTTGAGCCGCGAAAGATCTTGTCTTTGTTCCAAGGCGTCCGCCCGTGGCGCACCAGAATAATCCGGGTCATTCTCCCACCCCTTTTTTCTCTAAAATCAGGTTTACGCTATTTTAAGGCAAAACCCAGGCCAGGAAGTTAGAGAATGATTCCAAGCCTGGGCTGTGCCGATGCCTTAATCTTTGACGATATCCCAATTAAGGGCAAAGGTATTGTTGTAGAGGGTATATTCAAAGCCCATCATCCGCCCCACCCCAGGAGTTACTCCCTCTTGCACTTTCCAGAGCATCAGGGTGCAGGAATATTTTACGAGCAAAAGGAGAGAATAAAAGAGCAAGCGGGGCCCGCCGCGGCGGGCCCCGTAATGGGTAGGTTTAAGCCTGAAAAGGCGGCTCTATTTCGCCAACTCGAACTTGCCGTCCTGGACGGCGATGATGACCATGGAATCCGGGCCCAGGCCGTTGTGGTCCTCGGGGGTCAGGGTATATATCCCGGATACCCCTACGTAGCCCTTGGTCCCTTCGATGGCGGTGCGCAGGGCCTTGGGATCGGTGCCCGCCTTACGCATGGCTTCGGCCACAATGGTGATGGCGTCCCAGGCGTAACCCGAATGGGTGTTGATGGGGAACTGTTTGTCCAGATGGTAGGTGTCGTTATAGAGCTTGATAAAGTTTTGGATCACCTTCTTCTGGGGGTCGCTATCCGGCAACTGCGCCGCGGCCATCAGTTTCGTGGCGGGCATGCGGTCCCCTTCGGAGGCCTTGCCGGCCAGTTGGATATATTCCGGTCCCGGCTGGCCGTGGCACTGGAACAAGGGGATAGTAAGGCCTAATTGGGCCTTGTTCTTGGCCACGATGGACCCGGCCGCGCCGATGGTCCAAACGATGATGGCGTCAGGGTTGGCGTTTTTAATCTTGGTGAGCTGGGGAGTCATGTCCGTGTCTTTGGGGCCGAAAGACTCCTTGGCTACAAAGGTGATGCCGTATTCCGGGGCCAGTTTTTCCAGCCAGCCGGCCCCGTCCTTGCCGAAGGGGTCGGAGGCGGTGAACAGGGCCACCTTGGTCATCTTCTTGTCTTTCAGGTATTCAAAAAGCTTCTTGATGGCGGTGGAGGAACGCTGGGGGGACTTGAAGACATAGGTGAAGGGGCCGGTTTCCTTCATGATGGGTGGATCGCCCCCCACGGTCATAAAGATGGGAATGCCTGCTTCTTCCACGATCTTTTTGACCTGCATGCCTTCGCCGGTGGAGGTGGGTCCGATGATAGCCGCCACCTTGTCGGAGTGGATGAATTTCTTGGCGATGGTGGCGGCCTTGGCCGGGTCGCTCTCGGTGTCACCGATGACCAGTTCCAGGGGCCGTCCGTTGATGCCGCCGGCTTTGTTGATCTGGTCCACCGCCATTTCCGCCACCAGCTTGGTGGGGGTGCCGATGGGCGCCGCCGGGCCCGACAGGGCGAAAAAGGCCCCGATCTTGATGGGCCCCGCGGGCTTCTCCCCACAACCGACCACAGCCAACCCGATGATAAGGGTCATGCAAACCCATGCAAGCACCTTTCTCATAAAAACCTCCTGATTTTCTCAAATTTATTTAGTCAGTGATAGCAATGCCCTTTTAAATTCCTCTAGTTTTTGCGCCGCACTTTGATCAGTGCCTGCCCCAAAACTTCCATGGACCGAGCAAGCCAAAAAAAGGCCAGGAAACGATTTATCTGAATTCTGCTCATAACCTTTGGGAAGGCCTCCGGGGACACCGAGTGATTTACCCATGGCTTTAGAATGAGGGTAACTGCGGCTGACCGTGATCGAAGTTATGACCGAATTTCCTGATAAAACCTTTTGGGTTTGCGTATATTGATGAATTAAAACTACCACTCCTTCATTCCGAACATGAACTTTATATCCCAGCGATTCGCCGGCTGATACGGCGAGATTAATGATATCCGGACGATTTTCAAGACCCGGCAGGAAATCTTCGGCATTGCCGCTTCCTGTGGTGGCATATTGGCCTATATTCACTATGGGGGATAGACCACAACCATAAGATAAAATAATCATAACCGCACAAGGTATAATATATTTCATCCTATTCAACATCGTCGCTCCGGTTCTTACGCAAGATAAGGACCATGCATCGAATCGCCCTTGATGACGACTGGGAGGCCGCCCGCCGGGCACAGGATAAGGGCCGCGGCCACGAGAACCCTGGTCGTTACCCGGCGCATCATGAACCCCCCTCCTCAAAAAATATGTCATTATTGATGGTATAGTTTGAGCCGTAATGTCAACTCAAAAATCTTTTCCTGGGCAATGAACGGCTTTAGCCCGGCCCCGGGCGATGCCGCCCCGGGGCTGGTCACCGGCCTCACGGCGCCAGGAACCGGAAGATTATCTGCTGATTGCGCAGGGAATAGATTGCCGACTTGATGGACAGAGCTTGCGCCTGGAGATATTGGTCCTTGGACTCACGTTCGGCTGCGTCACCCGCCTCCGCCTGTCCCTTGGCTCTCAGTTCCTCGGCTTCCTTTTTCTTGGCGGCGGCGGTTACAAGCAAGGGATCCGCCTGGGCTTGGGCCTCGTTGGCCAGTTTTTGGTTGATTGCCAACTGCTGGCTTTCTTGGGAGGAAAGCTCGCGCTCCGCCAGTTTGGCGGCGCTTTCCTTCTGAAGACTCGTAAATATCGCGTTGGTCTGTTTCACCAGGGACAGGGCCGCGGAAAGATTTTTGGCGTTTAATTCCTGCTCCGCCTGGTCCAGAAGCGTCACCGCCTGGCGGTAGGAGTTAGCATCAGATGCAGGGGTGGTAGCGGTTTGGGACCAGCCGGCGCCCACCAGGGCCAGGGCCAAGACCAAAGCCAGCAGACAGATGCCGTAGTTGCGGCATGATAGATACATGATCACAATTCACCTCAAGGAGATTTCGGGTGGCCGGGCCAATCGGTTCGACTACTCCGGGACCGCCCACCCGGCCGAGCCGGCAAAAACTTCCCGCCGGCCTTAAGTGGCTCTTTTAAAGGATATTCTTTCTTACTATAGAGGAATTCAGCCTGACAGATCAAGCTTAAAGTGGATTTTACTCCCTGAGGCCGGATAAACTGTGTTCTCGCGGCTCGCGGTTATAGTTCGACTCGACAGGAGACACAGCGCGGTATATAATGCGAACCGGTTATGATTGCTGATAAAAAAGAGCCTCTGCTCCGCATCCAAAACCTGACGGTGCACTACGGCGCCGCCCAGGCGCTGTTCGGCATCGATTTGGCGGTGGCGCCGGGCGAGACCGTGGCCCTGGTGGGGGCCAACGGGGCCGGCAAGACCAGCCTGCTCAAGGCCGTCATGGGGCTGGCGCCGCCGTCGGGCGGCCGCATCTTCCTGGACGGGGTCGAGGTCACCGGCTCAACGCCGGCGGCCATGGCGGCCAGAGGCGTGGCCCTGTGCCCCGAGGGCCGGGAGATGTTCGGGGACCTGACGGTCAAGGAGAACCTGGAGTTGGGCGCTATGGCCTTGAGGCTCAGCCGGACGGAGCTGGCCCGTCGCCTGGAGTCGGTGTATATCCGGTTCCCCAAACTCCGGGAGCGGGCCGCACAGCGGACCAACACCCTCTCCGGCGGCGAGCAGCAGATGGTGGCCATGGGCCGGGCCTTGATGGCCCAGCCCCGGCTGTTGCTCCTGGATGAGCCTTCCCTGGGGCTGGCGCCGCTGATTACCGACGAGATCTTCGAAATCATCAAGCAACTCTCCCGGGGCGGGGTTACCATACTCCTGGTGGAGCAAAACGCCGCCCGGGCCCTCACCGCCTCCCGGTCGGCGTATCTCCTGGCCAACGGCCGGATCGTGGGCCAGGGCCGGAGTGACGAACTCTTGGTGGACCCGGAACTGCGCCGGGCCTTCCTGGGGGCGGGTTCCGACCACAACCCGGCCGCGTCGCGGTTGGGCGGGGCGGGATTGACCAATATCAGACTGGAGAAACCGAATTTGAGCCAGCAAACCTTTATGCCATCCTTCAAGACCGAAGACGAACTCAGGTCCCACCAACTGGCGGGACTCAAGTGGACGGTAAACCACGCCTTTGAGGGCTCCAGCTTTTACCGGGCCCGGCTGGACGAAGCCGGGGTGTCCCCCGCAGATATCCGCGACCTGGCCGACTTGCAAAAACTCCCGCTGACCACCGGGGAGGACCTCCGGGACGGCTACCCCTTTCCGTTCAGGTCCGTGCCCTATGAACAGATCGTCCGCATCCATGCCAGCAGCGGCACCACCGGCAAGCGCAAGATCCTGTGCTACACCGCCAAGGACGTGGCGGACTGGCGCCACTTCTTCGCCCGGGCCTACGAGATGGCCGGGGTAACCCCCCTGGACCGGGTGCAGATCGCGGTGGGCTACGGGGTTTGGACCGCCGGGGTGGGCTTCCAGGCCGGCGTTGAAGCCCTGGGGGCCATGGCGGTGCCAGTGGGGCCGGGAAACGTCGACATGCACTGCGAATTCCTGGTGGACCTCCAGAGCACCGTGTTGTGCTGCACCGCCTCCATGGGACTGCTGATGGCTGAAGAGGTCAACAAGCGGGGTATCGCCGACAAGATCAACCTGAAGAAGGTCATCTATGGCTCCGAGCGCTCCTCCGTGTCCATGCGCCGCAAGATTTCTGAACTCCTGGGGGGCGTCGAACTTTTCGACATCCCCGGCATGACGGAGCTCTACGGGCCGGGGACCGGGATCGAGTGCCCGGACCACGACTGCATCCACTACTGGGCCGACTACTATATCCTGGAAATCCTGGACCCGGAGACCCTGATGCCGGTACCCGACGGCGAGTGGGGCGAGATGGTGGTCACCACCCTGTGCAAGGAGGCCGCGCCCCTGATCCGCTACCGCACCCGGGACATCACCCGCATCATCCCGGGGGCCTGCACCTGCGGCGCGGTTTTGCCCCGGCACTCCCGCCTCCGGGGCCGCACCGACGACATGTTCAAGTTCCGGGCGGTGAACATCTATCCTTCCAGCGTCGACCGCATCCTGTCCGAGGTCCCGGGACTGGGCTCCGAGTACCAGATTCACCTGGACCGGGACGAGGCCGGCCGGGACCACATGCTCCTCAAGGTGGAACGGGGCGAAGGGGTGGAGGCCGGCCGCACCGACGAACTGGGCCGGGAGGTCCGCTACATCGTCAAGCACCGGCTCATGGTGACGCCGGAGGTAGTGGTGGTGGGCTACGGCGAACTGCCCCGCTCCGAGCGCAAGAGCCAGCGGGTTTTCGATGGCCGGATTACGGATTCGGTGGTCTAGCGGGACGTCTTGCAATTAATCGGCAATTAAAGTTGGGGTGGTCTTCCCCCCTTTTCTAAAGGGGGGAGGGGGGATTAGATAACTGTTTAATAATTTAGCGCAATTCACCCATTATTGTGTGGATTCTATAATATTTGGTTGGCTAATAAATATTTTTATTGCATTAAAAAGTGCGGCCACCAATTTATCTTGATAATCTCGATTACCAAGCTGCAATTCTTCATTTCTATTTTTGATGATGCCGCATTCAAACAATACTGCCGGCATATTCGCTTCTTTCAGGACAACCAAATTATTATATTTATAAATGCCTCTGGTTTTATCAATCAGATCTTTGTCTCCCCCCCTAAACGTTTCAGCATGATGCAAAGTGGGGCAAAATCGACTCTGCAACATCTCTGAGCCGAGGATAACTGCAAATATTAAGCTGTTGAGGGGACTCGCGTTTTTTTCCGAATAAAATATGGAATATCCGGTGAACTTATCGCAGTGGTCCATCATTCTTCCCTGGCAAAGCCATTGCGACAGATCCTTGGGCTGCACGGAATCATGGTGTATAGAGACCAGGAGATGTGCCCCTTGCTGATTGGCGATCGCGGCTCTGGCTGAGAGGGAAATGTCATCCCCGGTCTCATTGATGATAAACGAGCGTTTAAACCGCTTATCTTGCTGGAGTTGCTTGTGCAGTAGAGTGCCGATGTTCTGATTGAAGAGATATTCAGGCACACCTCTGGCGCTGGTGGCTCCCGGACTATTTGTGGTATGGCCTATATCGATGGCAATGATAAAATCCTCAGCCCAACAATCACAGCTTATCGTGGTCACGAAAATCAAAAACGACAGACAGCACATTATCAGATAATAAAACATTTGCAGTGATTTCTCCTTGCTCAAATCAGTATCGTGGTTCTAATTCATCTTTTAGTCCGACTATTGCTCATCTCCAGGACTGTAGGGCGGGAAAGCGCAGCGCATCCCGCCTTTTGCATTATCGGCAGGGATTCCAGAGAGCCGGGTAAAGTTGGCGATACCAAATATTATGTCATAGTGCCGGTTTGCTTCAGGCTTGTTCCTCTCCTGACTCAATCTGAGCCAGTTTATTGCCGCATTTAAAACAGAAATTAGCGTTGTGCGGCACCCGGATCTGACAGATGCGGCAGATTCGGAAGAATTCTCCGCCCTCACTTAACGACAAGCCGCAGTTGATACAAAAATTCGCCCGAACGGTATTGGATTGCTGACAGTGTTGGCAAATGGCCGTATCTAATGAAAGAGATTGGTCTCTTAAGTAATGTAATTTTCTATTCGAGTACCATACAATGAATAACAACAAGGGAAAATCCAGGAGGACGGTCCAGGTCCGCAAGAATAGAAAAAAATCAAAGGCGGCATGGACCCCGGCCGCGGCCAGGAGATAAGGCAGGGCCGTTTTAACATACTTTTTATCCCGGCTGATAAACTTGGCCCGGGCCAGACCATAGCCCCAGATGGCGGCGCAGGCCAGATGGATCGGCATGGAAAGCAAAGCCCTGGCAACCAGCACCCCTGCCCCGAAACGAAAGATGTATTCCACGTTTTCAAGCGCGGCAAAGCCGAGTGCCACGGTCATGGCGTAAATCATGCCATCAATCGGTTGGTCGAATTCCGGCAGTTTCTTTACCAGGCGGATCGTGGCCAGGAATTTCCAGGTTTCTTCGTTGATACCGATGAATACGGCCGAACCGAGCGCCAGGGGGAGACTTATCTTCCTGGTTAGATCAGTGGCAAAGCCCTCCATACCCAGGAAATGTTCGCCCAGACTATTGCCGATGACGGCGGGGATGACGCTCATAAGACCGCCAAATAACCCCACCCTGAGCAAGACCTTGATGGGCTCCGGCTCCAACCTGTCGTAGCGGCGCAACACCCAGGCCCACATACCGGTGGAGATCAGCAATCCCCCCGCACCCCAGAGAAACTGTGTCATAACCTGATATCCCTTCTTATCGGTGAGCCTCGGCGTCCTGCCGCGGAGAGCATTGCCCTTTTCTAGTCGAGGTCCTCCAGGCTCTCGGTTAAGGTGCGGGATTTTTTATCCCAGGTGATATTAATCCTGCATTGAAAGCTGCGGTCAATAAATGAGTAATTCCAGAACCCGTTGGCTCTCAGGGTTTCATAGTAGAGAGGTTTAAAATATTTGTCATTATGGCCCAGCCGCGGGTCGTAGGGAAACCTTACATAAAATATGGGATAAGTTTTATTATGAAGTTCAACTTTATAAAGAATAACTTTATGCTTTTGTAATATTTCTTTGGCTGGATGCTGCCATTGGGAAATATTGCTTATAACTGTGACCTCACTTGCCATGGGAATATCCACCGCTAACATAAGGCTAACTATAAAGAAGATTAGACTCCCGATAATTAGCATGGGCTTTACTATAACCGGCAATACCGATTTAATTTTATTAAGCAATTTTATACCCCTCCGTCAAACTGGATTAACCCTATCTTCGCACAATTATCCCCTGGGTGTCCATCATTATCGAGGCAGGATTACCACTGAAATATGCACATAAAGGATGGAGCGAGATAGTGCGGCAAATCAGCTTGATGCCGTGAGGTCTGGCAGTCATTGATTTTCCCCTAATTCCAGATCCAGGTACACCGGGGCCTTCCTGGGACGTGAGATTGCCGGGATACTTGAGCAGCAGCCGGTCGGTCCTCTTGATCCCCTATTTCGAAGCAGGCTGATAGCTTGACGATAAAGTTTTTTTGCAGATCAGCCGATTGTCGTGGTAGGGTGTGATAACGTGAACATGCTTTAATACCAATGTGGCTGCCGGCAAGTTGGTGCCCCCCCGCCGGTATTGGTTGGCTGCCAATAGAGGTTGATGTGAGTTTTATACCGGATAAAAAGCGATTTTTAATTAATGCTGTTTTAGGATTAGTATTGGCTTTGTCATTATTTTTTTATTACCAAACTATTGTAACTTTTTCAGCATTTCCCAAAAATGGAGATCTGGTCAAATTTTATATGTCGACCAAATATTTTTGGGAAGGAAAAGATATTTATACCCCAATACCCACTAATATGCCCGAAACCCTGGTAGATGAAATTGTCAAAAAATTCACTGATGATAAGGTTAAGACTTCCAAACCCGTTAGAGAAAACTTGCACCCCAATTTAAACCCTCCTTTTCAAACATTATTGTTCGCACCTTTGGGAATAATGAATTATAAAAATGCTTTCATCTTTTATTCATGGCTATCTATCGTTTGTGGCCTGATTGCGATTATAATGATAACGAATGAAATTAATACTATGAAGAATGATATAACAACAGCTTTACTAAGTTTTATGATTATATTGTTATATTATTTTCCAACCTGGGCAAATATTGTCTATGGACAATTTTCATTAATATTGTTATTATTAATTACCTCAGCCTGGATAGCTGCGAGAAACGACCGCAATGCCGTATGTGGAATTATTCTGGGCCTGGCGATGAGTCTCAAACTATTTGTCGGGCTGTTTCTCTTATTTTTACTGGCGCGTCGTCGTTGGCGGCTCCTCTTCTGGTTTATCAGTACCTTCCTGCTGTTTAGCCTGCTGCCGTTATGGATAATGGGAATTGAGGTTTACAAGAATTACTTTGCGGTCTTGTCTGAAATAACCTGGTATGCGGCAAGTTGGAATGCGTCTTTCCTGGGGTTTTTTACCCGAATCTTCGGTGGTTCTGAAAATGTCCCTCTGGTTAATCTCCCAAAATTGGCCGTTGCTTTAACCAGGATGTGCTCTTTGATCTTTGCCCTCTGGCTGGTTTGGCTGGCATGGCCGCGGCCTCGAGAGTCATCTCGGGATCATTTTGACCTGGGCTTTTCCTTGACCATCACCGGCATGTTGCTCATCTCACCCCTGGGTTGGATGTATTATTTCCCGGTACTCATAATCCCGGCGACGGTGGCCTGGCGCCTTTCCGGGAGACTTGATTGCCGTATGCGGCGCCGGGCCATGATAATACTGGCATGGTTGTTGAGCACCGTCCCCCATTTCCTCATTCCTTCCGAAGATGTAAATACTCCCCAAATTTGGTTTATCTGGGCCGGCGTTTATTTTTACTCCTTGCTGCTCTTTAGCTTCCTTTTGGGTAGCCTGGCCCGAAAGCTCCACCGGGCTCCGGTTCCGGTCAAGGTTTCCCCGTCCGAGACTTCCACGACTTAGCATAGGTACAGTTTGGGGGTAGGCGGCCATGACGGTCTGGTCTACAAGGCCAACCCGGCCCCCGGCATTATGCCTCGGCTAACCGCTGGGCCGTGCGGGTGACAAACTGACGGGTGGCCCCGGCCTTCTCTTCCAGCAGGGCCAGGACATCCTGGTAGATCTGCCGGTTCAGGTCCCGGTCGGCCCCCTGTCCGGCCAGTAATTCCATCACGGCCTCCACGATCTCAGGCTCCGTTTCCAATTCCGCCAAAAATTCCCGGGCCTTATCCGGGGCCACCCGGTGGAGCAGCACGCTCGCCAGGACCACCTTGGGGTCGCCCCCTTCGGCCTTGAGCAGGTCCTGGGCGTAGGCTACGCCTTTGGCTGTGCGGTCCCAGGCCGCCGGGTCGCCTTCCAGATTGGACTTGGCCATTTCCGAGAGCAGCTCTTTAAAGTTCTGGGCCGCTTTTTTGGCCTTCACCAGGTCCGGCACGCATTTTTCAGCATATTGGCACCATTCGGCGCAACCCAGCTCGATCTTGGGATTGTAGAACATGTGTCCGCACCAGGCGCAGCGGCGCCGGGCGTCGTCTTTGAAGAACTCGATTTCTGCCCCGCATTTGGGGCATTCCGCCACAAAGATGTCATCGGGCTTCCAAAAACGGGTATCCTGGCCGGGGCATTTCATCTGTTCCATGGCAACCTCATTTTCCTTTGATTTTCTGCTGTTGGAGGACCTGTCCGGTGGTTCCCAGGGTGCAGATGTTCACCGACAGGCTCTTTCCCGAGGCCTCCAGGGCCTGGCGGACTATCTGCACCAATCCGAAACAGCACGGCACTTCCATATTGACAATGCCAATTTCCTGGATGTCGTTCTCTTTCAAGATGGCGGTGAGTTTGGCCACGTGTTCCGGGACATCGTCAAATTTGGGGCAGCCGCACAGCAGCGCTTTGCCTTCCAGAAAGCGAGCATGGAAATCCCCGGCGGCAAAGGGGGCGCAGTCGGCTGCCACCAGCAGGCTGGCCCCTTTAAGAAAGGGGGCCTGGGGCGCCACCAGGCGCAGCTTGATGGGCCAGTGACCCAACGCCGAGGCGCCTTGGGGAGTCGGCCCCGCGGCCGGCTGAAATTGCTGGGCGCGGCTTCCGGGGCACACAAACCCTTCCCCTGCCGGTGGTTGGGGCGCAGCCGGGGTTTCCGGATGCCCAGCCCCGGGGGCCGGGCCCACAAACTCTTCCGCCTCCCGCTCTTCAATGATCAACGCCCCCTGAGGACACTCCCCCAGGCAAGCTCCCAGGCCGTCGCAAAAACGGTCTGCCAAAAGCTGCGCCTTGCCGTCGACAATCTGAATGGCCCCTTCGGCGCACGACGGCACGCACATACCGCAGCCGTCACATTTGTCCTGATCTATCCGTATGATCTGTCTTTTTCCCATGAGCCGGTTTCCTTGGTGATCTTTAATGTCAGGGGTAACCGAGATATTTCGGTCAACCAACTTTGCATCATTCACTTAACTCTATTTTAATCATTAAGATTGTCAGCCCTATGACCTAAGTCAATAATAGAAAAAATTTCCGGTTAGTGGGCATAGAAACGACACGGACGGGACCCCGGAGAGCTTCTTCAACCATCGGCAATTTGCAGGCAAGTTTTTAATCAGGCGGAGAATAGCGGCAACGGTTGAGGCCGCCGCCGGGATTGGCGGCGATGCGGACCGAAGAAAAGAATAGTCTTGCTGGGGGTGTTTGGACGCCGGGATCTGGACTCCGGAATATCGAAAAATAGATGACCGCCCCGCCGGCTAAGGCACCTAAAGCAGGTCTTCAAGGCTGTCGGCAGATGGTCTTGTTTGGGGTATAGCCGGAATTATCTAAGTCCAGAAGTCGGCAATCACAACCTCGCCCTGGGCTGGATCCACCAGGGTGATCACCAGCAGAAATAACACGATGGCCGCAGCACAGATGAACAACTGGTTCGTCATCAAGGTGTGCAGGGTTTCCATGAGTTTCCTGAACATAGGACCTCCCATCTTGAAAGATATTACTGCTTATTTATCGATTTAGCAAGTACAATACCAAATTCATATCTTATTGAATTAATTAGTTTTTAGCGATATCAATCTCCTACTCCCATGTTTAATATTGTGAATGTCGTGTGCATTATTGTTGACAGGGGTAATATCTAAGACGGGCCCCCCGGCTATCGGTAAGATAAGTAAACAGCCAGCCGATCTCGGCGCAGTTGATATTTCCTGGCTGATGATTACTATTGAAAAAAAACCTCAAGGGTAAGCGGAATCAGGCGCAATCCCGCTCTCCGGTAATCCGGCTGATTCACTGCTGCAAACCTAAAGGACCGGAAAAAATGGAAACTTCAACCAGAAAGACCGAGCCGGCTCCTGAGCTTGGGCCCCAGGTTCAGCCCGAGGCTCCCAGCCCGGGCCGCCAGTGGTGGCGGCCGGTGGTCCTGCTGGCCCTGGTCATCGCTATCCTAATACTGGCGAAGGTCTTCGGCCTCGCCGACCGACTGGGGGACTTGCGGGACTGGATCAGGAGTCTGGGCGCATTGGGCTCCCTGGTATTCATCCTGATTTATGTGGCGGCGGTGGTGGCGGCCATCCCGGCGGCGCCCATGTCGGTGGCCGCAGCCGCCCTGTTCGGCTCGGTGGGGGGGGTCATCGTGATTAATATCGGGGCCACCCTGGGGGCCGGCCTGGCGTTTCTCGTGGGCCGCTATTTCGCCCGGGAGGCGGTAGTCAACTGGGTGGGCCGGAATGAAAAATTCCGCCGACTCGATGAACTCACCGAAGAGCACGGCGCCATTATCGTCGCCCTGACCCGCCTGGTGCCGCTTTTCCCCTTTAACCTCCTCAACTACGGTTTCGGGCTCACCCGGGTGCCTTTTTGGACCTATCTCTTCTGGACCTGGCTCTGCATCATCCCGGGCACGGTCCTCTATGTGGTGGGCGCCGACGCGGTGCTGCAAGGGGTGGCCCAGGGAAAGGTTCCATGGACCCTGGTCCTGGTCTTTGGAGCGGCATTAATCGTTTTGGCAATCCTGGTGAGTTTTGCCAAGCGTTACCTTCAGGCCCGGGAGCAAAAAGGCGAGTCCGGCCCCGATTCTCATCCTGGAGGGCGATCCGCATGAGTGGCGCGCCGGAAGTCACCCCCCGGGATCAATACAACGAGACCCTGCTGGCCAACGTCCATCCGGCGGATTGGGTCAGTCCCGCCCCCGCCCCGCGCTATAACCTGGTGGTGATCGGCGGCGGCACCGCGGGTCTGGTAAGCGCGGCCGGGGCCGCGGGCTTGGGGGCTAAAGTGGCTCTGGTGGAGCGCCACCTGCTGGGGGGCGACTGCCTCAATTACGGCTGTGTGCCCTCCAAGGCCATCATCCGCTCCTCCCGGCTGGCGGCGGACTTCCGGGATGCGGCCCGTTTCGGTGTTAAGGCCCCGCTTTCGACCGAAGTAGATTTCCCGGCAGTCATGGAACGCATGCGGGCCCTTCGGGCCGCCATCAGCCATCACGATGCCGCGGCGCGCTTTAGGGACCTGGGGGTGGACGTCTTTTTAGGCGAGGCCCGGTTTTCCGGCCCCCGGACCGTTGAAGTGGCCGGCCGGACCCTCAATTTCAGCAAGGCGGTCATCGCCACGGGCGCCCGGGCCGTGGACCCGCCGGTGCCGGGGTTGCCCGAGGCCGGTTACCTCACCAACGAGACGGTTTTTTCTCTCACCGAAAAGCCCCGGCGTTTGCTGATCATGGGGGGCGGGCCTCTGGGCTGCGAGTTCGCCCAGGCCTTGCAGCGGCTGGGGTGCCGGGTGACCCTGCTCCATAAATACGACCGCCTGATGAACCGGGAGGATACCGACGCCGCCCAACTGGTCCAGCAGGTTTTGATCAGGGAGGGGGTTAACCTTATCCTGGCGGCGAAACCGGTTCAAGTCCTCAAGACTGACGGCGGTAAGCTGGTCCGGTATGAGACCGCCGGGCAGCCGGGCGAAATCGAGGTGGACGAGATCCTGGCCGGGGCCGGCCGGGCCCCCAACGTAGAGAACTTGGGCCTGGAGGAAGCCGGGGTCAGGTACGATAAGCGGGAGGGGGTGGTGGTCAATGATCGGCTCCAAACCACCAACCGCCGCATCTACGCCGCGGGGGACGTCTGCCTGCAGTACAAGTTCACCCACCTGGCCGACGCCACCGCCCGGATTGTCATCCAGAACGCCCTGTTTCTGGGCCGCAAAAAGTTTAGCGCCCTGACCATCCCCTGGTGCACCTACACCGACCCCGAGGTGGCCCACGTGGGGATAAATGAAGCGGAGGCCGAAAAACAGGGCATCCCGATTCAGACCTTTATCAAACCGTTGAGCGAAGTGGACCGGGCCATCGTGGACGGCGAAGCCGAGGGGATGGTGAAAATCCACCTCAGGCAGGGGACTGATCGCATCCTGGGAGCCACCATCGTGGCCCGGCACGCCGGGGAAATGATCAGCGAAATTACCCTGGCCATGGTGGGGAAGATCGGCCTGGGCGCCCTGGCCGCGGTGATTCATCCCTATCCCACCCAGGCCGAGGCCATCCGGCAAACCGGCGATCTCTATAATCGAACTCGATTGACACCCTTCGTCAAGAAATTATTTACCCGGTTCCTGGCCTGGCGCCGGTAAAGCCGGAGTTGACATGACAGAATGAAGCCTTATTTTTTTTGATATGGTTCAATTCATCCTCGTCTTAACAGGGTTTGGAGCCCGAGCCATGGCAACACTCAATCTCATTAGGAGGCGCCGATAATGAAAAGATTTGGGATTTGGCTAATCGCGGTAATGTTGGGTTTAGTGCTGGCCTGCGGCAGCCAGGAAGAGAAGAAAGCCCCGACCCAACCAGGGGCCCCGCCGGCAAAGGTAGAGAAAGGAGCGCCTGTGGCCCCACCGGCAACTCCCGCTCCCCCCGCACAGAAACCCGATCACCCGAAGTCGGAGCATCCGAAGTAACATCCGTGCTCTTGGGCCTAAGGGTCCAGCGGGGAACTTCTATGCATTGGCGTACGATAATGGCTGCGGCGGTGGTTTGTCTTGTGTTAGCGGGTGGCGAGTGCAATCAGGGGCAAGCCGCTCAGGGTGTATCTGCCCCAGCCGCGTCCAACGTGACCCCAACTGCCGCTATCCAGAAAGGCATCGAGAGTCACATTGATGAGCAGGTCCGCCTGGGTGGAGGATATTTCAAGCTTCCCTTCCACAAGCAGGATCTCCGCCTCAAGTTGGTCCGAGTCCACACCGAATACCTGTCGAAACTGGGGGTTGGCCGTTATTTCGCTTGCGTGGATCTGGTGGACACCAAAGGCGATGTGTATGACGTTGACTTCTTTCTGGCCGGTAAGCCGGCGGCCATGAGGGTCACTAAAACGATCGTCCATAAGATCAACGGCCAGCCCTTCTACGCCTGGGAGCAACAAAGCGACGGCACCTGGCGGCGCATTCCTATGAAAAAGGCTTCAACCGGCCACCTGGGGGTAATTAAAGGCAGCGACGAGTTCGAGTTTTTCTACCGGGCCACCCTGCCCCAGATAACCGGCACCGGCCGCATGTGGCTGCCGCTGGCGGCCTCGGACTCATTCCAGACTGTGGAGATAAAATCCATCAACGCGCCGGGGAAGCAAAGCACCTTGCAGGAGCGGGAACACGCCAACAAAGTCCTTTTTCTCGAACTGGGCCCGGAGGACAGCGGCAAAAAGGTGGAAATCATCTATCTGGTGAAACGCCTGGAAAAGGCCGCCTATACAGCCGATGCCCCCGAACCGGGAAAGTACCTCAACCCGGAGCGTCTGGTGCCGGCTAATGAGGATTTCCGCCAGATCGCCGAGGAGGTTGTCAAGGACAAGAAGGGTGATCTGGTGCGCGCCCGGGCGCTTTACGACCACATCATCGACCGCATGCGCTACGCCAAGGCCGGCGAGGGCTGGGGCAAGGGCGACGCGGTTTACGCCTGCAATGCCCGCACCGGCAATTGCACCGATTTCCACTCATACTTCATTGCCCTGGCCAGGTCGGTGGGCATTCCGGCGCGGTTCGCCATCGGCGCAGCCATCCCGTCGGAGCGGAACGAGGGCGGGGTGGACGGCTATCATTGCTGGGCGGAGTTCTATGCCGAGGGTAAGTGGTGGCCCGTGGACATCAGCGAGGGTGACAAGTATACGAGTCTGGCTACCTATTACTTTGGCCATCATCCGGCTAACCGCTTCGAACTCAGCCGGGGCCGCGACCTGGTGGTTGAACCGGGTCCCGCTACCGGCTCGATAAATTTTCTGGCCTACCCTGTGCTGGAAATAGGCGATAAACCCGTAAAAGCCGCAGTGGAGTTCTCCTTCAAGCGAAATGGCGGCCGCGGGTAGGGTGCACCGGGCCGGATAAATCACCGAATCAAAGACATTTACCGCCAACGAAGGGCGGTGGCTGAAACGGCGCCTCCTAAAGACGGGTCTGACGCCCTTCGTGATGAAATTATTCACCCGTTTCCTGGCCTGGCGGCGGTGAAGCGGGGAAATCTGGGAAACCCTCCTTCACAGAACCCACATCGTCCAGTACTGCCTTCGAAAAGTTCTTATTATGTGGTGGCACAGGCGTCTCGCCTGTGCGGGCTTAATGGCGGGCGAGACGCCCGCCCTGCGAATTTTCATGATTTACGGGTGGGCCAACGGCCCATGCGCGACTTCCCTCGAAGGTTTTAAATCTTACAAGGGCTTAGATTATTCGTGGACTAATTCATAAAGTAATCGAAATATGGGTCTTTGCTGCTGGCCACATCCAGTTAGTGTTCCAGCGTTTGAGGAAAGGATGCAATTTGAGGGAAATTTGTGCTATCCTGCCCCCCAGAAGAAGACTTGGCTAAGAAATGCGACACTTTTTCTGGTTTAAACCCGGGATATGGGTGCTAAAACCGTTTTGGAGATCACCTGCCAAGGTTTCTTCATGATCTCAGTATAGCCTCAAAATCAAGACTTGCGACCAGTTAAGCTGGGTTAACGACAATCATGTTGAGAGACTGGCTATTATTGCAGTGTTGTCTTCGGATCAGTGTCGTTTTCGGCCTCATGCTTGGATGGGCGGCTTGGGCTCAAGCCATGCCGGCCCAAGTCGTCATCATCCGCCACGCCGAGAAGCCCGAAGACCGAAGCCAGATCCATCTCAGCCCCAAGGGGCGCACTCGGGCCCTGGCCCTGGTCGAATTTTTCCAATCCGATCCCCGGGTCCTGGAATTCGGGAGACCCGTGGCCATCATCGCCCAGAGCCCCACAGCCCAAAAGCCCACCCGGCGTTGTCTGGAAACCGTTGCACCCCTGGCCAAAGAGTTGGGACTACCGGTGATTTCCCAATTCACGTACGGCCAGGCGGAGGCATTGGTCCAATGGCTGAAGGCGCAGCGGCAGTATGACGGCAAAGCCGTCCTGATCTGCATGCAGCATCTGGAGGTTGACGAACTGGCCCAGGCATTGGGGGTTGCCGACCTCCGGCCCCGGGTCTGGCCCCATGAAACTTATGACCGTCTTTATATTTTAAACTATGCCCCAGAAGACGGCAGACTGCTCTCATTTCGCAATCTACCCCAACGTCTGCTGTTCGGCGATTCTTACCAGGCCGTGGCTGGGCGGACCGCCCGGGATAAGGCTGAGGTGAGATTCAGGCAAGTTTATACTATGAGCTTACCTAACCCCGCGGCCGGGCAAAAAAGTCCGGCGCCGCGCTGGCAATTCTCCTTGAGCGGCAAAATTAAGGGGGATTTTTCCCATTTTAACGACGAGACTATCCCGGTATTGCGCATCGGCGGGTTCTGCTTCGGTTATTATCTTACTACCCTGGGCTACCTGAAGAAAGACCCCAACGCCGTGGTTAAGATCAACGCCCCGGCACGTTCCGGTTCCCTGGTTTACCGCTACAGGACCAAGGGAGGGGATGCGGCGCGCACCTATGCCTGGGTATCCTTTGCCTGGGATCGCCAATCCTTGCAGGTTGAGTTCCAGGCCGACGTGGATGAGGGGAGCATCACCCCGGAAATCGACCTTCCCATCACTCTGGAGGCTGACGAGCCGGTGGGGTGGATCGTGGGCTCCACGCCTTGCTATGTGGCCTTCGGCCAAAAGAAATTTCAGGCCCCTATCGGCCTGAATTATCAGGGTCAGGGTGGAAAGGCCCCCTCTCCGGCTACCCCTGGGGCTTACCAGGCAACCTTAGGGTCCGCGGGCGGCTTTTTGGTGGAAAATCCCGGCGATTCGGAAATCACGGAGAAACCCGCATTACCGGAAGCACATAATGCCAAGTAACCCAATAGCCGCGGGTTTACATGATTTGTGGTCCCGATTGACCGGCATAAGCCTGTCCACCTATATTCTCCTCAGCCTGATCCTGGGGGTATTGGCTGGCCTGTTTTTCGGGGATATGGTCCGTCCCCTGGACTTCATCGGCAAGGCCTTCATCAAGTTGCTCCAGATGGCCGTGCTCCCCTATATTGTGGTCTCCCTCATCCATGGACTGGGCAGCCTGTCCAAGTCCGACGCCCAGCTCATCGCCACTAAGGGCCTCAAACTCATCCTGTTCCTGTGGACTGTGGGTCTGCTCGTTATCTTCGCCTTTTCCCTGGCCTTTCCCCTGGTGGAGACCTCCGCCTTTTTCAGTGAGGCCGACGTCATCCCCCCCAAAAAGATAGACTTTCTCGACCTTTATATCCCATCCAACATCTTCAAGGCCCTGGCGCAGGGCACCATCCCTGCCATCGTGATCTTTTGCGTCTTTCTGGGCTTTGCCCTCAATCGCATTGATAAGAATGAGACCTTTTTGAATGTCTTCGCCATTTTGGCCCAGGCCCTGTCCCGGGTCACCCAAATGATCATCAAGACCGCCCCCTTGGGCGTCTTCGCCCTCACCGCCGTGGCGGCCGGCACCCTGACCTTCGAGCAATTGCAGCGGCTTCAGGTATATTTTGTCTGTTATATCTTCATAGCGTTGCTCTTCACCTTCTCGATCTTACCCGCCATCATCAGCTGCTTTACCTCCTTCACCTACCGGGAGATCATTCATTGCTCCAAAGATGCCCTGATCCTGGGTTTTGCCACCGGCAACAATTTTGTGATCCTGCCCTTGATTTCGAGCAATTCCAAAGCACTCTTACAAAAGACCAGCCAGGAAGGGAGCAAGACCTCCACCGTTGTGGATTCGATATTGCCTCTCGCCTACTGTTTTCCCAGCCTGGGGCGAATCCTGGATATTTTCTTTATCGTTTTCGTAGCTTGGTCGGTGAACCTGCCCCTGGGAATAAGTCAACACCTCGATCTCTCCGTGGCCGGAATCATGAGCCTGTTCGGCTCCCCTAAAGTTGGCGTGCCGTTCTTATTGGATTATCTGAAATTGCCCGCCTCTTACTTCGACCTCTATATTATTTCCGATGTCGTCACCCGGAAATTCAAAGTCTTGGTGCAGGCCATGAGTTTCCAGACGGTAACTTTGATCCTGGCCTTCCTGGTGCTTAATAAATTTACCTTTAAATTCAGGAAAATATTGGCTGCCTTGCTTGCCAATGTGCTTCTCATAAGCCTTTGCCTGGTTGTGGCCACGTTTGGATTGAGATATATCGTAAAAAATGTCTATCACGAGGACATCGTGCTTTTGAGCATGGACATCCCCAACCCGGTTCCAGCCAAAATTTTGCGCTCCCCCCTCGGGCCGGAACAGGAGCAGCCGCCACCCGGCGAGGGAACTGCTGAGATCTTATCCAGAATCAAGCAACGCGGGGTCTTAAAGGTAGGCTATAATGCCGAGGCCCTGCCTTTTGCTTTTTTCAACCAGAGAGAGGAACTGGTGGGGTATGATATTTATTTCGCCCACCAATTGGCTCGGGACCTGGGGGTCACCCTGGAGTTCATCCCGGTTAATGATAAAACCATGGACCCCTATCTCGAAAGAGGCGTGTGCGATATTGTCATGTCTGCGGTCCCCATCACGGCGGAAAATCTGGGGATCGTAGACTTCACCGATCCTTATCTGGATATGAATGCAGCCTTCATCGTCCTGGACTACCGCAAGAAGGTCTTTCAAAAACGGGAAGCCATCAGGAAAATTCCCCAGTTGAGAATCGCCGTGACCCCGGCCAACACTCAAACAGAGAGATTAAAGATAAAAAAGTATTTTCCCAAAGCCCAACTGGTTGAGCTCGCTTCCATCAAAGATTTTTTCACCCAGGCCGATGTGGCTGACGCCTTATTGACCACCGACAAGATCGGCAAGGCATGGGCCTTGCTATACCCGAAATTCGGCGTGGCCACTCCCCAGCCCCTGATGTTCCGCTATGACCTGGCCTACCCCGTTGCCATCACCAAAGGTGACTACGAGTTTCTGGCCTACCTCAATCAATGGCTCCGCCTCCAAAAAACCAACGGCGCCGCCAAGGAACAATTTTCTTATTGGGTCCTGGGCAAAACCCCGTTACGCAAAACCCCTCGCTGGTCGATTATCCGCAATGTGCTCCACTGGGTTCACTAAACTGCACAGCTTAGGTTATCTTACAAAAATTTTCATGCCGGCGGCCAGGGCCCCATCTATGCCCACCTCATGGCCCCATTCATCATAAACCTTGAGCCCCGCGGCGATGGCCGCCATCTGTCCGGCGCCCATCAAGGCGTGCCTTACCTGCATCCCCGGGGCCAGGTCTACGGGTTTCCGGTTTACATAAACCCGCATCTCAGTCCACGGCCTTGATGCGGCCGTCGGTTTTGGGGGCGATGGTTTTCCGGGTCTGAATCGTATTTATCACCACGTCCCGCAGCCAGGCGCCGGGGTCATTGTAGGCCAGCTTGCTGCTGGTGAGGGTGCCCCCCAGGTTGGTAAAATCGCTGCCGCTTTTCAAGGCCTCCCCTAAAACCGTATAACCGTCTCCGCCCGCAACCAGATAATCATTGGTAGCCACCACGTACTCTTTTTGGGCATCCAGGGGCTGGCCTCCCACCGTGATGTCTTTAACCCGGAAGCCCGCTGGGGCGCTTCGGCTGTAGGTAAAGGTGAGGCCCGAGACCTGGGGGAAGCTGCGGGAGCGCTCTTCCAGGCGGGCCACGCCGTGTTCCAGGGCCGCCTTGAGCTGGGCCCCGGTGAGGCTGATGGCCACCAGGTAATTGTCAAAGGGAAGCATGGCATAGACGTCTTTTACGGTGATCTTGCCCTGGGGAATGCCGGTTCTGATAGTGCCGCCATCGATCAGGGCGGCCTCAGCCCCGGCGGTCTGCCGCATGACGTCGGCGACGAAATCGCCCAGGTTGGTTTCCCCAGTCCTGACGTGTTCCCCGTCCAGGTCCACCTGGGTTTCGCCGATGGCCCGCTGCAAGAGGGAATCGACCTGGCGCTCATATCGGGCCACAATCTCCTGCACCTGGGAATTTGGCGCGCCGGCAGCGGGACTGATCTCCTGAAGCTCCCCATCGAACCCCGCGACCTTGCCGTCTTTGATCTTTAGGTTCAAAACTCCCAATACCTTGGCGTGTTCCCAGGCCTGAACAATGATGGTCTGGCCCACCAACTCCGGTTGGAGAATTTTCGTATGGGAGTGGCCGCCGACGATGACATCGATCCCCGGAACCTTGGTTGCCAGCTCTTTATCCGCCTGAAAGCCGCAATGAGACAGGACGATAACGATATCGGCCCGGCGCTTGAGTTCCGGGAGATACTTTTTAACCGCGCTCTCCGGCGTGCTGAAGGTAAGCCCCGCCACATTCCGGGGATGGGTAGTAACGGCGGTTTCCTGGGTAACCACGCCGATGATGGCAATTCTGACCCCTTGGAAATTTTTTATGACATAGGGCTTGAGGGCCGCAGAACCCTTGACGTTGGCCCCCAGCAGCGGGAAACGGGCCTGGGCCGTCCTCTCCTTCAAGACCTTGGGGCCGAAATCAAACTCGTGGTTGCCCACCACCATGGCGTCGAAGCGCATGGCATTCATTACGTCGATGGAGGATTTGCCTCGGAAAAGATTGGCCCAGGGGTTCCCCTGAATCATATCCCCGGCGGACAACAACAGAGACGGCTGTTTTCCCCGAGCCCGGTCCACGGCTCCCGCCAGGTAGGCGATACCCCCCAGGGGGGCGTCGCTGCCGGAGGGTTTATAGGGCTCGGCAAAACCGTGGAAATCATTAACATAGAGAATTTTCAGGTCAACCTGGGTCGCATAACCCCAGGGCGCCAGGATGAGGCACAGGACAAGACTTACAAGCGCCAGGCGGAAATTTTTCATTCTGACATTTTAGAGTAAAGAGAGGATGGCGCAAGGAAAACTTCCGGCGCAAGTTAGGGGAAATGCCGTCGGCGCCTCAGGGCCGGAGCAGTATTGACGCAGCTAAAGACGGGGCGGCAATCCCGAGGGCTCGGGGGATTATCACCACTTCTATGGGGGTGAGGCCCTCCAACTCCCCTTCCGCTTCCACATCAGCCGGGGGATCGGCATTAATCTTGACCTGGCCGGCGAAAGCTGCGGTAATCCGGGGGTGGTCCAGATGCTGGCCGGAGTAGAGTCCGGGCAGGAGGCCCAGCAACTCCAGGCGGCTTAACTTTTGGGCCAGGACCACCTGAAAATGGCCGGCTTGGGGCGATGCACCCGGGGTGATCATCAAGCCGCCTCCGAAATGGCGCCCCAGTCCTATGGCCACCAGCATGGCGTCGGTCTCAAGGGGGCGACCGTCAAGCGCCCCGGTGATGCGGTGCTGCGTCAGCCGGCCCAGCTCTTTGAAGCCGCTGAGAAAATAACCCGTTTTCCCCGGCAGGCGGAGGCGCTGTTGCCGGAAACCGGCGATGACCCGGGCATCAATCCCCAGGCCCAGCACATTGACGAAGACCCGCTGCCGCGGTTGGCCGTCATACCCCTGGAGGCGAACCAGCCCCAGACTCACCTGGAGGGTGGCCTCCCCCAGGGCGCTCATCATCTTATCCCTTCGACACGGCCCCAGGTCAAAACTGCGCACGTAATCGCAGCCCGTGCCGAAGGGGACCACCCCCACGCTGGGCAGCGGCCCCCGGGGTTCCCACCACAAGCCGTTCACCACTTCCAGCAGGGTGCCGTCGCCCCCCACCGCCACCACGCGGTCAAACCCCTCCCGGCGGGCCTGGGCGGCCAGGGTTTCAGCGTGGCCGGGCCATTCGGTCCACCAGGTAGCCACGTTGGCGCCAGGCGCTCCCAAAGACGCCAGGAGCCGGGGCCAGAGCCGGGAGGCCCGGCGATAGCCCGAGGTGGGGTTAACGATGGCCACGGTTTTCATGAGTGTGCCTTGATGAGTGTGGAAACCGGTTCGAGATCTCAGATTGCGGCTTCCTTGCGGCGCGCACCATTTCCGGCCGCCGGATACCTGACTGTGGCTATCTTATACTGAGTTGGGTTCAAAAGGCTATTTTTTGTAGCCGCAGGCTTTATAGCGATTGCCAAAAGTTTTTTCTACTCAGAGAACCTTATAATCCCCCCTAACCCCCCTTTAAAAAAGGGGGGAAACTACAAGGAATTGCAGGAAAAAGTCCCTCTTTGAAAAAGGGGGATTTAGGGGGATTTGAGAAATATCCATGGGAAGAAATTTTTGGCAAACGCTATACATTGCGGCTGCACAGGCTGGAAAGCCTGTGCCACCCTTTGATTGTAATCTGATATGAGCAGAATTTGGTGGTGGCTTTGGGGGAAAAGTTGCGTTTCGAGCGACGGATTGATTGCGCCGCCGCAGAAACGTAGGGTGCGTTTCACGCACCCTAGGCCTTGGCCACCTTTATCTCAGCTAATCTCGTCGTCGGTGAGATAACAGGCGGGGTCCGGGGCCCAGAGGTCCCCCGTGAGGGCTTCGGCCCGGACCCGGAAGTTGCCGCCGCAGACGTCCAGCCACTTACAGATGGCGCAGCGGCCGGTGACGTAGCGCTTCTTGTCTTTGAGGCGGGCCAGGAGCGGGTTGGACAGATCGGTCCATATTTGGCTGAAGGGGCGCTCCCTGACGTTGCCGAAGGATTCGTGACGCCAGAACTGGTCGGCGTGAACTTGCCCGTCCCAACTGACGCAGCCGATGCCTCGGCCCGAGCTGTTGCCTTCGTTCATCTTCAGGAGTTCCAGCACTTCCGCGGCCCGGCTGGGGTTTTCTTGGAGTAGCTTGAGATAGATATAGGGACCGTCGGCGTGGTTGTCCACCGTCAGGACTTCCACGGCCCGGCCGGCGTCAAAGAGACGCCGGGTGCGGGCGCAGATCAGGTCTACCAGTTCCCGGGTCTGGGTATGGGTCAGCGCCTCTTCCACCAGCTTGCTGCCCCGTCCGGCATAGACCAGGTGATAGAAGCAGATGCGGGGAATGTCATATTCTTCCACCAGGTCGAACAAGGCCGGCACTTCCTGATAATTGAGCCGGCTGACGGTGAAGCGCAGTCCCACCTTGAGGCCCGCTTCCTGGCAGTTCCGCACCCCGGCCATGGCCGCAGCAAAGGCCCCGGCTTGGCCCCGGAAGCGGTCGTGGGTGGCAGCGGTGCCGTCTAAGCTGATGCCCACGTAAGACAGGCCCAGGTCGCGCAATTGCCGGGCCCGCTCCCGGTCGATGAGGGTGCCGTTGGTGGAGATCACGGCCCGCATGCCGTGGGACACGGTCCAGGCCACCAGTTCCGGGAGGTCCGGCCGCATCAGGGGTTCGCCCCCGGAAAACAACACCACCGGGACGCCGAAATCCTTCAGGTCGGCAAGCAAGGCCAGGCCTTCGGTGTGGCTTAGTTCATCCGGCGCCGCCCCCGCGGTGGCCTTGGCGTAGCAGTGGAGGCATTTGAGGTTGCACTGCTTGGTGATGTTCCAGACCACCACCGGCTTTTTGTCCGCCGAGAATTGTAGCAGGTGGGACGGCAGGTCCTGCGCCCGGCGGTCCCGGTAACGCAGCACGTCGCCGGCCTCCACGGCCCCGCAATAAAGTTTGGAGATTCCGATCATAGGGGCCTACTCTCTGAAGAGGCTGGTCTGGTAGTGTTCCCGGATGACCCGGTTGAGATAAGCATCCAGGTCGCAGAGGGCCTCCCGGGTCAGGATGAATTGGTCCTGGGAAGTCCGGTCCCGAACCAGTTTCAAGGCGTATTCCAGGTCATGGGCCATCTCCTGGCAGACGGCCAGGGCTGAGATGTCCCGGGCCACGGCCTGCTGGAGAATTGCATCCACGGCATCCGGTTCAAAATGCAGCTCGATTCCGTGGTTGTCCAGGAACTTTTCGGCGAACAGACTCACCTGGTCATGGAGCCGGGCCAAATCTTCCATCGCGGTCTTCAAGTCGCAGTCCCAGTGATGATACCGGCTGGCCAGCAACTCCACCCTGGTTTCGGTCAGCGGCAGGTGGTAGCGGCTAAGCAGCTCCGGTTCCCGGCGTCGGATTGAATCCTTCAGGCTCTCACGCTCCTTGACGGCCGCCTGGCTGAATCTCGCCAGACGCTCGGGGTCTTCGGGGTTGGCCAGCAGACGCTCCAGTTCCGCCTCGGGGTGCGCCACGAGTTCAGGCGTAACCACTACGTGCCTGACCTGGGTGGAGGGCAGCCGCTTTTCGAACTGGATGAGCACCCGTTCGATGACGCTTACCAGGCCCCGGGCCCCGGTTTTCTCGACCGCGGCCTGGGCCGCCAACATCTTCAGGGCCTCGGTCTCAAAGGAGATGTCGATGCCGTAGGCCCCGAAATCCCGTTTTTTGCTGGTAATGATGGGGTTGTTGGGGTTTTGCAGAATACCATAAAGATCGTCGGCGGTGAGTTCCTCCAGCACTGCGATCACCGGCAGGCGCCCCACGAATTCCGATTCAAACCCATACTTGATCAGGTCTTCCGCGGTAACGTGCTTGAGAAAGGTCCGGTCCAACTCCCGTGAGCTCATTTCGCCCCGGAAACCGATTTCCTGCTTGCTGAGGCGCTCCTTGACCATCTTGTCCAGGCCGTTGAAGGCGCCGCTGACAATGAACAGGATGTGCCGGGTGTTGAGGGTTCGCTTATCTTTTTTGCCGGTGCGCCGGTAATGCTCGATGGCCTGAATCTGAGAGACCGGGTCATGGGCTACCTTGAGGTCCACTTCGGTCTCTTCCATGGGCTTCAGCAAGGCCCTCTGGACCCCGGTGCGCGACACGTCCGGCCCGCCCCAGGCGTGCCCGGAGGAGGCGATCTTGTCGATTTCGTCGATATAGATGATGCCGTATTGGGCCAGTTCCAGGTCGTCGCCGGCGGCGTAAACCAGGTCCCGGACCAGGTCTTCCACATCAGCGCCCACGTAGCCGGTTTCGCTGAATTTGGTGGCATCGCCCTTGATGAACGGCACCCCGATCTTCTTGGCAATGAGTTTGACCAGGTAGGTCTTGCCTACGCCGGTGGGGCCGATCAGGATGATGTTGTTCTTGATGGAGCCCACGCCGGGTTCCGGGTCCCGGCCCAACTCCAGGGAATGGCGAATCCGATTAAAATGGGTGCAGACCTTGGTGGCTAAGACACTCTTGGCCAAATCCTGCTTGATTACATACTCATGCAGATAGGCTTCCAACTCCTCCGGTTTCAGGTCGAATTTTATCTGCCCGAGCCTGGCGCCCTTGCCCTGACCTTCACCGTCGATCTCCGGTTTGGCCACATAATGCGGCGCCAGCACCTTGATCCGGCTGCCATATTTCTTGGTGAGGTAATCACTCAGCTCTTTTTCCAGTTCTTTAGGGTCGGGGATTTTTTCCATGGGCTCGGTGGTCCGGCCGGCCAGCGCCACGAGATCTGGTCCGCCTTAGGGTTTTTCTTTAATTATAACCATTCTGCCGGAAGGGTTGCAAGTTAAGCTGAAACGCCTGGCTCTGGAGTGTCAGAGGCTCATTTTCTCGGCAAGGCCGGGCCCGGGCCGATTCCGGCGCCGGCCATGCCGATGAAGACCTGAGTGGCTTTGATCTCTCGATTTTTGGCCATCACTCCCACTCCTATGTGGGTATAACCCGGGGTAAGGATATTGGCTCGATGTCCCGGACTCTTCATCCAGCCATCCATAATCTTCTGAGCCAGATAGCGAACCTGTCTGGGGTCATAGCCGCTGCCGGTCCAGATGTTTTCCCCCCATTGGCGGGCGGCGAGGTCGGCAGGCAGTCGCTGCTTTAAAGTGCGTCCCTCCGGAGATGTATGGCTGAAGTAATTGCGGTTCAGCATATCGGCGCTATGGCCCCGGGCCGCGTCTCGGCCGATCCCATCCACAAGCAAAATGGTTAAGCCATTGCGCCGGCGGATGTCGTTGGTCAGATCAACTATCGCCGCTTCCACTCCCGGGAGATTAACGAGGGTGCCCCGGGTCGCCGGCTGAAGCCTGCCACTCGTATGACCGCTCCACTGGGCCGACGCCGGGGCCCAGGCGAACAGGAGCACCAACGCCATAACTGTCACTATGGCGCCAGCTCCGGCAGATTTCCGGTTTAAACCGAGCCTATCCACCTACCACCTCCAAGCGAGTTAACTATAGCGTTTGCCATAAATTCCTTCACCTTGGAGGTTCTTTAATCCCCCTAAATCCCCCTTTTTAAAAGGGGGACTTTAACAGCAATTCCTTGTAGTTCTCCCCCTTTCTTAAAGGGAGGCAGGGGGGATTTTGGCAATCGCTATATGTCATTTATGCCGCTTATCACCATAGCAGTTTTTTAGCAAAGAAATTTTTCTGTAGTTTGGGTGCAATGTATCCGAGATTAGGGGGCAACCCGATCTGCGTCAGGTGGCTAATGGTCAAACCGGAAAAACTTTGATTTCCCCCTAAAAATAATCCCAGATCGCCCCGATGGAGCGATCTGGGATAATGCCACGGCGGGAGAACTACTGCTGCGGTTTTTCCTCACCCCGAGGAGCTTTTTCAGGTTGTTTCACCCTAGGGCCAGAGGCTTTGCGGCCGGAATCACCGGGGGCACGACCTGTAGCGGTGGGTTGAGCCGGACGCACACTAGGCCCGGCAGGTTGAGCCGGACGGACTGAGGGAGCGGTGGGCTGAACCGGACGCACGCTCGGGCCGGTAGGCTGGGTCGGACGCACGCTCGGGCCGGCGGGTTGGGTCGGACGCACGCTCGGGCCGGGGGGTTGGGTCGGACGCACGCCCGGGCCGGTGGGCGCGTTGGAGCGGATATATGGACCGGTGGGCGTGGGGCGACGATCATCAGGACCGGTGGGCTTTGCCGGACGGACTACGGGGCGGCTGGTGGGCTGAGTCGGCTGCACGCCAGGTCCGGTAGGCTGGGTCGGACGCACGCTCGGACCGGTGGGTTGATCCGGACGCACGCCCGGACCGGTGGGTTGATCCGGACGCACGCCCGGACCGGTGGGTTGATCCGGACGCACGCCCGGACCGGTAGGCTGAGTCGGACGGACTCCAGGCCCGGTGGGTTGAGCCGGGCGCACGCCGGGGCCGTTGGGACCGTTGGAACGATCATAAGTTCCGGTGGGCGTGGGGTGCCGGCTATCAGTACCGGTGGGTTTTGCCGGACGAACTCCCGGACCGGTAGGCTGAGCCGGATGCGCCCCCGGGCCGCCGGGCCTGTTGGAACGAATATGTGGTCCGGTGGGAGTGGGGCTATGACCACCGGGGACTCCTTTATGCCATCCTCCGCCTTGGCCTCGATGGTGCTTTTCATAAAAATTCTGGTCATAATGGTGACCAGGGCGGTGGCCGCGCCAATGGGGATACCTTTGCTCAAAATTCTTCCAGTAATGAGGATTGCTTTGATACCACGCATTCCACTTCGGCGCATACCAGATTTGGGGTCTGACAATATAGGTGGGCGGATAAGAGTAATACGGAGCCCAGCCATATTGATTGCCGAAGTTTTGATACAGCAATCCATTTAAAAACCAATCACCCTGGTAATAGGTCCAAGGCGTATTGGACCCAACCCATGGAGTGACATTAGGATTCTGGGGCGGTGGTTGATAAGCATAACCTCCATCACCCCCACCATAAGAAGGATTATAGGTCGGGCCGGACGCGCACCCGGCCAGCATAATTGCTAGCGCAAAAACCAAACTAAGCCGTTTCATGCCTAACCTCCGCAAATTGCGTACTATTTGCTACTGATTTCTTACGTGCTTCTTAGTCTCAAGCGGCCTCTGCCTCAGACTTTAAGACGTTGGCTTGCTCTCCACCGAAATACACTTGTGGGCCGTTTTGGGGTTTTTGTTCCCCCCTCCTGCATAAACGCCGGTCAACCTGCCTTATGAACCGCATAAAGAAGCCGAAAACATAATTTATGAAGCTCGTAAATCTGTTAAGTTAGATGATTATCAATAGGAAAAAGTTAATAAAGCGGCGATTATGCAGATATCTTTCTGCCTCTGTTGCGAAAAGTTCAAGGTTCAAGGTTCAAAGTTCAAGGTTAAGAGCAAGGGCTGACATGAACTTTTCATGTTTTACGGGTGGGCCGATAGGTCC
>Ga0351885_10130_pt1 | contig 37746 bp, 30 predicted proteins | sample TotcelFGM3001L13_FD_206771 | JGI IMG/M metagenome (GOLD analysis project Ga0351885, IMG submission 206771) | Enriched cells from coal bed in the Powder River Basin, Montana, United States - Total cells FGM rep3 HSBNCT.FGM.300.1.L13 ... | reverse complement strand
AACTGTGGCGGTCAAACCTTCCTGGTACGAACCGCCTGCTAAAGTAACTTGAAAATTCCTTCCAAGATGACATCCTATCATTGGCATCCTCCCAAATATTGGCATGTGGCAGTGTAACGGCACAGACGATTGACATTTGCCTGAATATACACTAAACACCCCTGTTCAATTTTTTGTCGAACTGCCCCAAATAGACCGCGCGGGGACGGAAAATCCGGTTGTCCTTCAGATATTCAAGAACTCTTGCTGTCCAACCTGAGACACGGCTGACTGCGAATATTGGAGTGTAAAGATCAGGCGATATGCCCATGGCGCTGTATATCAAACCTGAATAGAAATCCACGTTGGGGAAAATACATTTTTCCTTGCCGAGGGATGAACACACTTCTCTTTCCAGCGCATGAGCGGTTTTAAACAACGGCTTGATATGCCTGTTCTTACCTGCAAGATACTCCGCCAACGGCCCCAAAACTCGCGCCCGGGGGTCGTATGCTTTGTAAACGCGGTGGCCGACCCCCATGATCTTCCGCTTTTCTTCCTTTGCTTTCTTGCACCAAGCTCTTACGTTTTCAGGTCCGCCGATTTCAGTCAACATTTCATGCACTCGTTGGTTTGCCCCACCGTGAAGAGGCCCACTGAGAGCGGCGACAGCGGCGTCAATCGAAAAATAGATGTCTGACAGAGTTGAAGCTACCACCATTGCGGTGAAAGTGCTCGCGTTCATGCCGTGATCAGCGTGAAGGATCAAGGCGACATCCATGATCCGTTCTTCCAACGCGGACGGTTTTCGTCCCGTCATCATGTATAAAAAATTTCCGGCATGGCTGAGTTCAGGATCGGGTTCTATCGGCAGATGACCTTGCCGGACTCGAGCTATTGTCGCGGTAATTGATGACACTCCGGCAATAAGACGGTAACAGGATTCCATATCTTCAGAACCAAGAAGTTCCGAACCGGATTTGGGGGGCCTTTTAAATGCCTTTCCCTTGAATTGATAAATTGCATGGGGTTCACCCTTTGGGATGGTTTCCATGGGTATGGAATCCTCATCTGAACTTATTGGGACCGATTCTGTTGGAATGACACCTTCGATATCTCTGTATGTCTGCTGCTGGCGCATCAGTCCGATTCCGAAACGAAGCGCGGCCATTGTGTTCATTTCTTCTATCGGGAAGCTCATGATGCGACGTTTTGTTTTTGGAATGTGCGTATAGTCAAATAACTTTTTCTTAAATCCCTTCAACTGCCGTGAGTTGGGAATCTGCCCGTGAAGAAGCAGATATGAAACCTCTTCGAAGGTGGAGTAAGCGCAGAGTTCAAAAATGTCATATCCGCGATAGATAAGCCAGCCTTTCGCGCCATTGACATAGCCAATTTTTGTTTCACAGGCGATTGCCCCTTCAAGTCCGGGGCCTACGGTGCATTGGATCGGCCATGTTATCGGTTGCGTGAAACCGGGTTCCGGCTCCGAACTCGTTTCCTTCCTCGCCTTTTTTGCAGCCTCTAATATCAGCTCTGTGATCTCTTTTGTTTCTTCGCGCATTTTATTCTCCCGATAAGTTATGGGAATGATTTAACTCATCCCTCTGTCATTGCTACAAAACAACTCGTCGTCCCGCTTTCATCGAATAGCTTCTTTAATCATTTCTTTGGCGCATTGGAACATCAATTCAAATAGTTCAGCCACATCTTTTTGCTCAATGCACGAGAAAGCGATACGAACGTCGTGCTCGCCAGTCGCTATTACACCAATCCCATATTTATCCAGAAGGGTTACGCGAAATTCCTCGGCCTTTATAAATTTCATTTTTACGCACATGAAATAGCCGGAATTGAAAGGATAAGGAGTCCACACAGATGAAAAGCGTTCATCCGATAGAACATTCTTGACTTCTATCGCTCTCGCTTTGAGAATTTCATATTTGCTCATCTTTTCTTCGTGATAGGTTTCTGAGTCCATGGCTTTCTGCACTACCGTTTGGGAAACAAGCGGGCAATTAGAGATGTTTCCTCGGATTGCGCCCGCCGTCTTCTTCTCCATCGCTTCATACACTTGGGCATCTCCATTGGATACGCCATATGTAATAAAACCGACACGGAAGCCCCATACATAATCTTCCTTCGTGGCGGCATCGAGCTTCACCGCTAGTATTCGTTCATGTCGATTCGCAAGCAATCCGAATATCGATTCTCTGTATACATCCTCTTCATAAAACAGGCCGAAATAAGCGTCATCGCAAACCGCGATGACATTACATCCGGCATCCGCTGCTTCGATGATCCCGTCACAAATCTTCATCGCCTCGGTCTTTGTAATTGAATACCCGGTAGGGTTGTTTGGAAAATTCAGCAACACAATGACTTTTCCGCTCGTTGAGTTTTGCATAAGCGCCTGGGAAAAAGCTTCCGTATCTAGTTTTCCATCAACGGTGAATAATGAGTGCCTGACAATTTTCGCGCCGCGGCGCACTGAGAATATCATGTTATAGTTTCCCCAATACATATCGGGCAGCAGAAGTGTGTCGTTTGGATTAACGAAGAGATCGCCGATAAGACTCAAACCATGAGTAATGCCGTTTGTGACAACAGGCAGGCTTATCGCCGCGCCGTTTAGCGACGGGTTTTTAAGAAAAAGCTCCTCTCGCCATCTGTTCCTCAATTCCAGCTTCCCGTACGACGGCGCGTAAGGAAGAATGTCGTTCGGTTTCAATCCGGAAAAATATTTCATTATGGAGAGAAGATTAAGAGCGGCTCCTTCTTCCGTCGCAATTCCTATAGTGGCGTTATATCGATGGGCTTTTTGTTTCGCCTCAGCCGATTGAGTCAGTATTCCCTTAGGAAAAAACAGGCTTTTCCCAAGGTCTGACAACATGTCAAACACGTTAGGATTTGTCTTTGATATTCTCTCGTTCAATTCTGCGGCTAACGGACTAAGCATTAATTGCCTCCTTGATATTGTGTAGTTAGACACCCTTTGGTATTGATTGCGACTCTTTATGCTTTTTGTCGGATATCAGCATGAAAAGAGCATTTGCCGCTTCCTGCGGCCCTTTGCTTTCATATCCATCAATGCCGAGTCTCGTTCTCATTTGTCCGATAAAGCATCTGGATTCTCGGGCAGCTTCGAATGTTCTCTGTGCGATTATTTCGTGAATGTCCCTATATTGAGAAGGGCCAAAAATATTTGCAAAATAACTTTGCACAAGACCGCTTGATGTCGTGGTTCCCTTAGACATGGCTTTCCCTTCTCGAAAAACGGCCAGAGCGCTTTCGACATCCTGAAATTCATCGATGATCGGGTGTTCTTCATCCACTTCTTCATAATTGTTGGCGTATAGAAGGAAATCCACGGGATAACCTTTCAAAACATCTGAAAGAGTAGTAACTGGCAGTACGACACGGGCGTTGATTTTGTGCGGACTCATAATAATCGCTCTGTCCACATGTGCGAACGCATAACCGTGTTCAAGGTCGTCGAGCCGGACAAATGCCCCAATTTCCGTGCCGTACCCGATCAGTTTTCCTTCTGAGTCAATCGACAGGGAACCCATATCATCAGCAATGATTCTGATGTCGCGGATATTGCCGCGACTCATGATGCGAAACGCTTCCAGCGTTTCAGATTTTCCGGCAGCAGTATCCCCTATGAGAAGAATGGTCGCTGATGCGCCGTTCTTAAGCGTGATTGCCGCCATAGCGCCGTGAAATGGCAACCTGTCTCTTTTCATCATGACAATGTTGTGGAGCGTCAGGATCATTTTTTTGAGGTAGCCAAAATACCCGTAAAAATCATCTAGCGGCACAGCGGCGGCAAGAATATTGTTGTCCGTGTCATCGTAAAACACTGTTGGCAGTTCTCCGAATTTAGATAGCGCATCCGGCGGCACGCCGAAAAAGTAGACCGCATCCGGGCCATTCATTAATTCTTCGTCTGAAGCGATCTCGAAAAGATTTGACAGTGAGCAGCCAAGACCGATGAAATGTTGATGGAAGTAAACAAAAACAACAAGGGGGCCGACCTTCGCCGGGTAACACAGCCAGCGTTGCTTGTCGATTATGATTCCGGCTATGGGATTGTCTGTCACTTTCCTGAACTGTCCCGTCCTCTTGTTCATAGGGGGATCTATGAGCAGCGGCGGATTGATGAGAACTTGCCGAATGAACGGGATGCCTTGAAAAACATCTCCGTATCCACGGGGATGTTTCCACTGCTTATCAACAGCAATAATGCCGACGTCGAATCCTGCGGAAACTTGGCGGTACACGCGGGGATGATCTCCTGTGATGTTTTCACAGATATCTCTATAAAGGCCCCGCGCCAAGTGCGTAATTCGTTCTATCGTCATGTTGAATGTGCGATAAGGCCGTTGGTCATGGCCGAATCGCCCGTCTTCTGAATGGCAAATGAGAAATCTGTCAAATTTGCGCCAGAAATCGTACAGACCCTCTACAAATTCATGCAAAGCTTCCTTGTGATAGATGCTTTCTTCATGGTTCACCAGCATTTTTACTATCATTTCTATGGAATTATCTGTCAGCGCTCGAAGAAAACCGATGAAACTGGCGCGTCTCGCGCTTCCCCACGGTTCCAACATCAAAACATCAACGAGCGAGGAGTTCCGCTCTTGCAGATATTTAACATACATGTCAACAACCGCTTCAAACATGTTGCTGCTTGCCAAATCCCATGGGGTAGAGCAAACCGCGCCACCTGTATGAAGTATCATCTGGTTGCCTTCAAGATAGTAATCAAGACCGTCTGAATGCATACTCTGTCTCCCTTTACTGCGATGTATATGTGCCAAAAACGCAAAATGCCGCCGGATTTCTGGAGTCTCCGACGGCCTATACTTCAACTGGCAATACTTTCTGCCCCTTGAGCATCTGCCTTTCTTGCGTCAACAATGATAGGATAGGAAATTAGATTGTTTTTGTCAATATGATTTTTCAGTCTAATGTTGATTCAGCCATATTCCATACCGGAATAAAAATTCGGATTCAATCATGAAAGAGGGGAGCATCCAATACAAAAATGATGACTCGTTCTCCTGAAGTCGTGCTGATATCCGTGTGAAGGGTTTTAACCTTCCTGCCGGCGATGTCCTGCACCATTGCTTCAAGCAGAACGCGTCCCTTTTCAATCAGTTTCGTGCGGACTTGTTTTATAAGCCCCCGACCGGTTTCATCGTCCACCTTGGCCAATTGTTTCTCCGCAGGTGTCAGAACTCCTATTAGTCGCACGAGAATCATGTCTTCAACAATGTAAGTCTTTGTTTCCTCCGGGCCTCTTCCCATATATTCCTTTTCAAATTTAACAATCGCTTCGCTTATTTCGGCTTCAACCTGTCCCTTTGTTTTCGCCATGAGGCCACCACCTTTGTTTTTGCAACTGATAAATTATGGCTTGAGATGTCGTTTTATATCAACATCCACATGTAGATAGCGTCACGTTGGCGATTTTTCTCCAACAGCCATCGTCAACAATCACACCCGTAACATGCCGATCATGCCATTGCTGGACGATAATGAGAACAGGTATAAAAGGATTCCTCTGTATTTGACTGAATGTTACTCCGTGGTTTTGCCGTTATCCAAATACACTCAAAATGTCTCTGTTCCCATTAATAATCGCCACTGATTGAAACTCTGTGTTTCGTTCTTGCGCGGCGCGGGTTTTACGGCGCGAGGCCGGAACAATATAGCAATTTTATTAACAGTGTCGTCCGGATGACTTCGAACGCCGCCTCCTGTTTCAATCCGATGTGCCTAGCAATCCCGTCGTCCTAATCATTCCTCCCTCGTTATATTTTTTGCCCCCCTGCTATGTAAGCCCTCACAGCATAATGACAAATGTTTTATTTCGCCATGCCGTCGATGTCTTCGTTCTTTAGCGTGTCAAGTTCGAAACCGGCTTGCCGCAGCGCTTCTCTTATCGCTTTCACATTCTTCTTCTTTGCTTTCAGGTATATGAACTGGCCGTCTTTGCTTAGCGCGGACATCGTCATCATAGCCGTGTCCTGCTCTACTCCGAATCTTTCTTCGATGTCCCGCACGGCGTCGCTCACGGCGGAGACAAATTCCGCCTTCGCGCCTTTTTTCATGTATTCGGCTATTTCGTCAAGAGACTTCCCTTTCTCCTTCAGCAGGCGGATTGTGAGAAATTCGCTGATCACGATGTTGTGATAAAAAAGAGTCAACCGCTTGCCGACCATTTTTCGGATGGGCGGCGTGATCAGCCCCTTGTATCTATAATAATATAGGACGCGGCGAACGTTCCGGTTGCTGCGTTCCTCGGCGAGGTCCACTCCCGCGCGCTTAAGCTCCGCCTCAAGCTCATCCTGTGTCAGCCATTCTTTAATCGGCTTAGACATTGAACGCCTCCTTGTGGGTGTCAACCTTTACACTGATATTCTCATCCGGACTTGCTTTTGTCAAGCGTCATCTGAAATTTTCCGCCATCCTTATAAAAGTTTCTCGATATTTTTAGCGGCGCGATTATTGATATAACAACTTCAGTCAGGCGGAATTGGATTCAGCGTGAGGTTGTGAAAGCGCAAAAAAAACCGCTTCGGAGTTTGGGCCGGAGCGGTTTTGGGGTTCTTTGTTTCTGAAACACAACTGCTTATTCTGAATGAAGCGGGCGGCAAGGCGCGCCTGCCGCGCGCGTGCGTTCAGGTCTTGAGACCGCCGCTCACATTCAGAGTCACTCCGGTCAGGTAGTCGGAGCCGGAGGTGGACAGGAAATAAACCACGCGGGCGATGTCTATGGGCGCGCCCATGCGGATTCCCATAAAGTTCATGTACATCAGGGACTGCTGGCGGTCCTGATCGGGGATGCCGATGTCGGAGCCTTCGGGTTTTTTCTGTGTGAGGCGGGTGTCGATCCAGCCGGGGGCGACGCAGTTGCACTGCACATTAAACATGAGACCTTCAATGGCTACGGTCTTTGTGAGGCCGACGATGCCGGATTTGGCCGCCGAGTAGTTGGCCTGCCCCTTGTTCCCGAAAAGACCGGCGACGGAGGAGGTGTTGATAATCTTGCGGGATTTTTTCTCTTTGCCGTCCGCTTTTGCGAGGTCGCGCATGGCGGCCATCGCGGCCTGACAGCAGAAGAACGTCCCCTTCATGTTCACATCCACGATGAAGTCCCACATGTCTTCGGACATTTTGTGGAGCATGCCGTCGCGGGTGATGCCGGCGATGTTCGCCATGATGTCCAGCCCGCCGAACTTGTCGAGCGCTGTCTTGACTGTTTTCTGGACGTCGTCTTTGGAGGCGACGTTGCCGGCGATGGCAACGCCGTCGCTGCCCGCCTTCTTGACCAGTTCGAGCGTCTCGTTCGCCGGTTCGATGTCAAGGTCGTTGACAATGATCTTTGCTCCGCCTTCGGCGAGGGCGACCGCCACCGTCTGGCCTATGCCGCGCCCGGCTCCTGTGACCACCGCTACTTTTCCATCTAATTTGAAATCATCAAGTATGGCCATTCTTTTCCCCCTTAAAAAATCGTTATTTTGATTTGATGTTGCGGTAAGAATGTTATCAGAACGTCGGCGCGGTTGTAAAGGAAAAAATTCACAAACCGGAACTTGGGCGAAAAAGCGAGCGGCGCGCAAACCGTTTTATTGCTGCGCCCGGTGGTATATAATGTTGCGCGGGAGTGTGGACGATGATGAATGACTGCAAAGCGCGAGCTGCGGCGGCGGGGGTTGTCGTTGCAGTTCTGTTGTTTTTCTGCGCCGCCGCGTCGGCGGCTCCGGTGGTGAGGAAGGACAACCGGCTGTTCGCCATGGGCGCGCAGCTCGCCGTGGTTTACGACATGGAGGCCGGAACGTTCGACATCGCGAGGACGAACGGCGAGGTCGTCGCGCGGGGCGCTCGCGCGGAGGTCGTCGTCGCGGCGGGCGGCAAGGAAATCACGCTTTCTCCGCGCGGGGCCGCCAAGCTCGGCTGGTTCTTCGAGGACATAGAGGACGCGCACGGCAAGGGAGCGTCGGTGACGGTGACGGCTTCAGGCTCCGGAAGCGAGCCGGACATCCTTCACACTTTCCGCGTTTACGACAACCAGCCGTTCATCTTGATGAGCGTCGCGGCGCAGAATGTGTCAGAAAAATCTATAGGAGCCAGAAGGCTGTCGCCGATGGTGGTGGACGGCGGCGGCGAGGCGGGAGTGTTCCTCGGTCTGGACCCTGCGGACGTCGTGGCTCTGGAAAACGGGCACAGGCTGGAGTTCGACTTCTGGGTGAGGAGGGCGCGGGCGTCAGAGGGGGCGGACAGCAATTGGAGCATCGCGCTGTACGATGAGAAGTCGGGCCGGGCGCTGGTCGCCGGGTTCCTGTCGCAGCAAGCGGCGTTCGGCTCTGTGTCCGCCGGCAGCGGCGGGTTCGAGCCTGCGCTGGACGCGCGCACGGGCAGGCGGGGGCTGGGGCTGTTCCACGCCCGCTCCACGTGCTCCCCCGCCCGCAGAGTCGGCTCATATTCCATCTTCGAATCCGACCCCTTTTTCATCATGGGCGCGTGGGACGCCCCGCTCGGCGCTCTGGACGTATTTGCGGCCGCCTCCGCAGTGGAAAACGGCGTCTCGTCCGTCAGGCGGCCCACTCCGTCTTTCTGGGACACTTGGTACTCAAAATATACCACAGGCATAACCGAACAGATAATTCTGGACAACCTCGACGCTGCCGCCGATAAGCTCGCCCCGTTCGGTCTGACCGCGTTCCACATCGACGGCGGATGGGAAAAAAGCAGGGGCGACTGGGAGCCTAACGAAAAGTTTCCCGGAGGGATGAAGGCGCTGGCGGACGCCATCCGCGCGCGCGGGCTGACTCCCTCAATCTGGATCGCGCCTTTTTCGGCGGCGGCGGATTCCCCCGTCTGCCGCGAGCATCCCGACTGGTTTCTGGATATGGACGTGATAGGATCGGCCATCATACCGTCTAACGAGCGCGCGCTCGACATCTCAAACCCGGAAGCTCTCGAATGGCTGAGCGGGGTGATTTCCCGCGTTGTCAATGAGTGGGGTTTCGGGATGATCAAAGTCGATTTCACTTATTATTCTCTTTTGGGCAGAAACTACGCGGCGAAGGGCAGAACGCGCGCCGAGATATTCAGAGAAGCGTTCAAGACCATGCGCGCCGCCGCAGGGCCTGACGTTTACATCCTCGCCGTCGGCGTGCCGGTGGGGATTCACGCTGGGCTGGTGGACGGCATGAGAACGGGGCTGGACACCGCCCCGCGCATCGGCGAGGAGCGCGGATACGCCGCTCAGGGATTCAAACCCGCTTACGCTTCAATGATACGGCGACAGTTCCTCAACAACATCCTGTGGCACAACGACCCGGACGCAATCTATACAGGGTCGGAAGAGACGGCGAAAAGATGGGGAGAAACCCAGCTGCCGAAAGAGTCTCTGGTCGCGTGGGCGAGCGCCGCCGCGCTGTCCGGACAGATTCTCGAAATCGCAGACCCGCCCGCAGATATGTCCCCGGAAGCTCTGGCGCTCGCGCGCGCCGTTCTCCCAGTCTATTCCAAAGGAGCGCGCCCTCTCGACCTCTTCACGAAAGACTACCCCGAAATCCTCTCCCTCCGGCTCGACGGCCCGGACTCGCCGCGCCACATCATTGGCATTTTCAACTGGGGCGCAAACGTGGATAACGGCGCAACCACAACGGCGGAAACCCGCCTAGTCCACCTGCCGTTTTCCGCGCTCGGCCTTTCGCCCAACGCCCAGTGCCATATTTTTGATTTCTGGAGCGGGAGCTACGTCGGATCCCCGAAATTCGGCCACGCCGTCCGGCTGGCCCCCCATTCCGTTCAAGTCGCGGCGGTTGTCGAGGCTCTTGACAGACCGCAGTTCATCGCCACCAACCGGCATATCACGATGGGAGCGACGGACGTCCGCTCCGTCTCTTGGGACGGAGGCGCTCTAGAACTGCGCGGTTCTCAGGACTCCGTCGCCGGGTTTGACTACGCGCTCACATTCCACGCGCCTGAGCCATACGAGTTTGCGGGGGCCGAAGTCGCAGGCGCTCCTGCCTCCGCTGAACTTTCCAACGAAGACAAAGTGATAACCGTGATATTCACCCCCGCCGAATCCGGAAACACGAACTGGATTCTGAGGTTCAAAAAAACCGCCGCAAACGCGCCTGACGCTCATAAGAAAAAGAAATAACCAAACGGCAGAGAAAAAGTTTTTTTGTGCAGTGAACCCTGTTTTTTGCAAAAATAGGTTTCCCCGCGCCCCTTCTAAAAAACTCTCAATCGGCCGTTTCTATTAAGCCTCGCTATAGACTAAAATGCGCGAAGCGGACTTTTTTATCCGATGAGTTTTGTATGCGGGGCGGGTTTTCTATACTTATGTCTGAAGTCTGTTTCGTGGGAGGGCTATCATGCTGGCGACTTTTACTATTGTTCCGATCGGAAAGGATGAGAGCGTCAGTTCGACTGTGGCGAAGGTTATAAAAATAGTTGACGCGAGCGGGCTGGACTACAAGCTGACGGCGATGGGGACCATCGTCGAGGGCGACTGGAAGTCAGTGATGGAGCTGATCGGCAAATGCCATGCGTTTGCGCGCAAGGGATCGCCGAGGGTGCTGACGTCTATAACGATTGACGACCGCAAGGGAGCTAAGAATCGGCTCGAAGGCAAGGTGGAGTCCGTCAGGCGCAAGGCGGGGAAAGAAATCAGGACGTGACCGCGCGCGGCGGAGAGTTGCTGTTCGGGACCGGAGGGATACCGCGTTCAGCCGCCGGTAGCGGGGTGGCCGGGGGCATAAGAAGGCTCGCGGAGCTTGGTCTGGGATGCATGGAGATCGAGCATGTTTACGGAGTGAGAACGACTCCGGAGGCGGCTGCTAAAGCGAGGCGTGCGGCGGAGGAGACCGGGCTTGCTCTGAGCGCTCACGCCCCCTACTATATCAATCTCAATTCAAAAGAGCCTGACAAGGTCGAGGCGAGCGTGAAAAGGATTGTCGATTCGGCGCGCGCGGCGGCGGCGTGCGGCGGAGACCGGGTGGTGTTTCACGCGGCGTTTTTCGGAGGCGACCCGCCGAAATCCGTATTCAATGCCGTGAAAAAACAGTTAAAAAGGATCCGACGCGCGCTCGACGCCGAAAAACTCGGCCGGGTTTCCCTTAGGCCCGAACTGACAGGAAAACGTTCGCAGTTCGGCGGCCCTGATGAGCTTATTCGGCTGAGCCTCGAAGTCGAGGGAGTCGCCCCCTGCTTGGACCTCTCACATTTTTACGCGAGGGACGCGGGCGCGGCCAACAGTTTCGACGATTTCAAGCGGTTGCTCGATAAGATTGGCGGAAGCCTCGGCCCCGGCGCGTTGGAAGACCTTCATATTCATCTTTCGGGCATAGAATTCTCTGCGGCGGGCGAAACTCGCCACTTAGAAGCTCAAGCTTCGGCGTTCGATTTCGGGGCGGCGCTCCGCGCCCTCAAAGCGTGCGGCGCGCGCGGCAGAGTGATTTGTGAAAGTCCGGCCCTAGAGGATGACGCGTTACTGTTTCAAAAAAAATACCGCGCGCTCAGAATCGGCTCGCGGTCGGCAAAATAACCCTTTTGATACTGGCTTTTTGCATGACAAATAAATATTTTTCAGGCCGGATTGACATGGTAGCTATAACTGCGTACACTAATAATGACTGGTTTATGTTCTCTTTGGTGTTGCTTGAGCCCTGACTTCAACTCAAATAATAGAAAGGGCTCCTTTTTTTTTGTCTAAAATCCTCCGGCCCGCAAATCCAATTACCCATTCCCCAGATTTATAAAACATTAATAACTCATTAAATACCGTTCCTCCTTTTTGTCTTTTTCTATCGTGAGCCATTCATTCGCTTGGATACCGTTTCCTGTGGCGATAGTCAAAACGGTTCTTCGATAGAGCCGACGAGCCGGGGCGATTGTTCATAGCGGCGAACTGCTTCTCACGCACAAAACAAGTTTGTGAGCGCCACCCAACATTTTTCCGTAGGGGCGGGGCTTGCCCCCGCCCTGTCTCTGTTATCGGGCGGGGGCAAGCCCCGCCCCTACAGTGAAAAAACGCGCCTTGCGTTCCGCGTTTCATCCGCTCTGAACAATCGCTCCCGAATCCCAATGACGGATTCGGGTTCAAAACGGTTCTGAGTTGCGCGCGCGGGAACTGAGACATGGTATAATAACAGCCGTGTGAATGAATGGCGCTATGGCAAGAACGCGGATTGATGTCGCGCATAACTTTTTAGGAGGAGCCGTCATGTCGCAAGCGACTGAAATGGACAAGGCGAACAGGATGAGATGGAACGGTGGCAAAGGCCACTACGAGGTTTACTACCTGACGTTCAACCATCTGGAGAGCGGATGCGGCTTCTGGATACGGCATACGATGAACGCGCCGCTGGACGACGAGCGGGGAGCGTACGCGCAGATGTGGTTCTCGCTATTCGACTCGAAATCGCCAGCTAACAACTTCGGGATTAAAAAGAAGTTCGACGCGTCTGAGCTTGAGCGGACAGACGCTCCGTTCAAACTGTCGCTCGGCGGCTGCTCGCTTGAGAACGGCAGGCTTCGCGGCGCGATGTCAGGCGGCGGAAGAGAGGCGGAGTGGGACTTAGAATACTCAGTCGGAGGCAAGCCGCACCTCCACCTTCCTGAGATGTTCTACAAAAAGGATATCGCGGACACGACGGTGCTAAGCCCTGCGGTGGCGGCGAAGTTCACGGGGGTTGTCAAGGTGAACGGCAGGCGTTTCGAGTTCAAAGGAGATCCCGGATGCCAGACGCACCTTTGGGGCCGCAAACACGCGCGCCGATGGGCATGGGGACACTGCAACGCGTTCGACGGGCATCCGGACAGCGTGTTCGAGGGGCTGACGGTTCATCTGAAAAAAGCGGGCGTCTCCCTGCCGCCGATTTCCGTGCTCTACTTCAAGCACGCGAGCGAGGAATACCGGTTCACCGAGCTGGCGACCGCTATTTTAGGATGCAAAGGAGATTTTGAGACAGGCCGCTGGACATTCTCCGCCAAAGACGCAGTCCGAATGGTCAAAGGGGAGATAACCTGCGCGGACGCGGATATGATCCGCGCGGACTATTCCGACCCTGACGGAGAGCCGAGTTACTGCCACAACACCGAAGTCGCCCGCGCGCGGCTGACGTTCTACAAAAGGAAACACATATTCGACGGCTGGTCGGAAATCGACACGATAGAGAGCCGCAATGCGGCGCACGTGGAATTCGCCGGCCGCTCCGCCGACCCTAAGGTGAAAAACGTTATTCAGGATATATTAATGCTTAAATAAATTTTTCCAGAGTTTGCGGGTAAACCATTTTTTTGCAAAAAACAGGTTTCTTCGCGCCCCTTCCGAAAAAACTCTCAATAAACCCGAATCCGTCATTAGGATTCGGGAGCGATTGTTCAGAGCGGATGAAACGCGGAACGCAAGGCGCTTTTTTACCGTAGGGGCGGGGCTTGCCCCCGCCCTGTCTCTGTTATCGGGCGGGGGCAAGCCCCGCCCCTACGGTAAAATGTTGGGTGGCACGCACAAACTTCGTTTGTGCGTGAGAAGCAGTTCGCCGCTATGAAAATCGCCCCCGGTTCGTCGGCTCTATCGACGAATCCGGGATAAACTTTGCGCGGCGGACGCGCGCATTAGCGTGAAGGGAGGATTTGGGAAATGATGATTGCGGCGGTCCCTACGGCGAAACAGTATATGGAGAACCACAGGAGACGACCGCGAGTCAGAGTCGATATCAGCCACTTAAGGGCAATCAGGCCAGATATGAAAGCGACCGCCGAACCGGCCAGAATCGGCCCCATAGGAGGAAAGCCCGCGTCCGAGACGTCTTTCATGTGCAGAACGGCGGCTCCTGCGATGGCGGGGATGGCCATGAGGAACGAGAATCTGGCGGCGTCCCGGCGGGCTACGCCGATGAAGATGGCGGCGCAGATGGTGGCTCCGGAGCGGGATATGCCGGGCAGGAGGGCAACGGCCTGAGCGGCGCCGATAATAAAAGCTCCGGCGACGCCCATCATCGCGGCGGAAGAGCCTGAGCCGCTATCGCGCCTCGTCTTTGCGTCCGCCGCCAGCAGAAACGCGCCTGTCACGAGCAGCAGTCCGCCCACAACCGCGACCGACCCGAACGCGGATTCCACAGCGTCGCCGAAAACAAGGCCGACCGCCCCTGCCGGGACTGACGCGATCAATATCAACAGTATGATTTTTCTTCCGTCGGCGACCGACGCCGGCCACGCGCCGGGAGCGCCGGGGGCGCGTCCCGCAGCTGCGAGGGCCACCCCCGCTATCTCGCTCCTGAAGAAAACCAACACCGCGAACAATGTGCCGACATGCAGCATGACGTCGAAAAACAACATGGGCTCGTTAAGGCCGAGGAAGTTTTGCAATATTGCCAGATGACCGGAACTGCTCACCGGCAGAAACTCGGCAAGCCCCTGAACTAATCCGAGGAAGACTGCGTATAAATAGGTCATGATTTAGGCTTATTGAGGGATGACACCGCTTCTTTTGCGGCGTTTCTGACGTCTTCGTCTTCGTCGAGCATAAGGCGGCTGATGGGTTCTGCGGCGCGCGGGTCTTTGATAGCTTCGAGGCTCTTTATGGCTTTTATCTTCACCCACCAGCTCGGATGGTTGAGGAAGCTGACCAGTTCAGCCACTTCGTCGTCGCTGAAAGGCTTGTCAATGCCGAGTTTTTTAAGTTCGCGGGCGGCTTCCTGACGCACCTTCGGGTTGAAGTCCAGAATCAGTCCTTTGAGTTTCTCGATAGCGGAGGAGTCGCCGATTTTTCCGAAGATTTTGCAGACGGCGATCTTCGCTTCCCATTCGTGCGGTTGCAGCGTGCGCATGAATCTTGCGGTCTCGCCGGAGGTGATGTTCTTGGCGAGCGCGCGCGCAGCGTACTGCCGCCGCTTGTCGTCCGAACTGCGCAGGTCGTGCAGCAGGTCTTCCTTTTCGTCAACCGTAAGTCCGACGCTCATACGTCACACCCCGTTCAGTTTAACGATACCCGGTTCGTTTCCGGTTCAAACAATAACAGCGGGATGCCTCGCTCCGATTTCATTATAACAGCAAAAAAAATCAATACAACGCCGCGGTTCGTTTATTTTTAACGGCGGAACGGATTATAATATTTCTGTTTGAACGCGGCTATCGTAGCCAAGCATTTCAAGCGCAAGGAGCGGACTATGGACTGGCATGAAGAGTTGAGGCGGAAGTTGGACCTCTTCCCGATCGGGCTGCCGAGGATGGAAGAGACGATGAAGATATTGCGGCTGCTGTTCAGCGAGGAGGACGCGCGGATTGCGGCTCACGTGCCGAACCCGCCTCTGATGTTCACGGCGAAGGCGATAGCCGGGAAGACGGGAATATCCGCAGACGACGCCGCGCGCGCGTTGCGCGGCATGGCCGAACGCGGGCTTATCGTCGAGCAGAAATTTCTCGTCGAGTTCAGATACACGCTGATGCCGGCTGTGCCGGGGTTCCTCGAAATGCAGTTCATGAAGGGGCAGGTGATTGACGAAAAGAGGCGCGAAGCCGGCGAGTTGTGGCACAAGGCGCTGGCGGGGGAGTTCGGAGAGGAAAACTACGGGTTCCCGACAAGCGGGGTTCGAACTCTGCCTGTGAGGAAAACAATCGGAGCCGGGCAACGGGTGTTCAGTTTCGAGGAGGCGGACAAAGTGGCGCGGGCGTCGGGCAGCATAGCGGTGGCGGAGTGCGCCTGCCGCAAGTCCGCCCGCAAATGCGACGCCCCTCTGGAAGTCTGCATGTTCTTCGGGATGACGGCGGACTATCTGATCGGGCGCAACCTTGCCCGCAAGCTCACGCCCCGGCAGGCCGCCAAAAACCTAGAAATGACATCCGACGCGGGGCTGGTTCACATCGCGACGAACACGAAGCCGCCCGTGTCGATTATCTGCAGTTGCTGTTCGTGCTGCTGCGCGTCGCTGCGCGGCGTGGTGTCGCTGAACAAGCCCGCGGCATCCGTGGCGTCGAACTTCAGAGCGGAGAGCGCGACCGGCTCGAAATGCGTCCTGTGCGGCGTCTGCGAGAAGGCGTGTCCGGCGGACGCGATAACGATGGGAGAGCAACGGGCCGAGGTGGCGGCCGACAGGTGCATAGGGTGCGGGGTGTGCGCGCACAAGTGCCCGACAGGCGCGCTTACCCTCGTCCGAAAAACCAACGAGACCCCCTTCCCCACTTCCCTGCACCTGACCGCAAAGATGATGACCGAAAGAAAAAAACTCGGCGGACTTCTGGAGTCTTTCGCGAAAGACATTCTTTGACATGCGCGGAACAACGCCGGCGCGACGCTTGTTTTAGTTGACAGTATCGCTTTCGCCGCTTCCCTGCCGGCGGGGCGGTCGCGGAGAGAATAAATGAGCGGATTGAAAATACTCGGAGTTTCAGGAAGCCCCCGAAGAGGAGGCAATTCCGATACCCTGCTCGACTGGACGCTCGAAGCGGCGGAGACGGCGGGAGCCGATGTCGAAAAAATCCGCGTCTGCTCTCTCGAAATCAACCCATGCCGCCATTGTGGATGGTGCGACACGCGCGGCGAATGCGTTCAGAAGGACGGCATGGGCGACATCTACAAAAAATATCTCGTTGCGGACAGGATTGTAATCGCGACGCCGCTGTTTTTCATGAACGCGCCCGCGCAACTCAAGGCGTTCGTTGACAGGTTTCAATGCATGTGGGCGAAGAGATACCTGCTTAACAAGGAACTGCGCGAACCGGGCGCGGAGCCGCGCGGCTGGCTGCTTGCCGTCGGCGGAACAAAAGGCCCCTCTCTTTTTGACGGAATAGACCAGTTGATGAAATGCTTCTTCTCCATCACGGACGTGAAGTTTGATTACGGCCGCAGCCTGCGCTACCGGAGCGTTGACCACGCCGGAGACATCCTTGAACACGCGACCGCCCACGCGGACGCCGAAGCTCTCGGCAAGTTCATCGCGTCCGAGGACTGATTTTTCGCGACAGACTGTTTCTCAAGCGAGTTCGCGAAATATACTAATGCTTAAATGATGCATTAGATGAAACCACCCATTAGCTGCGAATAAAATTGTATCATGCTCAAAGGAAAAAACTCTGAGCATGGCACACATGTTAATGAGCAAAATCATCTAATAACAAGTATAAATGAATTTTTCTAGAGTTGCCGAACTTCGTTCTTCACAAAATCGTTTTTTCATTGGTGTGTATGCCTATATTGGGCGGATTTTATATAAGTCTTGCTATAATCCGTTCTTTGCTGGCAACCTATTTCCCAAAAACAGCATATTGGAAGATTTCTTTTCGATATTCTCTTTTCATCAACGTTTGCGCGTTTTTTTGGGGTCGGCGACGGAGGCGGCCTGTTTCGTGGTAAAATAGTTATTGCTACTTATGAAAAGAGGTGGTCGGGCATGAGAATGCGCCGGACAGGAAGATGCGCGACGCTAGTTCTGTCGCTCTTAGCCGCGATAGCATTCGGAACTATTGCGCTCGCGGATATCGAGCCTCCCGCAATGACGGACGGGTGGAGCCTTGTTTCCGCTCCATGCGACGTCTCGGTTCAGGACATTCTGGACAAAACCGGGTTCGACCGCCTGAACATCTTCGAATGGAACGGAGAAAGATACGCGGCGTCCGACACGCTCAAGCGAGGGATCGGCTATGCCGCCGACAGCAACCGCGCGATAGGAGCCGCCGGGCTTTGCGCTGACTCCAACGACGAAGACCCTCTTGTTGTCAGACTCCCCGCCGGGTGGAACCTTATCGGAAACCCCTACAAGCGCGCCATGCGAGTCCACTTCATAATGAACGGCTTCGACCATGTCTTCGCCGATCAGGTCTTCAAACTGACCGGCAACGGCTATGAAAGCATCTCCAAGATGGACGTCATTCAGCCGTGGAACGCCGTGTGGGTGTACGCTTATTCCCCGGTAGTCATCCCGCATAACATAGATTGCGAAACCAGCAACTTTTGCGAACTGCCTCCTGAACTCGTGTCTATTCAACTTTCCGCCGCCAAGACCTTGCTTAATGTCGGAGAAACAACCGCGCTGACAGTCGGAGCGCTTTATTCCAACTCAGAGACCGTCGATGTCACAGCCGACGCGGAGATTCAAGCTTCATCCGGCTCTGTTTCAGGCGGCTACTTTACGGCCACAAGCGAAGGGACGGCAACGCTGACAGCCTCCTACGGCGGCAAGACAAGCGGCGCTATTTCCATATTGGTGATAGACCCGCTTAAGCCGGTCGAGCTGATTGCGTCCCTGAAACCCGCCCTGATACAGATACACCAGACCGCCACTCTTTTAGTCCAAGCGCGGCTCGCGTCCGGCGCGGTCGTGAACGCGACCGCCGACGCGACGTGGACCTTCGACCCCGCCGCCGGAAGGCTCGAACAGAGCGGAGTCTTCTTCCCCGCCAGAATCGGCGACGTGGTTTTCACCGCTTCTTACAAGGGGCTTGTCAGCAATCCCGTCCTTCTCACGGTATATGAAAAACAACTGATCTGGCTCGGCCTGTACCCCGAAGGCAACTCCAACCTGAAGCCCCTACCCTGCCCGGTCGGCTACGGATACATGTATTGCTACAACAACAACTACATTGAGGTCGGCAAGCAGGGCGCGTACAGGGCCATCGCGGAATACAACAACGGGACCTACCGCTACGACGCGGTCAAAGACATCGAGAAATGGGACGTCGAGGACGAAAGCGTATTGCTTATCGGCGAAAACGGCTCGGTTAGCGCGTTGAAAAAAGGTCGCACGGGAGTCCGCGCATACCTCGACGGCGTCTGGAGCGAATGGACTCAGGTTCAGGTCGTCGACAGTTCCACTGAGAACTTCCTCTTGCTGGAGCTGTCGAACCAAGCGGCGATCGCGCGCGTCGGCGAAGGAATAACCGTCAACGCCACATATTACTCGCGCGTCCCCGGTCAAGGCGTCCACCCGCCTTACAACGTCTATCTGAACTATGTGAAAGACGGCGTCTTCGAAGCTCGGAAAGTGACCGCGTCCGCTGAATGGACAATAGGCGCAAGAAATGTCGGATCGTTCGACCGCGAAACCGCTCTTTTCACCGGCAAAGCCGTCGGCGCGACAACCATCTTCGCTAAATACAACGGCAGCGTCAGCAACTTCGCCAAGCTGGAAATCTGGGACTCCACGCCGATGAACCACTGCTCCGACACCGCGAACGCCGCCACGTGGACGGACAACCTGACTATCGCCCGCCTCGCCACGGACTGCGACCACTATTCGACATCGGACAAAATCAACGTGAACTTCGCGGCGCTACTCCGCGAAGGCCAGCACAGGGGAACGCTCGACGTGTGCGCGGACGTTTTCATCTTCAACTCCGAACAGGAGCTTGTCAAAACATTCAGGAACACGGACTGCACGCCTTCATCTCTGTTCTCGTCCGGCTCCACATATAAAACTGTCTTCGAATACAACGCGGAATGGGACCAGCGGGACGAATCCGGCGCGCCCGCGCCGCCCGGCGAGTACACTGCGGTCGCAAGGTTCTACATACTGTACTGTCCGGTGATAAAAATAGATTTTACAATCACTGCGGATTAAGCTTCCGGACGCGAGCGTTTTCTTCTCTGTACTCATAAAAACACGACGCCTGCTTTGCTTTTTCATGCGTCAATATCATCCTTCAACCCGAATCCGTCGTTAGGATTCGGGCGCGATTATTCAGAGTGGATGGAACGCGGACCGCAAGGCGCATTTTTGCGGTGAATAGAACATGCGGTTAATAAACAATATAAATGGGTGGCTCTCACAATAAATGGGTGGCACGCACAAACTTGCTTTGTGCGTGAGTTCGCCGCTATGAAAATCGCCCCGGTTCGCCTACTCTATCGGCGAATCCGGGTTCAAGACAGCGACGGACATGCCCTTGCCAGCGCGGCGCTCTCGAACTATTTTGACACGAACGATGTTCTCTCAACTATAATATATCGTCGGCGCTACGGAAGCTGAACCCGCGTCGCATAACACAAAGATGGACGAATACCTTTCATATCTCGCGCGACCCGCCGACATAGGCGGAGGACGTGCGAAGAACCGTTTGTCCACCCTGCCTATGGAAGCGAACGACTCCGAACCGGACGGCTCTCCCTCGGAAAAGACTGTTGAGAGATACCGGAGGCTGTCGGCGGGCGGATGGGGAGTGGTTTACGTCGAGGCGCTGGCGTCGTGCGAGCGCGGCAGGTGCAGGCCCAGACAACTCATGCTCTCAAAGAGCAATCTCGATTCGTTCAAAAAACTTTCGGACGCGATACGCGCCGCCTCCGACCCGCCGCCTTTCATCATCTATCAAATCAATCACGGTGGCCGCTACTCTCTGCGCCCACTGATAGCCTACCGCTCGGAGATTCTGGATCCGACGTGGGATATGCCCGCCGACGCGGCGACTGCCTCCGCCGCCGATCTGGACGATGCGGCGGAAGCCACCGCCGAAGCGGTGAAGCTTTGCGCCGCAGCCGGAGCGGACGCGGCCGACCTCAAATGCTGCCACGGATACCTCGCCGCAGAGCTTTTTAGACCTTCCAACAGCAGGACCGACAAGTACGGCGGCTCGCTCGAAAACAGGCTGCGATTCATGGACGCGCTGATCAGAGCCGGAGCGGAATCCGCGCGCGAAGACGGCCTCATATTCGGCTCAAGGATTTCCATACAGGAGAGGTTCCCCGGAGGCATCGGCTCGTCCGGGCCGGACGGAACTATGTTCGACTTCAGCGGTGTCGCTCCGCTTCTGCAGAAGCTCAAGGCGGCCGGCGCGGCGTTCGTGTGCGAGACTATGGGCGTGCCTTACTATAATCCTGCGGCGACCCGTCCGCAGGCGGGGCAGCCGGGTCTGGAGGCGGCTCTGGCCGCGCATCACGGTCTGGCCGGCTGGGTCAAGTCGTTCAATCCCGGTTTCGCAGTCATCGGAGCGGGATACACGCCGCTTAGAGGCGGATGCGTCGTACGGGCCGCGAAGAATATAATCGCGGGCGACGTAGATATTATCGGGTTCGGGCGGCAGAGTTTCGCCGACCCGGAAACCGCCGCCAAGTTGCTGAGCGGCGACGCGGCGCTGGTCAAATGGTGCGCCGCGTGCAAAAAGAACAACTGCTCGACGCTGTTGCGGGCTAAGGCCCCGGCGGGCTGCGCCGTCCACGACCCCGCATTCCGCGCGGAACTTAAAAAGTTAAAGGAGAAATGAACATGGCGCTGGATTTCAAAGGAATAATCCCGGCGGTGGCGCTGCCCATGACGCCGGATTTCGAGATAGACGAAAAGCAACTCGCCGGATACATAGACTGGGTGGCGGGCTTCGATGGGCTGAAAGGGGTCGCGGTCAACATGGACACCGGCGAAGGGCCTCACCTCGACGACGCGGAGCGATCGCTTGTCATAAGGTCGTGGAAAAAGCGGGCCGGAGACAGGCTGCCGATTCTCGCGGGCATCTGCGGCAGGTCGACGAGGGAGGCGGAATCGCAGGCGCGCGCAGCCGCCGATTCAGGGGCGGACGCGCTCGTGGTGTTCCCGCCTCCGGTATTCGCCGGGGCGGCTCTCGGTCCGAAAATCCCCGTCGCTTACCATGAGGCGGTAGCGCGAGCGTCGGGACTTCCTCTGGTGCTGTTCCAGTTGCAGCCCGCGCTGGCGGGCGCGATATTTTCGGAGGAAACCCTTGTCGCTCTCGCCTCCCTCGACTGCGCGGCGGCAATAAAAGAGGCGTCTTTCGACGCCGTCACGTTCGTTCGCACGGCGGAAATCCTGCGCAGATCGGGAGCTCGCGCCACGTTGCTCACCGGCAACGACAACTTCATATACGAGTCATTCCTTCTCGGCGCGGTCGGCGCTCTCATCGGTTTCGGAACAATCGCCATCCGCGAACAGATAGATATGCACCGCGCGGCGATGGACGGCCGCGTTCAGGAAGGCATGGAAATATGGGAGCGGATACGGCCCCTCGAAGAGGCGATTTTCGCCGTTCCGGTGCGCGACTACAGGGCGAGGATGAAGGCGGCGCTGGCCGAAGTCGGAGCGATTTCCTGCTGCGCCATGCGCCCGCCCCTGTTCGAGGTCTCCGAGCATGAGAAAGAAATCATCAGGACAGAACTGCGAAAGCTGAAGATGATATAAGAGAGAAAAACTCCGGGGGGCGCGCATGACCGATAAAAAACTGAAAGTCGGCCTCATAGGCTGCGGCAGGTTCGCGGAGCCGGGGCACGCGGTGTATTACAAAGTGAATCCGAGGTGCGAGTTCGCGGCGGTGTGCGACTCGAACATAGACGCGGCCAAGGCGCTCGCGCGCAAGTACGGCGTCCCCCGCGCGTTCGACAACGCCGAACAGATGCTCGAAGAAGCGGCGCTTGACGCCGTCAGCGTCTGCACCCCCACGTTCACTCATGCCTCGCTCGTCGAGGCCGCGGCGTCCAGAGGCGTCCACGTCCTCTGCGAAAAACCGTTCTCCGCCTCCGTAGAAGACGCGCGGCGCATGATCTCCGCCTGCGAAAACAACAACGTCCGACTCCACGTCGGCTTCCACATGCGGTACGACCGAGGACTGATAAGAACAAAAGACCTGATGGACAGCAAGACATACGGCGACTGTTTTCACGCCGAGTTCAGATGGCGCGGACTGACCACTATGGGCAATGTGCCTATCGTCAACAAAGGCCTGAGCCTCGCGAAACTCCTCGGTTTCTCCACTGAAAAGTTCAGCCCGGACTGGCGTCTGAAGGATCCGAGGATACCCGGCGGCGTTCTGGAAGTCTTCTGCCATCTTATTGATTTGGCGCTTTGGATGTTCGGCGAGCCGGACAAGGTGGAAGGCCACGCCCGCGCGGTGTCCCCTGACGCCGAGAAACCCGAGCTTGCGGTCGCTCTCTTCAAATATGACTCCGGCCCTTCGGTCTATCTGACAATGAGCAGCAGGACGCTTTCGCTTTGGGAATCCCATGAGGGGCGCTTCAGCCTGACCGGAGGGAACTTGTCATACGACACCAACTCGCAGAAGCAGGCGGGGATGCCCGCAAGAGTGACGGTGGAGACCGATTCAGGGCTGATGGGAACGAGACGCTCGCTACCGCCGTCGCTCGACCCGCGCCCGGCCCACAATCTGCCGCACTACCACAAGATAGACAACTTCATCCTCGACGCCCTCGGCGAACTGCCGGACGAAGAAGACAGGCTCGTCGCCAGAGGCAAAGACGGGCTGGCAGTGGACGCGATTATTAGGGAAATAATGGAAGGCTAATCCGCATATTTCATTAGCGCGGGAAAAATCGAAAAAAGGGATGATATACAAGGCGAATCGAACGAGAGCGAGGGAGCATACTGTTTCGTATGTGACCGAGCTTGAGATGAAGATTCAACCCGGATTCGCCGATTGAGCCAGCGAACCGGGGGCGATTTTCATAGCGGCGAACTGCTTCACGCACAAACGAAGTTTGTGCGTGCCACCCATCAATATTGTTCATGAACCGTATGTTCTATTCACTGCAAAAATGCGCCTTGCGTTCCGCGTTTCATCCACTCTGAACAATCTCTCCCGAATCTTAACGACGGATTCGGATTCAACGCAGTAGATCGCCCTTTCTTCGATTTTCCGGATTTCTCCGGCGAGAAATCCGGGCTAATCCGCCGCCGCGCTTTCTCCCGCAAGATAGCCTGTCGAAAACGCCGCCTGCAAATTGAACCCGCCCGTCGGGCCGTCGATGTCCAGAAGTTCCCCGCATACGAACAGGCCGCGAACAATCCTAGACTCCATCGTCCTCGGATTTATCTCCGCCAGCGCCACTCCTCCAGCGGTGACGATGGCCTCCTCTATCGGGCGCGCGCCTTTCACCTCGAACCTCATCCCTGTCAGTTGCGTCTGAATCGCTTCTCGCTGTTCTTTGATAACCTGAGACGCCTTGCGCTCCAGCGCCACGCCCGCAAGCCGGAGAGCCACCGGGACGGCCCTTTTCGGAAGCATCGTCTCAAGAGCCTTTCGGACGCTTCCCGCCCCCGCCATCTCGAACTCCCGCAGCAAGCGCGCGCGCACCTGCTCTTCCGACAGCGCGGGTTTGAAATTTATCACAAGCTCCATCCGCTCTCCAGCCTTCTTCCCGGCGACGATTTTGCCCATGTCCAGAATTATCGGGCCGGTGGCCCCGAACGGAGTGAACATCATTTCCCCAAATTGCTTTATGACAACCTCGCCGCCTGACTCCAGAGCGGCGGAAACATTTTTGAGCGACAGCGGCGACAACCCGACATGCGCGTCCCCGACCAGATCAATAGGCGCAAGCGCGGGAACCGGAGAGACTATCGTGTGGCCCAATGCGCGCGCCAAGCGGTATCCGTCCCCCGTCGAACCCGTGCCCGGATAGGACATCCCGCCGGTGGCCAGTATCACGGCGTCGGCCTCGAACAACTCCGGCTCCTCCGCCGCGCCTTTGGCTTCCGCGCCCCAGACACAGCCGCTTTCGACTGCGATGCGCGAGACTCGATAGCCGGATAGCAACCTCGCGCCGCTGTCCTTTGCCGCCCCCGCTAGCGCGTCCACCACGTCCAACGCCCTGTCCGACTCCGGAAAATACCTGCTGCCCCTCTCCTCCTTGACCCTCACTCCCCGCGATTCGAGAATAGCTATAATGTCTTCGGAATAGAACCTGCCGAATGCGCTGTGGAGAAACCGCCCGTTCGGCCCGAACGCCTCTATCGCGTATGCCACATCATGGCCCGTTGTGAAATTGCAACGGCCTTTGCCGGTGATGGCGAGCTTTCGGGCCGGGCGCTCCATGCGCTCTATGACAAGCGTTTCCGCGCCGAGTTCCGCCGCGCGCGCCGCCGCCATCAGACCGGAGGCTCCGCCCCCTATCACTATTATTCTTTTCCCCAAAATATCCGCGCCGCGCCGCGTTTCGCGCGCCCCTTCCTTTGATAATCTAATGCGGCGAGACGAAATATGGAATAGCCCGCATTTTTCACCAATGCGGGTTGAAATCGAAGAAAGGGATGAGATACGAGGCGAATCGAGCGAGAACGAGGGAGCATACTGTTTCGCATGTGACCGAGTTCGAGTCGATGATTCAACAAGGCAGATCGCCCTTTATTCGATTTCCCGGATTTTTCTCGTGAAAAATCCGGAATAGCCGCGGGATATCGCGCCGCGCTCAAGCTATAATTATCCCTGACCCGCCCTCCGGCGGAGAGTCGCATGAACCGGGGACTCATTTGGAAAAGAAACGTCTGGACATTCTGCTTGTTGACAGAGGGCTTGCGCCGACGCGGGAGAAAGCGCGCGCGATTATAATGGCAGGCGAGACGCTGGTGAACGACTCCCCTGCGACAAAACCCGGAACCTCCTACCCCGTTGACGCCCCGATAAGACTGCGCGGGACGGTCCGCAAATACGTCAGTCGCGGCGGTCACAAGCTGGAAGGAGCGCTCGACTCGATGAGCTTCGACCCTGCCGGGCTGGACGTCATAGACATCGGAGCCTCCACCGGCGGTTTCACCGACTGCCTTCTTCAAAGAGGCGCGCGCTCCGTCCACGCCGTGGACGTCGGATACGGACAACTCGCCCTCAGCCTCCGGAACGACCCTCGCGTGACCGTCATCGAGCGCGTCAACGCCCGCAACCTCGACCCGGCCGTTTTTCCGTTCAAATTCGACCTCGCCGTCATCGACGTCTCGTTCATATCCCTATTGAAAATCCTTCCGGCGGCGCGGTTATTGCTGAAAAGCGACGGTTCCGCCCTCGCCCTCGTCAAGCCCCAGTTCGAGGCCGGCCGCGAACGCGCCGGCAAAGGCGTCGTCCGGCGACCCGAGACGCACGCCCAGATACTGACAGAAACCATCTCCGGAGCCGAACCGCTGGGCTTCCACACCGCGGCTCTCTGCCATTCCCCCCTGCCCGGGCCGAAAGGAAACATCGAGTTTTTCGCCCTGCTCAGGATCGACGGCCCCACTGGATTCGACCCTGACATCGACTCCGTCGTCGCAACCGCTCATGACTCTCTGGCAAATCCGGTTTTAGTTGACACTTAAATCATAATTACTATAATTTACTGTCCGCTCCTTCAGGAAACCTCGATGGAGCGAAAGCCAATCAGATCGACTATCCCGCCGGGGCATTGCGCGCCCGGAGCATCCGGCGGTTTTGACTGTAAAAAGCACACGCCGACAGCCGCGCGGACGGCAGAGAGCCGTTTCCGAATCCTGCGGGCGCATAATCCGGACACAACGGCGGCGCGGCGGCTCTCTTCGCTTCGCCGCTTCTAATCCGAATCCATTATTAAGATTCGGGAGCGATTGTTCTGAGAAGATGAAATGCGAGCCGTAAGACGCAGTTTTGTAGGACGGGAACGCCGATTCCCGCCGCAGTATCTGATAACTTCGGTTTATAAAACGGCGGCGAGGAAGCAGTTCGCCGCTATGAAAATCGCCCCGGATTCGCCGTCGATATCGGCGAATCCGCTTTAATCGGGCCGCATCTTCGGGAGGTAAGCCTTATGCCCAGACCGTCGAGAATCGAGTTCCCCGGCGCTCTTTATTTTGTTTCAGCCCGCTCCATGCCGGACCAGCCTCTTTTTCAGGACAATATCGACCGCCGCCGCTTCCTTGAAATCATCGACGCCGCAGTCAAAAGATACACTCTTTCCCTGCATGCCTACGTCCTTCTAGACGACGGATACCGACTTCTGCTCGAAACGCCTCTCGGCAATCTCACAAAGGCCATGCAGTATGTCAACAGCCACTACACCGCTTACGCCAACACGCGCCGCAAGCGGACGGCTCAGGTTTTCAAAGGCCGTTACTCTAGCTCTCTAATCGACAAAGACCGATATCTGCTCAAACTCGTCCGCTACATACACTATCTGCCGACGCAACTGAAACTCGCCCGCTCCCCGGAATCATACCAGTGGAGCAGCCACCAAGCCTACACGCGCGGCGCGGCCCAACCCCCCGCTGTCGTCGCTAGCGACGCCCTATCATGGTTCGGCGGAGACCGCGACAGGAAAATCCGGAGGTTTCAGGAATACGTGGCGGCGGCTGCGGGAATAAACATGCAGGCGATGACCATCCTTCTGAAAAAGTCTCGGATTCTGGGAAGCGCAGATTTCGCCGACAAAGCCGTCCATGCCGTCAAGCCGCATCCCGCCGCAATTCATCCTGAAACGATTGTCGACATGACCGCCGAATTCTTCAAAGTTGAAAAGCAGGCGATTCTGGACAATAAAACCAAGCCGAACTACCCCCGGAACGCCGCGATTTTCCTATGTAGGAACATGACGGACACTCCGTTGGACCGTCTGGGCGACATGTTTGGAGTCGGTCCGTCCTCGGTGTGCAACACCGCAAAAAGAGTCGACGCCCACCGCCGCGGAGAGGAATCCTTGTCTCGCACGCTCTTCGAACTGGAAAAATCAATAAGAGCGCGCGCGTAGGCGTTATACCAACTATTATTCTTGTTATTAGATGATTTTGCTCATTAACATGTGTGCCATGCTCAAAGTTCTTTCCTTTGAGCATGATGCGGTTATCGCAAATTGCTGATGGGAAGTTTTATTTGATTTTTTGTATACGTTCATATAGGAAATAATCCCTCTTTTCCACCGGGGCCGGTTCAGGAACATTTCAGACTGGCCTCAATCAAGATTTTCTGCGGGTTGAATATTAAAAAAGCTTGTGGTAATATATTTGGAATCCGCAAGCGCGGATTAAGCTGTAATAAGAACGAGCTATGAAACACCGCGCGGATTCGCCGGCGGCTCCGGCGGGTCCGTGTTAACGTTCATGGCAGGGCCGGACGAAGGCGGAGAAGAGGAGCGTAGCAATGAAAAGGACGTATCAGCCGCACAACAGACGCAGAAAACGCGTGCATGGCTTCAGAGCCAAAATGAAAACCAAAGCAGGACGAAGGGTTATCAATGCCCGGCGCAAAAAAGGGCGCAAACGGCTCACTGTCTGACAGGAACTCGCCTAGAGAACCTGTCAGAGGGCGCGGAGCCATTTCCGCTCTTTTCCGTTCGGGCTCGAGAGCTTCAGGCGAAACCCTGACTCTCATCTATAGCCCGGGGCCGCCTTCAGGCAGATGTTCCGTGTTCGTTCCGGTGAGGCTCGGCGGCCCTGTCGCGCGCAACCGCGCCAGACGGGTTCTGTCCGAACACATCCGAGTCAACCCGCACCCGGCAATGAACGGCAGAGACTTAATTGTTCTGTTGAAAAAATCCGCTGATCGGGCCGCGTTGGAAAAAGCAAAAACAGAAATCAGGCCGTTGCTCGACCGGATTCACAAGGATAATTAGTGTTAGCCAGAATCGCAATCTTCGTTTTGAAGATATATAAAATGCGCATTTCGCCCCTGCTTCCTCCGGCTTGCAGATATACTCCAACATGCTCGGAATACGCTATGGACGCGCTCCGCGAACACGGATTCATCCGGGGCGGCGCTATGGCCGCTTGGCGGCTCGTCCGCTGCAACCCATTCTCTCGCGGCGGCTACGACCCGGTTCCTCCGCGCGCGGCCCTCGACTCAGAAAAAATAAATCCCGACAAGGCGGCTATATAACGTGTCTCTCTTATCTGACCTCTTCCTTCAATTCCTGAACTTCTCCCACCAATTCACTCGCAACTACGGCTGGGACATTATCCTTCTGACATTCGTCATCAGAATTATCCTGCTCCCACTAACCATCAGCGGCTTGCGCGGCATGAAATCCATGCAGCAGGCGCAGCCCCGCGTCAAAGAACTTCAGGCCAAATACAAAGACGACAAAGAAAAGCTCAACAAAGAGCTTATGGCCCTGTACAAAGAAGTCGGCTTCAACCCGATCAGCGGTTGCTTGCCGATGGTCCTTCAAATACCCATCTTCATTATGCTCTATCAGGTTCTGCGCCTGCCGGAAAAAAACGGCTTCATTCTGGTCAACGAATCTTTCTATGGCCTTGACCTCACCACGGCCGCGATAACTAAGCTCTCCAACGATTTCCTCGCCAACCTTCACACCATAATGCCCGGCATGATCGACCTCAGCTTCCTCGGCATCGGGTTCCTCAAAGACACCTATCTCTACGCTCCCGCCCTCATCCTCGTGGCCGTGATGGCCGTGACGACAATCATGCAGCAGAAGATGATGACCATAGACTCGTCGCAGAAGACCACCATGATCATGATGAATGTTATGATCATATATTTCGCCTTCCTCATGCCGACAGGCGTTCTTCTATACTGGGGCGTCTCCAACTTGCTTCAGTTCGCTCAACAAGCCGTCACCCGCACTCCCGCGCAGAATGTGAAGGACGCGAAAAAAGCGTCTGAAAAGGCCAAGACCACCCAATCCGACAAAAAAAGCGACTCTCCGCCGGATAGTATTAAGAAGGAAAAATCCGGAGAAGGCGGCTCAAAGAAATCAAGCCAGACAAAGACCGACTCCGCCCCGAAAGCGGCGGAATCAAAGTCCGGCAGCTCACAGAAAAAGAACTATCCGGCGCAGAAAAGCGGCGGCTCGAAGAAAAGCAAGAAAAGAAAAAAACGATAGCATTTAACCCAGCCCGGATTTTTCTCGTGAAAAATCCGAACTAGAGATTGAAAAGTCCGGCGTGGCGGATATGTCCGCTCAGCGCCGAAATCCATATTCGACAGGTGATCCCCATGAAAGAAGTCATTCAGGAAGGCCGAACGCGGGAAGAAGCCCTCAAAGTAGCGCTCGAAAAACTCGGCGCCGACGAAAACGACGTTTTCATCGAGGTTCTGGAAACTCCCCGCGAAGGCCTATTCGGACTCATCGGCTCCCGCAATATCAAACTCCGCGTCGCTCTCGTAAACTCGGCGCCCGAACCGGAGCCGGAACCGGACCCCAACCTCATCGCCTCCACACTCCACGGCCACCCGCAATCATTCTCAGACGAAACCCCTGAAGACCAAGTCCGCGACTTCTTGGAACAAGTCTTCAAATGCCTTGAGGTGGAATGCGACATCGATGTGTGCGAGGGGCAGAACGACATTTCCGTCGACATCACCGGCAAAGATTCAGGCGTCGTCATCGGCAAATTCGGCCAGACCCTCGACTCCCTTCAGTTCATCACCAACGTCGTCATGACAAAAAAGTTCGGCAACCGCAAAAAAGTCGTCATCAACGTCGGCGACTACAGGAAACGCCGCGAGGAATCCGTTCACAAAATGGCCCGCTCGGTCGCCAGAAAAGTCATGAAAACCCACAAACCGGAAGCCCTCGCGCCTATGCCTCCTCAGGACAGGCGCATCATCCATCTCGCCCTCGCCGACTATAAAAACATCGTCACCACCAGCGAAGGCACAGGCAAAAACCGCAAAGTCGTCATATCCTACAAAAGCGGCAACCCGCCTAGATGATTTGATTCCGTTTTTTGCGCCGTTGATTGAAAATGAAATAGACCCTCATGCTATTGTCTTACGAGTCTTCCTGATCGGCGCTTGCCGCCATGCTGGAATCGGCGGGCCGCTTGAAGTAGAATAAGCTCGAATCCTGCCCTAGGATTCGGGGCGAAAAATTGTTGCCGACGGAACGAAAACAATGAAGAAAAACAGCGGCGGCGGAGACCTGTTCAAAGCGCGGCTCGAAGAGAACCTCGAGCGGGCGCAGGCGCTCGCGTCCCGCATGAGGCCCTCCCGACTTGAGGACTTCGCCGGACAGGATCACCTTCTGAGCGAAGGCCGCCCTCTTCGCAAAATTCACGATTCGGGCATACTGGCCTCAATGGTGTTCTGGGGCCCTCCCGGAATAGGAAAAACCACCCTCGCCCGCATAATCGCCCGCCGCGCGGGCGCTCACTTCGAGGAATACAGCGCCGTCACTTCGAAAAAGGAAGATATCGTCAGGGTCGTCTCCGAGTCCGAAGACCGCCTCGCGGTTCACGACAAGCGCACTGTCATTTTCGTTGACGAGTTCCACAGGTTTAACAAAGCTCAGCAGGACGCCTTCCTGCCACACCTCGAAAGCGGCCTGCTCACGCTCATAGGCGCAACCACAGAAAACCCATACTTCGTCCTGAACCCGGCCCTTCGCTCCCGCATCTCGATTTTTCGCTTCAACCGTCTGGACGCCGCAGCGATGACACAGCTTGCGCTACGAGCGGCTGAGACGGCTAAAGCCGCCGCTCTCCCCATGCCTCAACCCATTCCGAAGGACGCTCTGGACGAGCTTCTGCTTTACTCAAACGGCGACGCCCGCGTCATGCTTAACCTGCTGGAACTGGCCGCGCGAGTGGCTGGAACGGATGGCTCGCTGTCCGCCGACCTCGTGCGCGAAACCGCCGGGATGAGACAACTCGACTACCAGCGACTCGGCACGGACAGGTTCGACATGGTGTCCGCCTTCATCAAGAGCATGCGCGGCTCAAACCCCGACGCGGCTCTGCACTGGATGACCCGCTTGCTCGCTGGTGGCGAAGCCCCTGAATTCATCGCCCGCAGAATGGTCATTTTCGCCGCCGAGGACGTCGGTTGCGCGGCCCCGAACGCCATAAATGTGGCCGCTTCCGCCGCCCGAGCCGTCGAATTCGTCGGAATGCCCGAAGCCCGCATTCCCCTTGCCTTCTGTTGCGTCTATCTCGCCACATGCCCTAAAAGCAATGCCGCCTACTCCGCCCTCAAACTCGCCGAGGCCGACATCCGCGACAAACCCCTCGGCCCTGTCCCTCTCCACCTGCGAAACTATGACTTCGCAGATGAAAAAGAATCCGGCGACGAATACAAATATCCTCATGACTTCGCCGGTCATCACGTGGATGCGGAATATTTTCCGGATGAAATGTCCGGCACGGTTTACTACAACCCGACGGATCAGGGAAATGAAGCGGCTATAGCCCGGCGACTCGACGCTTGGAGAACCGGGAAAAATAAACCTATAGACAATATCGATAAAGAATAGCTTGTAATATCTGAAAACCAATCGCTAATAAACGCCCATATTGACAAATTAAAAATAATTTCTGCGCCCCACATCTTCTTCCAGCATTTTGCCCTCTAGCTGTCTAATATTCTGACATCAAGTCGGTTTATTTTACACATCCGCTTGATTATAACGACCGCATTGTGTTAAATTTGTATTATTAATAATAGAGTAGCATGTAGAGGGGCTATAGAGAGTGAGTTTTGAAACGTTGCTTCGAGGGCTGTAAGGCTCTCTTTTTTTTTCCGGCGGTTTGGTCCGAATCATCTCACATTCATAAATATCCTTTTAATAAAAAGATAATCGAAGAAGTTGCGCCCCTATTTATGCGCTACAGTTTGAATGCGGCCTTCTTCAAGACAAAAAAAAGTAGCCCCCGAAAGTATGCGGGGGCCATAGAGGGTGAGTTTATAAAAACGCTGCTGCAATCAATCTTTGTGCAAATTACTTGCCTTTTGCTTTAACAGTGGCCGGAGCCGGAACTCCCTTTCCCTTTGCTTCTGGAGCGGAAGCGGCCGCCGGAGCCTTTAGCAGGAACGACATCAACGCGGCAACAACGCAAATCGCCGACGCCACATAGAATGAATTCGTGTATGAACCGGTGCTGTCCTTGATGGCCCCGGCTATGAGCGGCATGATGAACCCGCCGACGCCCCACGCCGTGAAAACCAGTCCATAGTTGAGTCCGAGGTTCTTCATGCCGAAGTAATCGGCTGTGGTCGAGGGGAACAGCGACAGGCATGAGCCGTAGCAGAACCCTACGAGCAGAGAACCGATAACGAACACCACCGTGGATTCAAGTCTCGGGAACATTGCCATAACGGCCGCCTGCACGATGAACACGATGAACATCGTTGTGGTTCGGCCTATTTTGTCTGACAGCGTGCCCGAGATAATGCGTCCGCTGGCATTGCCTATCGCCAGAATCGCCACGAAAACAAACCCGGCAAACGCTATCTTGCCGGCTGTGTTAAGCTCGGCGGCCAGTTTCGCCATGAACGAAATAACCATCAGACCTGCGCCCGCCGAGAAAACAAACATTATCCACATAAGATAAAATTGGGGGGTTTTCAACATCTCCGCCAAAGAGTAATCAGCCGCCGCCGCTTTGGGCTTGGCCTTGGCGTCTGCCTTCTTTGCCCCTTTTATCGGTTCGGGTTTGTACCCGGCCGGGGGGTTCTTCAGCAATTGCGCGAAAACCACCGTTATCGCCATGAAAAGGATGCCGAGAATGCGGAACGCGTTCGAACAGGCTTTCGAGTACTGCTCTCTCGCCTGATCCATCGTTATCATTCCGGCTTCCACAACCTGAGCTTCCGCTCCGGGGGCCTGCTCCATGATAATTGTCGCGGGGTTTGGAGATTTCGATTTGATAAGTCCGTCCGTTAGGGGAGCGACATATACCGACGCCAACCCGAATCCGCCTACGACCAACCCGACGATCAGACCCTTTTTCTCCGGGGGAAACCATTTAATCGCGGGAGGCGTTGCCGCCGCGTATCCGAACCCTATCCCCGCTCCAGCCAATACGCCGAATCCTAACACCAGATACGGCAGAGCGTTGCCCGGCGTCGCGAAACTTGAGATTATAAACCCTAATCCCACGAGTATTCCGCTTATCGTCGCCACAACCCTCGGCCCGATCTTGTCCTGAAGCCTTCCGGCCGGAACCATCATCAGCGCGAATACTATAATCGCGACTGAATAAGGCAACGCCGTGCTCTTGTCGGACAGGTCGAAAGCGTTTGCCAGCGGTTTCTTGAACACGCTCCACGCGTACAACGCGCCGAGCGCTAGGTTGATCCCCGTGCCGGCAAAGGTGACCACCCATCCGTACGAACTGCTTTGCTTGCTCATCTGCCCTTCCTCCGATGCCTGACGAACCGGGTATCCCGGCCCGTTATATGTTCGGCGCCCTTCTCGGACTGCCGACATTCTTTTGCTTAAAGGCCTTTCGCTTCTTGTCTGCCTGAACTCGGCCTTTCCGCTTCAGCTCGTCATCCGGCTAACGGAAACTCCGCGTATCTCATTTCTTCGGCAAAATCTCCGCCAGCCTGTGCCACGCCTTTATATTAATGGCGCGTCTTTAATTTTTAGGGAAATAGCATATTCCCCATTTTGCGGATGATTATAATTCGTGTCAAATGACTTGTAAAGCATTTTGTTAAATTATTCACAATGAATATGTTCGTTAATTAAGTGCCATTTTTTTACTTTTGGCTTCGGTTGTGCAACTTTTCACAACAATCTTTTACATAGACAGCAATTTCTTTGCTAACCCATCTTCCTTGTTCCTTTTATAGGTTTTTTCTATGGATATTTTTTTAACAGCATTGTTTTATTCTATTTTTCACATCTTCTTTGGAGAAGTTTTTTCTGCGCTCACATCCCTGTTGACAATAAAATATCGTTGTTGCTAACAGCATATTTAAAGATTGACAAAAAATAATTTTGAAATAAAGCTGTGGTTCAATCCATGTAAAAACATTCTGATCAATCATCGCTGTCGCATCCGCCAAAACGACGTTCCGCCTTTTCGTCGGCGACTCCGGGTTTATTTTTCAACACCCGGAACCGCGCCCGACTTCACGTGTCCAAACAAGTGTCTTAAAAACGGAGGATCGCATGAAAACCACGGACAGACTCGTAGCCGCCGCCGCCCTGTGCGCAGCGCTGCTTTTTTCTCATGGACACAGAGCCGAAGGACAAGCAATCGTCATCCCCGGCCCGTGGCCGCCTCGGACCCCAATCGAGCGTCCAGAAGCCTCGCTGCGTGTTGAGACCAGAGCCGTCAACGTCGAAATCAACGACCGCGCATCGCGCACAATCTCCTCTCACATCATCTCCAATTCCAGCGGGCGAGAGCTTGAAGCGACTTTTCTGTTCCCGGTTCCTTCCGGCGCGGCGGTTACCGGCTGGTCATTGGAAATCGACGGCGCGATGATTCCCGGCAAGTTGCTCAACCGCGACGAGGCCCGCAAGATATACGAGGAAATCGTCAGGCGGCAGAAAGACCCCTCCCTCCTCGAATTCGTCGAGCGCGATATGTTCAAGGCGAGCGTCTATCCCGTCCCGGCGCAAGGCAATCGCCTCGTCTCGCTCTCTTACGATTCCGTGCTCGAAGCGACCGGCGACTCCTACAAGTACGTCTATCCCCTGCCCGCCGCCTCAGCGCAGGCCCCTTCCGTCGTCAACGTCAGAATCAAGTCCTCAAGACCGATAAAAAACATCTATTCGCCCTCTCATCCCATCTCCGTCCACCGAGACGGCGAACTGTCCGCCTCGGTCGGTTTCGAGGTTTCCGGCTCCGCCCCGCGCTCCGATTTCTCCCTTTTTTACTCAGTCTCGGAAGACAGCATCGGGATGAATCTACTCACGCATAAGGACACAGCCGATGGCGGTTTCTTCATGCTTATGGCGTCCCCCAGAGTGGACTTCCCGGAAGACGACATCGCTCCTAGCGATATCGCGTTCGTCATCGACCGCACCGGCAGCATGAGAGGCGAAAAGATTGAACAGGCGCGCGAAGCTCTAAAATTCTGCCTTCGCGGCCTTCGCCCCTCCGACAGGTTCAACGTGATTCTCTTCAACGAGCGGGCGGAACCTCTTTTCGACAGTCTGCAAACAGCGGAACCCTCACGCGTTGACCGCGCGCTAAGCGTCGCCGACTCCATAATGGCCCTCGGTGGAACCAACATCGACGCCGCCCTTGAATCCGCATTCTCCTTAAAATTCGACCCCGACCGGCCCGCATACGTCATTTTTCTCACGGACGGCCTTCCCACAGTCGGCGTGACCGACGTCGCCTCCATACTCCGCAACGCCGCCTCCCGCGCCCCTAAAAACATCCGACTCTTCGTGTTCGGCGTCGGATTCGACGTCAACACGCTCCTGCTCGACAAGCTCGCTGCGGAAAACCGCGGGGCCGCCGAATACGTCCGCCCCGAAGAGGACATCGAAGTGAAAGTCAGCGCGCTATACAGGATGATCAGCGCCCCGGCTCTAACCGACGTCCGACTCGACTTTGGCAAGATGAACGTCTCCGACGTCCTCCCCGCCGCCCTGCCCGACATCTTCCTCGGCTCCCATCTTATGGTGGCAGGCAGGTTCACAGGCGTCCCCGGCCCTGTCCGGCTCACAGGCATGGCCTCCGGCGTGAAAAAAGAATTCCTCCTGAACGCTCCCTCGACTGTCGGAAACAACCCCTTCATCCCGCAACTGTGGGCGGCGCGCAGAATCGGCTCCTTAATCGAAGAAATCCGGCGCGGCGGAGGGGATAAACGCGAACTAATAACCGAAGTCGTCTTTCTAAGCAAAAAATACGGCATTATCACCGAATACACGTCATATCTGGTCGAAGAGCCGAGCATACGCCTCAGTTCCGAGCCGTCCGGCGGATACCGGGAAATGATGCTTGCAGAATCCAAAACAACAGAGGCCGCCGACGCGGTCAGCGGAGCTTGGGGCGTAAACCAGTCCATAACCGCCTCAAATCTGGCGCGCGCCGCCGCGCCCGTTCCCGCTGCCGAACAGGGTTTTCGGGACAAAAACGACAATGTCGTAAATATAACGAACGTCCGTTCCGTAAACGGTCGCGCGTTCTATCTTGATGCCGGAACTTGGAACGACTCGCGATATAACAATAATTTCAGCGATATAGCTCATATTAAACCCTATAGCGAAGCTCAATTTGCGATATTGAAAGAAATTCCCGAATTGAGCCAATATTTCGCTCTTGGAGAGAATGTGACAATCGTGATTGGAGACATGGCCCTGAGAGTCGCCCCGGACGGCGGCGAAACAATCTCAGATAAACAACTCCAAGCCATCATTGCCCGCCGCGATAAGCTATAACTCGCATTTTTCACCAACGAGCGCTGAAATCGAGTAAAGAGATAAAGACACAAGGCGAATCGGGCGAGAACAAGGGAGCATGGACACCACGAGCGCGGTCACAATTGAACCGACCATTCTTATAACCAAGGTCGGGCACAAAGTCGAAAAATGGCACAAAAAAAATTCTGAGATACACATTAAACTTCACGCAGTGGTTTGGCGCTGTTGCATATAGCGGCGATTTCGATGAAGTCGTCTTTCAACCGATAGATCATCCTGTAATTTTTATAAATTCTTTCCCGAATAATCTCATTTTCATATTCCGGCACAATGCGCCCGGACGAGGGGAAATCCGGGATTGATTCAACAACTGTAATAATGCGTTTTGCGAAAAGCGCCGCATAATACTCGGAATCCTTGGAAATGAAATCGCAAATGTCTTCAAGATCGGCAACCGCTCCCGGCGCCCAGCTTATTCTTTTGCGAGCCATTTTGACATCCGTTCTTTCACTTCGTCATGAGGAATTCCTTTACCATCGTCAAGATCCTTCAACCCGGAATCAACCTTTATCCTGAAGTACAGCTCCGCCATCACATCGTCCCATGTGGCGTCTTCCGGCAGTCGTTCTATAAAAGAAATCATCTGTTGTTTTATCCCAGACATTTCAATCACCTCTTAAATAATTATATCTTATCCCCATCGTTTCTCAAAGCGCCATCCGGCTATATTGTTTAGCATTTTGGGCGGGGCAATCCTGCCCCGACTGCTTAATTTGCCAAATAGCGAGCTGCGGGCGTCGGCCCGGAGACAGCGGATAAATTATTTGCGTAGGATGACCGTCATGCTAAAAGTCACTCGAGGTCGGCTGTGTTCGCCGAATCCGATTTCGCGCGCGAGGTCTATCATTCGTTGCAGGTCTTTTTTGTTGACATGAAACTTAGGCTCCGCAATAAAGAAAAGCCCTCCGGGGGCAAGACTTTCGTATGTTTCTTTCAGGAAT
>Ga0351885_10128_pt1 | contig 38406 bp, 34 predicted proteins | sample TotcelFGM3001L13_FD_206771 | JGI IMG/M metagenome (GOLD analysis project Ga0351885, IMG submission 206771) | Enriched cells from coal bed in the Powder River Basin, Montana, United States - Total cells FGM rep3 HSBNCT.FGM.300.1.L13 ... | reverse complement strand
GGGAAATTGTCGCATTGAGTATATCCCGTCACATGGGCGTTTCCCCCGGCGTCAACGGCAATAGCCATGCCGCCGTCCGCGTCTTGGCCCGAAAAGTCGTCCACCACGCCGCCACCCATGAACCGGGAATACACCAGGCCGTTGCCGGCGAGGTTCAGCTTGGTAATGAAGGCATCGCTGACCCCTCTCAACTGGCTGCCGTCGGTGACGGGGAAGTTAAAGGAAAAGGTTTCACCGGTCACATAGGCGGCCCCGGTTGCATCCACCGCAATGCCGAGGAGCGTATCGGCGACACCCCCCCCCAGATAGGTGGAGTACACCAGACCGTCGCCGGCAGGGTTCAGCTTGGTGATGAAACCATTGACGGCCCCGTTGATCTGGGCCTGGTAGGGGCCGAGCGTGGGAAACGTGCTGGAATCTGTATCCCCGGCGACATAGGCATTGCCGCTGTTGTCCACCGCAATGGCCCAGCCGGTGTCGAGGCTTTCGCCCCCCAGATAGGTTGAGTAACCCAACTGACCGTCGGGGGTCAGCTTGGTGACAAAAACGTTGGCCACGCCTTTCAGCTGGTCCTGGTAGGGGGTCGCGGAGAGGGGAAAGTTGATGGAATAGGTTTCGCCGGTTACATAGGCATTACCGGCCGCATCCAGGGCAACCGCCAGGGCCACGTCGTCATCGCTGCCCCCCAGGTAGGTGGAATACACCAGGGCTCTGCCTTGGGGGTTGAATTTGGTGATGAAGGCGTCGCCACTCCCAAGCTCACCCCCGCCGCCATAGGTCGGCTGCACCGCCGGCGTGACCACGGGAAAGTCCAGGGACAGGGTGCTGCCCACCACGTAGGCGCTGCCGGAGGAATCCACCCGGATGGCGTTGCCCGATTCATCGGCGTCTACCGTGCTGCCTCCCAGGTAGCTGGAGTAAACCAAGATCACCGGATCGATGATCAAGGGGTAGCGAGCATCATAGGAGGCCAATTCGAAGCCATAGCCACGCTTGTTGGGCAGGAGCCGAAACTTCCCGGCCCGGGTGATCCGCCGGCCATCAATGTCCTGATAGATGACGGGTTTTTGCTGCACCAGCTTCCCGCCATCGGGCAGGGTGATCGCCAGGTCCCCCTCCTTGGTAACCTTCATGGCCTTAATGCCTTGATAGAGGAACTTGACCTGTTTTGGATCAGCCCCGGGTTTAATAATCAGGTCGTATTCCACCTGCTGCCCGACGCCATAAAACTTCAAGTCGATTCCCGGATACGCCTCCCGGTAGAGCACCGACTTATAGGTGGGGACATCAGTACGCCAGTTCGCCGGATCTTTCCCCCGGAAATAATTGACCTTGCCCGGCAGCGGTTCGGTGGCCAGGATTTCCGCCCCCGGACGTATTCCCTGAGGCTGCAAGCGCACCACCGCGCTTGAGGCCTTGCCGGCCCCCGGCGCTGTTTGGTTTGCGGGCCGGTTCAGGCTCAGGGTCATGCCTTGGGGGGTAAAAAAGATCGCCTGCCCTTGACCCCGGGAATAAAACTTCACTTGGGAGTCAACCTGTCCCTGGTTTTCGATGAAAAACAAGGGGAGCCGCCCGTAGCTTTCCGCCACCGGACTCTTGGGCCCGACGATTGAGGAAGCAGCCGGGGGAGCCGGCGGCACCAAGGCCCATAGTGGGCCGGCGGCCAACACCACGCTCCCCAGCAAGGTCAGCACCCCTACGAAGTACTTGAAAAATATGTGTTTCCGGGCTTTCATATTACCCTCCTCTGTGATCAAGTCTCAAGCTATTTGCCCTTGCCTTCTGAAGTCTCCGCCGACCGGATTAAATCCATAGAGAACCGGCCTCAGTTCATCGGATCGATAAGGATATGGCGCCTTCACGATTATTTGCCGCCCTGCCGCCTGCCGGAGCCGAGGCAGATTGCCCGGCGTTGGCGTTGATGACGAGGGTTCCCACTCCCGCGGCAGATTTGCCGCCACGGGGTGGCATGGGACCTGAAATGACTTTGGCTTCAATGGGTCCGGCAGTAACCGCAGGGTTTTCGGTTAATTCAGCCCGGAGAAAACCTTTTATGGCGTCGGGGGTTTGCCGGAGCGATTTTCGCGCCCCCGACTTGGTAATTTCCCAGGGACCCCGCAGATAATATTTACCTGCCTTCTGGTTCCCCATATCCTGTTTCGGAGAAAATACCGTTCCTTTTAACAGGAAGTCTCCGGCGCCAACCCGGGCCGGACCTTGGGCCTGAGCCTTGGCACGCAACTCATACCCCTTGATCAACAAGCCCTTCGGGGTGTCGGTAGCCTGGCCGGGATTGACCACCTGGACCTGGGTCAGAACCCAGTTCACTGTTTGCAGGGGCTTCACCGGCCGGTTGGGCGCCGGCTGAGCCGCTGCCGTGGAGGTTCCGATGAATATCAAGGCCGCGGCTATCAGCCAGGGAACCAGAGTCAGGTGTGATCTCGTAGTTGGCATGAGTGTTTCTCCTTGATTCCATTGTCATTAATTATGGGGAAGTATTTGGCTGCCGGAGATTCTTAAACTTCGCCTCATGGGTTTGATTCTCCCTTTTGCCACATTTCTTCGCCCCAGTGGCGGTCCTGCGGGTCCTTGGCCACGCTCCCAAAGAGGACCGGCTTGCAGTCTTTAGTGATCCATACCAAGTGCTGCTTCAACTCGGATCATTTGGCCAAAAGCAGCATGTATAGTGACCCGAGGTCATATTGGAACTGGTTCTCGATAATGTTGCCTTTGCCCGTGTTGTCGGCGAAGGGGTCGAGGTTGAGGAACGTCAGCAGATCCGGACCGCCGGTATCGCCGCCTGTAGCCGGTAGTTCTTTGAATTTACCGGCCGCGATTTGGGCGATGAAAAAGGCCGCTGGATCCGCAGGGTCCAGAACCGGTGCAGTCCCGTCAATGGGCACGTAGAACTGGGGATGGTCGAAGGGGGCCTGCTCCTTTCTCACGCGATCGTCGGTCAGGGTCAACATGAAGGCCACCAGGGCCTCTTCCGCGGGGGTGCCATTGGGGGTTTGCACCTGGTCCAGACGCAATGTGCTCATATCCGGCAGCATATCGACCTTGTTCATAGGAGTCCGGCTGAATTTGCCGCCCAGGTCGTAGTTGGTGACCGCCTGCTGCAGGGTGGCGGCGCCGCCGTTGTGGAAGTAGGGGCCACTCAAACTTATGTTGCGGAGGGTCGGAGTCTTGCAACTACCATCCTGATCAATGGCCTTTATCTTGATATCGTCTTCCAGGTCGCAGACCCCGTTCAGATTGGTATCCACACACACGAAGATGTCCCGCACTAACTCGGCCGGGTCCACCTTCCAAAGCTCCTGGTAACCAGCGCTCTGGTTCCTGATCGTCAGGCCCTGGATGGGCAGACCGAGGATGGAGAAAGGGATGTTCTGGATGCCGTTTTTCTGAAAGAGGAACTGGCGGGCGTTGCCCCAGGGAAAGCCGTTGGGGTCCTGGGCGCCCCGCTGCAAGTCATCCACGGTGGGTTCCATACCGACGTTGTAAAAACCGTTGTCATAGAAGGCCGGGGTGCCGTCCCGCCGGATCACGGGCTCAATCTGTTCCTGGCCGTTCTGGGTGTTTCTCACCGTGGCGTTGGTGAACTCCGGGCCGCTGTGGCAGGCGATGCACTTGCCCTGGTTCACGAAGACGTTGAGGCCGTCCAGCTCGGCAGGAGTCAGTGTGGCGGTCCCTTCCATCCACTTGTCGAATTTGGACTGAGGGGACACGAGCTCGGCCTGGTAGAGCATGACCGCTATCCCCCAGAACAGGGAGAAGTTGGATTCCATCTGGGTATAAACCCCGGTGGCAGCATTTTGCTCCAGGCTTGTTTGGCCAACGGGAGCAAACATAGCCGGACCCTGGACGAAATCCATGTCGCTGATTTTCTTGCCCATGGGAAAACTGACGCCCTCGCTATCCAGGTTCCAGAGTTCGTCGTTAAAGGCGGCCTTGACCATATCGGCGTAGTTGTTAATCGTCAAACCAGGGCCGCTGGGATTAGCGATAGGTCCCAGAACGCTGTCAGCGGGGTGTACATTCTGGTAAGCCAGGGGCTTTATGGGGCCATTGGTGCCGGCGCGGAGCAGTTTCTGGCCGATATCGGGCCAGGTACGGTCAGCAAAGGACATTTCCACCGCACTCAGAGGCGGACCGGTACCTTGGGAGGCCAAGGAGGCCAGACTCATATCGAGAGTCCGTTGCTCCAGCGTGCCATTCACGTTCACGAAATACTTGGGTCCGGAGATATCATGCCGGCCGATGGGATTGACGCCGTTAAACAGGGTGTCGGCGCGGCCATCCCAGAATTGCAGCAGATTAAAAACCGCGTTGACGGACCCCGGCGCATTGCGGCCTGTCGTCGGACGCAAGGTTCCCAGGGTTCCGGCTAGATAATTATCCACCGGACTGCCGGGATTGACTCCGGCAAAAGTTGCAGGCATAACGCCCATGGAACCTACCACGTCGTTGCGGTTGCCGACCGCCTGGTCAGACAGGATGGAGTTGCCGTTCCTCAGATAGGTGTTCTGCTTCAAAACCGTGGGGAAATCGGCGCCGCTCAATTGGTAGTTGGGGGCCCATTGGAGGAGAAAAGCGGCTTCAAAGGTAGTGTCCGGGTCCGGCGGCGCAAAAAAGTAGCCTTTGATATCGCCTTGACGCTGTTCCAGCACCCGCCCCCCCTGGGTCGCGACCTGGTTTTTGGTGCGAATGTCAGCTCCGGCCTGGAAGTGGCAGGAGGCGCAGGCCTGAATGCCGTCGGAGCCCACCTGCATTTCCCAAAAGAGGGCCTTGCCCAGCCGCAATGCAGCCTGCCGGTCTTTGACGAGGCTGGCCAGGTTTGCCGGCAGCGGCACCTTGAACTCCGGAGAAAGGACCAAAGGCTGGCCGATGGCAGCTTCAGAACGCATCATGTTCCCCAGGGAGTCCAGGCCCCAGGTCCTGGCATCCTCCGGGGTCTGTATGGGAAAGGTCGCCGCATACGCCGGAGTGACCGGCAAGGTTACGGTGGTACACAGCAACCCGGCGATAACGGGCAACAGGATCCAGGTGCTCAACTCCCACCGTCTGATTCTGCTCATCAACATAACTCCTCCTTTCTCCTTTTTAGATAGATGTACGGGGGCAAAAGCTTCCTGGACCTTGATAATCTTCGGCTATGGCGCCTTGGCGGTTCCCGAGAGCCGCGTCAGGCTTAACCTCATAACGGCTCTTGTCATCAATTTTTTCTTCATCGCCTGAGAGGATCATCCTTCCGGGTAAAATCCTCTCATCAACTCAATTACCCAGGAGTAACAGCGGCAAAAATGGCAGAGAATCCTGCCTCACTGACTTAATATTATCCACTCCCAGCCGGGCGGTAATTGTGGGAGGCGGAAAGGTGGCCTGATCGTTGTGGATGATGCGCAACCCGTGGGCGTTGGTTAAGGCCGTCTCCAGGTTTCCCCGCAACACCGTGAGATCGTTGGGACGGAGAGAAAATACGGCTGTAACCCAATCACCGTGTGGGGGCAGAAACAACGGCTGCGTTGACACGGCAAGATTATCGGGGTCGCGGAAAGCTGCGCTCCACTCATCAGCTACGACGATCCGGGCATAAATGCCGTTTGGGCCGGTATTCCTCAATGACATGGTTATGGCATTCACGCCGGCGGCCGGATAATTTCCCGCCCATTGCACCAGGTTAAAAACGGATATTTTGCTCCCTGGAAGGTCGCCCTCTACGGACTCGATTTGCATAAAGGCGTCGTTAATGCCCTCGGGACCGCCACCGGGAATGATTTCCGGGGGGTACTGCGGTTCGACGCCGCCCAGTCCGGCATCCCAGTTCTGCACGGTGCCGTCCTGGAACGTGTCGATCTGGCCGAGAGTCAGGGCGAAACCAGTGGCCGGGTGCAAAAGACCAGCCATCAAGAGCAGAGTTCCGACTCGCCTTTTCCACGTCTGCATCATCATCCCCCTAAGGCTTAATTTGGTTCCAAAAGCGGCGCTTCAAATCTCCGTGAGTTTCCCCGGTGGCAGCCCGGAGATTGCGGCCACCGGGGCCCAGTCAATTATCAGGCAATCGAAATGGGAATCCGGGCGGTCTTCAGGAGTTCAGACCGGCCCGGAACGTTTTCGCCGCGGGTATTGAAGAATCGCACCGTCGCGAAGTCATTGACCGGCGAGGCTGACCGGATGAGGGCGTCGAACCGCCGGGCGGTGCTGAGATAGATCGGGGTCCCGGCGCGGACCAGAAACGGATAATTGTAGCGGCCAAAAGGCGGCACCCCCAGGGACCGGCCGTCGTATGCGATGATCACCACGTCCACCGGGAAGGTGATATCCACCGAGTTGTAGGCCGCGTCCAGGCAGCGCACCAGGACGGTCTTGTTTACCTGGGCGTTGATGGAAACCTGCATCCCGGCCACCCCGCTGTTGAGCGCTTGGGGAACGGTTAACCCGGCCGCGATGTCCCCCACCGTGCCCTTGACGCCGGGCACCGAGACCCCGGTGACATACCAGTAATCGGGGTTGAAATCGTGAAAGTGCCCGTGAAAGAACAAATCGTCCACCCCCGGCCGGTTTTGAATCGACGGGTAGAAGGCTTTGGCCTCGTCTCCGATGACGTTGTGCCAGAAGGAGTCTACGTCGTCCACCACCCAGAGGGCCTCGTAATCATACGGGACGGTATAGGCATGGGGGTCGCCGCTGGCCAGGTCTCCCGCCACGAATCCCGGGAACTGGGGAAAGGCGGCCAGGTTGGCGGCGGTGCGGCGCGGGTAGCCGCCAGGGTTCAGTCCCTGACCCGAGTTATAGGCGTCGGGCGGCTCGATGATGAGGAAGCCGTAAAGCCCCAACTCAAAGTGCTGCACCGTGTTCCGGTGGCAGTGGTAGAAATAGCTGCCGATGAAGTTGGGCTGAAACTGGTAGATATACTGGCCGATTTCCATGGAGGTGTGTCCCACGCCGTCGTTCATGGGGGTGGGTTCGATTCCGTGCCAGTGGATGGTGTGGGGAGGCGGCCCCTTGCCCTGGGTCTCGCAATGGAAGACCACCCCCCGGGGTATCCGGATGGTCGCCCCCGGAAACGTCCCTCCGGAGGCGACCGGATTATCGTCGTCCCCAAAACCCATGAAGTCAATGGGCGTCCCATCCCAGGCGTCCAGGGTGACGCCGTCGATCAGCTCCCGTTGCACCGTGTTGGGAGTTGTGACCTTGGCGTCGGGGACGACGGACCTGATAAATTCCGGGACCGGATTGGTGGCGGTCAGAAACTCCGGCGTGGCCGGGCTTTCCGTGGGCGGGTCCCACATCTTGGCCCACATCCCTTCCATGCCGGCAATACTGCGGCGCGGTATCCTGAGCGCCGCAGCCTCAACTGCGACGCTCGCCTGCCCGGCAGCCTGCTTTAATGGTTGCGGTGACTCGTTCCCGGAAGACTCCTGGGTTTTATCCTCCGGCTTTGGATTAGCTTTATCGGTCTTATTGCTGATTTTGTCTCGTCTGGTTATGATTTTGTCCGGCATGGGAATTCTCCTTTCAACTGCTCTGATGGAGGAGTATGACAAGCATTGAGGTCAGTTCTCAGACTAAGGGTGGAGGGTTGCCACAGGCTTGCTTGGTGACAGGGGTCCCGTCCCCCAGCGCCAGTGTTTCGGCCCAGTCTTCGTCCCAGGGAAAGTTCATCCAGCCGGAGGTGTTCCGGTCGCCGATGATGGTCAACCCCGCGATCAGACCGCAATTGTAGTTGCCGCCCTGGGCCGTTTGACTCGCCTCTGAATGGTCATGCATGGGGTAGACCAGGGGGGACTGCCGCTGGGCAATATCAACCTTAACGCTGGCATCGAGAAAACTATCTTTTTCCGTGCCGATCTTGGGTTGATAGACGTTGAATTCTTGGATGGGCGGCCAGGTCGGCTGGCCGGTGGAGGCGATGAGGCCCTGATCCGGCCTGCCGATCCCCCGGATATTGGGGATGTCCGGGGGCCGCATGAGAGGAACCACCATGTCATAGGTATCCATGGGTCGCGAAGTGAAGGTGTCCAACCACAGAAGGTTGGATTGGACCTTACCGTTGAAGCAGACAAGGAAAAAGTGATTGGCGTGCAAATGCATGGAGTGAGTCCATAACCCGGCGTTAAGGACCCGGATCAGGCACGGCTCCCCCACCCGGAGCATGGGGGTGGTGGCCGGATGATTGTGGCAGAAATGACCGGACTGGCCGTTGATGGTAAAGAAGTGCGGCTTCCGGTTGAAGGTGTCGTTGACGGGCGTCAGCCCCGGTGAAACCCTCGGGTCGTTCGAAGTGGCTATGAAGGCGTCGTTTACAAAGGCTTCTATGAAGATGGCCGGGTCCCGGGCCGGCCCACTGATGGGAATACCCTGTTGATTCGTAAAGGATATGGTGGCATTTTCCCCCACCTCGGCAAAGAGCACCGGGCTGGCCTGGTGGTTCAGCCAGATATACTGCCGGAAGGATGAGGTAAAGCTGAATTCCGCGGCATCGCCTTGTTCCCAGGCCAACCCGGGCCACCAGGAGGCGGTCCCTAAATCGTCGAACAGGAGCTGAACCGTGGGCGTAGGCAAGTCGTAGGGCGTCATCCGGTGCGCCCCCAACTTCCGGGTGCCTTGCAGGTTTGGGGGCATGACGATGAAGGCGCCGTGCAACCCCATCACCCGGTTCACCGGCTCGTTGAGATTGTCGTAGTACAGGTAGGTGCCCGCCCGGGAGGGCTGAAAGGTCTTGGTCACCGTGGCCCCCGGGTCAATGGGACCGCTGTCGAACACCTGGTTGATGAAAAGCGAGTGCGGCTCATTCAGGGCATTGGTGATGGAGATTTCGATGGTATCTCCCACGGTGCAAAAGATGGTCGGACCGGGACATTCCGCGGAGAAGTCCGGGACGTTCGCCTTATATATCCAATAATAGCAGGTCGCCTCGTTGTTGCCGGGCTCGTGGGTCACCATCTCCTTGATGGCGTCGGTAATGGTAAAGCTGAGAGTCTGGACCTGGGCCGCGGCGTAGGCCGGATTGTTCATGAGCCAGGGTATTTTGGTGCCTACGACAATGGTGGCCAAACCGCCCATGCTATACTTGATAAAATCACGTCGTTTCATTGCAGTCCTCCCTCAACTTAGGCGCTCTTCCAAAAGATGGTTGGTATCTGTTAACCGCACCGCCCATGCCGTGAATTCCCCAATTCCTGATTCCGACCCTTGGCGGCATTAAAACGTCAACAATCAGATGCTTGAGGTCCTGAGCCGACAATCGTGCCGGCCGACAGGTTCTCAAAGATTTTAAAAAATGCAGGCCAATTTTCATAAAAATTAACTTTAATGAAATTTCACTAAAGTTTAACAACAGAAAATTAGTTTGAAATAGGTGAAAATACCTATTTAATCTTTGTTAAAATCATCTAGCAGGTTGTTGAAAAACTATCCAATGTAGATCGCGCTTCCCCGCAATAGATACTAAAATCTGGACCCGTAAAAATTGGGGGAGGGAGAAACCAGTGGGGCGACGATATCCATCAGGACTCCTTTTCAGATTGTGGTGTATTAATTTTCAAATGAAAGTTAATGAAAAGCATCGAAATGCAGGTGGGACGGGAAAAGACAGACGATTTTAAGGGGCACAACTTTCTGTGCCCCCTAAAAATTCATGTTGTTGAAAGTAATGGCCCCGCGCCACCTGGAAAAGAACGCTATTACCACCGTATCAGAATAGGGGAATCACCACGGCGCCGCGGGCGGCATTATTAGGTCTTGGCTCATCCGGACCCTGATAAATGTGGCCGGAAACCATAAACTGATCGGTTTCGATGGAGTTGCTGCCATCGAGTCCGATGCCCGGACCCTCGATCCGGAATAAGTTGAAATCATTAAACCCGCCCGTTACCGGGCCGACAGTGACGCCATCGCCGATCCACTGGGTGGGATCGACCAGCGGGTCCATGGTGCCATGCAGAAAGCGCCAGGGGATCGGATCGATCAGGATGCGCTCGAAGCTCGAAGGGATCGCAGGATTTGTATTCGGACTGGGGGCGAAGCCGCCCCAGTCCATGCTGTCATTGATGTTCCGTCTGTCCGCGGTATCAACCACAAAGGTTCTCACGCCCCAGGGCGTGGTTACTGTATAGGTCCCCAGCTGAGGGGCGTCGATGCGGAGTCTGAGCCGCACAAAGAGGAACTGGTCGGGGGGGTCGTTACGAGGCACCTCGGCCCCATAGGCCGCTTCAACACCCATGACCAATATCGCCCGGCCGCCGCCGCCCACATCCATGGTGGATTGCGACAGGAAAAAGAACCCTTCGGAGCCGAAGCCGGTGGCCTCAGACCATGCATTACCGGGAATGGGGGGGTCGAAGATCATAGTGGGCGCGGTAAGGCCATCGCCGATGGGCGGGGTCGGCAGGTCCAGTTTCACCCCGTTGATGTCCTTCACATACTTGGGAAAGCCATTCAAAGGATTATCCGGCCCCAAGGCCGCCACCTGGGCTGAGGCCGCCGAAGCCAAGGCCAGCAGCAGCGTCAACCCCAAACACAAACGCAAACATTTTTTTCTCATTTCCATCATGTCTCTCCTTTTGGCCGCCTATGGGGTAACCGGCCGTGTAAATTCTTACCTGCTCCATGCCATGACCGTTCATGATTCCTTTTCCATGCGCCTCTGAGCTTCCTGCCCACTTTCACCTCAGCCCGCAACCTGACCACTTTGGCGATATTTATAAGTTTCTTGGCGTTATTCCCTTGAGAAATAGCTACTATATTGAATCATCCTGATTTTCCTACAACAATAGGCATAGATACCTATAGTTGTATGTGATATAATTATCTAATTTAGAGTCCGTTTATAGGGTCAGGCAGGCCGTGCCGGTTCGACGCCGGCCCCAGGCACCAGTAAACATAAGGGCTCGCCGATTTCGCTGTCAGGTGTGAAAACATTTACCCCAGGCAGACCACGAACAATCGCCCCAAACATTTTAATGATCTCTGGACACAATGGAATGGCCCTGCAATCGTTGGTCAAGATCAACCCGATAGTTTTCTTGGGTATTGATTTTGTCAATAATGATGACTACATAGATAATTTTAGTTTTCAGTGTGGTTTTAGTGATCATAGGAAGCGTTTGGTAGAAATAATGAAAGGGTTGCGAAATAAAATATACCGACTCACTTCTCAACAGATGCTTCTTCTGAGGATCATAGCCAAAGCAGGGGGAAATCCGAGGGCGAGTTCATATTGATTGTTTTGTTAATAAAATATCAACGATAAATTGTGGTGATAGCATGCTTAATCGTAAGTATAAAATAATTGGTTTTTGCATATTATTAGCTTTAATAGCCGGGATGTTTGATCAAATTGTGGATTATTATTTTATTTATAAATCTGAGAACTTTTGGGATTTGATGATTTTTAAGCCACCTATCCAAGAGATTTTTATGCGCGGCATCATTTTAGTATTATTTATTGGATTCGGGTTTTATGTTAATAATTATATTGATAAGATAGTGGAAGTCCGAGAAGTGTTAGAGGAGAGGGAAAGGCAATTTTTTCAGGTAGCAGCGAATATCCGACATGTTTTCTGGCTTTGCAAAACCGATATGAGTCAGGTCATCTATGCGAGTCCCGCTTATGAGAGGATTTGGGGCAGTACAGTGGAGAATCTATATAAGGACCCCTACGATTGGGTCGGACCCATCCATCGGGAAGACCGGACCGAAGCGCTTATGCAATTGGAAAAAGCCATTGCCAAGCAGGAACCTTACCTGATGGAATTTCGCCTCCTCCAGCCTGATGGGGTAGTTAGATGGATATCGACTCAGGGCTTTCCTATCCGGAACGGCCAAGGAGAGATTCGTTATTTCGGTGGGTTTTTCGAAGACATCACGGAGCGCAGGAGAGACGAAGAGGCCTTGAGGAAAGCCAAAGATGAGTTGGAAGAACGGGTAGCGGAGCGCACCTCCGACCTGATGTCAGCCTACCAGAAATTGCAGTATGAAATAGAAGAACGCCGACAGGCCGAGCAGGAGGTGCAGGACTTTGCCGAGCGGCTCCAAACTCTGACTTTTCAGATCATGAATGCCGAAGAAAGTGAGCGTCGGCGAATATCCGGAGTTCTGCATGATGAATTGGGCCAAGACTTGATCTATTTAAAATACCAGTTTATTAAGAAGTCTGAAAAAAATAAAAAATTAAACCATGACGACGCAGAGCTTTTAGAAAAGTTGGATAGGATTATTGGAAAAGTTCGTCAGATTTCCCATTATCTCAGCCCCACCATCTTGGAAGAATTAGGGCTCACTGCCGGCATTAGATATCTCTTTGAAGAATTTTGCCAACACCATAGTATCTCGTCGGAGTCAGACGAAGTTTGCGAATTACCTTCAAATCCGCAAAGTTGCCATCTGCTCGAAGCACCGGAAATTGACGGTTTACTCTCTCACCGGGCTGAGGTCAACGTCTATCGAATTTTGCAAGAAATGCTTACCAACGCCTCCAGACATTCTGAAGCCAGTCGAGTCTTTATGACCATTGAGAAGCAGGATGATCATATTCTGTTCACAGTGGAAGACAACGGAAAGGGATTCGATGTACAGAAATCCATGACCGTGGGTTCCGCCCCTCAAGGGATCGGACTGGTCTCCATACAGCAACGGGTAAGAATGTTAGGAGGGTCCTTCAAAATAGAGACTCGGGAAGGTTCAGGAACCAAAGTCAGCTTCATTATTCCCATTGATAATAAGGATTAGCTAAAATGCCACCTTATCAAATCGCCTTGGCCGAAGATCATATCATGATACGGGAAACCATCAAGAGATGTATCGAAGAAGTTCCAGACCTACAAGTAGTAGAAGAATTTAATGATGGCACCGGAGTCTTGGAATTTTTGAAGCACTCGGTTCCGGACATGCTCATTCTGGATCTCCACATGCCGCAGCTTAATGGTATAGAAGCTACCAAAATTATTAAAAATCTCTATCCAGAGATTAAGATACTTATTCTCACGATGCACAAATCGAATGTCCATTTTCGCGAAGCTTTTAAAGCCGGAGCCGACGGGTATATACTTAAAGAGAATGCCTTGGCAGACCTTATTTTCGCAATTAACACCATTCGCAACGGCAATCGTTATATTTCCACCCTCGTCCTTGACCAAGTCATGGAATTAATTTCCCGCAAACAAGAGGATGATCTCTTAACCAAGCGGGAAAGAGAAATCTTAATTCTTCTGGCCGAGGGCAAATCATCCAAACATGTTGCTCAAATCTTGGGGATCAGCTTTACCACCGTGAACAATTATCGTATGAGAATTAAAAAGAAATTGGGAAGTAGCAGAGCCTCGGATTTAATCAAATACGCCCTGCAAAAAGGTTACGTTACTTTAGAATCATAGATGTATCCCGCCATAATCTTGAGAGCCGGGTCTTTGGAGAGCCGGGCAGAGTCGTTGTTGTCCTCGTAACCCAGGGTGAAGGTGAACAGGGCGCCAGGAGTTTGGTGAACTCCCAGGTGTTGTGCAATCACTCGTCGATCTTCGGTTTGGTAAACCAGCGCCAGAGCATGAGGAGAATGAGTAGCGGACACGAGGTGCCTTCCCCCTAAGGACAGGCGGCCCTCCGAGGAACAGGAACAAGTGAAGGTCAATTTGCGACTGATGCCCGGAAGGAGGTTAAGGAAGCCCAGGGCGATCACCCCCAGGATGGTCACCACCATCAGTCGCTCTGTCTGTCCCTTCTCCAGCAAAGACCGGGGGCGGTTGCCACGGTGCTGGGTGCAGACAGACACAGCAGGCAGTAGGCGCGGCCGGATGAGGTCTGGCCGGCGTCCTGGTGGCGCTCCCGGGGTTGGTCGGCAAAGATACAAGGGTCAAAGGTCAGACAATCACCTCAGGGCGGGGCTCTAACCGCTTCAGCTTGGCCTTTAGACAGTCCGTAACCAATCCGGCTCAGGTTGTGGTGGGGTAGACCATTCCCAGCCCCCACCTAAAAGAAGGGACAAAGTCAGACGTTGCAAACATTGACTCAAGTTCAACAGTCATATTTGTAAAAAGCTGTAATAAATAATTATATGGGCGGATTTATCCTTTGGCACCACTTTTTCTGGTATTGGTTGAACCGCGGGCGGGATGGCGACCCCGGCAGCTTGGAGCGCTTTCCCTGCCACCCCTTGCAGCGCGGTTCTGAGGTAGTACCAGTCCTCCCCCTGGCGCACGTCGATGTCCATCAGGGCGGCAAGGTCCCGACGGATGTCGGGCCCACTCCAGCTGCCAACCGCGCCGGGACAGGCGGCGCTTTAGTTCATCCAGGAGCACCAGGGCCAGAAACGAACAAAACACCCTTTGATGGTGGCATCCCATTGATGGAAGATGGGCCGGGTGTCAACCTGCGACTTGGCGGCGCGGAAGAGCTGCTCTATCAGATACAGGCGCTTATACTGCACGGCCACCTCGGCTGCGGGCAGGGTGGTGTTGGTGCAGAGCACATACTTGCCGTCAAAACGGGCTTCGGCCTCCACCTTGGCGGTATCGAGACTCACCGCGCCCCGCTCCACCTTCATGAACCGGCGATAGCCCCGGTTCCCCACCATATTCTGGCCCCCTGTTTCAGCTTATCTTCCAGGGCCTTCAGGATGGCCTCCCGATCTGCCGCATCCTTGGCCGCCTCTTGGGGATTATAGCAGACGATATAGCGTCGGTCCTTCACCCATACCTCTTCTACCTTAAGGTTTTAAGCTACTTCCCGATAACGGCCGGCGCGTCCCAAGACCTCAATCCTGACATCCCGCTGGCGTCTCAGCCTGGCCTCCAGGATGTATTCCAGTTTTCTGGCCTCCAGCTCCTGAAGCGTTTCCCGTCTGATCATGCCGCGGTCCGCCACCCAGCAGACCTTACGGATCGCGAAGCGTCGGCGGATACAATCCACCACCGGCAACAGGGAGCGGCTGTCCGCCTGATTCCCCGGCCACAACTCACAGCACACCGGTTGCCCCGCACCGGTCAAGCTGCGCCCACGATCATCTGGCGACGATCCGGCCGGTGATCCTTGGAGTAGCCGAATTGCCCCAGGCTTTCCCCGCCCTGCCCCTCAAAATACAGGCTGGTAGTGTCAAAAAAGGCCAGGGACAGATCGGTGGACAAATCCCTGCGACGCCGAAACAGGGTCTCTTCCACCGCATCCTTTATGGTCGCCCAACCACCGCATGGCCCGGTAGAGGTGGTGTAAACCCAGGTTCTCGGCCCCCGGGGACGCGGACGTCGCGGCGCCACTTCTCCGCGGCCACCAGGGGGTAGGAGTCCCAGTCTCCGGAAGAGTAGGAACGTAGGTTGAGGACCCCCCAGGCATAGAGATACTAAAACCATTTTTTGACTGCGGTAGCCAAGGTTGCCGCATAATCTCGGTTTTTGATGGATCTTGTGCTAACATGCCGTTTAATAAATAACTTGAGGTTACTTAATTTTAAACATTGGGGGAAGATCATGGATTCAGTAGAATATAACGGTTTCGTCCAGGAATGGAAAACATTTCTCGCAAACATCGAAGAAGTTGGAAAAAGGCAGCTACGTGGGCGATACGGCAACGCATAGGAGCGTTCTGGAGCATAGCAGCCAACTAAGGCCAGGCACCTGCTGCACGTTTAAGGAGGAGCAACACATGAAAACCCTAGGTATTGCATTGATGGCGACCTTCATGCTGGTGTTGGCGGCCATGTCCACCGGACAGGCCCAGAGTGCCGCCGAAGACATCTATAATGATCCAAACCCGGGGGGGAAATATGTCTATAGAGGCTGCAACTTGGCACAAGTGATATTTATTCGGGGAGATAAGTTAAGTGAGATAAATGAGTTAACCCTGATAATTGAAGTTCAAGGTGGTCAAAATAGTCACACTACACGATTAACATTCCCTATATTGGCGAAGCGCCAAGAAGGGAATAAATTAATTCTTGATTACCAATGGCCCCCCGCTGGCGACACCTACGAAGCGACTATCATAGGGGGTACTCTTTTAAACCGGAAAACTAAAGGCTATCTGGCAGGTATTAGGGAAGAAATGTTTACACGCGAATGAAACAAATAGCAGGTCATGGGTGGCGTAAGGTTATGCCACCTTTTGCGAACAAGTTTACTGTCGTTGCTCCAGATTTGTGAGGTGACGAAACTCATATTGGTAGATTGTATGCCGCCCGGAAAGGAGTGGGAAACCTCGCCTCACCCCGCTCGTGTCTCCTGGGGCATCTGATATTAAACGGAAGATATTCTATTTCTCTCCTTATTCCATGAAGAAGTGATCAGGAAACTCTCAGCCATATTCCTGACCATCTTGGTAAACTTTTTCATGGGCACAGCAAAAGTGAGCATGGTTTTCGGGACAAAAGGGCGAGCTGAGACATCGAACATGCCCAGGAAAGCGTGTGGACGGTCGAAATCTTTTTCCAGATAAGGGTAGGAGACGATGGAGCCCCACCCTGAAGAAAACGGGGCGTAGGACACCATTGGGTTCTGCTTCCTCAAAGTTGGCTAAGGTGAACAATCCCGATAATATATCTGGAGTGGCAAAGAAGACGACTACTTCCGGCGCATCATACTCTTCCAGCTTATCCCACCGCTTCCAGGTAATAAATTGGCAAGGCGCTTCCATCTTGGGCATGTGATTGACCGCCTGAAGAAGCAATTCTGGGGACTTCTTATAGCGTTCGCCTTCCATCTCCCCGGGAATGCCACAAGAGAGAAAAAAATAAGGGGTTAGCTTTTAGTCTAACCCCTTGAAATCATTGGTGGGCGATGGGCGACTCGAACGCCCGGCCTTTGGTTCCGGAGACCAACGCTCTATCCACCTGAGCTAATCGCCCACGTGAAAAATCATATCAGATTCAGGCCCTCTGTCAAGACGGATCGCACCGGCCCCGCCCGTGCCCCGGAATTGCCCCCGGGTAAGGGGGCCGTTTCCCGGCCCGGTCAATCCCATAATTTGATGGCTTCAAAGGGTCCCTGGTTCACCGGCGGGGTCTTGCCCCGGGCCACCCACATGATACGGTCGGCGGGGTGAAACACGGCGCACACCGTGGTACCGGCATTGGCGACGTCGGGGTCGGCGAGAATTTTTTGCAAGTCCACGGGACCCAGGCGGCGGCCTGAGGCCAACTCCTGGAGGCGCTGGTTGCGGGCCTGGCTGTAGGCCTCGGTGAATTGATACGCGGACAGCACGGAATAGGGCGCCCGGGGTGGAAAGCGCCCCTTCAGCCCCTCCATGGCCGGACTTTGATAGTGGTTGGTAGTAGTGATCAAACCGTTCTCCGGAAAGCGCACCGCCCCCTGTCGGGCCGAGACCTCCAGGACCAGGGCTTCCCGGGGCCCGCACAGCATGAGATTGTTGCCGATGGTGCCGGGTATCGAAAGTACCCGGGCGGCCACCGCATTCACCGTATCCCCGTCTTCCAGGGCCTGCCGGAAACGCAAGGCCGCCGGGGTCCCCTTGCGGGAGCGATCCCGGCTCATGGCCGTGAGCTGGGCCAGGGCCACCCCGGATGCGTTGATGCCGGTGCACACCCCCACATATCCCGGCCAGGCCAGGGAGGCCAGGCGCTGCCCCTGATGCGGCTCGATGAGAAACAGGGTCTGGAATTCGGTGAGAGGCTCGGAAAACACCGGATAATCCAGGTTGCGCCCCATCACATAGTCGCCCCGGTCGGTATGGCTATCCCCCACCGCCAGGGCCGAGCACCGGGGGCTGTTATTGGCCAGGTCATCGACCACGTTCAGAAGCAGGATGTACCCCAGACCTACTTCGGCCCCAGCGGCCAGGGCCGTCATCTCCTGTTGCAGGTGGGGAGGGATAAAAGGCCAGAACCCCCTGGCCATCCACCGCAAGAGACCATACAGCGGCAGGGCCCCGGCATAGAGGCTGATCCGGGCCAGGTAGGTAAGGATCTCCCGGCGCAGCCGGCGGATGTCGGCTCCCAGGGTTTGTCCGTGGCGGCGCCCCCGTGCCTCAGGTTCGCCCCAGATTTCCAGCCGGCGTAACATAGTGCCCCCCAGCCTACTTAGCCAGGTTACCCAGTTTTTTCAAATCCATCTGTTGAGCGACCTTTTTTAATACCTCGAGATTATCGATACCCTCTCCGTCGATTTTAACCCAGAATCGATCCTCTACGCTGATATTCAGCTCACCCTGTCTCTCCCGGTGGCGAAGGGTTTCAAAGGCCTTGAAACCCTGAACCTCGGCGGTGCGAACAGTCTCTTCAGTGCATTCCATCTCTAAATGCTGCCCGTTCAGGAAGGGAATGGGCTTGCCCAGAAAATCCATAATGATAACTTCCAGGGTCTGATCTTCGGCCCGGAAAGACACCCGGACTTCGCTCACCATCACCTTGCCCTGTTTCAGGGTGGTGCCGCTGGGCTTGCCTTCCATGGTCCATCCGGGGATTTTAATATCCACAAAGGGCAACAGTTCTTTAAAGTTGACCACCTCCGCCCAGGCCGGCCCCCCCAAACTGACAATCATGCATAACAAACCTAGCAGGGTTGCCAACCTGCGCTTGGCGGCTGTGGCTCGATGACCGGACATTTGCTCTCTCCTCTGTCCCGAAAAAGTTCCAGGTTCAAGGTTGAAAGTTCAAGGTTGGGGGTATATCTATCATAAACTTTTCATAATTTGCGGGTGAACCCCAGGCACAGGCGTAACTGCCGCGTTTACGGGAAATTCCCGGGGTTCTTTTGACCCTCACGGGAAGATTTTAGCCAGAATGCCGTGGCCAAACCCCAAATCACCCCAAAGCAGGTAACCAGGACCGGCGCCATATAACCCAGGTTCAGGCCCAACATGCCGTGCCCCATTTTCGGGAAAATGATTATCAGTTGGATCAGCGTCTGGGGCAGGCTGTATAATGCACCTCTGGCGTAGTCGGACCTTCCCAGGGGCAAGAAAAACAAACACCCCCAGATGCCTCCCCACACCATATGCTGATAAATCCATATGGGGGTCAAAGCCGGCGCCATCTTGAATCCCAGCGCGGCGTTGATGCCGGCGGCCCCAAAGCTCCATGCCACCATGGCCTTAATCAAACCGCCGAAGGCCCCGGCGGCAAAAATCAGACTGAAATTCCGAAAAAACTTGTTCATCTGAGGGTTATTCCTCCAAAATGGGGGCCGGAAATCGGCCATTGGGGCGCGCCCAAAAATTTCAGGTTCATCCCAAAGGACCGATTGCCGGGAATTTTAGAATATTTTCCGCCGAGTTCCAAAAGGTTTTCCCGTCTGAAAACCGGCCAAGCCTAGCCAACCTGCACGGCGCGGTTATTCATCGTCACCCAGCTTAACCACCAGCCCGCGGCATACCCCCAGATGGCATTGTAGAGCAATACAAAAAGGGGAGTGAGATAGCCCAGTTGCAGACCGAAAAAGCCTTTTTGGGCCATGACGGGAAAAACCAGGCAGAGTTGCACCAAAGTGGGGGCCAGGCTGTAGAGGAGGCCCCGGGCCGGAAATGACCACCTGCTCATAGGCAACAGGAACAACAGGCTCCAGATTCCGCCCCACACCAACTTGGCATAGAGGAAAGGCGTTGTTAACGGCGGGGCGATCTGGACCCCCAGGGCTGGAGCAATCCCGAGATATCCGCCGAGCCATACCGCCAGGCTATTCCACAGGGCTCCCCAACATCCGGCCACAAAAACCAGGGAGAGGTTTCTCATCGTCAGGTCCACGGCGATTACCTCCAAAGATTCCCCGGCAAGACCTGCCGGCAGAAGGTCGTATCCGGCGCGGGCCCCGCTGAACCCCGGGCCGATCGGTACAGACAGCCCGGACATCAGCATACGCGCCTGGTTAAAATATAACCATCCTCATGGGCTTGTCAGGGGCAATCCCCGGAGTTTTGCCTTATGAAGGGGAAAAATTCCGAGCCAGATTCGCTCCGCCTTAAGGCAGGGGAAAAAACTGAAAACTCCCGGGCCGGGGCGCGCCAGGGAGCAAATATGCAGACATGACGGAGGAGGGGACCCGGAAGCCGCGGGTCCCCTCCTCCGGTTTAAGTCGGGATTAACCCAGGATGGCCTTCAGGTCCGCATCCGGGGTAGAGATGGGTTTAAGATCGAAGTTTTTCACCAGTACGTCCAGGACGTTGGGGGTAATGAAGGCCGGCAGGCTCGGCCCCAGGCGGATGTTCTTGATGCCCAGGTAAAGGAGCGTCAGCAGGATGGCCACCGCCTTCTGCTCGTACCATGAACAAATAATGGACAGGGGCAGGTCGTTGACTCCCACCCCGAAGGCGTTGGCCAGGGCCACCGCGATTTGCACCGCCGAGTAGGCGTCGTTGCACTGGCCCACGTCCAGGAGCCGGGGAATGCCGCCGATATCGCCCATTTCTTTGTCAAAGAACCGGAATTTGCCGCAGGCCAGGGTCATGACCACGCAGTCCTTGGGCACCTTCTCCACGAACTCGGTGAAGTAGTTCCGAGTCGGTTTGGCCCCGTCGCAGCCGCCTACCAGGAAGAAGTGCCGGATCTGCTTGTTTTTCACGGCCTCGATGACCGCTCCCGCCACACCTAATACCGCGTTCCTGGCAAAGCCCACCATGACCGACCTGCCGTTGCTGTCTTCGGTAAAACCCGGCATGGCCAGGGCTTTGTCGATCACCGGCTTGAAGTTGAGGTCCGGGATGTGGGTGATGCCCGGCCAGCCCACCAGGCCCCGGGTGAACAGATTGGAGGCGTAGATTTCCTGGGGCCGCTGGATGCAGTTGGTGGTCATGACGATGGCCCCGGGGAACTGGGCGAACTCTTTGGCCTGGTTCTGCCAGGCGGTGCCGAAGTGGCCGTAAAAATGTGGATACTTCTTGAGGCTGGGGTACCCGTGACAGGGGAGCATCTCGCCGTGGGTATAGACGTTGATGCCTTTGCCTTCGCTCTGCTTTAAAATCTCTTCCAGGTCCAGGAGATCGTGCCCGGAAACCAGGATGGCCTTGCCTTTCTTATGCCCCAGGGGAACCGGGGTGGGCACCGGGTGGCCGTACCGGCCGGTGTTGCCCGCGTCCAGCAGTTCCATGGCCCTCAAATTGATCTCGCCGCATTTGAGCACCATGGGCAGCAGGTCGTTGAGGCCCAGGTCCTTGGCCGCCGTGGCCGCCAAACCCTCGTGGATGAAGGCGTAGACCTTGTCGTCTTCCTGCCCCAAAATCCGGGCGTGGTCGGCATAGGCGCAGACCCCCTTGATGCCGAACAGCAGGGTGTGCTTCAGGGCCATGATATCGGCATCCGCGGCGGGATAGGATTTGAGGCCCACGGCTTCGGCCTGTTTAACCAATCCCTCCTGGGTAGCTTCGGGCTTAAAGGTGGCCGGGCCGGCAGCAAAATCGGCCTTGCCCCCTTTGGCCATGACTGCGGCCTTGAGGCCTTCCCGCAAAAATACACTTTGATTGATAAGTCTGACGAACCTCTGAGGATCGAAATCAACGTTGGTCAGGGTCGAAAACGCCGCTTCGCAGGTAAAGGCGTTGATATCCCGGTCGCTGACGCCGACTTTGCGGCCTTCCACGGCCACCATGGAGAGCCCCTGGAGGCTGTATATCAACAAATCCTGCAGGGCCGCTACCTCGGCATTCTTGCCGCAGACGCCCAGAACCGTGCATCCCTCACCTTTGGCCGCTTGTTCACACTGATAACAAAACATTGTTGACCTCCTAAATTTTGTATTTCTAAAACCCTGTGGTTTGGGTTGCCAAAACCCTTGTGACTCTTAATCTACTTCCGGCCTCGGTGGGCCGCCTTGACTTAAGACAAAAATTAACGAAATTCTTCAGAGTTCGGATAGTGCATTTCGGTGGCGAAGTTCCCGGGACCCCGGGGGCGGACTGACGCACTGCAGAATGAGGCGACCTCCTTCCAAAGGATTCACAAAATTGTTAATGTTAAAAATAGGCATCCATTTTAAAAAGTCATCCCTTGGAAAGATTTTTTTCTCATGCCAGGGGGGTTGCCCATAATCGTTCCCGCCTCAGAAAACAATTTTCCAGGTCCGGAGAACGGTTTCCCAAAGCACTGAAATCCGTAGGTCGCGTCTCACGCGCCATTCTTGGTGCGTAGGATGCACCCTACGAAGGGAAATTACCTTATTGAGCGCAGACGGGTAGTAAACAGGAAGGCGCGGCGGGTGAAACCGGGCTGCAGGGAGGCTGCGGCCCCCTTTTTAATTCTGGTTCCCAAGTTTAACTTGGAAGCCAGAATTTATCAGAATTTGGGCGGATACGCAGGTCCGCACCCACAACTCAGGTCTATTCCAGGATTTCTTTCAACGCCAGCAACTCGTCCCGGATGGACTTAAGCAGGGTCAACACCTGGTGGTCCATGGGACCGGCGGGCAAGGGCCGGGGCGGCAGGCGGTGCTGGTCGGGCTTGTGGTTCATCTGGCGGCGCATGGCCGCCAGACTCAATTTTTCTTCTTCCCGCAGGCGTTTGATTTCAAAGATGAGCTGAATATCGGCGGGGCGGTAAAGGCGGTGCCGGGAGCCGCGGCGGCTGGGTTTCAGGAGCTTGCCCTGGGTTTCCCAGTACCGCAGCACATGGGTTTTGACCCCGGTGATGCGGCTCACCTCACCGATGCTGTAAAAAGCCTTGCGGGGGATATCTTCTTCCACGCTCTCCTTCGAAAAGTTGTCAGAGGTCAGTGGTCAGGGCAAAAAGGGTGGGCATGGCCCACCATCCTCATTGTCCCTGCTTTATATGCTCGTTAAGTGAGCCGAAGGCTCAGGCGCGACTCCTTAACGCAGTTCCGCCCCCAGATTTTTTGCCAGGGCCGCAACCAGGGCCTCATGATGCGGGTTCACCAGATCGTCCGTCAAGGTCCGCTCCGGGTCGCGATAAGACAGGCGGAAGGCCAGGCTCCGTTTGCCCGGCGGCACGGGGTCGCCGACGTAAACGTCAAAGAGGACCGCGTCCACCAGCCAGGGCCGGCCATAGGCGTACAAGGCCTCGGCCACCTGGGCCGCGGGCACGCTTTCCGGCAACATGACCGCGATGTCCCGATAGACCGCCGGATAGCGGGGCAATGGCGTGAAGCGGGGGGGAATGGCGGCCTGGGCCAGGGCCGCAAAATTGAGATTGCACCCGAAGATGTCGCCCTCCAGGTCTAGCTGATCGCCGATGTCCGGCCGCAGTTCCCCCAGGACTCCCAATTCCCGGCTCCCCGAAAAGACCCGGGCCCCATAGCGCAGGTATTCGGGCAGGCCGTCGGGGATAAAGGTCACCTCGGGGATCTGGAGCCCCTCCAGCAAGGTCTCCACCATCCCCTTGAGGTCAAAGAAATTGACCGGGTCCCGGGTGGTATTCCAGGCCGCCTCCTCCCGGGCGCCGTACATCAGCCCGGCAAGCCAGTGTTCTTCGTGGGGCAGCTCTGCCCCGGCCCGGGGCGCAAAAACCTTGGAGATCTCGAACAGGCGCACATCCTGGGCCTGCTTCAAGGTGTTGCGCCGCAGGGCGTCCAGTAACCCCGGCAGGAGCGAGGTGCGCATCATGGCCTGCTCTTCGCTCAAGGGGTTGGCCAGACGCAGCGCCGCCGGTCCCCCGGCCGCGCTCAGCAGGTTCCCCAATCGGTCCGGCTGGAAGGAATAGGTGATCACTTCGAAGAAACCCAGGCCCTCCAGCAGTTGCCGGGCCTTACCTAACAGGCGCACCTCGGGGCCGGGCCGCGGCGTGGCCACCACCCCCCGGGGCAGGGTCACCGGGATGGCGTCAAACCCGGCCAGGCGGGCGATCTCCTCGATGAGGTCCACCTCTCGCTCCAGGTCGCCCCGGAAGGGGGGCACCTGCAACACCAGGTTTTCTTCATCCACCGCCACGGCGGGCAGATGGAGACGCCGCAGCAGGTGCAGCATCTGCTCCGGGCTGAACTCGGTGCCCAACACCTGGTTGGTCCGGGAAACCCTGAGGTTCAGCCGGGGGTGTTGTATGGGCGCCGGATACTCATCCAGGCGCTCGGCGGCCACAACGCCTTCGCCCACCTCGCACATGAGCTGCGTGGCCCGCTCCAGGGCATGGATCACCCCGTCGGGGTCCACCCCCCGCTCGAAGCGGTAGGAGGCCTCGGTGCTGAGCCCCAGGCGCTTGGCGGTCCGACGGATGGTCCGGGGATTGAAATAGGCGCTCTCCAGCAACACCTGGGTGGTAACCCCGGTGACCTCCGAATCGAGCCCTCCCATGATCCCGGCCAGGGCCACGGGTCCCTCGGCATCACAAATCATCAGGGTTTCGGAATCCAGGTCCCGCTCGACCCCGTCCAGGGTGGTGAACCGGCTCTCGCCGCTCCTGGGCAGGCGCACCACGATTTCGCCCCCCCGGAGGCGCTGAAAGTCGAAGGCATGCAGGGGCTGGCCGAACTCCAGCAGCACGTAGTTGGTGACATCCACCAGGTTGTTGATGGCCCTCAAGCCCGCCATTTGCAGACGGCGGCGCATCCAGAAGGGCGAGGGCGCCACGGTCAGTCCGGTCATGAGGCGGGCGGCATAACGGGGGCAGTGCACCGGGTCCAGGATGGTTACCCGGCCCTGAACCCCGGGCGCCGCGGCCGCAGCCACGTTGACCTCGGGATGGCGCAGGGGCGTATCCAACAACGCCGCCACCTCCCTGGCCAGACCCAGGATGCTCAGGCAGTCGGCGCGGTTGGCGGTGATGGCCACTTCCAGGACCGTGTCCGCCAAGCCCATGGCTTCGGCAAAATCCCGGCCCAGCGCCAGATCCTGGGGAATCGCCATCAGACCCACATGATCGACGGACAACCCCAGCTCATCTTCCGCCAGGAGCATGCCTTCCGAGAGGACGCCCCGCAGCTTGGCGGCCTTGAGCTTCTGGCCGCCGGCCAGGACGGCCCCGGGGGGCGCAAAGGGGTAGAGAACCCCGGCCGCCACATTGGGAGCCCCGCACACCACCCGGTAGGTCTGGCTGCCGGTGGTCACCTCCGCCACCTGCAACCGATCCGCCTGGGGGTGGCGTTCCACGTTCAAGACCTTGCCCACCACCACCCCGGAAAATCCCGGGGTTATTTCCTCCACGGCCTCCACTTCCAGCCCGGCCATGGTCAGCCGGTCTGCCAGGGCCTGAGCCCCAAGGGTGAAGTCCACAAAATCCGCCAGCCAATTGAGAGACAATCGCATAATGGCTTAATTTAACCTCCCTAACCGCAAAACTCAAGAACCTTGATCTCTCATACCGGATTCAGCCAAAGGGCAGCACAGGCTTCCAGCCTGTGGGGGGGAGCCTATAGCATTTGCCATAAATTCTTTCCGCTTGGATGTTCCTAAATCCCCCTAAATCCCCCTTATTCAAAGGGTGACTTTAATAGCAATTCCTTACAGTTCCCCCCTTTTCTAAAGGAGGGTTAGGGGGGATTAGCGTGATGCCCTATCGGAAAAAACTTTTGGCAAACGCTATAAAGCCTGCGGGTACACCGCGGGATTACCAAATGAAAAGGGACCGCTGCCGGTCCCCTTCGCACCTCGTTTTGATAACCAGATTTTAGGCCGAACGCCGCCGCCTGGTTGGTAAACCGCGGCCTGATTCCGGCTTACCCCTCTTTACTCCGAGGCTTTTTTGCGCCGGAAGCCCCGCTCCCCTAAGCCCTTTTCTTTGGCCAGTTTACGCCGCTGCTCCGAGTATTCCTTGCAAACGAGAGGATACTTCTTGGGGTCAAGGCTGTAACGGCGGAAATACTCCGCCGGGGCCAATTGATGGGCCTTGCGCAGATGAGCCTTGAGAGTCCGCATCTTCTTGCCGCATTCCAGACAAACAACATACTTTTCCTTGACAATTTCATCCAGCGGAATCGAGGGTTTCTTGACGACCTCCGCCTCCGGCGCCGGCTCGCCATCCCCGAGAGCGGCCTCCATCAAGGCCTCGCCGGTTTCAAGCGCCGATAAAACATTATAGATGCTTTTAATCTCATCTACTAATTCTTTGGGGGTGAGTTCGCTCATCGACGCGTGGGAAATCACAATCTGGGCCGTTAATTTGAGTGCCTCAGTCACCATAACCGTCATTCCTCTCTGAATTGTTTTGTATTATTGCGTCGGAATTATTTTTTAATGCAACCTTATCGATGGTTATATGTAAGGGTCATTTCTTTTGTCAAGGAATTTTTTATCTAACTTAATTTTTTTTATAAACCCTACCTATTTTGTCATTAATTAATCCACCGCAAAATGAAATGGGACAACTCAAGATTTACTTCCCTGGGCCATCTTGTGTAATGCCACGGGGTCAACGATGGTTATCTTGCCCTTATCCACTTCTATTAAGCCCAAACTCTTAAATCGGGATAAAGTGCGAGACAGTGTTTCGCTGATAGTACCCAGGTAAGCGGCCAGCTGCGTTTTGGTGGTGGGCAATTCGCAATGCAGTCCGGGGGCGATTTCGCCGTGCGTATGGCTGCATCTCTCTAATATATACCGGGCCAGCCGGGCTGATACTTCTTTCAACGAGAGATCTTCCAACTGTTTGGTCAGGTGAAACATCAAGCGGCTCAAGGTGGCTAACATATTGCGAGCCAACGCCGGGGAGGCGGCCAGATGCTGCAAAAACGGCCCCTTGGGGAAAAATAAGGTGTGGCAGTCCTCCAGGGCGATGGCCGTGGCCGGGTACGGATTTTCTCCGAACACCGCCGCCTCGGCAAAGCTCTCTCCCGGCCCCACCAGACGGATAATGTATTCCTTGCCCTCCAGGGAACTCTTTACCAGTTTTACCTGACCGGTGACGAGCATAAAAAACCCCTGGGCCTCTTTCCCCTCCGAAAAGATGGTGGCGTGCCGGGGGAAGGCTTTCCTTACCGCCATGCGGGCCAGGACCTCCAGATCCGCCTCGCCAATCCCGGAAAACAGATAAATGCGCCGCAAGATTTGCTGCTTGATACCCGTGTTTTCCTTGGCGGTGCGGTCCATGCCGGCTCCCTCTGGTGATACAGAATAAAATGCCGTTTTTTTCAGGCCAGTCCTTAATGGGCCATTGCCCCACACGTAAATTATGAAAAGTTCATACCTGGCCTTGCTCTTGACCTTGAACTTTGAACTTTTCAAGGCAGGGATGCAAACCAGCGCTGCGAATCCCTGAACTGCGCCATTGTAGGCCGAAACCAATGTTATGACAATGAAATTCCTTGCCCCAATCTATGCGGCCTGGGGGCTATGGCCCCGAAAGCGCCTGTCCCGGACCGGTTCCGGTTCTTTGCAGTTGACGGAACAACAGCGCCTTTGGTAGATTGCTAACCGACAACCGCCCCCGGGGACCTTCCCGCCCAGGGTGCATCTCAGCCCCGAAAGGAGTGACCAATGATCCGACCCAAGTGGACCGTGGCCATTTTGTTGATGAGTCTTGCCCTGACCTGGGGCTGTAGCTCTCAGGATACCAAGGAAATTCGCCTTGGCGTCAACGCCGAACTTACCGGCAGCAAACCCACGGTGGGGGATTCGTGCCGGAAGGCCGCGGAACTCCTGGCGGCCCAGGTGAATCAGGCCGGCGGTCTCAAGGTGGGTGACCAGCAGTTGCCCATCAAATTGTTCATCGAGGATAACGAAGACAAGGCCGAATCCGCCGCCGCCGCGGCCCAGAAGCTCATCAGCCAGAATAACGTCCTGGCGATTCTCGGTCCCAACGCCTCGGGCAATGCCATCCCCGCCGCCCGGATCTGCGAAGATGCCGGGGTGATTATGATCAGTCCCTGGTCCACCAACCCCAAGACCACGGAAGGCAAGAAATTTGTCTTCCGGGCCTGCTTTATCGACGATTTCCAGGGCCAGGTGATGGCCAAATTCGCCCGGGAAAACCTCAAGGCCACCACCGCCGCGGTGCTCTATGACGTGGCCTCGGAGTATAACAAAGGCATTGCCGAATTTTTTAAGCAATTCTTCGAAGCAGCCGGCGGCAAGGTGGTGGCCTTTGAGTCCTACACCAAGGGCGACAAGGATTTCTCTTCCCAGCTCACCAACATCAAGATCGCCAACCCCGGGGTGCTGTTTCTCCCCAATTATTACGACGAAGTTCCCCTGCAGGTGAAGCAGGCCCGGCGGTTGGGAATCACCTGCCCCATTATCGGTTCGGACTCCTGGGGCAGCGCCGAGCTCCTGAAACTGGGCGGGGCCGACCTGCACGGCGCCTATTTCAGCACCCACTATGCCCCGGACATCGCCACCCCCACCGCCCAGAAGTTTATCCAGGACTATGAAGCCAAGTACGGCAAGAAGCCCGACGATGTTGCGGCCCTCACCTATGACGCCGGACGCCTCTTGTGCGCCGCCATCACCCAGGCCGGCGCCCTGGACCGGAAAAAAGTGCGCGACGCCATGGCCTCGGTCAAGGAATTCCAGGGCGTGACCGGCCACATGAAGTTTCAGGGGACTTGTGATCCCGTCAAGAGCGCCGTTATTCTCCAGATTAAAGATGGGAAATTTAACTACTTCTCCGCGGTGCAGCCATAAAAATGCTGGGTTTTAGGTTCTGGGTTCCGGGTTCCGGGCAGTCGCGCCCACCCACAAAGAATGAAAAGTGGCGCATTTTTATCATGGGCGCGGTACATATTCTTTACTAACCGAACCTTGAACCTTGAACTTTGAACCTTGAACTCCCTTTGGAATAACCCTATGTTCCAGCTCCTGGCCCAAAATGTCCTCAACGCCCTGCAACTGGGGAGCGTCTACGCCCTCATCGCCCTGGGCTACACCATGGTTTATGGCATCCTCACCATGATCAACTTCGCCCACGGCGACATCTTCATGGTGGGCACCTACCTCAGCCTGGCCGGGGCCGTCTTCCTGTTGGGCGTGCCGCTGAAACTCCCGTTAGTGGTGGTCTTTCTCGGGGCCATGACCTTCAGCATGCTGCTCACCGCGCTCTTGGGGGTAAGCATCGAACGCCTGGCCTACCGCCCTCTCCGCAGCGCCCCACGGGTCTCGGCGGTGATCACCGCCCTGGGAGTGGGACTCTTCCTGGAAAATATCACCCTGGGCATCCTGGGGCCGCAGCCCCGGCACTTCCCGGACCTCATCCCCCTGACCCGTTGGGAGGTGGCCGGTCTCACCTTTACGCCCTTGCAGGTCCTCATCATTGTCATGGCTGCGGTGCTAATGATCCTCCTGGACCTGTTGGTGCGGCGGACGCTCTTGGGCATGGCCATGCGGGCCATTTCCTACAACCGGCCCATCGTCCCCCTCATGGGCGTGCCCGTGGACCACGTCATTTCGCTCACCTTTGCCATCGGTTCCGCCATTGCCGCGGCCGGGGGTCTCCTCTACGGCCTGGCCTACCCGGTTTTGGACCCTCTGATGGGGGTGCGCATCGGCTGGTGGGCCTTCATCGCCGCGGTGGTGGGGGGGATCGGCAATATCCGCGGCGCCATGCTGGGGGGCTTTATCCTGGGCGCGGTGGAGGTCTTTACCCCGCTGGTGCTGCCGTCTTCCACCTACCGGGACTTCGTGGCCTTCTCCCTGCTCCTGGTACTGCTGATCTTTAAACCCACCGGCATCCTGGGCCGCCCGGTGTTTGAGCGGGTGTAGGAAGTGAGCAGTAGGGCGGGCGTCCCGCCCGCCAGTGGTGTAGTCATGTCGGGCGGGCATTGCCCGCCATTATCCGGCTCACTGCTTATTCTCCGAAAGGTTATAGCATTTGCCATAAATTCTTTCCGCTTGGAGGTTCCTAAATCCCCCTAAATCCCCCTTTTTCAAAGGGGGACTTTATTAGCAATTCCTTATAGTTCCCCCCTTTTCTAAAGGGGGGTTAGGGGGGATTAGCGTGATGCCGCTATCGGAAAAAACTTTTCATAACTCGTTCCCAAGCTCCTGCTTGGGAACGCACTTGTACGCCAAGCTCCTGCTTGGCGACAGCTGAGCCGCTTTTCAGGGCGCCGGGTTTGGAGCGCAGCAAAGCTTCCAAGACCAGGGGATTCCCAAGCAGGAGCTTGGAAATCAGAAAAGATCTGAACTGATCACTGGCCACTGACCACTATTATTGAATGAAAGATTTGATTAACCCAAAAAAAACCCTCCTCTGGCTCGGCGCGGCCCTCATACTGGCCCTGGCCTGGGGTTTGCCCGCCTCCGGCGCCCTCAACCCCTACGTCATCCAGATCCTCATGTACGTCGGGATCAACATGATCCTGACGCTCTCCCTCAATCTGGTGAACGGCTACATGGGCGAATTCTCCGTGGGCCACGCCGGGTTCATGGGCATCGGCGCCTACGTGGCCTCGGTGCTCACCGTGGCGGTGCTGCCCCCGGCCTGGGCGGTCCCGGCGTTCCCTGCGGTCCTCATCGTTGGCGGGGCGGCGGCGGCGCTGGCCGGATTGATCGTGGCCTATCCCTCTTTCCGCACCCGGGGCGATTACCTGGCCATCGTCACCCTCGCCTTCAACATGATCGTCAAGAGCGTCCTCGAAAATATTTCCTGGCTTGGCGGCCCCCGGGGCTATCTGGGCATGCCCCGCCTCACCACCCTTTTCTGGGTGGCCGTCTGGGTGATCCTGACCCTGTGGGTCTTGCGCAACCTGGTCTATTCCAACTTCGGGCGGGGGATCACGGCCATCCGGGAAGACGAAGTGGCCGCCAACCTGACCTCCGTGGATACCCGGCGCCTCAAACTGTACGCCTTCCTCATTTCCGCCTTCTTCGCCGGGGTGGCCGGGGGGTTGTACGCCCACCTGCTCCAGTTCATCAACCCCCAGAGCTTTTCCATCCTGAAATCCACCGACATGCTGGTCATGGTCTACCTGGGCGGGGTGGGCAGCCTGACGGGGTCGCTCCTGGGGGCCGCCATCTTCACGGTGCTCCTGGAACTGCTCCGGCCCTTAGGGATTTGGCGCTGGGTGGTGGGGCCGCTCATGCTGGTCCTGCTCATGATTTACCGGCCCCAGGGGGTCATGGGCTTTAAAGAGGCGGGCTTATTCAAACCGAAGTTGCCTCAGCCCGGCGACGGCAGCCCCGGACCCCCAGCCCCGGCGGCCAGCCCGCTGCAAGGCCGGTGACCGGCAGTTATATAAATTATCCGCGTTCCCAAGTTGCACTTGGGAACGCCTTTCCGCCCAGGCTAAGCCTGGGCACATCAGCGGCGTTCCCAAGCGCAGCTTGGGAACCAGCAGTTATCCGTTGATATAATTGGCCTATTAATACTGTTAGGCCGTGACCGAATCTATTCACAACCATAAGGCGATTTCCCGAAATGGACATTCCACGGATCTTCAACATCACCGAAAGTGCTCACCGCATCCATAACCCGTTCACACCCGAAAAGCTCGCCACTCTCGGCGCGGCGCTGCGTCTGGAAACGGGGACCCGAGTGCTCGACCTCGGCAGCGGTTCGGGGGAGATGCTGTGCACCTGGGCACGCGATTACGGAGTCATCGGCACCGGCATCGACATGAGCCAGTTGTTCACCGAGCAAGCGAAACTCCGCGCTGAAGAACTCGGCGTCGCCGATCAAGTCAAGTTCATCCATGGCGACGCTACCGGCTACGTCTCGGACGACAAGGCCGGTGTGGCAGCCTGTCTCGGTGCTACATGGATCGCTGGGGGAGTCATCGGCACTATCGAGCTTCTGGCGCAGAGCCTCCGCGCCGGAGGGATCATCCTCATCGGCGAACCCTACTGGCGGCAGTTACCGCCGACGGAAGATGTTGCCAAGGGGTGTCTTGCCGGCTCAATCTCCGACTTTCTCACGCTTCCAGAACTTCTCGCGTCTTTCGGCCACCTTGACTACGACGTCGTGGAAATGGTTTTGGCAGACCAAGACAGCTGGGACAGATACGAGGCGGCTAAATGGCTCACCATGCGCCGATGGCTTGAAGCTAATCCCGACGACGAGTTCGCGAAAGATGTTCGAGCCAAACTGACCTCGGAACCCGAGCGCTACGCCGCTTACACACGTGAATATTTAGGTTGGGGTGTGTTCGCTCTGATGACGCGGTGATGAGTTGTGGCATCCGGCGGATTGTCAACGGCTGTGCCGCGCATCAGGTGGTGGCTCACCGAGATGTGAGTGAGCCTAGAACTCATCCGCCATCGCCGAAATCTCCGTCCAAAGGCTCAGCACGTTCAAGAGTGCATGCCCGAGCCAAGATGTGGATCAGTGTGCTTGGGTGGACATGGCGAGACGGCTCAAAAGGCAGGGCGGTTGATGGCCTGAGTGGCGTTGCGCCGATGGTTTATTTTGACCACTCGTTCCCAAGCTCCGGCTTGGGAACGCATATTTGACGCCAAGCTCCGCTTGGCGAAAACAGATTAATTATATCATCGGCTTTTGCACAAAGCAGAGCTTTGCAAAACCAACGAGTTCCCAAGCTGGAGCTTGGGAGCAGATAAAAACATGCAACCCATTCTAGAAATCACCAACCTCTCCCACAGCTTCGGCGGCCTCAAGGCCCTGACCGATTTTTCTCTGGAGATTTTTCCGGGAGAGCTGGTGGGGCTCATCGGGCCCAACGGCGCCGGCAAGACCACCGTGTTCAATCTCATCACCGGGGTTTTTCGTATCAGCGCCGGGACGATCAAATTCCGGGGTGAAGACATCAGCGACTGGCGCAGCCACCGCATCACCGCCGCCGGGATTGCCCGGACCTTTCAGAATATCCGCCTGTTCAAGGAGTTGAGCGTCCTGGACAACGTCCGCCTGGGCGCCTTCGCCCAACATCGCTATTCCCTGCTGGATGCCCTGCGGCGCAGCCGGCGGTTCAATGACGCGGAGCAGCAGATAACCAACCAGGCCTTTGCGCTGCTGGAGCGCTTTAACCTCACCCACTACGCCCACACCCCGGCCCGGCACCTGGCTTACGGCGAGCAGCGGCGGATCGAGATGGCCCGGGCCTTGATCAGCCGGCCCCAGTTGCTCCTCCTGGACGAGCCCGCCGCCGGCATGAATCAGTCGGAAACCGAGGACTTGATTCGGCTAATCCGTCAGGTTCAGGACGATTTCGCCCTGACCATCCTGTTGATTGAACACCAGATGCGGGTGGTGGTGAACCTCTGCCAGCGCCTCACCGTCCTGGATTTCGGCGAAACCATCGCCGCCGGCACCCCTCATGAAATCCAGCGCCACCCGGCGGTATTGGAGGCCTACCTGGGGAAAGAAGGCGACTTCTTGAGCGACGCCCCGGAGCCGGACGAGGGGACCCCATGAAAGATAACCTGATCCGCCCGCCTTTTACTCCCCTGCTCGCGGTGGAAGATGTCTGGGTGTCCTATGACCGCATCGACGCGGTCCGGGGAGTCTCCTTTAACGTCGGTGCAGGCGAAATCGTCACCCTCATCGGGGCCAACGGGGCGGGGAAGTCATCGGTTTTGCAGGCAATATCCGGGATGCTGCCGGTAACCCGAGGCAGCGTGACCCTGGCCGGGGAGGATCTCCTGGGGGTGCCGGCCCATCTCCGGGTGGCCCGGGGCATCGCCCACGTCCCCGAGGGCCGGGGCATCTTCGGCAACCTGACCGTCCTGGAAAATCTGCGCCTGGCGACCTACCGGCGCCGGGACGGCGAGATCGAGCGGGATCTGGAGGAGGTCTTTCAGCTGTTCCCCAGGTTGGCCGAGCGGCGGCGGCAGTGGGGTAATACCCTGTCCGGCGGGGAACAACAGATGCTGGCGGTGGGCCGGGCCTTGATGAGCCGGGCCCGGCTGCTGCTCCTGGATGAACCCTCCATGGGCCTGGCGCCGCTTTTGGTCCGGGAGATCTTCCGGGTCATCCAACGCATCAACCAACAGGGCGCCGCCATCTTGCTGGTGGAGCAAAACGCCCACCTGGCCCTGGAAGTGGCCCATCGCGCCTATATCCTGGAAACCGGTGAGATTGCGCTGCAGGGGCCGGCCTCGGAACTGCGCCACCACCCTGAGGTACTGGCGGCCTACCTGGGAGGAGCGTAAGGGCTAAAGAGTGCGACTTATAAAATGGCCGGATAGATCAACAGTCTCCCCGTAGGGGCGACCCGGCGGGTCGCCCTACACGCCGGTTAAACCAAGAATCATTTCCTCACGGACACAAACCAAAGATGAAAAATTGCTGGTGTTGGTGGGGCGGCCGTCTCTGGCCGCCATATCGGTTGGCGGGCGGGGACGCCCGCCCCACTGCACAGAGGCCCGCCCCACCGAACAATTTTTTATAAAACTGCAATCAATATCTGATTTATCAACTGTAGGGGCGGACCCATGTGTCCGCCCTCAGGTTGCGCGCACATAATCTATTCGGCTATGAACGCTATCTTCCTTCCTTCCGTTCGGTAATATCCTGGATAAACCCTTCGTAATAATTGATGGCGCCAGTTTCGTCCCGCACCGCCCGGGCGTTCACCGAGATCCAGAATTTACTGCCGTCCCGCCGGTACACCTGGTACTCCCGGTCCCGAACGACCCCGGCCTCCTCCAAATCCCGCCGGAATTCACGCCGTTGCTCCTGGTCCACAAAGATCTGGTGTCCCAGGTCGGAAACGCCGGCGATCATCTCCTCCGGAGAATCGTAGCCGTGCATCCGGGCCAGGGCCGGGTTGACGCTGAGCAGGCGCCCATCGGGTGTGCTCTGAAAGATGCCGATCACCGCGTTTTCATAGATGCCGCGATATTTGGCTTCGGCCTCTTTCAAGGCCAGTTCCGTCAACTTGTGGGCGGTGACATCCTGGATCATGGCCATCTTGGACATGGTGCCGTCGGGATGCCGGATGGGGGTGTTAACCACGTAATACCAGTGGTGGTCTTTGGGGCTTTGCACCTCCCAACGCACCGTCTCTCCCCGGAAGACCCGTTCATTGACACACCAGGGACAGACCTCGTCCCGGTCATGGATCACCCGGTAGCATTTCTGGCCCAGGGGGTAAGACCCGGTGCGCTCGATGAAGCGCTGGTTCATGAATTCCACTTCGAAATTTTGCGAACAAATATAGATGTGCCCATCAAAGGCTTCAATCATGGCTTCATACTGGGCCCACAAATCCCGCCAGGCCTCGGAGGACCGATGGGAACGGGATTCTGCCTTCGTTAAAGCCGCCACCTGCCGGCGCAGCGCGGCTAATTCTTTAATCAGATCAGCTCTATCGCGGTCTTCGTCTCGCATCTGCTTCCTTGCAGGAGAAACTGCTTTAGATTTCACTACTGTTTATAATTTATGGTAATGAAAACAAAATAACAAGGGATTATGCCTTAGGTATACGTAGGCCGCTTCTGATCCAGCGCCGCTCATACCTTTTGGCGGTCAATGCACAATTCGTGTGGGGGGGGACCTGCGTGTCCTCCAAGAGGGCAAACCCACAGGTGCGCTCCGACATTTACTCGGTATCAAAGGGAGGGAAACCGAGACAGTTGCGCCTCATCCCAACGTCGCCTTCAAGGCTAGCCGTTACGCAAGCTTCAGTCTTCGGCAATCGGCTCGATATGAAAAACTTGCAGGTACAACCCCGGACCGAGCCGGGCGAGCTCGCCATAGAGCATGATCGGGTCTAAGCGCTTGAGCTTATACCGGTCGGCCAACTCGGGGGTTATGGCCGCCAGGTCGTAGTAACCGGTCAGATCAGCCGTATCATAGGTGGCAAACCATTGGAGCTGGTACCACCTGACGGGATAGCGGAGCAGGGTGAGGTAATTAGGTACTATGGCGGGGTCATAATTCAGATACTGCCAGAAATACGCCCGCACCCTAACCTGCTGGCCGGCTTGCAGGCCGGCTGGACCCGGGTCCAGGAGGTCCCGGTAGGCTATGGGCTTGTAAGCCTCGGGCTCAAAAACGGCCGGGTGCGGCCGGAGTTCGCCGCAGGCGGAAAACCCCAACAGGCTGCACAGGAGAATGACCCCCCACCAGCCGGAACGGGCTGGGTGCCGAAAACGACCTGAAACCCCGTCCGGATGGGGCCGCATGGAATTTTTTTTCATGGGAGTTGTTTTATCCGCCGTCTTTCCCATAATATATAACAACTGTGGATTAAGGAGATAGGATAATGCCCTGCCCTATAATTATCCGCTATCATGAGGGAGTCCAGTCTTATCTGGTGCTGGATGACAACCCCCGGGAATTGCTGCGTCACGTTGGCTTTACCGAGCCGTTGTCAGTACGCACCTGGCTGGGCTCCGTCGACCCCGAGGAAGCCCGGTCGGATTGGGCCGAAATGCTGGCCGAGGACCCGGATAACTATCAGATTGTCGACGAAGACAATCAAGTTTACTGCCTGGAACGCTCCGACTGGGACCACTGCAAGATGTGGCCGCCGCGGCCATAGCTATCTTTGGGAAGAGCCGGGGTATCCCCGTCCAACCAAAAAAGCCGCAATCAAAAAAGTACATAATTATCGGGGCGCACCTTCGTGTGCGCCCTTCACCAAGGGCGGACACGTAGGTCCGCCGCTACAGGAAAATGCCGATTGGTTGCGATTTCGTATCAGCCATCCTCATTCGGCTTCACTCCGCCAGCAGGCACACATGGGCCAACACCTTGGCGTCCCCCAGGAGATGGCTCAGGAAACAAAACTCGTTGGGCTGGTGGGCGCAGTCGTTGGCGGTCATCCAGACCGCGGCTGGCAACCCTGCCTTCCGAAAGAATGCGGCCACGGTGCCGCCGCCGATCCCCCGGGGGAGAGCTTCCCGGCCGTAAACTACCCGGATGGCCTGCTGCAGGGCCTTAACCACCGGGGCCGCAGGCGAAGTGGGCGGGGCGCTGGCCAGGGTCTGCACCGTTTCCACGTCTACGGTGATCCCAAATTTTGCCGCCGCCTCCGTGGCCATAGCCCGGACCCGCTCTGTGACCCGGGCCAGGTCGTATTCCGGCAGCACCCGGCAATCCAGGTAGAAGACGTTTTTGCCCGGGATGGTGTTGATGTTGGGCACGTTGGCTTCTTTGCGGGTGGGTTCGAAGGTGCTCATGGGAGGCCGGAACAACGAGTCGTGCCGGGGAAATTCCCGTTGCAGGTCATCTAAGGCCACGATGACGTGGGCCGCGGCCCTGAGGGTATTTTTGGCCTTGTGCGGCCGGGAGGCGTGGCCCTGCTGCCCCAAGAGCGTCACCTTGAGCCAGAGGATGCTCTTTTCCGCCACCTCGATCATGGTGCCGTCATTGCTGCCGGCATCGGGCACGATGATCAAATCCTCGGGGGAAAAAAGCTCGGGGTGCTCCCGCAGCAGGAAGGCCAGGCCTTTGTCGTTCCCGGTTTCCTCGTCCGCCACCAACGCCAGAGCCAGGGTGCGCTCCGGGGTAATCTTCAGATCCAGGAAAGCCCTCACGGCCATGAGCGACATGACGATGCCGTGATGGTCGTCTTCCGTGCCCCGCCCGTAGAGGCGGTCGCCGTCCACCCGGAGGGTATAGGGGTCGGACTCCCAGAGGCTCAGATCCCCCGGCGGCACCACGTCCGTATGACTCAGAACCCAGACCTTTTCCGGCCGCTTCCCCGGCAGGAATGCCACCAAATTGGGGCGCGTCCCCCCGGGCACCCGGTCATCCGGGGCCGGATAGCTGTGGACCTCAAGCCCCCAACTCTCCAGCACCTGCGTCAGGAACGCGGCCTTGTCGGCCTCGCCGACGCCCCCCACCTCCGGCCCCAAGGCCACCCGGCAGACCAGTTGCCGCTGCAACTCGATCACCTGGTCCGCATAAGTATCCAGGCGCTCAATTACGCCCCGGAACCTCTCAGCCTGCGTCATCATTTAACCTGCCTATATTCGGATAAATCAGTGGCGCAGGCTTCCCAGCCTGCGCACCCCGCACTGTCAAGATGCCGACGCCACCAAAAATCGTAGTAGGGGCGGGCCTCTGCGCCCGCCACAGCCTTGTACGGTGCGCACTGCGCACCTTCATCATGCTCAGGCAAGACGCCTTTGCCGCCAAATTCTCCCTAATTTCTCAACCCAGAAAAATCACCTTCCAGGTCCCCCGGGCTTTTCCTTCCTGCCGCCATCATATATAATTCGAGTGCCTAAAGACAAGAAGAGTTTGGCTGGCCCCCCCGGAGGCCGGGATCGGCTCCGAGGCCCGGCGCCGCCGCCCCGGGACCATATACCCGCTCACAGATTATGATATCCTAAGAAAAAATATACTCATCCCTACGGAGGAAGTTCTATGAAGATCAAACGCATCGCCCATCTGGGAATCGCGGTGAAGGATCTGGATGCCCCGAAGAAGCTCTACACCGAAAACCTCGGCCTGAAACTCGGGGGCGAAGAGGTGGTGGAGGCCCAGAAGGTTAAGGTGAGCTTCATTCAGGTAGGTGAGTCAAACCTGGAGCTGCTGCTGCCCACCCAACCCGACAGCCCGGTAGGTAAATTCCTGGAAAACAAAGGCGAGGGCTTTCACCACCTGGCCCTGGAAGTGGAGGATATCCACGCCGCGGTGGCGGAATTGAAGGCCGCGGGCGTGCGGCTCATCGATGAAACCCCCCGGGAAGGTGCTCACGGGGCCCTGGTGGCCTTTCTCCACCCCAAGGCCACCTTCGGCCTCCTGGT
>Ga0351885_10127_pt1 | contig 38548 bp, 41 predicted proteins | sample TotcelFGM3001L13_FD_206771 | JGI IMG/M metagenome (GOLD analysis project Ga0351885, IMG submission 206771) | Enriched cells from coal bed in the Powder River Basin, Montana, United States - Total cells FGM rep3 HSBNCT.FGM.300.1.L13 ... | reverse complement strand
CCCCCCGGAGAATCGGTCTGGGGTTTTTTTATGGATATAGTCAACGATCCTGACGACATGCAAGGCCGGGCCCGGCAGTGGCGGAGCCTTGGCCAAAAAGTCGTTCTGGTGCCCACCATGGGCTTTTTTCACCCGGGTCACGTGAGCCTGATGGAGTATGGCAAGACCATCGGGGAGCGCCTGGTGGTGAGCCTGTTTGTCAATCCCACCCAGTTCGGGCCCCGGGAAGATTTAGGGCGCTACCCCCGGGATCTGGACCGGGACGTGCGCCTGGCCCGGGACGCCGGCGCCGACTGCCTCTATACCCCCGAGGCCGGAGCCATGTATCCTCCGGGGTATGAGACCTATGTGGAAGTGGGGTCTCTGTCGCAGGGCCTGTGCGGCGCCTCGCGGCCGGGGCATTTTAGAGGCGTGGCTACTGTAGTGCTCAAACTCCTGAACCAGGTTAAACCCCACGCGGCCGTGTTCGGGGAAAAGGACTACCAGCAGTTGAAGGTCATCACGCGGATGGCCGCGGACCTCAACCTGGACACCGAGATCGTCGGCCGGCCCATCGTCCGGGAGCCGGACGGGCTGGCCATGAGTTCCCGGAACACGTATCTGAACCCGGAAGAACGGGCCTCGGCCCTGTGCCTCTACCGGGCGCTGCTGGGGGCACGGGAACTAGTGGCCTCGGGGGCCCGGAGCCGGGGGGATATCCTGGCCGCAGTCCGCCAGATCATTAATGCCGCACCCGAAGCCCGCATCGACTACGTGGCCCTGGTGGACCCTACAACCCTTAGGGAAGTCGAGGCCATTCGGGGCGAAGCCAGATTGCTGTTGGCGGTGTGGATCAATAAAACCCGCCTCATTGACAATACCTTGTTATCGGAGTCCCTGTTATGTTGCGTGTAATGATGAAATCCAAAATCCACCGGGCTACCATCACCCAAGCCGAGCTTCACTATGAGGGGTCTCTCACCATATCGGCGGAACTGATGCGGGCCGCGGACATCTTGCCCTACGAGATGGTCCACGTCTACAATGTCTCCAACGGCAACCGGTTTGAAACCTACGCCATCGAAGGCGAGGAGAATACCGGGGTGATCTGTTTGAATGGGGCCGCGGCGCGTCAGGGCGCGGTAGGAGATTTGATCATCATCACCACCTACGCCACCTACGAGGCCGCGGAGCTGGAACGGCACCACCCCAAGGTGGTGATGGTGGACCGCCACAATCGCCTCAAAAATACCTCCTCGGCTGAAAAACCTCTCGCTTTTTTCTCAATGTCAAGTTAAATTTTCTAGATAGGCGCGGGATATGTCCCGCGCCTCGATTATTCTTGTAAAGGAGTCCCATAAGGATGGCCAAAACCGAATTTCTTTTCACCTCGGAATCCGTGACCGAGGGGCATCCCGACAAGGTGGCGGACCAGATTTCCGACGCAATCTTAGATGCCATCATCGCCCAAGATAAATTTGCCCGGGTGGCCTGCGAAACGCTGGTAACCACCGGCCTGGCCATGATTGCCGGAGAAATCACCACCACCGCCCGAGTGGATTTCCCCGTTATCGTCCGTGAAACCATTAAAGAGATCGGCTATAACGACTCATCCATGGGCTTCGACTGGGAAACCTGCGCGGTGCTCACCTCTCTGGACCGCCAGTCACCTGACATCGCCCAGGGCGTTGAAGGCCGGGGCCTGACCCCGGAGCAGGGGGCCGGCGACCAAGGCTTGATGTTCGGCTATGCCTCCACCTCCACCGAAAACCTGATGCCCATGCCCATCTGGTATGCCCACCGGTTGGCGGAGCGCCTGGCCAAGGTCCGGAAAGACGGCACGTTGCCGTTTCTCCGTCCCGATGGCAAGACCCAGGTGACGGTGCGCTATGACAATGGCATGCCCAAGAGTGTGCACACCGTCGTGATTGCGTCTCAGCACAATCCCGATGTCAAGTATGAAGATTTGAAAGAGGCCATTATCGAGGAAGTCATCAAAAAGACCATCCCGGCGAACCTTTTGGTGGACACTCGATATCTGGTGAACACCACCGGGAAGTTCGTGGTGGGCGGCCCCATGGCCGACTGCGGCATCACCGGCCGCAAGATCATCGTCGACACCTACGGCGGCCGCGGCTATCACGGCGGCGGCGCCTTCTCGGGCAAAGACCCCACCAAAGTCGACCGCACCACCTCCTACATGCTCCGGCACGTGGCCAAAAACATCGTGGCCGCGGGGCTGGCCAAGCGCTGTGAAGTCCAGGTGGCCTACTCCATCGGCCTGCCCGACCCGCTGTCCATCATGGTCTACACCTACGGCACCGCGGTCATCCCCGAAGACAAGCTCCTGGACATCATCAAGGACACCTACAGTTTCAAGCCGGCCTCAATGATCCAGTATCTGGAACTCCAGCGCCCCATCTTCAAGAAAACCGCGGCGTACGGCCATTTCGGCCGCACCGATCCAGACTTCACCTGGGAATATATCAGCAAAATCGATGTGCTGCGGGAAAAGGCCGGGCTCAAAGGCCCCTCTCCCGTCTGCACCTGCACGCCGCACGCGGCGCCGGCTAAATCTAAATGAGGACTCCCATGAATTACGATGTAAAAGATATTAATCTGGCTGATAAAGGCCGCCTGCGGGTGGAGTGGGCCCGGCGGGATATGCCGGTCTTGAATGCCATCCGGGAGCGGTTCGAGCGGGAGAAACCCCTGGCCGGGGTCAGAATCGCCGCCTGTCTCCATGTAACCACCGAGACCGGGGTGCTGGCAGCGACCTTAAAGGCCGGCGGGGCTGAGGTGCACGTCTGCGCCTCCAATCCCCTGAGCACCCAGGACGACGTGGCGGCTTATCTGGCCAAGGTCGAAGGCATCCCCACCTTTGCCATCAAAGGCGAAGACGGCGATACCTACTACCGCCACATCCACCAGGCCCTGGAAGTGAAACCCCAGATGACCATGGACGACGGCGCCGATCTGGTTTTCACCATCCATACCAAACGTCAGGACCTCCTTGCCGACATCTTCGCCGGTACCGAGGAGACCACCACCGGGGTGATCCGCCTCAAGGCCATGGCCAAGGACGGGGTGCTGCGCTACCCGGTCATCGCAGTGAATGACGCCATGACCAAATACCTCTTCGACAACCGCTACGGCACCGGCCAGAGCACTCTGGACGGCATCCTGCGGGCCACCAACCGGCTGATGGCCGGCGGCATCTTCGTGGTGGCCGGTTATGGCTGGTGCGGCCGGGGTCTGGCCATGCGGGCCCGGGGTATGGGCGCCCGGGTGGTCATCACCGAGGTCAATCCCTTGAAGGCCCTGGAGGCCTTGATGGACGGCTACGAAGTCCTTCCCATGGAGCAGGCCGCCAAAATCGGCGACGTCTTCTGCACCCTGACCGGCGACATCAATGTCATCCGGGAAGAGCATTTCAAGCTCATGAAAGACGGCGCCATCCTCTCCAATTCCGGGCACTTCAACGTGGAAATCGACATCCCGGCCCTGGAGCGCATCAGCACCGCCCGGCGTCAGATTCGCGACGCGGTGGAAGAATTTACCCTGCAAAACGGCACCTGCCTCTATGTGCTGGCGGAAGGCCGACTGGTCAACCTGGCCGCAGCCGAAGGCCACCCCTCGGCGGTCATGGATATGAGCTTTGCCAACCAGGCCCTGTCGGCGGAATTCATTACCCGGAACCACCAGAAGTTTGAAAAGCAGGTCTATCCGGTGCCGGAAGATATCGACAGAGAAATCGCCCGGTTGAAACTGGCGGCGATGCAGGTGGATATCGACACGCTGACTCCCGAACAGGAAAAATACCTGGCATCCTACGATTTGGGAACGTAATTTATCGTGTAGGGTGGGCATTGCCCACCAGGCTGACCCACGGCCATTGATTCAAGGAACCATGGCGGATGACGGAAATTAAATTCGGAACCTCGGGCTGGCGCGGTATACTGGCGGAAGATTTCACCTTTCCCAACGCCCGTTTGGTGTGCCAGGCCATTGCCGACTATCTGCAACATGAAGGCCTCGCCCGTCAGGGAGTGGTGATCGGCTACGATACCCGCTTCCGGTCCGAGGCCTTTGCCGCCACCGCCGCGGAGGTGATGGCGGGAAACGGCATCGTGAGCCATCTCACCACCCGGGATTGCCCCACGCCGGTGGTAAGTTTCGCCATCCGGGAAGCCAAGCGCGCCGGGGGCATCAACATCACCGCCAGCCACAATCCTGCGGAGTACAACGGCCTCAAGTTCTCGCCCGCCAGCGGCGGGCCGGCCCCGGAGACGGTCACCCAGCCCATCGAGGCCCGCATCGGCGCCCTTACCCCGGCCGCGGTCAAGATCATGCCCCTGGCGGCCGCCCGGGAAAAGGGCCTGGTCGTCGACCTGGAGCCCCGGACCGCCTATTTCGAGCACCTCAAAACGCTTGTAGACTTCGAGGTGCTGAAAGGCTCGGGTCTCAAGGTGGTGGTGGATGTTTTATATGGCACCGGCCGCGACTATCTGGACGCCTTCTTAAAGGAGGCCGGGCTGGAGGTGGAACTCCTCAACGGCTACCGGGACCCCTACTTCGGCGGGCACCGGCCGGAGCCGTCCGAGGAATTTCTCCAGGATCTCTCGGCCCGGGTCAAGGCCACCGGGGCGCACCTGGGTCTGGCAGTAGACGCCGACGCCGACCGTTTCGGGGTTATGGACGGCGGCGGGGTGTACCGGGATGCCAATACCGTCCTGGGGCTGCTCTTCGATTATCTTATAGAGACCCGGGGCTGGGACGGAGGCGTGGCCCGCAGCGTGGCTACCACGCACCTGCTGGACCGGATCGCCGTCAAGTATAACCGCCCGGTTTACGTCACCAAGGTGGGCTTCAAGCACCTGGGGCCATATATCACCAACGACCAGGTGGTCATGATAGGCGAGGAGAGCGAAGGCTTCTCCATGAAGCACCACCTGCCGGAAAAGGATGGTATCCTGGCCGGGCTCATGGTCGCCGAAATGGTGGCCCGGAAGGGCAAAGGCCTTCCCGAACTCATTGCCGACTTGTTTGCCAAGGTCGGGCCGGTCTACAACCGCCGTCTCAATTTCTCCCTGACGCCGGAGGTTAAGGAGCGGCTGCTGGTCCGCCTTAAAACCGCGCCGACCCGGTTCGCGGGTCTGGCCGTGGCCGAGCACATCACCCTGGACGGGCACAAGTACCTCCTGGAGGACGGCAGTTGGGTGTGTTTCCGGCCCTCGGGCACCGAGCCGGTGGTGCGCTTCTATTTCGAGGCCTCGACACTTGAAGCCCTGGAGCGGCTGCGGGGCGCCGGAGAAGCCTTGATCCGAGAAGCCTGAATATGGCCGGGATGAACTTCCCTTATCTCCTGGAAGCGGCCCTCATGGCCGTGGTGCTCCTGTTTTCCATCATTATCCACGAGGTAGCCCACGGCTACGTGGCGCTGTTAAACGGCGACCCCACCGCCCGGATGCTGGGCCGCATCACCCTGAATCCAATACCCCACATCGACATGGTGGGGACCATCATCCTGCCCCTCCTGCTCCTGCTCTCCCACGCCGGCATCCTGTTCGGCTGGGCCAAACCGGTGCCGGTAAACCCCCTGAACTATCGCAATTACCGTTGGGGTGAGTTTGCGGTGAGCGCCGCCGGGCCGGTGAGCAACCTGGTCCTGGCTTCGATCTTCTCCATTGTGTTACGCATGGGTCTGGCGAACCCGGGCCTCATGCAGCTGGCCTACTTCGGCGTCAGCATCAACATTTTCCTGGCCCTGTTCAACCTGGTCCCCATTCCGCCCCTGGACGGCTCGCACATCCTGGCCCTGATACTGCCCCGGGAGCTAGGCCGGCTATATGACCACTTGCAGCCGGTGGGCTTCATCCTGATCCTGATCCTGTTTTACACCGGCATCCTGAGCGCCATCCTCATGCCGATTTACCGGCAGATTGCCATGATTATGTTGGGATAGGGTTGCGGCTGGTTGAGATTGTTGACGGGAAGAGTTATTTGAGCGGGTGGCACAGGCCTTCCAGCCTGTGCCCAAGAAGCAGATTAGTCGGGCACAGGCTGGAAAGGCTGTGTCACCTTTGCCATAGCAGCATTGAAGTTTTTCATCGGGTGCCCATCGCGCCTATAACCGCGGTCAGCCCTTGCCCCGCCGCCTAAAACTCCGAAGCTGATAAAATCCTGATATTGACTTTAGTTCATAACTTGCATCTTGGCAGAAACAGACGTACACTTATATAGCAATTGCTAAAAGTTTTTTCCGCTATAAGGAAATCTTATAATCCCCCCTGCCTCCCTTTAAAAAAGGGTGGGAACAACAAGGAATTGCGGGGAAAGTCCCCCTTTGAAAAAGGGGGATTTAGGGGGATTTGAGAACCTCCGAGGGGGAAAGATTTATGGCAAACGCTATAATTTCAAGGAGAGAGGAATCTGGGAGGGAGGCTCCGGCCTCACTGCCGGTTTTTCATTGACTACCCCTAAGAGGAGCTTGAAATATGGATAAATGTTCTCATGGAGCCGATCCCAAGTCCTGCGGCGAAGACCCCAAGTCTTGTCCGAGTTGTGATCCGGCTCATCATGCTGCGGATAAAAACCAGGAAGAACGGGAAATGGCCCGGGCCCTGAAGCAGATTCGCCACAAGCTGGTGGTGATGAGCGGCAAAGGCGGCGTGGGCAAGAGCAGCGTGGCGGTGAGCCTGGCCCTGGGCCTGGCCCGCCGGGGCAAAAAGGTGGGGCTGATGGATGTGGACCTGCACGGCCCCAACGTCTTGAGGATGTTGGGCCTGAAGGAGCCCCTGGACCTGACCCATGCCCAGTTCGCCCTGCCGCCGGACCTGTTTGACAACCTCCGAGTCATCTCCGTGGAAGCCATCATGCGGGACCGGGAAATGGCGGTGATCTGGCGGGGACCCCTGAAGCACCAGCTCATCCGGCAGTTCATCAGCGAAGTGCAGTGGGGCGCACTCGATTACCTGGTGGTGGATTCCCCGCCGGGGACCGGGGATGAGCCCATGAGCGTGGCCCAGACCATTCCCGACGCCCAGGCGGTTATCGTTACCACGCCCCAGGAGATTTCCCTGGCAGACGTGCGGAAATCCCTTAATTTCTGCGAAAAGATCAACATGAAGGTGGTGGGGATCGTCGAGAACATGAGCGGCTATGCCTGCCCCCACTGCGGCAAAGACCTGCCCCTGTTCAAGCGGGGCGGCGGCGAAAAGACCGCCGCCGCCGCCAAGGTCCCCTTCCTGGGCGCTCTTCCCTTTGACCCGGGGGTGGTGGAGGCCGCGGACGAAGGCCGGCTCCTGGACGTCAAGGAGGCCGACAGCCCCTTCTTCCAGGCCCTGGCGCCCATCGTGGATTATATCCTGGAGACCCTGCCGGCCACGCCTGCGGTCACCCGGGAGCCCGGGGTGATGAAGTTCGCCCTGCCGGTGGAAGACGGCAAGCTGTCGGATAAGTTCGGCCACGCCTCCCACTTTGCCATCTTCACGGTGAAAAACGGGGACGTGGGTCCCAAGGAACTCATCCCCAACCCGCCCCACGAGCTCGGCGGCCTTCCCGAGTGGCTGGATAACCTGGGCATAACCCACGTCATCGCCGGCAGCCTGGGGGAAAAGGCCCAGGGGCTCCTGGCCCATAAAGGCATCGAAGTGATCGCCGGCGCCCCCCTGGAAGCCCCGGAGGCCCTGGTGGAAAAATACCTGAAGAAAACCCTGACCACCAGCCCCCGGGAACACCCGGGCGGCGGCGGCTGCCAGTGTTCGACGGCGTAGGCTGAAGGTTATTTGGGAATAGGGGGCCGGGGCTTGTTCGTTTTTCGTAATTGGCCCCTAACCCTTTAGAGGAACTGTAAGGGCGGTTCTCGAACCGCCCCTACGCTTTCAACGGCGAGACGCCTCAGGTCAGAGAAATGACCTTGTCCGCCATCTGGATGGAGGTGACAATGTCCACCATGCTGGTAAGTTCCCCCACCTGCCGTTTTTCAAAGAGATTGAAAGTCTTCAGGCAGGGGCCGCAGACCAGGATACCCAGTCCTGCACCGGCCAGTTCTTGAAGCTGGGGCAGAACTTCCGAACCCTCCACCGCCAGTTTGACCCCTCCATTTAACAGAACCAACCGCCATAGATCGTCCCCCATCTCCTTCATGGTTCTGATGAAATTGACGACGATTTTGCGTCCGAGGTCCTCATCCCCTTGGCCCAGGCTATCGGTGGCCAGGAGCACCAGGGTTTTCTGCACGTCCTGGGCCGGCCCGGCGTGAACCGGGTTTTCCCCGGCGCAACAGGCTTGATTCGCCAGTACAGCTTGCCTAGTCTCAACCATTTTATCGTCTCCTTTACGCTGATCTTTTATCTCTAAGACGAGGGCTACGGGCAAAAGGATACATCTCTTTGAGCCCAACCTAAGGGCGGACACATGGGTCCGCCCCTACAGAAGATCAATTACCTGATTGGCCGAAGTGGGGTATTAGGGATTACGAATCAGGAGTTTGAGACCAGCGCGGATAGAGCAGGTGCGGGGTAGCGATCCTAAGAGCCGGAGGGCTTGATGAAGAGGTTATAGCCGCTGGGGGTCTCCGGTTGGCAGGTTAGGACATTCCTCTCATCCACTTCGAAGACACAATGTTCCTCCAGCAGGGCCTTCAACTTTTTCCGGGCTCGATGGAGCCTGATCTTGACGTTTTCCACGGTGATCCCCAGGATTTCGGCGATTTCCCGCTGGCTGAACTCGCTGATGTCCGAAAGAATGATGACACTGCGGAGCGATTCGGGCAGAAGGTTGACCAGGCCGAAGACGCATTTGCGCATCTGGCCTTGCTCCAGTTCTTTCTGACTCGTGGGCGCCCTGGCTAACGCCGGCTCCGGGGAGATTTCTTCCAGGCCCAGGTTGGCGGTTTTTCCCTGCCGGCGGAAATAATCCCGGCAGATATTGTGGGCGATCCTGAATATCCAGGCTTGCAGCCTGGCGGCATCCCTGACGTTGTCCAGGTTATGGTTGATTCTGATAAAAGTCTCCTGGACCAGGTCATCCGCCACCCATTCGTTTCTCACGGTGTGCAGAATGAATTTTCTGACCTTCTGGTAGTACTGATCGTAAATCTCCGTGAGGTGCATCTCTTCATCCCCACCCATTCATGAACCGCATTTCGGACTGCATTTACCGTCCGGCAAGGGACAGGCATCCCCTTCCTGACCCGTTAAGGTTCTGATGCTGTTCTTCATCAGCATATTGATATTGTTCTTAATTTTATAGGCACATTCTACGGCTGCTTGAATGTCCTCCGGGGCCAGGCCGCAGGCCTGGGCCTTCTGGTAATAGTAATCAAAGCAGGGGATACAGTTGGCCGCAGTTGCCGCCCCCAGGCAAACCAACAATTGGGTTTTTTCTTCCATAGTTCGGATGTCCTCCTAATCCGGCTGGATTATTATAGAGACGTCAAAGACCGCCAAAAGGTTACGCCGTTCTCTCCTCTTCGGGCCCGGAATTATTTTCCGCCTCGCTCCAATCCAAAGTCAACAGCAAAGCGTCCTCCTGGGTGTCGTCGTAGTAGCGGGGGCGGCGGCCCACTTCTTTGAATCCGAAGGACTCGTAAAGGGCCAGGGCGGCGAGATTGGAGGGCCGCACCTCCAGCCAGGCAATTTGGGCCCCTAAGGTGCGGGCCTGGGCCAGGCCTTGGGCCAGCAAGCGCCGGGCGATGGACCGGCGGCGGTGGCCGGGGTGCACTGCCAGGTTGAGGATGTGCATTTCGTCGAGCACGACCCAGAAGACGAGGTAGCCCCAGGTCTGCCAGGGCTGCGGAGGGGAGGGGCCAATGACCAGGGTGTGGCTGTTCCCCTGGCCTAACTCCGCCAGGAAGGACCACCGGGACCAGGGGGAGGGGAAGGAGGCTTTTTCAATCGCCCAGATGGCCGTGACATCCGCCAGGCCGGCCCGGCGGATGAGGAGCCGGGGGGTCATTTCTTGTTAAGAACCTCACTGGCCACGGCAATGCCTTTCTGGCCGGATTGCTTCAGGGCCAGGGCGGCCTGCCGGAGGTCCTGTTGATCCCGGATGTGGGTGAGTTTCATGAGCATGGGCAGGTTGACGCCGGTGACGACCTCCACCTTGCCTTCTTGCAGGAAGGACAGAGTGAGATTGGATGGGGTCCCCCCCAGCATATCGGTGAGGATGATCACCCCGTTGCCGCCATTCACCTGGGACAGGCCGCGCTGGATCTGCTGACGGGAAACCTCAGGGGCCGCACTGGGATCCAGGGACACGGCGGCGATGCCCTCCTGTCGCCCCAGGATCAGGTCCCAGACGCTCAGCAAGGCCTCGGCGAGCTCCTGGTGAGTGACGATTAAGATTCCGATCATGACTATTCTCCTGCGGTCCGCGGCATATCGCGATGGCTAAGGGTGAACGGATAATTTTCCCGGCTCAGATGTTGCCCCAGGACGTTGGCGATGACCACTGACCGGTGCTGCCCGCCGGTGCAACCGATGGCCAGGGTGAGGTGCGTCTTGCCTTCCTCCTGGAATTGGGGCAGTAAAAAGTCCACAAAGGTGAACAGATGGTCGAGAAAAGCCTGGGTTTCAGGACGATCCAGGACATACTGCCGGACCCCGGGGTTTTCTCCGGTAAGGGCCTGCAATGCTTCCACAAAGTACGGGTTGGGCAAAAACCGCACATCCAGCACCATGTCGGCTTCCGGGGGAATGCCCTTCTTGTAGGCAAAGGAGATGAGATGGAGCCACATTCTCTGGCGGGGCGCCATCTCGGAGTATTCATCTTTAATCAACTCCCGCAGTTGATGCGGGTTGTAGTGGGAGCTGTCGATAATCCGGTGGGCCAGATGGCGCAAGTCCGCCAGGGAGTTGCGCTCCTGGCGCAGGGCCTGGACAATGGTGTCATGGTCCGCCAGGGGGTGCTGGCGGCGGGTCTGGCTGAAACGCCGGATTAAGGTGGCTTCATCCGCCTCCAGAAAGATGATGTGGAGATGGTAGCCCTGTTCTTCGAGACGGTGAAAAACCTGGCTGAAATTCTGCAAAAAGCCTTCGGTGCGCACATCCATAACCAGGGCGATCCGGCGTCCGCCGGCCATCGCGGCGGACTGCATTTCCAGGAACGGCTGGAGCAGGCCCAGAGGCAGATTGTCGACGCAAAAATAGCCGATATCTTCCAAGGCGCGCAACACCGTACTCTTCCCCGAACCGGAAAGCCCGGTGAGGATGAGAATAGAAAAAGGAGACTGGCGGCGGTGGTTCGATTCCGGGTGCGGACCTGGTTCCGGCGTCATTTTTCCCCGAATTTAGCGGGCTAAAAAGACCAAGACGGTTGCCCTGGATAGCCCGACGAGAATATGCGGACCCAAGCTCAAAATTCCGCGTCGCGTTCGGCAATCAAGCGGTAAATTTCTTTATCGCCGTCGGCCTTCATCAGGTTTTCCCGGAAGGGCTGGCTCATGAGCATCCGGGAAATCTTAGCCAGGGCCTTGAGATGAAGACCGGCGGAGTTGACCGGGGCGAGGAGCATGAAAAAGATCTGCGAAGGCTTGCCATCCATGGAGTCAAATTCAACCCCCTTCAGACTGCGGCCGAAGCACAGCATGAGCCGGGAGAGCTGGGCCAACTTGCCATGAGGGATGGCGATGTTATCACCGATGCCGGTGCTCCCGAGGCGCTCCCGGTCCAGGAGCACCTCCATGACGGTTTGGATGGAGAGCCCATCGGGGCCTGGGGTCATGGTTTGGGCCAGTTCCTCCAGCACGCCCTTTTTGTTGGTGGCCTGCAAATTGGGTAAAATGCAATTCGGGGCCAGGAGGTCGATGATTTTCATACGGTTCCCTGCTGCCTCTATCCCAGATCGGGTTCGACCAGGACAAAGTTGCCATCCGGGCGACGGTATAAGATGTTCAAGTTGCCGCTGGCCACGTCGGTAAAGACCAGCAAGGTGTCCTTGCCGCTTTGCATGAGTTCCACTGCATCGCTTTGTTGCAGGGCCGGCACCTCCACCCGTTGACGCCGTATGGCCGGTAAAGTCCGGACTTCCTCCGCCTCGGCCGGGGCCGGGGCGGCCGAGCGGCTCCGGTCGCCTTTGGCGCTCCTCATCTTGTCCCGAAACTTTTTCAACTGGGTATCGATCTTGTCCATCACCAGATCGATGGCGGCGTACATGTCGGTATTCTCTTCTCTGCCTTTGATGAGGTGACCATTGCTGTCGATGGTGACATCCGCCAGATGGCGAAATTTTTCCAGTCCCAAAACGACATGAGCTTCCACCGGCCCGTCCAGATAGCGTTTGAACTTAGTTAACCGGTCGGTTACATAATTCTTTAAGGCCTCCGAGGGTTCAATCTGCCGGAAAGTTACGGATATTTGCATTACTGCCTCCCAAAGGGTTGGACTCGCAGAAAAGCCGGGGCTCAAAGGGCGTGATTTTCGGTCTGGCTTTTGCGCAGGTACCCGGGTTTCTTGCGTTTACTGGAGGGTAGCACCCCCAGCATGCCTCGATATTTGGCTACGGTGCGCCGGGCAATGAGTACATCCTGGCGCTGCAGGCTATCGGCAATCTCCTGATCGCTCAAGGGGTCCTCGGGATTCTCGCCGGCTACGAGCTGGCGGATCTTTTCCTTGACGCTTTCCGAGGCGATCTGGTCCCCCAAAGACATGTTAATGGCGCTGTTGAAGAAAAACTTGAGATTAAAGACTCCCTGGGGGGTGTACACATACTTGTTGGTGGTGACCCGGCTGATGGTGGATTCGTGCATCTGGACGTCTTCGGCCACCTGGCGCAGGGTTAAGGGTTTCAGGCTGGCCAGGCCGTGGTCCAGAAAATCCCGCTGGAAACGGACGATACTTTCGGTGACGCGGTACAGGGTCTTTTGCCGCTGGTGGATGCTGCGAATAAACCACAGGGCGTTATCCAGATGTTTCTGAATATAACTCTTGACCGAGTCCGGGAGTTTATCGGGACTGCGCAAGGCCTCCAGGTAAAAGGAGTTAACCCGCAACTTGGGCAGGCCGTCGTCGTTCAGACGGACTACGTAATCGTTTCCCACCTTTTCCACATGGACGTCGGGGTTGATGTAGTCCGCTTCTTCGGCGTCGAAACCGCGGCCAGGCTTGGGCTCCAGGCTGCTGATGAGGTCGCCGGCCTCCACGACCTTGCCGATGGGCGCCTTCAGGTCCCGAGCGATGGCCTGGTAATTTTTGTTCCCCAGATTGTTCAGGTGGCGGTCGATAATATTAAGCACCAGGGGGTCCTGGACCCCCAGAATCTTGAGCTGTAATTGCAGGCATTCTTTCAGGTCCCGGGCGGCCACCCCCGGAGGGTCGAAGCCCTGGATAATCTCCAGGACCTGCTCCACCCGGGGCGGGCCGACCCGCATCTCATCGGCGATCTCTTCCACCGTGGACCGGAAATAGCCGTCTTTGTCCAGGTTGCCGATGATCATCACCCCGATATTATCGCCCTCTTGATCGAGTTCGGCCATCCGGAGCTGCCAGATGAGGTGGGATTTCAGGGTGATCTCTTGGGCATTGAGGGACTCGAAGGGCAGGGCCTCCCGCTCTTCGTATTCGCCCATGGGGGGCGGCATGAGCCGGTCCTTCAGAAAGCTGTCCCAATCCCATTCTTCGGCGGCGGATTTGGCCTCGCCGTCGATGGTGGCCGCCTCCGGCGACGATTCATCGCCATTGGCATGATTTCCCAGACTGAGTTCGTCCTCGGCCGGCGCCTTTTCCTCTTCAAACTGGTCGTCTTCCAGGACCGGGTTGGTTTCCAGGGCCTGGGTAATTTCCCCCACCAGTTCCATACGGGAAAGTTGCAGCAGCTTGATGGCTTGCTGCAATTTCTGGGTCATGATGAGGGACTGGGTAAGTTTTAGACTTTGTCTGATCTCTAAGGCCATCGGTTCGCCTTATGGAAAAATTCGCCGGAATAAGACCCCCGTCCGGTGGGGGACTGAAAACTATTATAACTTAAAGGTCTCGCCCAAGTAAATTCTTTTGGCCAACTCACTATGGACCAGTTTATCCGGGGTGCCCTCTTCCAGGATGACTCCCTCATTAAGAATATAAGCCCGGTCGCAGACTCCCAAGGCTTCCCGGACGTTGTGGTCCGAGATGAGCACGCCCAGCTCCCGGTTTCTTAAGTCACGGATAATGTTTTGGATATCAGTCACCGCCAAAGGGTCGATGCCGGCAAAAGGCTCATCCAGGATGATAAAATGGGGGGCGGTGACCAGGGCCCGGGTGATCTCGACCCGGCGCCGCTCACCCCCGGAGAGGGCCGAGGCCTTCTGGTGGGCCAGGTGAGAAATCCGCAGATCGGCCAGCAGTTTCTCCAGCCGGCTTTGACGAACCTTAAGGTCCGGCTCCAGGGTCTCCAGGATCGCCATGATATTTTCGGCCACCGTGAGCTTCCGGAACACCGACGGCTCCTGGGGGAGGTATTGCAGGCCCAACCGGGCCCGGCGATAAATCGGCAGGAGCGAGATATCGTCGCCGTCCAGGTAGATCTTGCCGCCGTCGGGCTGCAGCAGCCCCAAGACCATAAAGAAAGTGCTGGTCTTGCCGGCCCCATTGGGTCCCAGGAGGCCCACCACCTCGCCGCTTTTGACTTCCATGGAGACGTCGTCCACCACCTTGTGGCCGTCGTAGCTCTTGGACAAAGATTCCAGGGTAAGGCGATGCATGGCCTAGGGCTGGCGGCTCTTGCGGGCCTTGGGGCTTAAAGGCCGGGAGGCCTTGCCTTCTTGAGCCCCCTGGGAATAGAGCAGGGCTTCCACCCGGCGCTGGGGCGAACTTTCCACCAGCACCTTGTTGGTGGCCAGATTGAAGATGATCCGTTCCCCTTTCAGGGTATTTTCGGCCCGCCACAACTGGGGATTGCCCTTAAGCACCACCTCATCCCGGTCCTTGTAGTAGATGGCCTCATCCCCGGTGGCCACCCGGTCCTCCTGGACGAGGCGCACGTTGCCTTGGGCCACGATGCGGTCAATCTTCTCGGCCCCCAGGTCCCCCAGGGGAGACTGGTCGGCTTTTTCCTGGGGCGGCTTGGCGGCCCCCTTGGGCGGCTCCGGTTTGGGCTTGAAGTAGACCCGCAACTGGTCGGCGTACAGGGTGGCGTCGCCGTATATGGCCTTCACCTGACCGCTGAAAATAATGACCCCTTCTTTCTGATCCGCTTCCAGGCGGGCGGCGGCGATGCGCAGGGGGATTTCCCCGGCCGGCTTCTTGGGGGCGGCCCCTTCCGCAGGAGAGGAAACGGCCCAGAACATGACCAGAAGCCCGGCAAGGGCTAATAACCGGTTACGCCTCACTTTTTGCCCCTCCAATCCTTAACCAGAAATTCGGTGAGATGGTGTTGGGCCATAACCAGCTTCTTGCCGGCCAGTTCCACCCGCAGCCCCCGGCCCTCGACCTTGAGGCCCGCCTCCGCGATCACCACATGCTCGGGGGCGACCAGGACCCGTTCGGCCGGCAAAAAGGTGGCTTCGCTGGTGGTAACCATCAAGTCGCCGCGCTTCATCTCCACCTGTCCCTTCAGGGTCAAAACCCGGGTCTTGGTATTAAACAGCCCTGTATCGGCTTTTACCCGGATGTCTTCTCCGGGGCCGAAAAATTCGACTCGGACGCCGCTGATGCTGACGGTATCATTCTCCGGGTGAAAATCGGCCTTCTTGGCCTCGAGGACCCAGGTTTTATCGCCTTCGTGAATCTCGGTGAGGGAGAGGCCCTCCATGCGCGGCGGCTGGGCCGTGGCCGCAGGCTTGGGGGGCGGGGCCGGCGGCCGGTGGCCCCAGAGGCCCCAGGCCCCGATTCCCAGAATCACCATGACCCCCAGCCCCCAGAGCCACCGGGAGCGGCCCCGGCCATGCCTTTTTATCCCGATATGATTTTTCATGCCAAATTAAGCGATTTTTCCTTGGATTATATTAGGCCTGGACCGGAGTGTAAAGGCTATTCTGGCCGCGGCCGGGTCGAAGGCCAGGATTGCCGATGGGTATCGGTAGCGGCGGCTGAGGCGCTACGGTCTCCCGGGGTATCAGCAGTGTAATCTGAACAGCAAAATGGCGGCGGCCACAGGCCGCCCTATAAACATCCCGTTATGGTGCGTAGGACGCACCCTACGACCGACGTTTCAGAAAAGATGGGGGAACGGCAGCACCCCGCGGCCCTGGAGCCGGCGTAACCCGCCGCGGGCCGGTGGGCCTGAATCTCCCCTTCTTTAAGTGGGTTACCTGTAACCAGCCGATATTTATTGACAAAAAATATAAAAGCCCTATTTTAACCCCATGAGTTGGCAGCATACCGGGGGGTTATACCAAGTTGAGACCTCTGCGAAAGTCTCTATCGCTATTCTTCCTCATCAAAATGTGGCGTAGGCGCCCTCGCCTGCGCCTAGATACAGTATGGACAGCCGAGGGCGGCTATCCTACATGAGACTTTCGCAGAGCTCTCAAGTTGCTGTCATAGAGGTAATTCTGGCTCTATGATTTCAATCACCGTAGGGGCGGTTCGCGAACCGCCCCTACAATGCGGATTATTATTTGTTTGACGGCAACTTGGTATTAGGCTTTTCGGCCCCTATTACTTTGAGGGCAATGGCGGCGGCAGATTATTCTGTGCCCGGCAAGTGACTTTAACCTTCGCCACTGGAGCTTAGGATGCCATACGAGCCCAAACCGCTGGACCTCACCAGGGTGGAGATTCCAGCGGACTTAAACAATCTAGTGGAGCAATTGTCCGAAATTACCCATGACAATTGGTTGAAACAGCGTGTGGCCGACGGATGGCGCCATGGGCAGTCCCGGAATGATATGCTGAAGGAGCACCCCTGTATTGTCCCCTACGACGAGCTGCCGGAATCGGAGAAGGAATACGACCGGAAAATTTCCCTGGGAGTTATCCAGGCCATGCTGGCCCTGGGATACCACATCGAGTCCCCTTCAGGTCCGGCGCTGGCCGGGCCGGCCTGCGCCTTGCTGGCCTATGGGGACGCGGCCGCAGTTGAGCAGCTCGGGGCCGATCTGCACCACCTTGACCTGGCGAAATCCCTTGAACTTTGGCAGACCTTAAAGTCGAGCTCCGGGCCCTTTCCGAACAAGATCTATCAGGACCTGGCCCAGCATGTCATGCGGCTGGGAGAGCCTCTGCTGGCCTATGACATCGTGGCTGAGGGCCTCAAACTCTGGCCCACGGAGACCCGGTTGCGACAGTTGATGGCCCTGGCGCTGCTACGCTCCGGGGCGGTGCAACAGGCCCTGGAACTCCTCCAAAAGCTGGTGGACGAGGATCATCGCGATGAGGAGACCATGGGGCTCCTGGCCCGGGCCCATAAGGATTTTGCCAACCGGGCCACCGGCCCGGCGGAGACGACCAAACAGTGGAGGCTGGCCTACGAAATCTACGCTTCGGCCTATGAGAGGAGCGGGGGTTATTGGTCCGGCATCAACGCCGCCACCATTGCCAGGTACTTAAACGACACCGAGCAGGCCCTGGTCCTGGCCAATCGAGTCACGGAGCAATGCCTCCAGGAATTGACCCGGGGGACCGAAGATTCGGGCGAGTTGTATTGGCTTCAGGCCACCTTGGGCGAGGCCGCCTTGATCCGGGGTGAATTAGGCGATGCCATCAAGTGGTATACCGAGGCCGGCCGGGGATCTAAAGGCAGATATGGCGATCTGGCCTCTACCCGGCGCAACGCCCGGCTGTTGTTCAAGGTGATGGACCTGGAGCCTGATCAACAGCAACAGATCGAATCCTGCTTTAAAATTCCCCGGGTGGCGGTTTTTGCCGGCCATATGATCGATCAGCCCGGCCGGCCTGCGCCCCGGTTCCCCAACTATCTGGCCCCGCAGGTCTATGAGCAGATCGCCGGAACCCTGAGGCGGCTGGATGCCGGGATCGGGGTAGCTTCAGCCGCCTGTGGCTCCGACATTTTATTCCTGGAAGCCATGCTGAAACGGGAAGGCGAGATCAACATCATCCTGCCGTTCCTCAAGGAGGAGTTTATCAAGACCAGCGTGGACCTGGTTCCGGGGAGCGATTGGGGTCCGCGGTTCGAGGCGGTGCTGGAGCAGGCCGCCCAGGTTATCGTGGCCAGCGAAAATCGGGCCTCCGGGAATGCCATGGTCTATGAATATGCCAATCTGCTGCTGGATGGCCTGGCCATATTGCGGGCGAAAATGCTGGACACGGAATTAATCCCCCTGGTCGTATGGGACGGCGGGGAGGGGGACGGCCCCGGGGGGACCAGCAGCCTGATCCAACACTGGCGTGCCCACGGTGTGGAGCCTGAGATTATCGATATTACCCGGTTGCTGGCCGAGGCTCCGACCCGGCCTGAGGCGGCGGCGGCCCCGGCTTTGGCGCCCCAGACTGACACCGCCGCGCCTGTGCCCCGGGGTTTTACCGAGGAAATCCGGGCCATGCTGTTCGCCGATGTGGTGGGGTCCAGTAAGATTATGGAGGAACAGGTCCCGAACTTTGTGGAACATTTCATGGGGGCCATCAACAACCTGGTGGACGAGTCCGCGGCCAGGCCCTTGATGAAAAACACCTGGGGTGATGCCCTGTATAGCGTCTTCGCCTCGGTGCAGGACGGCGGCAATTTCGCCCTCCAGTTGCGCGATCTGGTTTGCGACACCGACTGGCAGACGAAGGGATTGCCCAAAGAACTCAATCTGCGCATCTCTCTGCACGCCGGGCCGGTTTACTGTTACAAAGAGCCGGTCTTCAAGGAACTGGAATACGCCGGCTCCCACATTGTGCGGGCGGCTCGCATTGAACCCATTACCCCGCCGGGACAGGTGTACGCCAGCCAGCAATTTGCAGCCCTGGCCTCCACCCAGCGGGTACAGGGCTTCACCTGCGAGTACGTGGGACGGATCCCGCTGCCGAAACATGCCGGGGTCATTCCCCTGTACCTGGTCCGGCGCTCGAACCCGTGAGACAAGGAACCGGGATAACGGACAAAGCGCAGGAGTTGCCGATCCATTATCTATCCTTTGCCAAAATTAAGCCGATAGGAGAGGTATCATCCATCCACCCGAATGAGGAGAAGTAGTGATGGCACACGATGTCTTTATCAGTTATTCCGTCAAGGACAAGACCACCGCGGATGCCATCTGCGCCACCCTGGAGGCTAACGGAATTCGCGTCTGGATTGCCCCCCGGGATGTTATGCCGGGAAGTGATTGGGGGGAATCTATTATTGAGGCCATTGAACAAAGCAAGGTCATGATTTTGGTTTTTTCGGCCAACTCCAATGCCTCGCCGCAAATTAAGCGCGAGATTGAACGCTCGGTTAACAAAGGCGTTACGGTAGTGCCCTTCCGCATCGATGACATCCTGCCGTCCAAGACCTTGGAGTACTTTATCAGCACCCAGCATTGGCTGGATGCCTTCACGCCTCCCCTGGAGAAACATTTGGACAGTCTGGTGTCCATTCTCCATTCGATCTTCACCAAACAGGGGGGAGTAGCCGCCGCTCTCAAGCTGAAACCGCTCCCGCCTGAAGAAGACGAAGCGCCGGCGCACCCGGCCCCGCCGGAGGCGCCGGTGGCGCGGGTGGCGCATCACGATAAGACCATCACCTTGAAGGTTCCTACCTGGAAGGTCCTCGTGATTGTGCTAGGCGTTCTGGTTGGGGCGGCATTGGCAGGGGGCGTGGTCTGGTGGCTGGTTCATAGGGGGCCGGCTGCCCAGGCGACGGTTGAAAGTAAACCTGTGCTCCCCCCTGGAACTTCCGCCGAAGAAGCCGCGAATGAATATTTTCAAAAAAGCAAAGCCGCCCAGAGTCCGGATGAAAAAATCACCCTGATCACCAAGGCCATCGAGTTGAACCCGAAACCCGGCTATTATTACATACAGCGGGGCCGGGCTTATTTAAGTAAACAAGAGTACCAGAAGGCTATAACCGATCTGGATAAAGCCGTCGAGGCTATCCCCAACTCCTTCATAGCTTATAATTTACGAGGTTTTGCCTATGATGCTTTGGATAAGCAAGGTCAGGCTATGATAGAGTTCAACAAAGCTATCTCCTTGAACCCCGCCTATGCCGAGGCTTATAGTAATCGAGGTTTCGTCTTTTATGAAAATAAGGAATATGATAAGGCGCTCCAGGATTACGACAAGGCAATCGCGTTAGACCCTAAGTTGGCCAATGCCTATAACAATCGCGGGTTCTTATATGCGGCTCAAGGCAAGGTGGACCAAGCACTAAAGGATTATAATCAGGCGATAGCGGTTGACCCAAAGCTGCGCGATGCCTTCATTAACCGGGGAAATCTTTATTTGCGCCAAAAGCAATATGATGCGGCCCTCATTGATTTCAACCAGGCCCTGCCTCTGGGTTGGCGGCATGCCATCACGTATAACGCCCGGGGAGAGGTATTCGCCGCTAAAGGAGATTTTGAGTGGGCTCGCAATGACTTCAATCAGGCGATCACCCTGGACCCCAACTATGGAAAGGCCTATAAAAATCGCGGCCGGGTTTACGCCGAAACCGGAGAGGACGAAAAAGCGCTCAATGACTTTACCAAAGCGATATTTCTCAATACCGATCTTGCCGAGACTTACGAACTGCGCGGCAAGTTATATAAGAAGCGAGGCGATGAGGAGAGGGCTCGTAACGATCTTGAAAAGGCCAAAGCCCTCAAATAGGGTTCAAAGTTCAAGGGTGCGTCCTACGCACCAACATGACTATAAATAAAAAGGGCGGCCCAGCGGGTCGCCCCTACTTTTAAAGGAGGTTGGGAGGGGAGTTTGAGGGGAGGGCGAGGGATTCGCGCCCCCCGGCCCTCCCCTCAAATTTTTTTCCTAATACAGCCGGCTTACCAGCTTGCCATGGCGGTAGAGGGAGATGTAGCTGTCCTGGGAGATGCAGACACCCAGTATGTCCGGGGCGTAAGCCGAGAACTCCCGGGTCACCTGATGGCGCATGCCGCTGCCTAGGTCGTCCTGGTCCGGGAGCAGGCAGATGTCTGCAGGTTTGAGACGGGCCCGGAACTGGACGGCCTCCAGCCGGTCATTGCAGATAACCGCGCCGTCGGACTTGGCCAGACCGGCGAGATGTTGGAGCCACGGTTCGGCCAGGGGCACCGGTTCGGCCAGTTGCACCTGGTTTTCAATGGGGGTGTGAGGGTCATTTAGCCGGCTCTGGCTGAGGCCCAGGAGAAAGATGGCGCCGTGGCCGCTCCGCCGCACTACCTCCAGCAAAGATTTGAGGCGGGGCAGGACCCCGGCCCTGGAAACCTCGCAACCGGAACAGACTTCCTTCAATTGGCGCTCCAGCTCCTGCCAGAAGATGTCCTGGAACAGGGGGATATGGAGGTGACCCTGGCGGTATTCCAGGAGGGAGAGGCGGATGCGGGGGTTTTTACGTCCCTTCAAGGCCACCCAGATGCTGACCCGGCCCCGGTGGGAGATAGTGGCCAGGGGCAAGGCGGCGCGCCAGGCGGCGGTGGTGGTGAGCTGCTGCTGGGCGCCATGGACGAGCTTGAGCAGGCCGACGATCTTGCCGCTGTGCATGGCCAGGAAGGTGGAGCGGCCGTCGGCATTGAGGAGGAACTGCCGGAGGGCCTGTAGTCCCAGGTCCAGGGAAGTATAGTTGGCTTCATGAAACCAGAGCAGCGAGGGCCAGCGCCGCCGGTAGTAGGCAAGGGGCTGGGCGTGGCTCAAGATGGCAAAGCCGGTGAATAGACGCTGCCCTTCCACGGAATAGTAGAGGAGACGCTTGAACAGGCGCCAGGCCCGGATGACGGCCTCCTCCCGCCCCGTATCGAGCAGGCCGCAGCGGCGCAAATCGGCGGCGGTGTAAAGCATGGAGCCGATATAGGGGTTGTCTTGGGCATCCAGCTTGATGGTGGCGCAGGGGGCCAGGGTCAGGCTCTGGAGATAGTCGGCCACCACATGTTCTTCCAGGGAGTAGGCGGTAAATGGGTACACTCCCTCCTGTTCCCGGGCGGCCAGAGACAAATGCTGGATCACCAGCCGCCCGAAGAGCATGCTGAGAAACCGGCAGTGGAAAGGGGAGAGCAGGAAGGCGGTTTGGGTGGTGCGCAGCCGGAAATAAAACTGAAAATCCGCCAAGTCAAGCCGGATCACGTGATAGATGACGTGCTCATTTTCGGCCAGGTTCGGATAGATGACGCCCCGGACTTCCATGAGGTGCCGACGCAGATAGGTGGTGAAGCAGGGGAAGAGTTCCCGGCCGCCGGAATGCTCCAGGGCCTCCAGGTCCGGGTAGTCCAGCCATTCCACCGAGCAGGTGGTGATGTCGTACACCAGGCGCAGGACCTCGGGAGTGGTAATCAGAAAATTGAGCCGGGAGGCGAGGAACTCCCGGGTCTGGACCTGGGTTCTGGCCATGGGGCGCCGGTTTTCCTTATGGAAAGAATTTTCGAGGTTCACGGTCCATAACTTGGTTAAATAATATCATAATTTTCCCGAAGCGCCAGGGGTCAGTTCAGGGGTGCGGCCGGAGTTGGCGGCAGAAGGCGGCCAGGTCCCGGCACTGATTCCTGACGGAGGCGGCGAGGGCGGGCCAATCCAGGGTGGTAAACCGGCGATCAGCAAGGAGCCAGCGGCCGTCCACCATGACGTGCCGCACGTCGGCAGCCCGGGCCGCATAGACCAGATGGGAGTAGGGGTCGAAGAGGGGGGTGAGGTGGGGCTGATTCACGTCCACCACGATGAGGTCGGCGGCCTGGCCCGGGGTCAGGGTCCCGGTGGTTTCGCCCAGCCCTAATACCTCAGCGCCCTCCCGGGTGGCCAGGGCCACCACCCGGGCGGCGGGCATGAGCGCCGGGTCATGGCCCCAGACCTTGTGGAGCCGGGCCGCCAGGCTCATTTCGCCCCACAGGTCCAGGTTATTGTTGGACCCGGCCCCATCCGTCCCCAGCCCCACCGTCACCCCGAGCTCGAGCAAGGCCGGGATGGGCGCCACCCCGGCGGCCAGCTTCAGATTGCTTTCGGGACAATGGCTGACTTTGACCCGGCGTAGGGCCAGGAGCTCCTGGTCGCCGGGGGACAGCCACACCCCATGGACCGCCACGGTCAACTCATCGAGGACGCCCAGGTGGTCGAGGTAGGCCCCCGGGGACCGGCCGGTGCGGGCCTTGAGGCCGGCCACCTCCTCCCGGGTTTCCGCCAGGTGGAGAAAAAACGGCACCCCCCGGGCCCGGGTCAAATCTTTGGCCTTTTGCAGGGTTTCGGGTCCACAGGTATAAGGGGAGTGGCAGAAGACCGCGGAGGTGAGCCGGTCCGGGTAACCCGCCCCGGTGTCCAGAAACTCCGCCGCTACTGCCAGGTTGCGGGCGGGGTCCGGGACCCCGGGGGCGGGGAAGTCCACCACCCCCTGGGCCACCACGGCTCTGAGTCCGGCGTCGCTTAAGGCCTGGCGCCCCGCGGCCTCGAAAAAGTAGCCGTCGGCCACGGTGGTGACGCCCCCCCGGATCATCTCCGCCGCCGCCAGGAGGGTTCCCCGGTAGACTTTATCGGCATCGAGCCAGGCGCCCTCGGCAGGGAAGATGAACTCCGTGAGCCATTGCTGCAAGGGGAGATCGTCAGCCAGGCCCCGGAACCAGACCATGGGGGCGTGGCAATGCGTATTGACCAGGCCGGGCAGGAGCAAAGCCCCCTGGGCGTCCAGGCGCTCCCGGGCGGCGGGGAGGGCTTGTAGGGCATCGGCCTGCCCCACCGCGGCGATTTTACCGCCGGCAACCGCCACATAGCCGTGAGCCAGAGGCGCGGCGCCGGGCGCCATGGTCAGGACCAGGGCATTATGGATGAGGCAGTCGTAGGGAGGGGATGCCATCGGGTTCAAAGTTCAAAGTACAAAGTTCAAGGTTCAAAGTTTGGGTAGGCTCATCTTGAATTTTTTATAATTTGCGGAGGAGCCAAATGCCCATGGGCAACTGTTCTCAAAAATATTTGGTGGCGCCTGCTGTATCTTACCGGGGCGCGTGCACAGGTTGAAAACCTGTGCCACCGAAGTTTAAAGTTGGGTGCGTCCCAGGCCCCATCAAGCTAATCCCCGGGTTCCTGCCAGGGGCGGACGAGTTCCTCCCACCGGCCCTGAGCCTTGAGGAGCAGGTCGCAAACCTCCCGAACCGCGCCGTGGCCTCCCGGAAGCCGCGTGACCCAGTGGGCCGCGGCCAGGACCTCCGGGACCGCATCGGCCACCGCCACTCCCAGGCCCACCCGGTGGAACAGGGGCAGGTCCACCAATTCGTCGCCCACCGCCGCCACCTGGAGCGGGGTGAGGTTCAAGGCGGCCAGGAGTTCCTCCAGGATGGCCACCTTGTCCCGGACGCCCTCGTAGAAGCGGGTGACCCCCAGCTCCCGGGCCCGGTGAAAGGCGGCGTCGGAACGGCGCCCCGACACCATGGCCACCTCGATGCCGCCCCGCTGGGCCATTTTGATGCCGTGGCCGTCCCGGACGTGAAAGACCTTGAGGGTTTCCCCTTTGGCATCAAAATAGAGCCTGCCGTCGGTGAGGACGCCGTCCACATCCAGGATCAGCAGCCGGATGCCGCGGCCCCGGCCTAAGACCGCTTCCGGGTATGGTAGTAAAGGCAAGGCACAATCCTTAAAGATAACGGGGAATCTTGCCCGTATCCAGGTTGGTTGACCTCAGTTTGGTTCGCCTCTCCGTCCCGGTGTGGGAAGGAGGCAAGGGGCTTACCAAGACCTAAATACCACAGAGTTGGCCCCTAATACAAGCTTATGTCCCGAGGGCGGGAGTCTGCTCCCAAAAATCGGGGTTTTTGGGAAGTTTGCGCCGGCGGCTCCGATCCGAAGGAGTCGGCGCCCCATTATTTCGGTTGCCGTGAGCCGATCTCACCGCCTGCCCTTGCCAGGAGCCGGTTGCATTATTACCCTTATTCAGACAGGGGAGATTGTTGTTAAGCCCTCCCCTAAGCCTAACCTTAACTTGCTAGGAAAGGAGCATTCCCATGGATACGTGGATTGGCGTCGCGACCATACTTGTGGGGTTGGCCAGTTGTTTCTATGGCTATCCCCTCTTCCGGATTTTCTTGATACTGGCCGGCCTGATCTATGGCTACCTGCTCGGCCTGGTCTTCACCCCGGGCAGCGAGCCCTGGCTGGCCCTCCTGATTGGAGTTGGAGCTGCGGTGGTCCTGGCGCTGCTCGCCTATCCCCTGTGGAGCATCGGCGTCATCGTCATCGGGGCGGCGTTGGGGTTCATGATCCTGGGCGCCCTGGGCCTGGCCCTGAACCTCTCCCCCGGCGCCGTGATCCTGATGGGGGTCCTGGGCGCCGCGCTGGTTGGGTTTCTGTTCTATGGCGTCAGAGACCTGTTCGTCATGCTGGCCACCGCTTTCAGCGGCGCGACCCAGGTGGTCTACGGCCTGGGCTTGCTCCTGCCGGCGCTGACCTTGGCGGGCGGGCGGGCCAACTTCCTGGCCATCGTAGCCATGATGGTGTTGGGAGGCGTCGGCTTTGCCACGCAATACGGGATGTTCAAAGATCGGCGCACCTACTCGAGTTAGAGGCGCCGGCAAGCCGCATTTTGAGACTTGGGCGCAAGGAGTTGGAGGAGAGGCCCGGGGGCAACGTTTCTTTGATGGCACTGATAATCCCCGAGAAATTCCTGGCGGAACAACAATTCATCCCTATGAACCAAATGGATCTCTGGTGGGTAGAGTACCGGGCCAGAGACAACCTGCCAGTTATCAGATGCAGGGTTAAACCTCGCACCAACCCTCCGGCATCGCCTCAAACCGGGTTGAATCGTCTGCTAACTCAATGACTAATTTGATTGAGCCAACTTTATGGTTGAATTGCTGGTTTTTAATTTTGGCAATAATCCGGGCCAAGGGATTTTTGGCCCAGCCCGAAACAATTATGGTTTTCCCTTCATAAAAAGAAGTAAGGATCATTATTTTAAGGAAAATCCCTTGACAAACCAATATGATTATTAAATATTAACCCATCTACTTTAGTGCAATCCGAGAAACTATAAAATCAGGGAGGATTCACATGGCCAGCGAAGTGTTAAAGTTAACCGCACAAATTGTAATGTCCCACGCCTCGATGAGCGAACTTAGCCCCGATGAATTGGTTGATGAAATTAAAGAGATATACAACGTTTTGTCTGCTCTTGAGGGCGGGGCAGTTCTGGAGGATGTGGCCGCGGAAAAGAGCGGCGAGGCGGGAGTGGTAAAAAAACCGTCGGTGCCATTGAAAGACATCGTCAAGGCAAAATACGTGGTCTGCCTGGAATGCGGCAAAAAAATGAAGACCTTAAAGACTCATCTGCGCAAGGCCCACAACTTGATGCCGAAGGAATATTTTCAGAGATTCGGCCTGGATCCGAAAAAGTTCCCGCTGGTGTGCAAAGAGTATTCCGAACAGCGCAGCAAATTGGCCAAGGAAAGAGGCCTGGGGGCGCAGGGCGGGAGGCGTAAGGCTACTACTTAAGTCAAGCTGAGCGTGATTGCTGCTTAAAAGGGCGGCCCCCTAGTAGATGAAGTGCTAACCAAGGGCTTATTACTTAACTCTACCCGGGAAGAATCTCGCAGGGGAGGGGTGTGCTTTGGGCCTTAAGCTCAAGGCAGCAATTCGTCCCCCGCGAGAACGGTGCATGAGTGCCGCCAACCTGATTTTTTGAGGAAGGAAGAGTTTGGTAAACCCAGTCAGTAACTACCGGGAACGCTCACTGCGAATCCATGGGCTGATTTGCGCCAAGTGCAGGCGTGAATTCACGCATCGCAACCGGCAGCTTTTAACGGTGCACCACAAGGACGGCAATCCCAGAAATAACCCCGTGGACGGCTCCAACTGGGAAAATCTCTGCGTCTACTGTCACGAGGACGAGCACAACCGGAAACGTCTCGGCGACTATCTCAGCGGGGAATGAGGCGATATCAGGGTAATGGTCCTATTCCTCGTCTGAGGGTTTTTCATTCTGCCGGATAACCCCGGCGCCAAAGCGCGACTTGCTGGACTTGGGCGGCGCCGCCTCCGGAACTGTCGCCGGCGCCGGGATTGGCCCGCGCATCTTCCTTAACGGCTGTTGTTGTTTCTCCTCCTGTTCCATCTTGGCCCGGTCCTGCTGTTCTTTTAGACGCTGTTGTTCCAGCTTTTCGGCTTCCCCCGGCTGGGCCTTACTCTGGGCCAAAAGGCGCGGTTGACTTTCCCGGGATGCGGCGCCGGAAGCCGGGTTGGCGTGCGCCGGGACCCCGGACAGCAAGAGGGCCGCCGCCCCCAGACCGAGTGCGCCTCGGGCGCAAATCTTCATGAGCCGCTGCATAATGCCTCCATGCATCAGGTCTGCCTTAACCGGAACCTGTGGCCGACCGCCCGGCCGGCTGAGAACGGGACCGTCCCGCCAGGGGTCTTCCGGTCTTGGCAAACCGGTTAGGTGTTTCCTCCTTTTAGACCGAGCACCTCAAAGACCTCGATAGGTTCTTGCCGGCCTTTGACCGACCGGGTGTCTTGCCGCCCGGTCGTAACTCCCGAAGCCGCGTCAATGGTACTCCGGCTGGCGACGATAGTCCAGCCCAACTCTTTGGTCAAACCCTCCAGGCGCGAGGCGGTATTGACCGTATCGCCGATGGCGGTGAATTCCAGGCGCCTGGGTGAGCCGATGTTGCCCACAATGGCTTCACCGGTATGAACCCCGATGCCGATGGCAAAATCGGGGAGGTCTTGATCGCCGAAGCGTTGTTGCATCCAGGTGCGGAACTCCCGGGCTTTTTGCGCCAGGCCCAGGGCGGCGCTCAGGGCGCGCCCGGCATGGTCCGGATAAAGCACCGGGGAGCCGAACACCGCCATTATGGCATCCCCGATAAATTTGTCCACCGTGCCGCCCTGGGCCAGGATCGGCTCACAGGCCTGGGACAGATAGGTATTGAGCATTTCCACCACCGCCTTAGGGCCCAGGCGCTCGGAGATGGTGGTGAAGTTGCGGATGTCGGAAAAAAGCACCGTTACCCGGAGGCTGTCGCCCCCCAAGTCGGGCAGCATTCCCGTGGCCAGGAGTTTTTCCACCACCTCGTCGGCGACATAGCGGCCAAAAATATTCCGGATACGGGCGCGTTCACGCTCCTCCCCTGTGAGCCTGAGGCCCAGTATGCCCATATAACTCAGCATGACCGCGATTTGCACGTTGGCGGCGGGGAGGAGCCAGTAGTGGCGGAACAGGATGTAGGCGGCGGCCGCGGCCAGCAGGCACATGAGCATGCTGACGGCCAGGCCCTGCCAGGAAGACAGGTGATAGAATAACAGACCGCCGATAAGGAGCGTCACGGCCAGGTAAAGGACGCGGAGATAACCGGGCACCGGTCTCGGGAATCTCCCGGTGAGCAGGGTTTCCACAATGTTGGCGTGCACTTCGGCGCCGCTCATGTCCATCCCCGGCCATTGCCACAGGCTCAGGGAATAGGGCGTTGAGTGGATGTCCTGGAGCGCCGCGGGTTCATAGGCAATGATGACGACCTTGTCCTTAAGGTTTTGAATCTCGGGATCGGTTTCGGCCCCAGGGCGGAGAAAGCGCCCGAAGGAAAGGCGGGGAAAGGCGCCCGGAGGCCCTACGTAACCGATAAGGGGAAAAGCGCCCAGGTTGACGGCGCCGGGGTCATCGGCCGACCAGTCTTTGAGGGCCGGATCATGCTTTAAGCGCTGGATTTCCCCGGCCGGGTCCTGCCCGGCGGCCCGGGTTGCCAGTTGTTTGGCCAAGGTGAGGGTGACCTGGCCATAACCATCGGCCGCGGCGGGCATATAGCGGCGGATCGCCCCGTCGGCATCGGTGAAAAAATTCACCAGGCCAACGTCCAGGGCACCCCGGGGCAGGGCGGCAAAATAGCTCGGGATGGGCAGGTTGACCGTGACTTTCTGTTGTTCGTCCAGCATCAGGTTGGCCGCCATGACCACCTGGCCGGAAGCCAGCTGGGCCTTAAACGCGGCATCATAGTGCAGACTCGGGTGGTGGGGCGGCAGGTTGAGCCTTTTCAGCCAGTCCTCGATACTTACATAATATAGATAATCCAGGCCCATGACCCTGGCCCCGGCCCCCCGCAGGACCGAGATGACCCGGGCGAAGTGGGGGGTCCAGGTAACCAGCGGTTCCTCGGGGTGCGCGGCCAGGGTCGGCTCATCCAGGGTCACGATGGCCACGTGCTCAGGCTGATACCGGACCCCGGCCAACCGGTGCCAGAGGCCGGAGTACATATTTTCCGGCGACGCCAGCCAGCCGGCCCAGGTCATGGACTGCACAGCCGCGCCCACCAGGATCAGCAAGATGAACAGATGGAGCCACGTAGTTTTCCGGCGGTAATTTTTCACAGGCTCAAGGGAATATGTCGGTGTGATATGAGCACAGCATTAATCGGTCCCCGCCGGGGTGTTGGTCTTCCCGGCCACAGGATTCTCCCGGGCGGTTAAAGGCTCTGAGTTGCTGTATTTTATCATGCCCGGGCGGTAATTTCATATAGACCCTAAACTTCAAGCGGCATAACCAGGAAACTATTTTTCAACCGCCTGCTTCGCCTGGACCGACCCGGGCCAGCTGTCACCTTGAGGTATGACTCGCCGGATTTTCCTGCCCGGAGCCGATCTGCGGGAAGAATTTCACCTTTAAACATTTTATACCGATTACGGATTTAATCCTGGTTAATTCGGCAAAACCGGTACCATGACCGCCGGTGGTGGCATCGGTTGCCGCGCCAACCATTTTGCCCGTCAACTTAACGGATTTTCCAGGATCAAGTCTAATTTTAACAACAGCTTGTGCCGGCCGCAGCCGGCTCAACAATCTCATCAAACTTTGCCGTGGGAGGAAGTATTTCATGTTCAAGCCGTGCCGTACCTTTGGTGTAATTCTGACTTTATTGGCGACCGGTTTGTTAACCACGGCCCTGGTCCCCGGTGAAATATCCGCCGGGCGCGGTAAGCCGGAGGCGGCGGATAAGACCCTGGCGCCTTACTTTGTGGTCCTGAGCGATGACCCGAAGGTGGACGCCTTGCCGTTGAAAAGCACCCGGGCCGACGTCAAGATTGCCGGGGTGGTGGCCGAGGTCAAGATCACCCAGGTGTATAAGAATACCGGCCAGAAGACCCTGGAGGCGATCTATGTCTTTCCCGGGTCGACCCGGGCGGCGGTCCATGCCATGCGCATGACCATCGGCGAGCGGGTGGTGGAGGCCTCGATTATGGAGCGGCAAAAGGCCCGGGAAACCTACGATGCGGCCAAAAAAGAAGGCAAGACCGCCTCCCTTCTGGAGCAGCAGCGGCCCAACGTCTTCCAGATGAACCTGGCCAATATTCTGCCCGGTGATGAGATCAAGGTGGAACTCAAGTATATGGAACTGTTGATCCCGGAAGACCATATCTATGAGTTCGTCTACCCCACGGTGGTGGGCCCCCGGTACACGACCAAGACGGCGGCAGGGGCGGTGGATACGGACAAATGGGTTCAGAACCCTTACCTGCATGAGGGCGAGGCCCCACCTTATACCTTTGGCCTGAACGTGGAACTCACCAGCGGGGTCCCCATCGCCAGCCTGACCAGTTCCAGCCATGAGGTGGAGATCAAATATTCCGGAAAAACTGCGGCCCAGGTTTCCCTCAAGGACGAAAAGACCGGTGGCAACAAGGACTTTGTGCTGCGTTACACGCTGGCCGGCGGCAAGATCGAAACCGGCCTCCTGCTCTACCCCGGCCAGGAAGAAAACTTTTTCATGCTGATGCTGGAGCCGCCGGCCCGGGTCAAACCCGAAGCCGTCCTGCCCCGGGAATATATTTTCATCGTCGATGTTTCGGGCTCCATGCACGGCTTCCCCCTGGATACGGCCAAGGCCCTGATGAAAAACGTTATCAGCGGCCTGAAGACCCAGGATTTTTTTAATGTGCTGCTGTTTGCCAGCGGTTCGGCAACGCTTTCCCCCACCGGTTCCCTGCCCGCCAACGAGGCCAACCTGGAAAAGGCCCTGGCCTTTATCCATTCCCAACACGGCGGCGGCGGGACCAATATCCTGCCGGCCCTGACCACGGCCCTGGCGCTGCCCCGGACCCCGGGGGTTTCCCGGATCGTGACCGTAGTCACTGACGGCTATGTGGATGTGGAGCCCCAGGTCTTTAAACTTATCAGGGACAACCTGGGGGCGGCCAACCTCTTTGCCTTCGGCATCGGCAGCTCGGTCAACCGCCATCTCATTGAGGGCATGGCCCGGGCCGGGATGGGCGAGCCCTTTGTGGTGCTCAACATAGGCGAGGCCGCCAAACAGGCCGCCAAATTCCGCCAATACATCGCCAACCCGGTGCTCACGGACATCAAGGTTGCTTATGAGGGCTTCTCGGCCTCCGAGGTCGAACCTAAGGCCCTCCCAGATCTCTTTGCCATGCGGCCCCTCACCCTGTTGGGCAAATATGGGGGCAGCCCCACGGGCGCCATCGTGGTGCGGGGAAAAACGGCCAAGGGTCCCTATGAGCAGCGCCTGGAGCTGAAGGATGCCAAAGCCGGCCCCGAAAACGCCGCGCTCCGGCTGCTCTGGGCCCGGCAGCGGATCATGAACCTGGTGGATTTCAGTCATTTTGACCGTGATAACCAGGAGGTGGTGAAAGAGGTCACCGCCCTGGGGCTGAAATACAGCCTCATGACCCCGTACACCTCGTTCGTGGCGGTGGATCAAGTCAAGCGGGCCGACGGCCAGGTGGTGACGGTGAAGCAGCCCCTGCCCCTGCCGGAGGGAGTCTCCGACCTGGCCGTGGGGGAATCAAAAATGATGTCCATGATGCCGTCCATGATGCCGGGGTCGCCCTCCAGGATGCTAGCCGCCAAGGATGAGAGGGGGTATATGGGCGGAGGGCGGCCGAAGCCTAAAGCCGGCCCCCATGGCGGCAGCACGGCCCCGGCGGAGCCTGCGGCGGCTCAGGTGTCGGTCACGGTCAAAGACGTCCAGGTCAAAGGGAATCTGACCCCGGCCGCGGTCCAAAAGGCCCTGGAAGACGAGTTGGCGAAGCTGACGCAGTGCTGCCAGGACGCCGCCAAGGCGGGTTTGAAGCTGCCGGCGGAAATCACGCTGACCTTTACCATCGGGCTGGACGGGAAAATTACCGGGACTCCGAAGGTTAGCCTGACGGCGCCGCCAAAGAGCCTGAAAAACTGCCTGGCCGCGGCCTTGAAGGGGATCCAGTTTCCGCCGCCCCAGGCGGCCGCGGTCCCGGTGACCGTAATCCTGAGCCTGACCGCGAAATAAGGCGCTTATCCCTCAACCCCCAGGCCCCGGGACCGAACAAATCCCCGGGGCCTGGGTTTTGTTTTTATGAGGCCGCAGGACTTGGACCGGTGAAGCTAAGATTAGCGGAACGGATAGCGGCGACTGTCACCGGGGGGAGGAATTTCTCGGGCCAGGGGAGGAAACGGTGCGGCGGTCCCGAGGCAGTGCTCCTGAGGTCATTTTGCCTGGCTGCTGCGGTGGACTGATTTATCCTGAGGAACTCAATATCCCGGTTTTAATCCAACCTAAGAAGTCCTGGCGCAGGGTCGAGAAGACCGGTTGCTGTTCAAGCTGCTTCAGCAATTCCAGCCGCTGCAGGAGCGGCAGGGTAAAATAGAAAGGACTTTCCATACATGCGGCCACCACAGCCTTTCTCGGCGTATTGCCATTCATGGATTAACCCCCTGCCGGTTAAAAGGACCAGGAAATAATTTGTCTAAGCTCAACATACTTTATCAAAGTTAAATAATCTATCGGCAAACCTCCTGATTTTCATGAACCAAATTTCTGATTTTCGGGATAAATAAATCTTACCTCCCTCTCCCTGCCTTCCGGTCCCCAGTCCCGGAAACCCTGCCGAGTGCCCGGTATTTTGCAGCGGCCGGTCTTACGGCAGGGTTCGCACCGGCTTGCCTGCCTTCAGCAGGATCAGGGAGGGTTCATCCATGAGGGCTACCCGGGTTTTCCCCTTGTGGTCAAACAACCCGAGGGCGGCTTTCTGGTCGTTCTTCAACCCCAGGACCACCCGGGGCGTACCGTTTTTGCCCAACAGATTGAGGCTGCGGTCGCCGTTCTTCTTACTGACCATCTCCATGGCGGCCTTGTGGCCTTCCCCGTAAAAGGTGAGATGCGGGTCGCCCTGGTTGGTGAGGCCCAAGGCAATCAGGCGATGGCCTTTATCATAGAGATTGACGGCAGCCTCGCCGTCTTTTTGCACCTCCAACCCCAGGCGCAGTTTCCCTTCATGGTATAAGGCGATGTTCCGAGCGTCCTTATGGGCTTTGAGCTCCACGGCGTTCTGGTGCTGGCCGTCGCCCAATTCCAGCTCGGCCCCTCCCTGGGGGGTTGCGGCCAGACTCACCCGGGGCAGGGCGCCGTCCGGGCCGAAGAGGGTTAGACGGGCAGCCCCTTGCGTATCGACTCCCAGCCGGCCGCGAACCCGCCCGGCCTGGTCCACGAGTTGGAAGTCCTGGGCCTGCACAGCGGCCCCGGCCTCTGCCGCTGGGGTTGCCACGGGGACCGGAGGCGCCGCCAGCCGGCCTCCCAGGAACCCGGCAATAAGACCCAATGCCGCCGAGATTACCGCCGAAATTAAGATAACGCGAGGCTGACGCTCCATGCCCTTCCTCCCTTGGCCCCCGGGACGCAGTCCATTATGATCGTCTCTGTCCAAATCGCCGGGGTTCTTCAATCCACGGCACTCCGTTCGGAATGACCTGAATATTTAATGGCTTTTGACTGCAACTTCGCAACCCCTACCCCACCAGGGGAAAGCCCGCCTCTTTCCAGGCGGCCACTCCGCCTTTGAGGGCCTTGGCGTTGGGGTAGCCTTCCCGGATCAGCCTGGCCGCCTGACCGGCAGCGGAGCCTTCCTGGGGTCAGGCGCAATAAAAGACGATTTCACGATCCCGGGGCAGGGTGGGCTGGAGGGACTTGAATTCTTCTAACGACATGGCGCCCTCCAGGTGGACTTGCCGAAACCGGGCGTCACTGTCGTAGGCGCAGACCAGGAGCGCTTCTCCTGACCGCAGTTTAGGATAGATCTCCTCGGGGTTGACGCGGGGCACTTCGTGCATTCGCTTTCTCCTTGGGGCCGGTTTGACGGCATAGTCATACTGTCAAATCTAAGGAGCCAAGCCGGGAAATCAAGGGAGCCCCGGCCAGGGGCCGCCCCAGGCCTCAGGCAGGCGCCGCCCCCAACTCCGAGGTGCAGTGCGGGCAACGAGTGGCCTTGAGGGGGATGGTGGACAGGCAGAAGGGGCACTCTTTGGTGGCGGGTTCGGCCGGCGGCGCCGCCTCTTCCCGTTTAATACGATTGAGGCCCTTGATCACCAGGAATACGGCAAAGGCGATGATGAGAAAGCTGATGACGGTGTTGATGAAAAGCCCGAGGTTGAGGGTCACGGCCCCGGCGGCTTTGGCTGCGGCCAGGGAGGCGTAGGGTCCGGCGGCTTTGGCGCCTTCTTTCAGGGTGATAAAGAGATTGGAAAAGTCAACATTTCCCAGGAGCAGGCCGATAGGAGGCATCAGGACGTCATCCACAAAGGATTTGACAATACTCCCGAAAGCCGCGCCGATAACAATGCCCACGGCCATGTCGACCACACTGCCCCGCATGGCAAACTCTTTGAAATCTTTTAACATCTCTTTCTCCCCGGTGATGAGGTGGATCGAATTATTGAAATGTAGCTCTATAAATAATGAAATAACTTATAAAGTCAATACCCCCAAATGCGGGCCTTGCAGGACTTCGGAGGGGCCGGAGGAGCGGCTAATTTTTCTTGGGAATCCGCCTCCTCCGAAAAGAATTCCCTGACCGGGGAAAAATGTGAGGCCGGCCCTTGTTTTTGTTTTCAGAGTAATTATTACTGATAAATAAGAATTATCTGGAAATTAAAACCAGCCGCCCAGCGGGTGGCGGCCTCCGGCCCAGAATCCGGAGGTATGATTTCAAAGGGAAAAACCCCCTAGACCAAAGGAAGAGGAGATTGTGCATGTGTAGCTGTAACTGTAGTTGCCAGCAAAAAGATGAGAAACCGGCTGCCACTGAGGCCGAGCCGAAGAGTTACCTCTGTCAACAATGCAACACCTTTAAGAATGCCCCCGCTGAGGCGCCCGCACCGGAGTGCTGCGGCAAGAAAATGCAGGAGATGGATTAACCCGCTGGTAAAACCGGACGCCGCCCTCCGGGGCGGCGTCCGTCCTGGTGCGGTAGCGCCGGAGGGAATTGGGGCTCACCGGGTCCTGGCTGTGCATTAAATCCAGCGCGGCGGAGAGCTTTCGGGATGACGGCCGAGATGATAAATTTCATGAAAATATAGAACCACGACGGAGGAACAGATGTCCAACCCGGAAGAAATGTATCAGTGCCAGATGACCAACTGCGGCTATATCTATGATCCGGCCCACGGCGACAAGAAGGGCAAGATCCCCAAGGGGACCCGTTTTGAAGACCTGCCGGAGGACTGGAAGTGCCCATGCTGCGGCGCCAGCAAGGCCCAGTTCAAGCCTCTGGCGGGCCCGGGTTCGGTGGCCGAACAGGCGGTCAAGTGCTCCAGGTGAGCGGCGGGCGCTCCGGAGGCCGGAAAAATGACCGAAATATCTAACACTCCCCCTGATCCAACGGTCAAGGGGCTGGACGGCGCGGCCGAGGATAGGGTGTTAATCTTGCGCCCCTATCCGGTCCGGGTGGGGCAGAAGATCACCATCGAAGCCGGGCCCCGGCGTGGCGACTGGGAGATCATCTGGGTGGGCGACCGGAAGCTCAGGCTTCGCTGTCCCATTTCCCACCAGGAACTTGACAGCGATTGGTTTTGCTACGTGGTCACCGAGGCGGCCGGAATCCCCTGGCCCCACCGGCACTAAAGCCGCGCCTATTTTCGCCCCGCCTGATTCAAGGCGGCTGACATGGAAACCTCAGCCCGGCGCGCCGGGCTCACCTGACAGGAGGCCAAGGCCATGAACCCGATCCAGGATAAAACCTTTTGGAAGTGCAGCAAGTGCGGCTACACCCTCACGCAGCCCAAACCCCCGGAGCAGTGCCCCGAGTGTAAGGAGACCTGCGAATTCAAGAATGTGACCTGCTATCTGCCGGAATGCGGCGGGGTTGGGAATACTGATCCGCGCCTGTAGGCGGGGCAGGGCGCTGATGGCGCCTCGTCTGGGGCTAAAGGCCGGCAGGGGACCGGCTAAGAAACCGGAGCCGCAGGGCGGGAGAGAGGGGGAAGCGCTGGGCACCGCGATTTTCCCCCTAACTCCCCCGGCCGCAACCGCACCCCTTAAAGGAGCGGTTTGATCAATTTCTCGAAGTCCGCTTTACTCCTGGCTCCCAGAACTTTGTGGGCAATATTGCCTTGTTTGTCGATGATGAAGGTGAGGGGCACCAGCTCCACGCCGCCGTAGGCTTTGCTCACCGCGTCATTTCCCTCCAGCACCGGGTAAGCCAGGTTCAACTGGGTCACGATCTGCTTCAGCTGGTCAGTGGTGGAGGATAGGCCGATCCCCAGAACCTGGAAGCCCTGCCCCTTGAGTTCCTGGTGCATTTGGCTCAGATGCGGCATTTCCTCCCGGCAGGGACCGCAAAAAAAGGTGAAAAAGTTAATTAACACCACCTTGCCCTTGAACTGGCTCAGGCTGTATTCTTTGCCGTCCTGGACGGCTTTCAAGGTAAAGTCCGAGGCGCTGGCGGCCCATCCCGAGGTGGCCCCGGTCAAGAGGAAGAGAACCGCCATCAGCACCAGCCAGAATCTTGCCGGACCCAACCTGAACTTCGTCTTCATAAATATCTCCTTAGCCTGGATTGCATTTTATTTGTCTCCTTAATATATATCCGAAAAATCCCGGCGCCACTATTGGTTCGTTTTTATGGCGCCGCGGACCGCTTTCAGATTTCTATGGCCTGGCCCCGGATAGAGGCCCCGCCTGGGGTGAGTTGGCGAGGATACACCCCCAACCTTTTTGGTTCTGTCCCGGTTATCAGGGAGAGACCGGGGAGCGCCCCGGGAAAATAACCTGCCCGAAACTTTTTCCAGATTGACATGCCTCCAACGGAATCTTAATCTGTTTCATATATTGAGCCGATAAAGTCCCAAAACGTTAGAAAGGAGACGTACTTTATGCGCAAACACCGTATGCTTTTGAGTCTGGTTATGGCAGGAGTATTGCTGTTTGTGGCCGCCGCCGCCAAGGCGCAGGAGGGGCCGATCTACCCCATCGGGGAAGTCACCATTGAGGCCAAGCAGTTGGCCGCCGGAGTGGGTTACAGTTGGGGTGACGGCGTCATGAAATTCCAGGGCAAGGAATACCCTTTCACCGTCCAGGGTCTTAACGTGGCGGCAGTGGGGTTCTCGAAGATCCACGCCGTCGGTGACGTTTACAACCTGAAGACCGCCGCCGATTTAGCCGGCAAGTATGTCGCGGTGAGCGCCGGCCTGAGCCTGGCCAAAGGCGTCGCGGGCTTAAGTATGAGGAACGACAAAGGCGTGGTCATCAACCTGAGATCGGCCCAGCAGGGGGTGCAGCTGAACCTGGGCGTCGACGGCTTCAGCATTACCATGAAATAGCCCGCGGCGACGGAGGGCTACCCCTCCCTTGTGCGGCTGCAGGCTTGAAGGCGAGCGATGGTACCCATCGCCCGCCTTTTTTTGCGGTTTCCGTCAATTCTTGATAAAATCGGCCGTCACTGGAGGATGACTGCAGTTTCCGGCCGATTCACGGCGCCGGTGAGATTATCACCGATCATTTGGACCAACAGACGCCCTCTCGAGGCCGGCACGATTTTGCTCACACCCATCATGGTCCCATCACTTCGGAGGGTCCGCCATGCAGAGGAATCTGATCGCCTGGTTTCGGTCTCTGCGCTTTTTGCAGCTCGCCGTTTTTATCCTCTTGTTTCTGCTGATCTTGCCGTTCATCGGCGGCCATCCTTACATCAGTTTTATCTTCCAGCTCCTCCTGTTGAACGCCTTGCTGGTGTCGCTGTCGGCCAGCGACCGCCTCCCCCGGCTGCGCTGGGTGCTGGTGGCGCTCTGGACTGCCGGGATGGTCCTGTTATCCAAGTATCACCTGTTTCCGGGACCGGGCCCGCACCGATTGGAACTGGTGATGGCGGGGTCTTTTTACCTGCTGTTTCTGGTGGGCTGTATCGCCGCCATCCTCACCTATGTTTTTAGGAGCCCCCGGGTTACCCTGGACACCATCTTCGCGGCGGTGGTGGCCTACTTCTTGATCAGCATCATCTTTGCCACCTTTTACAGCATCTTATATTCCTTGAATCCCGCTTCTTTCAACCTTTCGCTGACCAATACTCCGGAGGAACTCCATTTCCTGACGACCGACATGGTCTATTTCAGCCTGAGTACCATCGTGGGGGTGGGCTTCGGTGATATTCTGCCCCTTTTGCCCTTCTCCCGCATGGTGGCGGTGGTGGAGGCGGTGGTGGGCCACTTCTACATGGCGGTGCTCATCGGCTGGCTGGTGGGCATGTTCATCTCCCAGGCGCTGCGGCCCGTCCCGGAGCCGACAACGCCGGAAAGTCTCAGTCCTACAGACGACTGAGTGCAGTGGCGCCCGGCGGGAGGGACGCCGCGGGGTTCTTGCACCAGGTTGGGCTCA
>Ga0351885_10126_pt1 | contig 38812 bp, 37 predicted proteins | sample TotcelFGM3001L13_FD_206771 | JGI IMG/M metagenome (GOLD analysis project Ga0351885, IMG submission 206771) | Enriched cells from coal bed in the Powder River Basin, Montana, United States - Total cells FGM rep3 HSBNCT.FGM.300.1.L13 ... | reverse complement strand
GCCCCTGCACCTGGTTTTGCCGGATAAGACCCTCTATCTCCTGGTCAAAACCACGGCGCTGAGAGATGAGGCGGGCCAGGACCTGGGATTGGTGCTGGTGTTTGAGGACTTGACGGAGTTGGAACGGGCCCAGCGGCTGGCGGCCTGGCGGGAGGTGGCCCGGCGCATCGCCCACGAAGTCAAGAACCCCCTGACACCCATCAAACTGGCGGCCCAGCGCCTGCAGCGCCGCTTCACCGGCCGCCTGATTGATGATGCCGCCATCTTTGACGAATGCACCCAGGTCATCATTAATCAGGCGGATGAGATCAAGAACCTGGTCAATGAATTTTCCCGGTTTGCCCGGCTGCCCCAGTTGAACCTGGCCCCCCAGGACCTCAACCAACTGGTCCAGGAAACCCTCCTGCTCTACCAGGAGGTCCAGCCCCGCATCACCCTGGAGTTTACCCCCGACCCGGCCTTGCCGCCCCTGCTCCTGGACCGGGAGCAGGTCAAGCGGATGCTCCTGAACCTGCTGGATAACGCCCTGGGTTCTATGCCGGGGCGCGGCGCCATTAGCCTGTCGGTTACCGGTGACCCGGCCCAGGAGCGGGTGCAGCTTATCGTCGCCGATACCGGCGTCGGGGTCCCGGACCGGGATAAGATCCGGATCTTCGAACCTTACTTCTCCACCAAGCGGGGAGGGACCGGCCTGGGACTGGCCATCGTCAGCTCCATCGTGGCCGAGCACCAGGGCTTTCTCCGGGTGGAAGACAACGTGCCCCAGGGCACCAAATTTATCATCTACCTTCCCATGTATAGGGCCGATTATGCCGGGACCGCTGTTAGTAGTTGACGACGAGCCCCAGATCCTGCAGATGATCTCGGGTATCCTTCGGGATGAAGGCTTCGAGGTGATTACGGCCCCTGATGGGGAGGCCGCCATCAAGCTGGTGGGCGAGGAGGCCCCGGACCTGGTGCTGCTGGACATCGCCCTGCCGGGCCTGGACGGCCTGGAGGTGCTCCAGGAACTGAAGCGCCATTACCCTTTCCTGCCGGTGGTGATCATCTCCGCCTACGGCTCGGTGGAAAACGCCGTCAAAGCCACCCGCCTGGGGGCCTATGACTTTATCGAAAAGCCGCCTCACGCCGACAAGATCCTCTTAACGGTGCGGAACGGCCTGGAACTGGCCCGCCTGTCCGAAGAAAACCGGCGGCTTCGCCAGCAGACGGCGCCGGCCCGGGAGATTATCGGCAAGAGCGAGCCCGTCCGCAAGCTTAGAGAAGCCCTGAACCTGGTGGCGCCCACCAACGCCAGCGTGCTCATCACCGGGGAAAACGGCACCGGCAAGGAACTGGTGGCCAGGGCGCTTCATGCCAACAGCCGCCGGTCCCCGCGCCCCTTTGTGGAGGTCAACTGCGCCGCCATTCCCGAAGACCTCATCGAAAGCGAGCTCTTCGGCCACGAGAAGGGGGCCTTTACCGGGGCTACGGACCGCCACCGGGGCAAATTCGATCTGGCCCACGAAGGCACCCTGTTCCTGGACGAAATCGGCGATATGAGCCTCAAGACCCAGGCCAAGATCCTGCGCATCCTGGAGGAGCAGCGCTTCGAGCGGGTGGGGGGCCAGCGGCCCATCCAGGTGGACGTGCGCATCGTGGCCGCCACCAACAAGAACCTGGAAGAGGAGATCGCCAAGGGGACTTTCCGGGAAGACCTCTACCACCGCATCAACGTCATACCCCTCATCGTCCCGGCCCTGAGGGAGCGCCGGGAGGACATCCCCCTGCTGGCGGCCCACTTCCTCAAGGAACTGGCCCGGGAAAACGATGCCCCGGCCAAGAAGTTCAGCCCTGAGGCCCTGGAGCTTCTGGCCGCCCAGCCCTGGCCGGGCAACGTCCGGGAGCTGAAAAACTTCGTCTGGCGCATGGCGATCCTGACCGCCGGGTCCTTCATCGAAGCGGGCGATCTGCCCCTCACCGCCCAGGGCCTTACCCCGGAAGAGAGCGGCGAAGGCGAATTCATCGACCCGTTCCTCCAGGTGCCGTCCTTTCGGGAGGCCCGGGCCTTGTTTGAAAAACAGTTCCTGCGGCGCAAACTGGAGGAATGCCGGGGCAACGTCAGCCTGCTGGCCGAAAAGATCGGCCTGGAACGCTCCCACCTCTACCGCAAACTAAAATCCTACGGCCTGGAACCGAAGAAGGACGGGTAGGGCCGGGGAAATGAGGGGTCTGGTCAAATGGGCAGGGCTATCATACCGGCCCCGCCTCACGAACCATCCATCGAAGCCGGATCAGCCCTGATATGTTGAGGTAGACTTTAACGAGCTGGCGGGGTCTGCAATACAGCTATGATCAACGTATCCAATGTTTTTGATTCGGATTTAAGGCGTTGATAGATAGGATAGCAGCAAACTTCTATTGACGGTGTGTCCATGTGGCCTCCGCCTTTCCTCTGGCACACCACTACCGATCAGTGCTGACCTGGGGTCCTTAGGCTTACCAGCCAGATAGCATCTGGTAGCCGAGGGATTGGTCCTGAACCTCAGTATGGGTGACGCGGGCATCGGATTGGGGGTCAACCGAAATCGGCTAGGGCTCTGGGGATTGAATTTCGGGATAGGGCTCTGGGGATTCAGTTTCGAACAGAGGTTCGTAGGCGGGCTGGGGGACAGGAGTATTGCTGCGCAAGCTACCGGGGAAAAGAGATGCTCCAGAACTGGGCGGATTTGCCGGACTGTCCAGCTTCTTGGACCCCATGTTGGTAATGTGCCGGGTGCCCTGGCTATCGGTAAAGTTTTCAATATCGCGGGCGTGGGCAACGTGGGAAAGCTGCATTAACCCCAAAAAGATTATGAGGCCCTTTCCCCAGGTCATATAACCGCCCACAATTCTTAAGAAATTTTTCCTAAGCCGAAGGGTAACTTCAAGTAAGTGCTCATCAGCGCTGTCCGACAGGAATTACTTTAGAAAACAAGTAAAACAGCCCTACACCACACTTTGAGTGCTCTATCGGTCCAGTGAGAAACTAGAGGATAGAAATGAGTTATACCAAGTTCATATTCAAATGCAACAAACTCAGTTGCTAACTTATTGATATTGAATATCTTTTTTGCTGAAAACAGAAAACAGTATTATTAGGCATATGGCAAGTCTTTAGACACGCATGGGGGACTCACCCGAGATTATACGGCAGTCTCGCTGCCTCTGTTCAAAAATTGTTTTTGGGAACTCTTGGCCCGGGGGAAATTCCCGAAGGTTTTATTCCTGAGGCCGAATTTTTCTGTCGCCGTAATAATAGCACAACTTTCCTTAAAAAAAGTATTTTTCTTTTGAATATGGGCATACCCCTTACCCTCTAAACCCGGATGCCGCAATGGCTGTGGAGCTTAAGGACCTCAGGCCAGCGCCCCCGCCTGGGGAGCGCCGGGATATGGCATCTTGGGGACCGTGGAAAGTGCCTGTAAGATCAAAAGAGGCAAGAAAAGAATTTAGTCTTCCCCCTCACTCTATTCCCTCTCCCCTTGGGGGAGAGGGAATAGGCAGGGACCTCCTTTTAATGCTGGTTAAAATCCGGGTTTTTCCAGGGTCAACCTTTTTAGTTCTCCCATGATTTTGGCATTTTGCTCCCACTGCCACTGCTCCAGTTGTTCGGGAGTGTAACCCGAGTCTACTTTTTGCTGAAATTCGATCTTCATCTGAGTCAGCAGTTCCTGCTGTTTCTGCTGTAGCAAGCGCTTCTGCTGCGCCCGCTGCCCCTGCTGCAGACTTCCCGGGTCTTCCTGGGGGATGCACCATCCCGGGCAGAGCAACGTCAGGATGCCCGTCACTATTAACGCACAAGCCTGTTTTTTCATCCGTAACCTCCCTTAAGAGCCGGGCTCCGCGTTCAGTTTGCCGCGGCCCGGTGTTCCGGCAATAATCTCCAAGCCGCCACGGCTAAGGTTCCGCGTTGGGTGTTAAGAAGGAATCCCCATATGACTTATTAGTTCCGCTGGAATTTGAACTTACGCTGGTAACGATAATCCGGGGATAAGGGTAATATCCCAGGTTTCCGTTAATGTTGATATATCCCGTCGAATTGCTTCCATAGAAGTAAATGTAAGAACCATCAATCCTCCCGTTGCCCGGAATGGCCAGAGTCCCCAGGGTGAGGTTGGCAATTAAGAGTTCGCCCATCTGCCCATTGACCGCAATTTTTATCGGCACAATGGAAGACGTGCCGCTTGTCATGTCATAGACCCGGATAGTTCCCCGCCAGCTGCCCCCGGTAAGGTTGGGGATCTGGGGGTTGGGGGCGGCAGCCCAGACCACTCCAGCCATGCAGAAAAACAGCAACATTACGAGCCATAGTCTTTTCACAGTCTTTTCTCTCCTTTGAAGTTATCCGAGATTATACGGCAGCCTCTGCCACTCCAATGAAAAAACGGTTTTGGGGAGTCCACTCACCGACCATTTTTGTAGCAGGATTGTATAAAGAATACAAATAAAATTTCAATGATTCTGCAGAAAAATCACCCGGAAATTGCTACTTTGTCCATAAAATATGGCATAGTTGCTCGGGGACCTTATTGTGATGGAGCTTAAGGACCCCAGGCCAGCACTGTCCGATAATGGTGCGCTAAAGGAAAAGCCGAGGCTACATTCATAATCTCGCCGGGTGTGGTAAGAAACGCTGGCCCCTGTTAATTTGCAATATATCTTGCCAAATTAGTAAATTCTCAAAAATACAGATAGTAGGCATGATCGGCATAACGCAATCCGGATTAAAAACCTGGACGACCGCCTTTATGGTAAAAATTGGCAGAAAACCAGTTACTCAACTAGAAGGGCGCTTGGGTCATCCCCGGGGCCAGCCCCGGCTCACAGCAGCAATTCCGGGGTGAACCAGGAGAGGCTTTTAAGGGTGAGGCGCGACCAGAATCGGCTCAGGGGCTCCCGGTAATAGCGCACCTCGCGGCCATCGTCCTCGGTAATCCACACCAGATCATCGTCTCCCAGGAGAGTCACCCGGTAGGTGCGGGCGGGGGTGATGCCCTGGTCAAAGAGATATGCCGCCTGGGCAGCCAGTTCGGGGCTGCGGATGACGACGCCGTTCTGGGTATCGAGCTTCATGGAGCGCGGGTCAAAGTTGAAGGAGCCGACAAACACTGTCTGCCGATCCAGGACGAAGGTCTTGGCGTGCAAGGACCCCCGGGACTCGCTGCCGGACTGGAAGGAGGAGCCGCCGATCTGAATGCGGGAGGCCCCGCGTTGGACCAGGGAGCCGCCGCCCTGGATGAAGGAGTAACAGAGGCGGCGGAAATCACCGGCGAACCGTCGGCTTTCCTGATCGTGCTGGAGCTGCACCAGGGTAGGTTTCATCTCATAGAGTTCGACACCGGCGCGGAGGAGGTCTTTGCGGTAACGCATATAGCCGATCTGGGCCAGGGGCGCATCGGTGGAGAGGAAAGAGTTGGTAATGATCTTTATGGTCACGTTGCGGCCTCGCATCTTCCTTAACAAACTCATCCCAGCCTGGCCGGGCACGAAGTAAGGAGTAACCATGAGCAGCTCGCTCCGGGCCTCTTCCAGGATTCCCTTGAGCTTTCGGGTCATTTTAACTGCCTGACGTGCGTCATCCGGGTCGATGCACTTTAACGGATGGTCAGAGAGGAATTCCGCCGGCCCCCAGACCAGGGGGACCTGGCCGGCGTCGATCCGTTTCAGGAGATCGTTGTCTTGGACCTTGAGCCAGTAGGTCGACTTTTGCAGACATTCCCTCTGGGTTTCGAGGTCGCGGCGCGCGCTCTTCAGGTCCTCGGCGCCGGGCCGGCGCGGGACGAGGGCGCTGACGGGCATTGCCAGAACGCAGTTCCAAAAATCGTCGAAACAGGCGCTCGCTTCGCGGGCTATGGGTCCCACAGCCATGATATCAACGTCGTAGAAGTTGAATTCATCGCTGGCCCCGAAGTATTCAGCCCCGATATTGCGCCCCCCCCACGATGGCCACACTGTTGTCGGCGATAAACGCCTTGTTGTGCAACCGCCCTCTGAGCCGGCCGGGTCCAAAGGCCATCCTCAGGGCCCGGGCCAGAAAGGTTCTTCGATGCGTTCCGAAGGGATTGAACAGGCGCACCTCGATGTTAGGGTGGATCGCCATCGTGGCCAGCAGCCAATCCGTCTCCGGCGTCTGGTGCCAATCGTCCAGCAGGAGACGCACCCTCACCCCGCGATCCGCCGCGGCCAGGAGGCGGTCGTACACAAACCTGCCCATGAGGTCGTCGTGAAAGATATAGTACTGAAGGTCGAGGGTTTTTTCCGCCCGGTCGATCAAGATGGCCCGGGCGGTAAAGGCATCCAGGCCGGTGGGCAGGAGGTGGAATCCCGACGCCCCCGGGTGGTTAATTGCCCGGGCCTGGATTTTCTTTCCCAGACTGGTCCCTTCGGGCCGGTACAGGGCGCTGGAGACGGGGCGCGGGTAATCATACGGGATGCTGGCGCACCCGTTCAGGAGCAAAAGGAGCAGCAAGCACAACGGGAGGAGGACGGCTCCGGCCGCCGGGTGACGCGCCATCGGCATTTTCTCCTGAGCCTGCGTCTGTGTCTGTTGCTGGATCAAGGCGCTGTCCTGAAAAATTAACTAATAATCCGGTGGCACAGGCGTCTCGCCTGTGCGGACTATAACAGCGGGCGAGACGCCCGCTCCACGAACCCTTCATCATTTATGGGCGGGCTTAAGGCCCATGGGCTACTGTTCCGAGAAGTCAGTCGTAGGGTGCGTTCTACGCACCAACCAATCAGCCAACCTGGCTGGCAGTGCCCGCTCTACATGCCTGCCTGCCTTTTGATGCGGTCGATGTCTAAGTCCTGGACCCACCGGGGCAGATTGCTCCAGATCCAGTGAAATCTGAAACCACCCTCGGTCATCTCCCGGATCGCCTCGTCTTTGCTCCAACCCTGCACCGCAATGCGATAGACCGCGATCATGGTGCCGGTGCGGTCGGCCCCATGCTTGCAGTGCACCAGAGCCGGGGTGCGTTTGGGGTCGGTGACAATCTTCAGAAAACGAACTGCCTCCTTCTCCTCGGGGTGCCAGGGCTTCATGTAGATGTGCTCGTAAGCCAGGACGGTATCGCCGATTTCGTCGCGGTCCGAATGGAAAGACCGCAGGTTGATGATGGTTTTGAGGCCCAAATCTTTTAAGTTTTGCATGCCTTGAGGGCTGGGTTGGTCGCCCCGATAGAGTTCGCCGGAAACCCGGTACAGGTTCGGCACCCCCTCCAGCTTGACCGGTTGGGCCCAGGTATCAGGGCGATTGGCGGTGGGGACGCTGGCGCAGCCCACCCAGATCATCAGCAATACTCCGGCTGCGGCGATGACGGCGCCTCGGCTGAGCCGGCGCCGCGTCCGGCCTTGGAGGCTGACAGACACGTTAGCGGCGCCCCCTGGCTGCAACAGGCCAGCGCCAAAACCAAAGGTCTCGCATGTCCTTTCCTCCTGGGGCCTGTGTAGTTGTCAGCGGCCGGCCCCGCGCCGCCGCCCGGCAGCAATCAGACAAAGGCGGCAAAATCCTGGATTTTTACCTTTTGTTGCGCCACTGCCTGGCCGATACGCTGCAGGTCCTCAAGATGCTCGACTGAATCGATTTTCTGGACCTCCTCCGGCTGGATGTCCATGAGATTTAACTCAGCCAGTCCTTTAAAGGTTAGTTCAGCATTATAGCGCAGGTAAGTGAAGAGTTTGGGGTTTGCCGGCCCTTTCGTGCCGATGAGATCGCCGATCTCACAGTCCAGGGGATCGCCCGCCAGGCATTTGCCGAAGACCCGGCAGAGAAAATCCTGTTCGTTCAAGGCCGCGAACATCAGGGCCAGGGGCAGGGAGGCCGAGTGATATAAGAGGTTCATTTCGGAGACCTGGAGCTCGGCATTGGCCTTGGGGTTGGTGCCGGTGCCGATGGAAACCAGGAGCATCTGGTCTTCTCCCGCCGGCCAGTTGAGGTTGTAGGGTTCAACCGTGGCCATGAGAAAGGCCTGAAAGGCAGGGTTGTTATAGGTGGTGAGGGCGCCATCGATAAAAATGAACTTTTCATCACCCACCCGGACGACTTCGGGCGGAAAGAAACATGGCGCCGCGGTGCTGGCTCGCACCAACTGCCAGAGGGGGATATTCAGATTGCAGCCGGGGATATCTCTTTGGTTGAACTTGGCAAAAGGATTATTGGTGACCGGCCAGGGCGAGTCCGTCGTGGCATTGCGCATCACCGCCATGATCAGGGTCTTGAGCCGGTCGCTGCCCAGGGTCGTGTCGGCCCCGAACACCTCGTGAAGCTTCTGGGAGAGCTTCGTGTCTTCATATTTGTAGCGGAACCGCCGTAAGACGCTGGCCTGCTCGAACATCTCCCTGCCGGTGTCCAGATAGAAACTGCGGATGTCGGAGACCGTCATGCCCAGGGAGAGGGCGGTGCCGATAATCGCCCCAGTACTGGTGCCGGCAATAAAGTCGAAGTAATCGGCCAGCACGAAATCATCCCGGCCGCCGGATTGTTCTCGCAGCAGGCTTTCAATCTTGGCCAGTATTTCCAGGGTGAGTATACCCCGGATGCCGCCACCGTCCAACGCCAGGATGCGTTTGGGGCCTGTGGCTCTGATCCTCTCCAATAAAGTCATGAGCCCCTCCTTTCCCCGACAAAACTCATTGGCATCGAATCAATATCTGAAATTATGCCACAGCCTTGGGGCTGCCGGTCCCAAAGCGCGCCCGGCATCCTCAGTCCCCGGCAGCAGCCCCGGCTGAAGGAACTGGCCAAGGAAGAAACTGAGCCGCACGTTCAACCCGTCGGCTCCCCGGAACCCGATGAAGGATTAATGAAAAAACTATGTAACACTATTACCGAATCCATCACCGACTGCAAGCAGCAACACCAGAAAAAATAAAGAAGGCGCCGCCAGTGAGCGCGACGCCCGTTTTTCCCCATCCTCCCAACGCTGGGACTTCCTCAGATTTTTCTCGAACAGACAGAACTGAGATACAGCAATGAGAAGCTTATCAAAGCAGAATAAATTATGAATTAGGTTTCGATCACCGAGAAAGCGTCGCCACCGTTACTGGGATCGCCCGCGCCCGCTCTGAAGAAAATCGTCCTTTTATGCACCGGCTGCCAGTCCACGCCTGGGCAATGTATCCGACGATCTTTCCAGCCACTTGTCCTGGTGATTGCAGCATTTTTTCAAGAACTGATTTTAGTTAGTTAGGTGATTTCAATAAAAACCTTCTCTTTTACGATGGCGGATTGAATTTTGGGAAATAAGTTCTCAAAGGCAGCCACGCTATGACCCACAAAGTTATCGTCTTTTGTTTGACCCACCAAGATACATCCCTCTGTATCATCGGGACGATTGCCGGGATGGATGCGTACGCCTTCAAAATCATGTACATTCATCAATAAAGGCAAATACTTTTTGAATTTGTTAGAAAAAGTGACGGCAATTTCGTAAGTGCCTGCTGGGATGGCCGTCTCGCCTTTAATCTTTTTATCCCTCACAACGTCTTCGAGGGTAAAGCACTCAAACTCCCCATCAACGGCAAGCTCGCCGATAGTGCTTTCATCGGTTAACCATTTCCTCGTAAGTTGCATGAGCATTTTGGTTCCTCCTTTGTGTAATATTACTAAAAGTTATTGCGCTTATTAGGTCCACCCTCATTCATGCGAAATCAAGAATAATCTCTCCTATTGATATGATGGCCTAACAATGATTACGCAGTCTGTATAAAACGCCAAACATAGACTGTTTCTTCCTTTACAAGAAGTTGCCGAGTCTTCCTGTTCAAGGAACTTCGGCTAATTGATCCGCTGGCACAAACTTTTCCCTTATACCTCCAAAACCTCTGGAAGGCCGACTCAATCTCCACTGCAATTAGTTAATACTTTAATCTTTCAGCCGCCTTTAGGAACGGCTTTCTCCACTACGTCGGCGATGGTCGTACAAATCAACTGGCGGTTCTCGGGGATGAGCAAGAAATTCCGATCATGGTCATTTTTAATAAACCCCAATTCAACGAGCACAACCGGGCCGTTAAATTTCAAAACCGCAAGATCGTCCCGGTAATGGATCCCGTGGTCCTTCAGGCCGGTCCCGGCGATGAGGGCATCCTTTAATTTCTGGGCCAAATCCTCGCTCTCCACATACAAGACTTCCAGTCCGTTCGCATGGCTATCATTTACGCTGTTTACATGTAACGAGATAAAGACGTCACATCCTTCCGCTTCGGCGCTGCCGGCTCGTTTCCCCACCGGGGCCTGGTCGGTGTTATTCTTCCGAGTCATGAACACCTGGTGACCCCGTTGCTGGAACACGTTTTTTAAGGATAAGCCATATTCTAAATTTATATCCGCCTCTTCATATCTTACGCCGCCGGTTTCACAAGTCGCTCCCGGATCGTAAACCCCTTGAGTCTTATTGCTCATACCGTGCCCAGGGTCAACCGCCACTCGCATGGTTCTCTCCTTTAGCTCTTCTCCGAGCTTGTTAGGGGGCAGGGTAGGATAAACCGTGTTGCTCGCAGCTTGGTCCCCTACGGCCCACTCCATCTGTCGTACGGTTCTTCCACTTGGGTAATTAACTCCAGGACCTCCTTAGCATATCCTGGCCGCCCTGGACAATAGGTGGGCGCAATAAAGCCAAGGAAGTCTTGAGCCGTCCCGGCATGCTCTTTCCATCCCGCATAAGGCGTCCGCTCCAGGAACCCCCAATAACCCTCGATAAATTTCTCTAAGGTGGCAAACTTGCAGTAGTCATCCCAGCCGTCATGGGCCTCGTAACGGAAGCTTTTGGGAAACTCTCCTCTTTGGATCCCCGAAAGGTTACTTTTGTAGCCCACCCTTCTCGTGGAGCAGGATAGCACAAAAAATTATAAGAAACAATTTTATTAAAAATATCTAGATTAGCCAACTATCGGCGAACTGGCATCATCAATTTCGGGCCTGGCACCTTATGCAGGCAATGCGGAAAACGGACTATTCGCCGAATATTTCAGTATAAGCAAGCTTAAATGACACCTGACTGGACTCCTCCTTAAAATGTTTTAAAAGCTAATTAAACCAATTTATTACAGATATGAATTAGGTAATCTCTAATTCCCCCTTCCGAAATCCCTAATATTCTTTCGGTCTGAAATTCATCGCCAAGACAGCTTGCCGGAGAAAAATATCCCTGGAACCGCCTCATCGGATTAAGGAAATGGGGCAATTCGCCCCGCTCCTGGCCTCGGTTCTTTATTTATATTGACAAGGAGGGCCACTTGAGTAATTATTCACAATTAGACCGGTATCATCCGGGCAAGGCGAAGCTATGGCCATTGATCTGAACATTGTGATCGGCGGGGCCGCGGGGCAGGGAGTCCACACCATTACGGGGCTCCTGGCTAAAATCCTGGTGCGGCAGGGGTGCCAGGTCCTGTTCGTCCAGGACTATCAGTCCCGCATCCGGGGCGGCCATCTTTTCAACCGCATCCGCGTCTCCGATCAACCCCTCATGTCCTCCCGGGAGGGCATCGATCTCTTAGTGGCCCTGAACCAGGAAACCGTCCTCCTGCACCGGGACGAATTGTCTCCGGACGGGGTGATTATCTACGACGCCTCCGTGGTGAGCGAATTGCCGGCGGGGCGAAGCAGCCTGGCGCTGACGGCCGGTGATCTGCTCCCGGACCGAAAAGCCGCCGAAGTGGCCATCAATGCCGGGGCCTCCGGGGCGCTCCTGGGCCTGCTCAAGGTGCCGCTCCCACCCCTGATGGCCATGCTGCTGGAGGCCTTTGAGGCCAAGGGCAGCGAGGTGGTGGGTTGGAACCACAAGGCCGCGGCCGCAGGCTATCGACTAGGCGCGGCGGCGGGCAATAGCCATTCCCTGGCGGGGATCACCGCCCCCGCTCAGCCCCGGCTCCTGCTCAGCGGTCATGAAGCCGTCGCTGTGGGGGCCCTGGCCGCGGGTCTGCAATTTCTCAGCGGTTATCCCATGACCCCCTGGAGCAGCGTCTTGAACGCCATCGGCCAGCGGGCCGAAAAGTTCGGGGTGGTGGTCGAGCAGGCGGAAGACGAGATCGCGGCCATCAACCTGGCCATCGGCGCCTCCTACGCCGGGGTCCGGGCCATGACCGGCTCCTCCGGCGGCGGCTTCGCCCTGATGGTGGAAGCCCTGGGCCTGGCGGGGTGCTCCGAGACCCCCCTGGTCATCCTGGAGTCCCAGCGCCCCGGCCCCAGCACCGGCCTGCCCACCCGCACCGAACAGGGCGACCTCAGCTTTGTGCTCTCCGCCGGGCAGGGGGACTTTCCCCGGGCGGTGTTGGCCCCGGGAACTGCGGCCCAGGGATTCGCCTTGACGGCCCGGGCCTTCAACCTGGCCGACCGCTATCAACTGCCGGTATTCGTGATCACGGATCAATATTTCGGGGACACCAATTTCACCCACGAGCCGGGAGATTTTCCCGCCGCAGTCAAGATCGAGCGGGCCATCGACACCGGCCCGGTGGACGGCGTTTACGAGCGCTATGCCCTCACCGCTATCGGCATTTCGCCCCGGCGTCTGCCGGGCTTCGGCCCGGTGGTGGTGGCCGATTCCGATGAACACACGCCCGACGGCCACCTCACCGAGGATCTGGCGGTGCGGGTTGCGATGCATGACAAGCGTCTGCGGAAGCTCAAAGGGCTGGCCCAGGAGTTGGACGGTATCACGACAGATGGCCCGGACGACGCCCCGCTGACCCTGGCCTGCTGGGGCTCCAGCCTGGGTCCGGTCAAAGAGGCGGTGGCCCGCCTCAATGCCCAGTCCACCCCGGCCCGGATGGTGCATTTCAGCGAGCTGTGGCCGTTTCCGGCCCAGGCGGTAGCCAGGTCGTTAGGGCGCCCGAAACGGCTGGTGATGGTGGAGATGAACGCCACCGGGCAGTTTAACCGCCTGCTGCGCCAGGAGACGGGGACCGGCGCTGATCACCTGGTGCTCAAGTATGACGGGGCTCCCCTGACTCCGGAGTATATCCTCCGGGCCCTCGCCGGGCACACCTGAGGAGGTGGTCATGCTGCCGCTGGACTTATATCAGGGAATCGAGCCGGCTTGGTGCCCGGGCTGCGGCAATTTCGGCATGCTCAAGGCCTTCAAGCAGGCCCTGGCGGAGCTGGAGATCAAGCCCGAGGAGATCGCCCTGGTCTCGGGTATCGGCCAGTCGGGGAAATTTCCCCACTATCTCAAGTGCAACATGATTAACGGCATTCACGGCCGCACCCTGCCGGTGGCCACCGGTATCCGCCTGGCCAACCACGGGCTCAAGGTGGTGGCCACGGCCGGGGACGGCGACTGCTACGGCGAAGGGGGCAACCACCTGCTGGCGGCGTTGCGGAAGAACCCCGATCTCACCCTGGTGGTGCACAACAACCAGGTCTACGCCCTGACCAAGGGGCAGGCCTCGCCCACCACCGACCAGGGAATTAAGACCCTATTGCAGCCTCACGGGGTGGCCTATCCGCCGCTGCACGCCCTGGCCATCGCCGTGGCCCAGGACGCATCCTGGCTGGGCCGGGGTTTTGCCGGCCGCGGCGGGCACCTCACCGGCCTGTATAAACAGGCCCTGACCCATAAGGGCTTTGCCTTGCTGGAGGTGCTGCAACCGTGTGTGTCCTTCAACAAGGTCAATACATATCAATGGTATGAAAAACGGGTCTATGACGTGGAGGCCGAGCCGGACTACGACCCGGAGAACGAACTTTGGGCTTATCAGAAGGCCAAGGAGTGGGGGGATCGCATCCCCATCGGGGTGATCTACCGCCGGTCCCGGCCGACGCTGGAAGAGGCGCATCCGGTGCTTCAGGCCGGCCCTTTAGTGCGACAACACCCAGAGCGCCCCGTGGCGGCGCTGCTGGCCGACTTCATTTAGAGAGGAAATGATCATGACGGCAGAAAAAGAAATCCAATCCTGGGATATCCTGCGGGATCCCAATCGCATCTTGCTGGAGGAAGACTACGGCTCCAAGATGGAGCTTTTGATTTACACGCTGACCTGGGCCGTGGAGCTCGGGCTCTGTTTCGTCTTCGCTATCTCCTATCTCCGGGGCTAACCGTTTAGGGGACCAGCCGCAGGGCGGGGCGTTCAAACCGCCGGTCCTGCCCGTGGGGCCGGCCGGCTTGGGTCGAGGTATTCCGGGAGGTATCTTTGCTCCAGCCGCTACGGCTTATCGAGATAGTTCCCATCCGAAAAGTCTTTAATTCCCTCCCCCTTGATGGGGGAGGGTTATGGTGGGAGTGAGAATGCCTCGTTATAACAAGATGTTCCCTTGACACCCCCCTCCCCCCAGCCCCGTCCCACCAGGGGAAGGGGAGTTTGCGGATGAAAACGAGCTAACAGCTTTTCCGGCGGTAATAATTCCGGTTCCCGGGGAAAGGTCCGGGCGGTCAATTTATTTGTGAAAATAGGCATAAATATTTTGCTATTGTTATTGAAATGTTATTGAAATTAACCTGCGTACGTCATAAAATATTACCAGAGGAGAATTACCAGTTTCAGATTTTCTGCCGAATCCGTTAACTAACCGGAATCAGGCAGTGAATAGGCGCGAGGCAGGAACCCACCACTCCTGGGGGTTACCACAGGCACTGGCGTAAGGCATTCGCAGAGCCCGAGGAACCTTTCGTGGCAAAGGCTCAGGGAGGTGTGGTGAGAAGATGATTAACGAACTGTTAGCTCCGGGCGGCAGCCTGGAAATGGTGGAGGGGGTTTTTAAGAGCGGCGCCAATGCGGTTTATGTTGGGGCCAAGGGCTTCAGCCGCCGGAAGTGCGCCTGGGAACTGGAAGACAGCCAGATCGGAGAAGCGGTTCACATTGCCGCCGATTACCAGGGGAAAATTCGGGTAGCCCTGAACGCGGAAATCCCGGCGGAAAAAATACCCCTGGTAGTGGAAAAGGTGGAAAAATACGCCCACTTCGGGGTCGAAGGGGTGATCGTGAAGACACCGGCGGTGATTCAAGAGATTCACCGGCGTTTCCCGGAACTGGTGATTCACGCCAGCGTCGGCGCCAATATCCAGACCCAGGAAGAGATGGCCCGGTTTAAGGCTTACGGCGCCACCCAGTTAGTGGCATCCACGGAAATCGACACCGCGGCCAAACTGGCCCGGTTCAAACGGGAAGCCGACGAACTGGGGCTTAAGACGGAGATCCTGGTTCACGGCAACCGCTGCATCGGCGGGGTCGGAAACTGTATGTTCCACGAACTCATTGCCGACTCGTACGTCCGTAAAGTATATCGGGATGAGGACGGCAACGAAGTCGTGGAATACGAAGGCTGGCCTGACCGGAGTGGCAGTTGTTTTCGCATCTGCTTGCTCACGGATGAGCAGCGGCGCAAAATTTTGTCGAAACGCGGGCAGCCCCTTGAGAAGATCGAGGCCATCAACGAGCGGGTCCGGAAAAACCCCAACGTCGCCTTCGCGATCCTGGGTGACGAGTTGAAGGCCTACCTGGACCTGGGGATAGCCACCATAAAGGTTCAGGGCCGCGAGTACGCCGTTGCCATGATCTCCCGCATGATTAGCTGTTACCGGCAGCTCATCGATGCTCATATGCGCGGCGATGACATTAACGGTCCCTTTTTTCAGAAGATTCAGGACCGCCTGGCGGCCCTGGTGGCCGAGCGGGATGCCGCCCGGATGGAAAAGACCAAGGAACTCCACCGGAACATTGTCGGCCTGTAATTATTTGCATTTTTGTTGATAACTTGCATAATTTCCTTTGTGGTCAAGAGAGCCTGCCCTATAATGGGGCAGGCTTTTTCATGCCCCGGGCCTGAATCTAGTGCACCGGGATTCTCGGTGGTTGCTCCGTAGGGGCGGTTCTCGAACCGCCCCTACAACGGCTTTTCATGGTTTATGGGGAGCCAACGGCCCATGGGTGACTGCCTGGAGCGTGGGAGTTTTAACCAATCCAGGCAATTAATGGTCTATATAATATGGTAAGGATGCCGAGGTCGGCAGTGACCACGAAGGTCCGCCACCGTTCAAATATATTCCTATCGAGGCGTTGACGGACTGTGAAGCTTCCTGATGAGCCTTCCAAGCCTTTGGGTCTGGCCCTGTGGTTCGGCTTGCTGCTGGGCGCCCTGATTCTGGTTGGCAGCTTCTATAACCTGGCGAATTATCCCGCCATCTGGTGGGATGAAGCCATTTTTTCCGAGGCGGCCGCCAACCTGGTGCAGCATGGCCGCTACGCCTTTACGGTGCAAAGTCCCAATCAGCTGGTCGACTTCGACTTTCGGATCAGCGCCGGGCCTGCGGTGATTTTGCCCGTAGCCCTGGCGTACAAGCTGTTTGGGGTAAGCCTGCTCTCAGGTCGGCTGGTGGCCGGGGCCTACCTGGTTCTCACCTTCCTGGCCCTGTTTCTGGGGGCCCGGCGCCTCTGGGGCCCAGTCACGGCGCTCCTGGCCGTGGCCCTGGCCTTTCTGGGGACCGATGTCTTTTTCTGGGGCCGGTCGGTGCTGGGAGATATCCCCGCCCTGGGGCTTTTCCTCTGCGCCACCTGGTTTCTCATCCGGGGTCTCGAGTTCCGCTCCCTTTGGCCCCTGTTTTGGGGCGGGATATTTGTGGGGCTGGCCTTCAATGCCAAGGAGTTTTATGGGCTGGCCGGCCTGCCGCCCCTGGTGGTTTTGGTCCAGCAGTATTGGCGGGACAAGCGGCGTCTGACCAGGAGCGTCCTGGCTTTCGTGGTTGGGGCGGCGATCCCGCCTCTGGCCTATCTGGCGCTCAAGGCGGTGATTCTGGGGAGCCTGACCGGGGCCATTTTCCATTTCCTGGAACAGAAAAAACTTCTGTGCCACGAGTTCTTCACGCCCCTCACCATCGGCCGCATCTACCCGGAGAGTCTCCTGTTCCTGGTGCAGAATCCCCTTTTTTGGCTGGGATGCCTGGGGGTTGCCTGGATTTGGCGTAAAGAGACCCCATCTCCCGGGGTTAAATTGTGGATCCTGAACTTCTGCCTCTGGAGCGGGGTTTACCTCACCGCGGTTTATTGGCACCGCTTTGCCCTGCCGGCTCTATTCCTGGCCTGCCCCTTGGCGGCCTATTTTTTCGGCCAAGTTGCAGCCCGGTTGACTGCCAAGGTTTTAACTCCGCCCCGGTGGCTGGCGCCGGGTATCATCGCTACGGTTATGGTCTTGTTTTCCCCGGTTGGCGGCCTTGATTTCTTTAAACAGATTCTTATCTGCCCGGGCTCAGCCCCTGCGGGCCTGGTGCAGTACCTTCGCAGCCATGTGCCCACCCGCTGCCTCATCGAGACCCCGGAATACGAACTGGCCTTCCTGGACGACGACCACCGCATCCATCACATGCCGCCGTATTTCTTTGTGGAGTCAACGCCAGACCGGGTGGTGCTGCTCAACCCCCGGAAGCAACCTTACGAATTCAACCGGGTGGGGGCCGATATCCTGATTTTGGGAAGGTTTGGCAAGGGCGTCTTCAAGCAAGTCTATCCCCCGGCCCTCATCGACCGGGAGTGGCACTGGGTCGCCCAGATAGATGGTTATGATATCTATGTATGCAAAAAATCGGCAAAAAAGATGTTAAGCTTGATGAATCAAACCCTGGCCTCACACCAAAAGGATAGTCTGGTCAAACCAGCAAATGCGAATAATGTCCCGGGAACCACGGCTGATACGTTCTATCAATGATTTCCGCCGCCTTTACCGGCAGCTGGGTCCCGGGGACGTGGTCATCGGCGTTCTCGCCTTGCGTCCGGGCGAAGAGATCAAGCTCCTGGACCTGGCGGAGCGCACCGTCGCCTTCTTCCCCCCGGTTTTGGCTCAACTCGCCGGCCGCTCCAAGGTAGCCCAGGCTGAAGTCCTGGGAGAATACATGGTTCCCGGGACTTTCGTGGCCTACTCCCTGGCGGACCTGGCCGGGAAACTCCCCGAATTTCATGACCTGGGGGCGGTGGTCGCCAAGCGGGACCGGGCCCACCTGGGCCTGGGGGTCAGCCTCTGGCCCTCCCTGGAAACCCTGTACAGCCTGGCGGGCCTCCAGGGGCTCACTTACCCCCTGGTGGTGCAGCCCTTTGTGCCTGACGCCCGGGACTTGAGAGTGGTGGCGCTGGGTGACTACGTTGAGTCCTACGAACGGGTTAATCCCCACAGCTTTCGCAAGAACCTCTTTCAGGGGGGATCATCCCAACCCGCCGCCCTCACCCCGGCCCAGCAGGATTTTTGCCGGGAAGTGATGGCTCGGGGAAGGTTTCCTTATGCGATTCTGGACCTGCTCCTGGATTCCCGGGACGGCCGTGCTTATCTTTCAGAAATAAGCTTCAAGGGAGGGTTGACCGGGGCGCGTCTCTCCCAGGCTGAATTCCACCATCGCGTTGCCGCCCTGGAAGAGGATTTTATTCGCCAATGGGAAACCTCATCGAAGACCGAACCTTAAGGGATCGCCTCCACGTCTTTGCCGATCGGGCCGGCGCCGGCCAGCAGTTGGGCCTCCACCTCAGCGGGTACCGCAACCAGGAGATTCACCTCTTCGCCATTCCGGCCGGAGGCGTGCCGGTGGCGGCCGAGATCGCCCGCGCCCTGTTGATTCCCCTGGACCTCATCATTGTCCGCAAAATCCAGCTCCCCTGGACCACGGAAGCCGGCTTCGGCGCCCTGGGTCCCGCCGGCCAGGCCATTTTTAACGAAGACCTGCTTCGCCGCATGCCCATCTCCCCCGAAGACATCGAAGCCCAGGTAAAAAAAACCGCCGCGGCTATGCGCCAACGGGAGGAGCGCCTCCGGGGCGGCAAGCCTTATGCCCGCCTGGACGGACAGACGGCCCTGGTGGTGGATGACGGCCTGGCCTCGGGCTACACCATGCGGGCGGCTCTCCAGTTCTTGCGGGGCCAGGGGGCCACAAAGCTCATCGCTGCCGTGCCCACCGGCTCCGAGCGCACCGTCTGGACCCTGCTCCCCCTGGTGGATGAACTCTACTGCCTCAATGTCCGGGGCGGTTTTTCCTTTGCCGTGGCCGACGCCTATGAAAACTGGTATGATCTGACCGAGGAAGAAGTCTTGATTATCCTGGAGTCCCTTAACAGCCTTGCCTAGGGTGTGTCTTACGCACCATGACGCGGCCTCAGCACTATGCGTCTCCCATGAGCCCCAAACCTTTGCTGCCCCAGCCTCTGCCGGTCCGAATCCCCAAAGACCGCCTGGCCTTTGACATTGACGGGGTGGTGGCCGACATCATGACCACCTTTCTGGCCCTGGCCCGGGAACGCTATGACCAGGGGCATCACCTGCGCTACGAGCACATCACCACTTTTTACCTGGAAGACTGCCTGGACCTCCCACCGGCGATCATCGACGCCTTGATCCGGGAACTCATCGACCGCCCCCATGAACTGCCGGTGGAACCCTTTCCCCACGCGGTGCCGGTTCTCACCCGTCTGGCCGGGGAGGCGCCGTTGCTCTTCGTCACCGCCCGGGACCGGCGGCGGCCCATTGAACACTGGCTGCACCGCAACCTGGCGCCGGTGCCGCCGGCCGCCATTCGGGTCCTGGCCACGGGCGACCCCGACACCAAGATTCACTACCTCAAGGACCACGGCATCCAGTTCTTCGTAGAAGACCGCCTGGAGACCTGCCTGCAACTGGCCGATCACGGCATCACCCCCATCCTCTTTGCCCAACCCTGGAACCGCCAGCCCCACCCGTTTATCGAGGTCGCGGACTGGCCGGAGCTGGCCGGGCTGATCTTTGAGGAGTGAGCAGTAAGCAGTCGCGCATGGGCATAATGACCCACCCGTAAAGCATGAAAAGATCGGTGGCGCAGGCTTTCCAGCCTGCGCCGGGGACAGCCGGAGGCGGCTGTCCTACATATCGCCAGGATCTTTTCAAGACAGTCATTCATGGACCTTTGGCCCACCCATAGATGAAAACGCGTGGGGCGGGCGTCCCCGCCCGCCAGGCGGTCCGCACAGGCGAGACGCCTGTGCCACCAGATTATAGATTAACTTTTCGAACCAGTAAGCAGTGAGCGGTAAGCAGTGAGCAGTTGGTCGTGGGTCGGTCCACCCATAAGACATGAGCCAGGCGGAGGGGCGTCATCGCCGCCAATCAACTGGATTGATGGTGCGTAGGACGTACCCTACGAGCAGGGACATTAAGCAGTGAGGCGAACTTGCGAGGACGTGGCTAGTTTTTTACTGCTCACTGCTTACGGCTCACTCTCTATTCCCCCCAACCCTTCCTTTTCCCCCAGCATTAGGATAAAATAGCCCCATGACGCAGCGGGAAGCAGCATTAGCGGGAAAAATCACCCCGGCCATGCTTGAGGCCGCGGCCAGCGAGGGTGTGGCCCCGGAGGTTATCCGTCAGGGGTTGGCTTTGGGGACGGTGGCGCTACCGGCCAACCGGGAGCACCGGGGGCTTAAGCCCGCGGCCATCGGCGCTGGCGTGCGGGTCAAAATCAACGCCAATATCGGCACTTCGCCCCACGACGTGAGCCTGGAGAAAGAGCAGGCCAAGCTGGCCGCGGCCCTGGAGTATGGGGCCGACGCGGTCATGGACCTGTCCACCGGCGGCAACCTGGACGAAATCCGCACGGCCCTGTTGGCCCAATGCCCGGCGCCCTTCGGCACCGTGCCCATCTACCAGGTCATGACCGAGGCCAACAGCCTGGATGAGGTCAAGGCCGGCGATCTCCTGGACATGGTACACCACCACGCCCAACAGGGAGTGGACTTTGTCACGGTGCACTGCGGCGTTACCCGGGCCGCGCTCCCCCTATTGAGCAAACGGGTCACCGGGGTGGTCTCCCGGGGCGGCGCCTTTCTCACCGCCTGGATGCGCCGCTTCGGCAAAGAAAACCCTTTGTATGAGCACTACGACCGGCTGCTGGACATCGCCAGGGAATACGACGTCACCCTGTCTCTAGGGGACGGCCTGCGCCCCGGGTGCCTGGCCGACGCCACCGATAAGGCCCAACTCCACGAACTGAAGGTTTTGGGGGAACTCACCCGGCGGGCCTGGGCCAAAGGGGTCCAGATCATCGTCGAAGGGCCGGGCCATCTGCCCCTCAACGCCATCCGGAAAAACGTCCGCCTCCAGCAGAAGCACTGCGGCGGCGCACCTTTCTATGTCCTGGGACCCCTGGTCACTGACGTAGCCTCGGGCTACGATCACATCGCCGGGGCCATCGGCGGCGCCCTGGCCGCCACCCTGGGAGCGGCCTTTCTGTGCTACGTCACCCCCGCCGAACACCTGAAACTGCCGGAGGTGGAAGACGTCATCGACGGGGTGGTGGCCTCCAAGATCGCCGCCCACGCCGCCGACATCGCCCGGGGCCTCCCCGGGGCCGCGGACTGGGATTTAAAGATGTCCCAGGCCCGCCGCGCCCTGGACTGGGACACCCAGATCAAGCTCTCCATCAACCCCGCCAAAGCCCGGCGCTACCGGGACCTCTCCCAGGCCAAAGAAGACCAATGCACCATGTGCGGCCGTTTCTGCGCCATGAAGGTGTACGACGATAAGTTTGAGGGGTAAGGGAAGTTTAGAGTCCTACGGCCGGGGCGATGTTTTCAGGACACGTTTGGCCATCACGAAGGCGCGGGCGAGGCGGGATTCGTGCAAATCGGTGATGGTCACGCCATGGCGGCGGTCGGCGGCATGAATCATCTGGCCCTCACCCATATAGATGCCCACGTGGCCGATCCGCTGGCCGGAGCGCTTGAAAAAGAGCAGATCGCCGGGCATCAATTGAGCGAAATTCATTTCGCGGGCCGCCAATTTTCCCACCTGGGACTGCTCGGCGCTGGAGCGGGGCAGGTCGATATCGAAGTTCCCGTAAATATACTGTACAAATCCTGAGCAATCGGTGGCGCGGCCGCGCTCCAGGGAAGCGCCCCGGCGGTAGGGGGCGTTCAGATGGTTGCGGGCGTCGGCCAGGAGCCGATCCGCCTGACTCTTCACGGGGCTGGCCGTCCGCTCTGATGCCGGCCTGGCCGGGTTACCTGCCGCCAGAATGCCTGACAGGGGAGCCACCGGCTTAGCTGGACGGAAATGTTCCAGGCGGAAGCCGGAGATTTGGAAATATTTCTCTTTGGCATTGGCATCGAGGGAACTGGCCATTCGCCCCGATGCCGGAGGGTTAGTGATTTTTTCGGGAGGAGAAGCCTGGGCCGGGTTAAGTGATAGAATCAGGGAAGAAGTTAGTAATACGCCTAAAAATAGCTGCTTTGACATACCTGTGCTTTCCTCTGTGTCGTGAACATACGCCCTCCTCGGTGCAAACCGGTATTGACTGGACGGTGATCCCTTTCCACGGGATGAAGCGAACTGCGGACTATCTCGAGATGCTTAAAGGTTGGTTACGGCTGGACCCGTTTGCGGTTATGCGAGTCCCGGAATGAGCAGCCTGTTTAAGACGCCCCGGTGAACTCTGCCGCTGAGGCCCATCGTTTGATTGCGTACTTTATACTTTATAAACAAAATATTAGCAACTAGTTTAAGTATGCCGTTTTTGCCGTCAATTTTATTACGCTGAATTTTCAGGATGTTAGGCATGTAGTCATCATGGTCGTCAAGACCAATCTATTCCGCCCTGGGTTTACCGGAGATTAATCCTTAACGCATGTTAACCGGCTAAACTTAACGTTATCCGGCAAACCCCCGCTAAAGCCGCATTCCTGCTGATCGTTTGGTTCTGGCATGTTCCTTGCTTGACATTTGAATAGCATTATTTGGCAGGCCTGTGGACTGCGAGTCCGTTCCCGGAGGCCCTTATCCTGCGCCTCTCGGCCCGGATTGGCTCCCCGTGAGGAATGATCCACCATCGGCTTAAGGAGCAGTTATGGCGAAAAAAGGTTTTAGCTTGTGGGGGTTAGCGGTCCTGGTCCTGGTGGCCGGGCTGCTGGGGCTGGCGCCCGCCGTGGCCAGCGCCAAGATCAGGACCTGTCCGCCCTTTCACCTGAAGACCGACGACGGCAAGATCATCAATCCCCTCACCGGGGAGAATGCCGACCAGCCCTACAGCACCCGCCAGACCTGCGGCGCCTGCCACAACTACGACCAGATCACCAAGGGCTATCACTTCCAGCAGGGCTGGGACAAGATTAAGGACGGCTTCAGCAAGGCCAAGCCCTGGGTGCTCTCCGACGGCATGATGGGCAAGTTCTGACCGCCTTCTTTTCGCCAGTTGGCGAAAAAGCAGAATAAAAATGCCGATGAAATCGACCTCACCACCTTCGCCTTCGCGGCGGCGGGCGACCCCAAGATGCCGGGCGTGCCCGGGTGCGGCGGCTGCCACCCCGGCGGCGGCGGCATGGAGTTCGACCGGGACGGCAAGCGTTTCGACAAGCGGCTGGCGGCGGAGCCTCAGTTGGCCCAGACGCTGGACGGCGATTACTACCAGAGCAAGTGGGACAAGACCGGCGTCATCGAGGCCGACTGTTTCATCTGCCACTTGCCGGGGTACAACTTCAAAGAGCGGAATATCCAGCTTCACTCCCTGAACTTCAAGTGGGCCACGGTGGCGGCCTCGGGGATCGGATTGGTGAGCGGCGCCGTCAAGGCCGACCAGCAGCCCAAGGTGGTTTACAACAAACGGCTGTTCAATGAAGACGGCAAGGTTGTCATTGACCTCTCCTATCCGCCCCCGGCGGAGAACTGCGTCTTTTGCCACGGCATGTCGGATGTCAAGAAGCGGGGCTTTTCCTGGAACGACCGGGTCAACCCCGACATTCATAATTTGCAGGGGATGAATTGCGCCCTATGCCATCCCTCGGTGGACGACAAGAAGCTCAAGGTCAGCAAGATCGAGCACAACTTCGCCAAGGGCCATGAGTTCGTCTCCACGGTGGCGGACAATCTGGACAACACCATCAAGACCTGCAAGCAATGCCACGAAACGGGGTATATGGGCGCCACCCGGCCGCAGCACCTGTCGATCCGGCCCAACCACCTGGACAAGCTGGCCTGCGAGGTCTGCCACATCCCGGCCCTGCACCGGGCGGCCTTCGAAGGCTTTGACGTTACCACCGGCCAGATGGTGAACTACGCCAAGCTGGGAGCCAAAAAGGTCGGGGACGAATTCACCTGGCGCCCGGCCTACCAACGGGACAAAGACGGCAAACTCTGGCCGGTAAACCGGTTTAACTCGGTATTCTTTACCAACCAGGACAAGGACGGCATCAATTATCCCCTCTTCGGGCGGGAGCTGAAGAAAGGCTACGACCAGGCCAAAGGCCAGCTTAAGCCCCAAAATCCCATGAAGCCGGAACTACACACGCCGGAGCAGATCAAGATCATTCTGACGGCGCTATCAGAGACCCTGAAGGGGAACCAGCGCTTTCAGCAGGTCAAGCCGTACTACCACAAGGGCGGCATGATGCACTTTTTGAATGACAAAGGCGAGGTGGTGAGCACCAAGGACACCACCTGGGCCGGTCACATCGAGGGTTTTAACATTAACCACAACGTCGCGTCCGCCAGCCTGGCCCTGGGGGCCAACGGCTGCGGCGACTGCCATTCGGACACGGCCCACATGTTCAAGGGGCAGATCGTCACCGACATGTTCGGCCCCGACGGCAAACCGGTGACCGTCAGCGCCGGCCGCCTCTTCGGCTGCTCCCCCTGGGCCTTCAGTCTGAATCAGTTTCACCAGCTCTACCTGACGCCTTACGTCAGTTGGCTAATCCTGCTCCTGGTCTTTGTCCTGGTGCTGCATTACACCGGGCAGGGTCCGAAGCGGGCGGATTTCTATGCCGCGCCCGGGGAAATCCAGCGGTTTTCCCTGGCCGAGCGCTGGACCCATCTGGTCCGTATGATCACCTTCCTGGTGCTGTTCTTTACGGGCTACATCTTCTTCTACAACAACGTCACCATGCTGCGGCTGTTCTTCGGGTCGCAAAATTCCGCGGTCATCTTCCACTGGGTGGCGGGCCTGATCTTCGTGGCCGCCTCCATCGTCAGCCTTTGCCTGTGGTTCAAGGACGCCAGGTTTGTGTCCTATGACCGGGAATGGCTGAGGCAGCACGGCGGCTATATCGGCGGCAAAGAGGTGGAGGTCCCGGCGGGACGGCTCAACGCCGGCCAGAAAATCTTCTTCTGGGTCACGGTGGTCCTCTCCCTCATCATGGGGCTGACCGGCATCCTGCTCATCTTCAAGAGCAGCCTGCCGCTGACCTTTAACTGCCTGCTGTCCACCGTCCACGGTTTCTTCGCCATCATCTTCGTGGCCGCGATTATCGCCCACGCCTATCTGGGCACCATCGCCAACCCGGGCACCTGGAGCGCCATGGTGGACGGCAAGGTGAGCCGCCTGTGGGCCAAGAAGCACCACTCGGAATGGTACAAGGAGCTCGAGGCCGGGGAAAAACCGGCCGCAGACGACGGCAGCAAGGAGGAGAAATAATCCGGAGGCCGGGGGCCTGGGATCAATCAGGCCCCTGACCGGCCAATTTTATAACCTCAATCTTTTCGTAGGGGCGGTGCGCTCACCGCCCCTAAATTTTGGCTGGGGAAAAAATTATCCGCTCCGGCGTTAATCTACGACAATTCTGGCAATTTTCCTGCGGCTGTGTTAAATTCCTGTTAAGATTCTTCCCACTGACTGGAGAGCTTGGATCCAAATCGATTTGGACCGGGACTTAAAGGAGGGAAAACCATGGATTGCCTTCCGCACACGCAACGGGGGGCCGTAACCGCCGAGCTGGCGCACGGGCTCAAATTTACGCAGGCCTTGGACCAGATGCACGAGGAGCTGGGAGCAGTGTTGGCCCGGCTGACTCCGGATATGGCCGAGACCCTTATCCACGAAGTGGAAACCGCTCCCCGCATATTCGGCTGCGCCGCGGGCCGGTCGGGATTTATCCTGCGGGGCTTCTTGATGCGGTTGATGCACCTGGGCTTCACCGTCTATTTTGTGGGGGAGACCACTACGCCCCGGGTTCGCCCCAGTGACCTGCTCATGGTCATGTCCGGCTCCGGGGAGACGGCCCAGCCCCGGGAAATGCAACGCCGGGCCAACACCGTAGGCGCCCGCACCCTGGCCCTGACCACCCACCCCGAATCCACCATCGGCCGGGAGGCACAGGTAACCATCAACATTCCCGGGACCACCAAACTGACCCTGCACCAGGAAGCCAAGTCGGTGCAATGCCCCGGCAGCCTGTTTGAACAGGCCACCTTTCTCTTCCTGGAAGCGGTGGTACTGATTCTCTACCAGCGGCGCCTGGGAACCAGCCGGGGCGATGTCCTGGACCGGCACGCCGATTTGGAATAATTTTGAGGGCAGGGCAGGGCAGGGGAAATTTATTGTAGGGGATTTCCCCGCTTCCCCTCTGTAGGGGCGGACCCGTGTGTCCGCCCTGGGCGCACATATAGAGGCGCCTCTGAAATAAAATGCCAGAGGTTTGGGGGAAGGGGTATGGGCCTGTAAATGCCCTTAGCCCCTCCCCCAAATCATTTTGAGGAAAAAATACCATGTCTGCCATCTTGCAATTAGCGCTGGATTTTGTGGATTTACACCGGGCCGTGGGTGTGGCCGGGCAGGCCGTACCCGCGGGGGTGGATTGGGTGGAAGCCGGCACTCCCCTGATTAAGAGCGAGGGTCTGGATGCGGTGCGGGAGTTGAGGCGGCTCTTTCCCGGCAAGACCATCGTGGCCGACATGAAGATCATGGACGCCGGGCGCATTGAGGTGGAGTCCGCGGCCAAGGCCGGGGCGGGGATCATCGACGTTCTGGGGACGGCCACCGACGCCACCATCGAGGAGTGCATCCAGGCCGGGAAGAATTATGGCGCCAAGATTGCGGTGGACCTCATCGCCGTGGCCGACCCGGTGGCCCGGGCCAGAGAGGTGGAGGCCCTGGGGGCTGATTACATCTCGGTGCACGTGGCCATTGACGAGCAGATGCGGGGCCGGGACCCCTTTGCCATCCTCTACGCCGTGAGCCAGGCGGTGTCCGTGCCCGTGGGGGTGGCCGGGGGCATCAACTCCGAAACCGCGGCCGCGGCCGTGGCCCACGGGGCCGCCTATGTCATCGTCGGCGGCGCCATCACCAAGGCCCTGGACCCGGCGGCTGCAACCCGGGAGATTCGCCGGGCCCTGGATGAAGGCGCGGTGATTCCCACCACCCTGTTCAAACGGGGCGGGGCCGAGGATATCCGCCGTGGGTTGGAGATGGTGTCTGCCGCCAATCTCTCCGATGCCCTGCACCGGGGCGGGGTGCTGGAGGGCCTGCGTCCCCTGGCCCCGGGTATGCGCCTGGTGGGGCCGGCCCTGACGGTGCGGACCTATCCCGGCGATTGGGCCAAGCCGGTGGAGGCCATCGATCTGGCCCAGCCCGGGACGGTGCTGGTCATCGACGCCGGGGGCGTGGGGCCGGCCATCTGGGGCGAACTGGCCACCCATTCGGCCATCCAGCGGGGACTGGCCGGGGTGGTTATCGACGGGGCCATCCGGGATTCCGGGGACATCGTCAAGCTGGGCTTTGCCGCCTTCTCCCGCCTGGTGATGCCCAACGCCGGGGAACCCAAGGGTTTCGGGGAGATCGGCGTCCCCATCCGCATCGGCAACCGGAAAGTGGAAACCGGGGACTGGCTCCTGGGGGACGACGACGGGGTAACGGTCCTGCCACAAAAAATCGCGGTAGAATACGCCAACCGGGCCATGGACGTCCTGGAAAAAGAAAACCGCATCCGGGAGGAGATCAAAGAAGGCCGGACATTAGCGCAAGTGACGGATTTGCTGAGGTGGGAGAAGAAGGTCTAATTTAAAAAATATATTTCAATATTCAATTAATGCTGGCGGTTGAAAGGGACTTTGAAAATCGGGAGGTTCACGTAGTAAAACGACATTTGTACCCTATTTGCTTTAGATTTTGTCGAATTTATGCAATAATATATTATCGTTAGTCCATAACACCCGAAGCCGTTAGGATTTTCATATGCTTGAGATGGCGCGACTTGTCGGAACGCCTCGACAAGGAATCATTCTTCAGACTCGTGCGGGTCACGATGTGGCGAATAGTCAATCATGTGAGCCTGATGCAACAATTCGCGCTCGTTATGAGGGGCTTCGGAGAAAGCACTTCGCCTGGCTAGGCCGCAAGCCCGCTTGTGGATTGTATAACTGTTTCGGATTGGTGTGGGCGAGCAGACGAACAGCGATCTATGAAGAAAGTGATATTTCGAAAATTCTAACGGATGATGGCTACCGCCAGCTGATGGCTGATTCGGAACTGCGGCCTGGCGACGTTGTTCTTTACCGGTATCCTGGTAATACCCTTCATGCTGCTATGGTCGTAGAGCTCAAGTCACTAGATACATCTACGATCCCTTGGGTTCTTAGCAAGTGGGGCCCCGTTTTTGGCGAGGATTTACACGCGTTTCTTGATGTTCCCAGGGATTTAGAAGGCTGTATGGTCGAGTTTTGGACTGATCGGCCACTATAAGGATTGACCACATGTCCCTGATTGCTCTTGATTCAGAAGAAATCGCCCAAGTTGTTTTCACCGTTGGAACTCCGCAGGCGGTTTGCTCCATTCTTCGTACTAACAGCCACGTCGATGCGGCCTGGCGGCATCTATATGAAAATGCATATGAGGCGCGGTGTGATATTGAGGAGTTTGTGCGAGAGCGATTATTGGATCTGAAATCAAATACTTATTTCCCGCATGAGCCGGCGTTCTGCGCCTTGGCGGTAGCTCTCGAAACCCTGCCCATGCCCGCAGCCGAGGATTTCCTCTCTGAGCTTGCGGCACTCAGGATTGCTGAGATGCCCATAAGTCCTCGTGTGGCTGCGCTGTGCTTGCAAAGGCTCCGGGAAACCTTAATATCTAAAACATTGACGGAATTCAAGGTTAAGCCAGTTCAAATTCCCGATGTGGCCTCGTCAATACGTCTTTCGAGGGTCCCAACAGAATCAACGTACTCAGATAGGCTTACGAGAGTTCCAACGCAATCAACATACCCAGAAATCTTTAGGGTTGCGGCTTAATTATGGCACATATGGAGTTTTTTATCGTTTCTGAGGAGGTGAGCGTCGACCAGCAAACAAACCGGTTGAGCCTATTCAACGTCCTTGAACAGGTAGCAGGGTCTGATTTTCCTCTTGTTGTGCTATCTGCCGCCGCGGTTAGCCTTTGGGTGGCAGAGGCTGGGGACGATGGCCGTGACTTTCAATGCATGATGCGAGTTTTTTTGCCAGACGGTAATAGACACGAATTAACGACTAATTTCAGGTTTCGAGGACACAGACATCGTGTAATTAAAAGGATTCAGGGCGTTCCACTAACTGAGCCGGGGGTGCTCCGGTTTGAGGTGCTGCTGAACGGCGAATACGCAGCGAGTCATGAAGTCGACGTCTCAAGGATTAATGCCGCCGAGCTTCCGCCAACTATTGAGGCTGGTTAACATAACTATTAAAATTAATGTGGCGCGGGCATTGCCCGCCGCTCGGGGTGCTTCTTGAATCCTACAAAGCACAGGCGGGACGCCTGTGCCACCAATTCTTTGATTCTTATCCCTCTTCGCCTTTTTCCCTTTTTCCCTCTTCCCCCTCTTTTTCCCTACACCGCTTCCGGGCCTCTTTGCGGCAGAGTTCCCAGATGACGCAGCTTTGGCGGAATTTGCAGTAGAGGCAGGGGTCGGTGCAGGCCCGGCAGGCGTCCAGGCACTCCTGGCAGTAAGCGACCTCCATCTTCTGGCAGACGACGCAGGCGTCCCGGTCCGGGTGATGCCGGCATTTATCCATATATTCCATAATCAGATTATAGCAAAAGTCTAGCCTCTGAACCAAGGGGAGCCGGAGAGGCTCCGGCTGGTTCCGAACAGTCATACCAACGATCATTTCCTCCCGGCCACAACGAAAGATGAAAAATGGCTGGTGTTGGTGGGGCGGCTGTCCCTGGCCGCTATATCGGTTGGCGGGCGGGGACGCCCGCCCCACCGAGCTATTTTCATATAAAAGTTGTGCGCCTAAAAGTTAAGAAAAGCTCACGGTCTGCAGGGGCGCACCCTCGTGGGCGCCCAACATGAGGGCGGACACATGGGTCCGCCCCTACACAAAGATAAATTACCTTTATGATCGCAGTTGGGGGAATATCTGAAGTAATGCGCCTCCGGTGGAACAGGCTTCCAGCCTGTTCATACGCACCGGCAGGTTAACGGTCCGCCATGATCTCATGGTCGCTCCCGCCTTTTTTCCCTTGCTTCCCCGCACGATAACAGGAAAAATCCTCTTGACCTGTCCTTATAAACGAGATTTCCGGTAGCACAAGCCTTAACTTAATCATTGAGAATGAAAATCTCTTGATCCGAGATAACTATACTTGACCTGCAAATTTCGCGGTCGGCCCAGCCGATTTGGCTGTAAAGAGGATGACTTATGTCTGAAGACGATTACACTGCCATGCGACACCGGATGGTGGATACTCAGATCGCGGCCCGGGGGGTGTCCGACCCCAGGGTGTTGGCGGCCATGAAAAAGGTGCCCCGGCACCGCTTCATCCCGTCTACCTTGTGGGACCAGGCCCACGGCGACTACCCCCTGCCCATCGGGGAGGACCAAACCATCTCCCAGCCCTATATCGTGGCCCTGATGACCGAGATGTTGGAGATCAAAGACACGGACCGGGTGCTGGAAATCGGCACCGGTTCAGGTTACCAGGCGGCCATCCTGGCGGAGCTGGCGGCCCAGGTCTTTACCATCGACCGGGTGGCGTCGCTCCTGGCCCAGGCGGAGCGGGTTTTGGCGTCGCTGGGATATACCAACATCACGACCCGGGTAGGGGATGGGACCTTGGGCTGGCCCGAGGAAATGCCCTTCGAGGCCATCATCGTCACCGCCGGCGCGCCCCAGGTGCCCCGGCCCCTGACGGAGCAGTTGGCCCTGGGGGGGCGGCTGGTGATTCCCGTGGGGGACCGGTGGTCCCAAACCCTGACCTGCGTCCGCAAGACCGCCGAGGGGCTGAAGTTCGAATACCACGGCGGCTGCCGCTTCGTGCGCCTCATCGGCGAGCACGGTTGGCAAGAGGGGGGGTGGTTGTGAGTCAGGAAGAAGGGCCTCTTCCTGTAGGGGCGCACCCGCGTGTGCGCCCTCGATCCAGGGCGGACACATGGGTCCGCCCCTACAAGAGATGAATTACCTGCATGGGCGCATTTTGGTATTATTTATATGGAGCCTCAGGCTCTCCCCTGCACCCGCAGCGGCTGGAAAGCCGGTCCCACCCATTCTACTACAAATACAATCTGATTTGAGGTCTTTGGAAACGTCTCCGAGCAGGGTCCGGCATGGGAGGGGTTCCAAGCGCAGCCGGCGCGACATTTGGGTTCCCAAGTTCAACTTGGGAACCAGACGTGAGAAAATCTATTGCGCCTGGGCCACTTCGGGTTCGGAGAGGTGGGCCTTGATGACCCGCCGGGCCAGGGGGGCGGCGTCTTCACCGCCATGGCCGCCGTGCTCCACCAAGACGGCTACGGCCACCTGGGGGTCGTCGGCCGGGGCGTAGGCCACGAACCAGGCGTGATCTTCCTTGCCCCGGGCTTGCTTCTTTTTGGGATTATCCCGATCGATGGCGACCACCTGGGCCGTGCCGGTTTTGCCGGCTACCTGGATGTTGGCCAGGCGGGCGGCCTTGGCCGTGCCGTCATTGACCACCCCCACCAGGGCCTGGCGCACCGCTTCCAGAGTGGCCGGGCTGGCTCTCAGGCGGGATTGCACCTCGGGCTGGGCCCGGTAAAGAATCTCTCCGGCCGGGCTTTCCACCTTTTCCACGGCATAGGGTTTATAAACGTTGCCGCCGTTGGCAATGGCCGCCACCACCCGGGCCATCTGGATGGGAGTGGTCAGATTGTAGCCCTGACCGATGGATACCGAGATCGTATCGCCTTCGCGCCAGGGCTGATGGAATCGCGCCATTTTCCAGGTTGGGGAAGGCGCCAGGCCCGGCAACTCCTTGTCCAGATCCAGGCCGGTGGCCGCACCCAGGCCGAAGCGCCGGCTCCATTCATTGATGCGCTCAATCCCCAGGCGCCGGCCCACCTCGTAGAAATAGATGTCGCAGGAATGCACCATGGCCCGGTGCAGGTTCATGGGGCCGTGGCCTCGCTTGCGCCAGCAGTGAAAGACGTGATTGCCCACGGGCAGGGCGCCGGAGCAGTTGATGATGGTGCCGGGGGTGATGACCTTTTCCTCCAGGCCGGCCACGGCCATGACGATTTTAAAGGTGGACCCCGGGGGATACTGGCCCTTCAGGGTGCGGTTTTCCAGGGGGTGGGCCTTGTCCCGGTTGATTTTTTGCCACTCCTGGGTGGTGAGTCCCCGTTCGAAGGCCTCCTGGGAATAGGTGGGCGAGGACGCCAGGGCCAGGACCCGGCCGGTTTTGGGGTCCAGGGCCACGATAGCCCCCTCCTGGCCTTCCAGGCAGGCCTCGGCCTCCCGTTGCACCCGGTTATCCAGGGTAAGGTAGATGTTGGCCCCGGGAGAGGGGACGACGCGGTCCAACTGGCCCAATTCCCGTCCGTAGGCGTCGACCTCGATGCGGCGGGAGCCCCGCTGGCCCCGGAGAAATTTTTCCCAGGCCAGCTCCACCCCGCATTTGCCGAGGTAATCCCCCATTTTATAATCGGGCAGCTTGCCGCCCTTGAGCTGAGTGTCGCTGATTTCCCCCAGGTAGCCCAGGACGTGGCAAGCCATGCCCTTGTGGCGGTATTCCCGCTTCGGCTGGACCTGAATGAGGACCCCGGGCAGTTCCGGTTGAAAGGTCTCCACCCGGGCCATCTCTTCCCAGGCCAGGTCGGCGCGGACCCGCACCTGGTGCAGGCCGGCTTTCTTGCTATTTTGCAGTTGGGCCGTTAATTGCTGGGGGTCCAGGCGCAGCAGGCGGGCCAGGCGGCCGGCCAGGAGAGGAATGTTCCCCACATCCTCCAGGACCACGACCAGTTCAAAGCTGGGCCGGTTGGCCACCAGCACCTGGCCTTGGTGGTCCAGAATCATGCCCCGCCAAGGCGGCAGATCCTGGAGGCGAATCCGGTTGTGTTCCGATCGCTGCTGCATTTCCTCCCCCTGCAACAGTTGCAGGAACCAGAGGCGCAGGAAGAGGACCCCAAAGAGGCACATGATGACCAAGGCGGTGCGGGCGAAGGTCCGGCGGACGCGCTCCTGTTCTTCCGGAGGCATCACCCCCCCAAAGCTGGTTTCCTGGAGCCGGAAGCCGGAAAATCTTGATTCATTCAACCGCATGGCCAATTTCACTCATCCAGGTCAGCCTCATTCCCCAAAAGGCTGGTAGGGCATGGGTTCACTCCGGGGCCGCCAGCCGAGCCGGCGCAGGGACGCTTCCACGCCCTGCACCAGAAGATGCATCAACGGTCCCAGGGCCGCAGTACCCAGGATCTCCATGGCGTGCACCGCGGTCAGGTCGTGAGGGAAAAGGGGCTGGTAGTTCAGCATGAACGCAGCGAACTGCAAGAACACCTCCTGAACCACCAGGGCGACCAGGCTGGCCAAGGCCTGGAACCCCAACTGTTGGAGCAGCAGGCCCCGCCGGGAATAACGGGCCATGGCCACCAGCACCAGTGAGGCCCCCAAATGGACCCCGAAGGGGGTGGTGGCATAACTATCCTGGAGGCAGCCCAAAGCCAGGCCCAATGCCAGGGCCAGGGCCAGGGACGGCCTCAGGCCCACATAGAACAGCAGCAGGGCCAGCAGACGCAGGTGGACATAGGGAAAGAACACCAGGTTCTGCAGGTAAAAGATGACCAGGCCCAGCAGGCTGAAGGCAATGAGCGGTGCGATCATGGCTCGGGAAAGGCCAGAGTGGCCACTTTTACCACCAGAACCTCTTCCAGGGTGGATAAATCGACGTTGGGGCTAACCTCGATCTCCTGAAAGACACCGGGATTTTTCTTGTTGGCGGCGGTGACTTTCCCAAAGACCAGACCCTTGGGGTAGAGGCCCACCAACCCGGAGGCCAGCACCAGGTCACCCACCTGCACGTCGGCGCTTTTGGGGACAAACTCCAGGGAGCAGCGGTTGCCGCCTTTGCCTTTGAGCATGCCCCGGATCCGGGTGCGCTGCACCATGGCATCGGCGCTGCTCTTGCGATCCACGATGAGCATCACCTTGGAATACTCGGGGTAGACCCCGACGATGCGCCCCGCAATGCCCTGGGGCGCCAGTACCGGCAGACCTTCTTTGACTCCCTGGGCCTTGCCCTGATTGATGATGGCGGCACGGGACCACAGGGTGGGGTCGTAGGCGATGACCCGGGCCCCGATGACGGGCAGGGCCACCTGCCGTTTCAGGTCCAGGAGAGTTTCAAGGCGAATCAGGGCCTGCTCGGCTTCCTGGAAATGGACCTCCCGTTGCTTATACTCCTCCAGTTGCCGCTGTAATTCGGCATTTTGCCGCCGCACTCCTATGAGATAAAAATAGCCCAACCAGAGTTGTTTGGCGCTGCGGCCCACATACTCCAGCCCCTCCAAACCGGGGGCGGTCATGGAAACGACCAGCCCTTGCACCTTTCTCAAGGCCGGCGAGCTCTTGAGGCTCAAGGAGAGGACCGTAAAGACCAGCAGCAGGGTCAGGACTAAAAGGAGCGGGGTGCGGTAGCGACCTGGTTGGTGCACATCTAACCGCCTCAATCCACCATCACTTCTTTGAGGATGTTGAGATTATCCAGGGCCTTGCCGGAGCCCATGACCACGGTAGACAGGGGATCATCGGCGATCTTAATGGGCAGGCCGGTTTCCTGGTGCAGCAGGGTATCCAAATTCTTCAGCAGGGCGCCGCCCCCGGTGAGATAGATGCCCCGATCGACGATATCCGCCGCCAGCTCGGGGGGAGTCTGCTCCAGAGCGGTCTTGACCGCGGCCACGATGCTGTCGATCTGCTCCTGGATGGCCTGGCGGATCTCGTCGGAATTGACGTTGATGATCTTGGGGATGCCGGTGACCAGGTCCCGGCCTTTGACGTCCATGGACTCAATCTCGGTCCCCGGATAGGCGTTGCCGATGGTGGTCTTGATGATCTCGGAGGTGCGCTCCCCGATGAGGAGATTATAAGTCCGTTTGACATACTGCAGGATGGCTTCGTCCATCTTGTCGCCCCCCACCCGGACTGATTTGGAATAGACGATGCCCGCCAGGGAAATGACCGCCACTTCGGAAGTCCCGCCGCCGATATCCACTACCATGTTGCAGATGGGCTCGGTGATGGGCAGCCCGGCGCCGATGGCCGCGGCCATGGGTTCTTCAATGAGATAGACTTCCCGGGCCCCGGCTGACTCGGCCGACTCCCGCACCGCCCGCTTCTCCACCGGGGTGATGCCCGAGGGGACGCAGATGATGATGCGCGGCCGGATCAATGACCGGCGGTTGTGGACCTTGCGGATGAAGTGACGCAGCATGGCCTCGGTGATTTCGAAGTCGGCGATTACCCCGTCCTTCATGGGGCGGATGGCGACGATGTTCCCGGGAGTGCGGCCCAGCATCATTTTGGCGTCCCGGCCCACGGCCAGGACCCGGGTGCGGTGGTCCCGGTCGTTCTTGCGGACCGCCACCACGGAGGGTTCGCTCAGGACGATGCCCTTGCCCTTGACATAAACCAGGGTGTTGGCGGTCCCCAGATCAATGGCCAGATCGTTGGAGAACCAGCCTAAGATGGGATCAAGAAACATGGATATCACTCCTTAATATCGCGGGAACACCGCTTCAGGGGGGGCATAGATGCCCAGAGGGCAAAAAAAGCGCCCGTTCCCCGAGCGCCATCGCTGCGTGAGATGCCCCTCAATTATCTATTTTGCCTACTTAGTGAAAAAATTCAACTTAAAAATCCGCCCTTCATCCGGTCCGGGGGCCAGCCGGGAAAAAACTGGCCGCGTTCCCGTCCTGAAAAGTTCAAGGTTCAAGGTTCAAGGTTAGACGTAGGGTGCGTCTTACGCACCATTAGTCCGGTTATAGGGCGGCCTGTGGCCGCCGCCATTAAAGTTTGGGGGAAACTGAATTCCAGCGAGTTGAGCCTCGTCAGGCGCTTGATCATCCTTCTCTGGACGCCGGGGCCGGATTAATCACGTCTGGACCTTGACAAAATCGCCCGCAAATGATTTATATCATGTTTGGAGTCAGTTCCGAGAATAAGGAAGAGTAAATGTCAAAACGCACCTATCAACCCAGTAATTTGCGCCGGAACCGCACCCACGGGTTTTTGGAACGGATGAGCACCCGGGCCGGGCGCGCGGTTATCAAGCGCCGCCGGGCCAAAGGCCGGAAGCGCCTGTCGGTTTGAGGTGGGGAGCCTCTGAGCCTCATCCCTGATGCAAACTGCCGGTGCACTGCCCCTGTCCAGAACCCAACCCCAAAGGGACCGCCCGTTTCGGCAAGGCGGCGCGGCTCCGCCATCGCCAAGAATTTTTGCGGGCGCAGGCCCAGGGTAAACGGTTCCATACGCCCCATTTCGGCGTGACCCTGGCGCCCATGGCCGAAGACCATCCCCGGTTGGGGCTGGTGGCTACCCGGCGCATGGGCAAAGCGGTCCAGCGCAATCGCGTCAAGCGATTGCTCCGGGAGTTTTTTCGCCGCCACCAGGCCGGATTGCCCGCCTTTGACCTGGTGATCATGGCCAAGAAAGGGGCTGCGGCCTTGGGGTACCATCAGGTCGAAGAAGAGTTGGGCCGGCTGTTGTTCTCCCGGGCCAGGCAGAAAACCCATGACTAACGTGGCCCTTCTAATAATCCGTGCCTATCAGGTGCTGATCTCACCCCTGTTTCCCAGTTGCTGCCGGTTTGCGCCGACCTGTTCCCAGTATGCCGCCGAGGCCTTGAGCCGTTACGGCGTCTGGCGCGGCCTCGGGTTAACCCTCCGGCGCCTGGCTCGCTGCCATCCCTTCCATCCCGGGGGGTGGGACCCGGTACCTTAGGAGTTTCTTATGGAAAGACGGGCCTTGATTGCCCTGGCCTTAAGTTTTGTCGTGTTCATGGCCTTCATGTATTACGGGGAAATGACCAAACGCCCCGCGGCGCCTTCTGCGGTCAGCCAAAAAGCGCCGGCGCCCCAGGCCGCCCCGGCGCCGCCGGCGGCCGCAACGCCGGGCGCGCCGCCGGCGCCGGCGCCGGTGAAGGCGTCACCGGCCCGTCCGGCCAAGGACGTGGTGGTGGAAACCCCCTCGTATAAGGCGGTATTTACCGAACTGGGAGGGCGGCTCAAGAGCTTCCAGTTGAAGAAATATAAAGACCGCCTCCCCTATGAGCCCATCTATCATTTCAAGCTGGGGCCCGTGGGCTTTGAGGTTGATCGGTACCTCGATCCGGCCGCCAACGGGCTCAAACCCAAGGACCTGGTACGGGAGGGCGGCGCCAATGAGTTGCCTCTGACCCTGAGTTGGGCCGGGAAAACCCTCAACCTGCCGGGACTGGACCTGTGTGAGGCCTCGACCTCGGCCCTTACTCTCCAGGCCGGGGACAAGGGCGCCCTGAAATTTACCAGCGTCAGCCCCGAGGGTCTAACCCTGGTTAAAACTTACACGTTCAAGGGCGACAGTTACGGCTTCGACCTGGCGGTCCAGGTGACCAATAATACCGGCCAGCCTCTGGATGGGCAGCTCAATCTGGACCTGAGCGAGAATTTTGCCGTCGAAGATGCGGCGCGCTTCCATTTCCTCGGGTTCAACGGCTCCATCAATAATAAGCTCGAAGACCAGAAGAGCGGCGATCTCAAGGAACCCAAGACCTACACCGGCAAGGTGGAGTGGGCCGGGTTGGACGAAGGCTACTTCTTGACCGCCATCATCCCCGAGTCCGTCAAGTCCTGGGTCACCCTGAGCGAGGCGCCGAAAGCGCCCATGGTGGCCAGCGTCAGGACCCCGGTGGAGGCCTTGGCCCCGGGACAGGCGGCCCAGTTTTCCTACGTCCTCTATTTCGGCCCCAAAAACCTGGACGATCTCAAGCCTCTGGGGCTGAGCCGGGCGGTCAACTTCGGCTGGTTCGACTTCCTGGGGAAACCGCTGCTGACCTTCTTGAGCTGGCTGGAGCGCTACTCCTTCAACTACGGCTGGGCCATTGTCATCCTGACCATCCTGTTGCGGATCGTCTTCTGGTATCCCAACCACAAGAGCTACAAGTCCATGAAGGACATGGCCAAGCTCCAGCCCAAGGTGGCCAAGCTCCGGGAGAAATACAAAGACGACAAAGAGACCATGAACAAGGAACTCATGGCCTTGTACCGCACCTTCAAGGTCAATCCCATGGCCGGCTGCCTGCCCATGGTGATGCAGTTGCCGGTGTTCATCGCCCTGTACAACGTCTTGGGGTATGCCATCGAACTGCGCCATGCCTCCTTTATTCCCACGTTGCCGTTTACCAACATCGTCTGGCTGGCGGACCTGTCCGCCAAGGACCCCTTGCTCATCACCCCCATCATCATGGGGGCCACCATGTTCCTCCAGCAAAAAATGACGCCGTCCACCGGCGATCCCACCCAGGCCAAGATGATGATGTTCCTGCCCTTGATTTTTACGTTTATGTTCTTGAACTTCGCCTCCGGTCTGGTAGTCTATTGGCTGGTGAACAATGTTCTGTCAATCGCCCAGCAGCACTATACCAATAAGTACCTTACGTAGGTCTCAGGGGAAGTATTGATGGAGTTTCTGGAGTTTGAAGGCAAGACCACCGAAGAGGCCATTGAAGCGGCCTGCACCCATTTCCAGGTTCCTTCGGAGGAGTTGGAGATAGAAATCGTCTCGGTGGGGTCCCCCGGATTTTTTGGTCTGGGAGGCCGGAAGGCCATGATTCGCGCCGCTCAGGCGCCAGGGCCGGAGGATGAGCTGCTGCCCCTGGCCCAAAAAATCCTGGAGCAG
>Ga0351885_10124_pt1 | contig 39292 bp, 33 predicted proteins | sample TotcelFGM3001L13_FD_206771 | JGI IMG/M metagenome (GOLD analysis project Ga0351885, IMG submission 206771) | Enriched cells from coal bed in the Powder River Basin, Montana, United States - Total cells FGM rep3 HSBNCT.FGM.300.1.L13 ... | reverse complement strand
TGGAACTGGGTACTGCTACTGGTGCGACACCTGCGGTGGCGACGGTAAATAGCTATATTAAGGGCGGCGCTCCGACCTGCCCGACAGCAGGTACGTATACGTATCCGGCAGTCGGCGGAAGTGCAAGCTGTTCTCAGCACGGGACGATAGCGGCGCCGTTACAGCCGTAATTGCGGCGGTACTGATGCGCGGGCCGGATGCCAAAGGCATCCGGCCTTTCGCTGAAGGGACAATTCGAGTATTGCCCCTTCAGCGAAAGTGTGAGGCGGTTCAAAATGGAGTCAGTGAAAATGAGAACCAGGCGTTTCTCAAAAGGTTTGACTTTAGTCGAGCTTTTGGTCGCTATTACCATACTGCTGATCGCGACCGGCAGTATTTTGCTGGCCGTCAATTTTGGTTCAAAGGTGTCCAAGCATAATTTGCGCAAGGCGGTAGCACTGAATCTCATTACGCAGCGTCTCGAGCAGATCAAGAACAGCCCGTATGCGGATGTGACGACGACTGTTTTTCCGAACGAGACCAATATACAGGTGGGGACGGATCCGATACGGTACAGCCGGTCGGTGACGATACAGGCCGGCAATTACAAGACAGTAACGGTGGCGGTGACGTGGAACCAGCTCGGCGCGCCGTTCGTCGAGAGCGAATCGGTGGTCACGATCGTCAGTCCGCCGCCGTGAGCGGGGTGTTCAATGAAAAAAAACATGTATACACGAAAGCTTTTCGGCAGACGCGGGTTCACGTTCATGGAACTCCTTATCGCGTCAGCGATACTGCTCATTTTCGTGCTTGCCATCTTCAGTGTTTTTATGACGTCGCAGAGATTGTTGACGGTAGGGCTGCTTCAGTCCCGGGCGGGACTGGCCGCGCGGACCGCCATCGAGCAAATCGGGCGGGCCGTGTATCCGTGCAAGAGCGGATCGGTATCTTCGGACCGCATAAATCTTGTCGAGGACGCCAATCACAATCCATACAGCCCCAATGACGTCAACAAGGCGGTCTATGTGTCAAATGGGACGCTGATTTACGATCCGAACACGGCAGTAGGCGGCAACGAGATCACGCTCGCGACGAATGTCGCGCGGATCGGCACCCAGAGTTATTTTACCGTAAGCGGGAGAGCGGTGACCATTAATTTCAGGGTCCAGCTCATCTCATCGATTGTGCCGACCCAGTCGGCGGACGTTTCGACGGTCATCTATTTGCGGAACTGACAGGTGCGCTATGAAAAATAACAAACAACCCAGAGGCAGTGTCCTGGTCGGCAGCTCGCTCGTCATACTGATCCTCACTTTTGTCGCCGGCAACTACCTGGTCTTCGTCTCGAGCGGCAGCGTGGGTATAAAGAAGATGAACGATTCTTGCAAGGCGTTTTATCTTGCCGAGGCGGGTCTCCAGCGGATCTATTATGAGGTCAACCAGACCGGCGGGTCGAACCCCGTGACAGCTGCACTGGGAAGCGGGAGCTATACCGCTTCGTTCGATGCGGCGAACAACGTGATGACCTCGACAGGGACGGTCGGAGGCATCAGCAGGACGGTCGCCATCGATACCGTGCCGATCCCTCCCGGGGTCAATGGGGCGATCACCGCGCAAAGCGATGTCTCTTCGACCGGTAGTATCGTGATCGACGGCAGAGACCATACGATTACGGGAGCTCTGAACGGCGCGCCGGGAACGTATGGGATCAGCACGACCGGTGACTATGTGCAGAGCGGCAGTTCTCTTGTCGGCGGCGGCGGGATAGCCCCCGCGAATCCGGCAGACACATCATCGTTCCAGGAGAACGTTTCGCCGACCGGGTCGCTGCCGTGGGAGATCATGGGGGTGACGGAGGCGTGGTTCAATGCGAATATCCCTGCGCAGAGCGTGCCGCCGCCGCAGAATAACAGCGGGGTGTATTACTATGATCCGGGTCCCGACAGTTCATGGATCGGCGTGAACTTCGGCGTGTCGAGCGGGATCCTCATCGTCCATAATTCGACCAATAACGCTGTTATGAAGAACCTTACGGGGACGTTCGTGGGATTGATCATTGCGGACGCTGTCGAGCACGTGACCGGAAATGCGCTGATCATCGGGGCGCTGGTGACGACGACCCAGGCGGGGAATGCGATGGGGAACGGCAATGCCCAGATCTTGTACAGCAGTCAGGCCCTCGTCAGCGCGGGGACAACGTATCTGCCTACCGCAGATTTTACGAAAGAGATAAAGAGCGGCTCCTGGCGCGAATTGTGAGCCGGGATAACCGAAGGAAAGAAGCGGCTAATGCTCAGAAAGATAGTAGTGATTGTTTTCTGCGGTGTCTTATTGTTGCGCGGTCACGCATCTCTGGATGCGGCACCGTCGATCCTCAGCCAGGAAGATCTGATCAAGATACAGGGCCGTTATCGTGAACTGTATCCCGATGCCGATAACAAAGACGTCACCACACCGTTCGGGGGCAGGAAGGCGGCGACAAAACAGGAAATGGATAACATGAAGCAGGTGGTTGCCGACCTGCGGGCCACGATAGAGAAGAATGCAAACAATAAGGTGTGGTGCGCGATGCTCCAGAACCAGATCGCCGACACCTATATGGCGATGGGCGAGTTTGCCGCCGCGCAGGCCGAGTATAAAAAGGCGATCGAGCAGTATCCCGATCAAAAGAACGTATGTGATTCTGCCGCGGCATCTCTGAAGGAGTGCGATGCATGGATGAGCGGCAAGACGCCGGAAGCGGCGCCGCTCAAGAAAGAGGTTTCCATAGAACCGCCGCCCGCGGTTCAAGAACCAGCTGTGGTCGAAACTCCGGAACCCGAAGCGCCGGCCGGCGACCAGTACATATTCGAGCTCAAGAACGGCAAGGAGATCCGGGGCGGGATCGTCAAGGAAACGGAAAAAAGCTTTACGGTCCGGTTCTCAGGCAATACGATCGTTTTTGAAAAAACAGAGATAGAATCATACAGGAAAGCGGAGTGAAAGGAGCGATATGCGCCAACTGATCATAAAGAACGGACCGCGCAAGGGTTCGGTGTTTGAGCTCTCCTCTGAACGCCTGACCATCGGACGGGGCACAGAAAACCTGATCGTCCTTCCGGACCCCGCCGTCTCGCGCAACCACGCCGAGATCGTGTTCGAAAAGGACAGGTTTGTCATACACGACCTGAACAGCACCAACGGCCTCTTTGTCGGTGGCAAAAAGGTCAAGAAGTTCACCCTGCTGGGGCGCGCGGAGATACGGATCGGGGATACCGTTATCGAATATAAAGAGGATGCGGCTCTCGACGCGCAGACGCAGGTCGGCAAGGCGGTCATGGACACCGATCTGGTCATGGTGAGGAAATTCACCTTCGAGGACATCGAGTCGAAAAGCCCGACGGTCCTCTACCGTGAATACCAGATCCTGTCCGCTTTCTACAACATCAGCAGGACGCTGGCCGTGCTGAGCAATTTTAAGACGGCGGTGCGTGACGCGCTCTCGTGCGTCCTCGATATGATGAAGGCGGAAAACGGTTTTGTCTTTATTTTCAACGATAAGACCGGGACGCTGGCGCCGGAGATAGCGCTGAACCGCGATACCAGGGAAGAGATCGATTTTGCAAAATGTTCCGAAACCGTCATCAGTTCAGTCTTTCAGACGGGAAAAGCGCTCCTGACCTCCGACGCGGCGCAGGACGACCGTCTGAAAGAGTCGCAGAGCATCGTATTCGAGAACATCAAGTCGATGATGTGCGTCCCGATCAGGACGGCAAAGCGGATGCTCGGTGTCATGGTGATCGATACGCGCAAGGCGGTCGGGGGGTTCACGCTCGACGACCTCGAGGTCCTCAGTGTTGTTGCGGGACATATCGGGATGTGCCTGGAGAACGCCCGGCTCTATGACGACTTGCGCAGGGCGAACGAGAAACTGCTCAGCCTCGACGAGATGAAGACGAAGTTCATTACGATGGCCGGACACGAACTGGCAACGCCGCTCACCATCATCGACCAGTACATGATCCTTTTGCGGGAAAAGCTTTTTGGCGATATCACCGAGAAACAGCAGAAGGTTTTCGATATCGTCATTTCACGGGTGAGCCGTCTCAAGAAGATCATCGCGGATGTGGCGAAGATCGGGACAGGGACGATCTCGTACGATAAATTCAAGATGCCGGGGGAACTGTTCGAGATCGACGATCTCATCGAAGAGGCCGCCCGCGAGCTCCGCCCGCTCGCCGAGGGGAGGAACCAGAAGTTCGCGCTGTCAGTCGGCATCAAAGATATCTTTGTCAGGGCGAACCGGGAAGCCATCAAGGAGGTGCTGTTGAACCTCGGCGTAAACGCGATCAAATTCACGCCCGACGGCGGGCAGGTGAGCATCGCCCTGTTGGACGAAAAAGATTCGGTGCGCGTGGAGGTCCGGGATACAGGGATCGGCATGCCGCAGAGCGAACTTGAAAGGATATTTGAAAGCTTCTATAAGGTTGAGGATGTAAAACATCACCATTCGGGCACGACGGAGTTCAAGGCCGGCGGGCTGGGGCTCGGGCTCGCGATCTCCAAACACATCGTGCAGTCCCAGGGGGGGAAGATCTGGGTCGAGAGCGTTGAAGGGAAGGGCTCGGCCTTTATATTCACATTGCCGAAACAATAGTGTCATTTTAATAAACAGTGATAGAGAGATTTTTTACCGCCGCCCGGCGCGGCAGAGGGAGATTCCATGACACAGCGCAGTCAGAAACGAGGTATCCTGTACAAGTTCGCCTTGAGTTTTGTCCTCATGTCGATCATCCCGATGCTGTATCTGGGCTACCTCATTTCCAACTTTGTCATCCCGCAGGTCCGCTACGGCATCTGGCTGACGGTGGAGTTCCTGATCGTGATCGTCCTGGTTTTCATCGGGGCGGCGATCGTGCGGGGGGTGCTGCGTTCCGTCGTCGAGGTCAATGAGCAGGCCGCGAAGGCGCTGAAAGGGGAGCATGTCGAGGTGAAGGTGAAGGCCGAGGGGGAGGTGAGCGACCTCGCGGGCTCGCTCAACGAGATCATCGCCAGGATCAAGTCTGAGACGAGCGCGCTCGAAAAATCCCAGCTGGAATTGGGGAGCGCGAACACGAGACTGCTCGAGAGTTACTCGAAGATCCAGGAGGCGAACGAAAAGCTGAAGAAGATGGACCAGATGAAGTCGGACTTCGTCGCCAATGTCGCGCACGAACTGCTGAACCCCCTGGCGACCATCCGGGAGACGATGGAGATACTGCGGACCAACCTTGACCCCAAGATGGACGCGAAGCAGAGGGAGGTCTGGGAAATCAGCAAACGCAACATCGTTCGTCTCATCCGCCTTGTCCAGGATATCCTGGACGTGTCGCGCATCGAGGCGGGAAAGATGGAGCTCACCATCAGGCCGGTCGAGGTCGCCGATATGGTCGAAGAGATACTGATCCCGCTGGAGATACTCTTTAAGAAAAAGAACATCGTCTTTTCGAAAAAGGTCCAACCCGGCCTGACGCGGATAACCGCGGACAGGGACAAGCTCATCCAGGCGGTCACGAACCTCCTGATGAATGCCGCGAAGTACACCCCGGACGGGGGGACGGTGGTCTTTTCGCTGTTATCCGGGAAAGAGGGCGTTCTGGTAGAGGTGCGGGATTCCGGCCCCGGCATCGACGTCAAGGACCAGGAGAAGCTTTTCAGCAAATTCGAGCGGATCAGCGTCGATAAAAAAGAGGGGACAGGGCTGGGTCTTACCATCACCAAAGATATCGTTTCCCTGCACAAGGGGAAGATCTGGGTCGAGAGCGAGGCCGGCAAAGGGGCCGCATTTAAATTCATACTGCCGCAGTAAACGGAGGGAACCATGGATAATGAAATTGAAGCCCGAAAGATCGATAAGCCGCATATCCTTATCATTGACGACGAAGCGGATTTCCTGTTCGCCATCGAGGCATGGATGCTTTCCAAGGGTTTCACCGTCAGCACCGCTCCCGACGGCAGGGCGGGGTTTGAGAAATTCAAGGAGGTGCGGCCCGACCTTGTTTTTATCGACATCCTCATGCCGGAGATGGACGGTGTCGATACGCTTAAAGAGATCAGAAAGATAGACGAGAAAGTGCCGGTCATCCTGATCACCGCCTTCGGCGTCAACAAGCGGATCGAAGAAGCGGAGAAATACAACGTGTTCGGTTTTTTTCGGAAGAGCCAGGATTTCGAGCACGCGGCGACGCTCATTTGCGACGCGATCAGCGATCTGAAGTAACCCGGTGGGGGCGCATTGAAAGGCATTATAGCGATCGACATAGGCAGTCAGTTTGTCAAAATCCTCGATGTCCTGAGGGATGACGAGCGGTTTATCATCAGGCATTACGGTCTCAAGGAGCTCTACGAGAACGGCGTCCGCATGAGCGACGAGCGCGTCTCTCAGACCATCAAAGACCTTGTCAGCAGGATGGATGCGGCGCCGTCCGAGGCACGCGCGGCGCTTGGAGGGAAATCGGTCGTCGTGCGGAATGTCGACTTGCCGAATGCGAGCAGGGGCGAGATCCTGAAGAGCATCCGGGAGGAGGAGAACAAGTATATCCCGATCGACCTCAAGGAATACTTCTTCGATGTCGCGATCCTTGAGGCGGTCAGCCCCGAGAAGAAATCGCTCAGGGGGGTGATCGCCGCCGCGAAAAAAGAGGCCGTCATCAACCAGGTCAACCTTATCAATAACGCGGGGTTGAACACCATGCTTGTCGACGTCACTTCGCTCACGATCGTGAACCTGTACGAGGCGATTATTGCAGGTGCGGCAAAAGAAGACCTGATCACCGCGGTCGTCGATCTCGGCTCGTCCTCCGCCCATGTGGGCATATTGGTAAAAGGACGCTCCATATTCTCCCGGGAGATCAAGATCGGCAGTCTTGCGATCACTGACGCGATCCGCGAGAAACTTTCCTGCGATTTCGAGTCCGCCGAAAAGATGAAGCGGGGAGGGATGGAGAGCGTCGGCGAATACGCGGCGCCGGTGGTGAGGAATCTCGTCAAGGAATTGACCATGTCTTTTAATTTTTTCGAAGGGGAATCGGGCAGGAACGTCGAGCGGCTGTTCTTTACCGGCGGCGGCGTGCTCCTGAAAGGCCTCGCCGAAGCGATATCCGGCGGCGTCGAGATCCCCTGCGAGATCATAGACCCGCTCTCTCTCTTTGCCGTCGAAGTGAAAGAGCGCGCCGAAACACTCAAGGAACTTTCGCCGATGTTTGCCGTCTGCGCGGGTTTGGCACTCAGGAATGCCGTCGGGAAACCGGAAGGTGCCCTGTGATAGAGATCAACCTGCTCCCCGAGTATCTCCGGGTCATGCCCGAGAAGGAAAAAGAAAAGAAGCGCGGCGAGGCCCTTCTTAAGAAGAGCATCTTCAGGTTTGCCGGCATCCTGTCTGCGGTCCTCCTGACCCTCTATCTGCTCCTGGTGACGATACCTGCGGCGGTCCACGGAGGGAGGGCGCACCGGTACGACCGCGACTGGGAAGCGCTGAAGAGCGATTTTGCCGATATAGACGCGGTGATCCAGAAAGAGCGGAACCTCACGGCAAAAGAGGCCCGGCTCAAGGGGCAGAAGACGACGGGATACACCTGGTCCATGATACTGAACGCGATCAGCGACGCGACGCCGCGCAGCGTCCAGCTGACGGCGGTCCGCAACGAGGTCTCTCAGGAGTTTGTCATCGAGAAAGTGACCGTGACGCAGGGGGGCAAAAAGGTCGAGAAAGAACAGCGGGGCGTGAAGTTCAACAGGGTCCTGGTCATCAGCGGCACGTTTTCGCCCGCGAAGAAGGATGACGACCTGCTGGACGCCTTTGTCGATTCACTCGAGGAGACGCCGGTATTCAAGCGTCTGTTCGACCACGTGGAGCTCCTGTCGTACGCGACGACCCAGGGGGGCAAGAAGGTTTTTTCCGTCAAGTGCTGGTTCAAGGAAGAAAAAAAGCCGCCGGTACCGGGGAAGGAAATATGAACCTGAATTTCAGCTTCGATCTCAAGAAAATGGAATACACCAAGGAGGATGTCGAAAAGTTCGCCCTCTTCGCCCTGATCGGCGCGGCGGTCGCCGCCGGCTTCTGGTTCGCCCTTTTCGCCCCCGGCTTTCACTCGGTCGACCGGTCGAGAAAAAAATGCGCCGAGATGTCGTTCAAGATCGCGGACGCGCGGGAAAAGATACAGAACGCTCACAAGATAAAGGAGCGTTACGCCGCGACCGAAGCGAGGATAGCCGGCCTGCAGGCGAAGATGCCGCGGCAGACGGACCCTTCCTGGATCATAGCGACCGTCGGGGAGATCGAAAAGAAACTGAACGTAAAAGCCCAAAAGATCGTCCCATACACGGAAAAAGCCCAGCCCGGCGCCCAGCAGGACGAAGAAAACACCCTGTACGCCGATCGCTTCGCCCAGATCGACCTCAAAGCGGGGTACCACCAGATAGGACAGTTCATCAATGAGCTTGAAAATAATGTCAAATACCTCCAGATCCTGAATGTCTCGATCGAAGGCGACAAGGATTCTCCGTACCGGCACCGCGCCGAGATCAAGATCGAGTACCCCGTCCTCAAACAGCCTCTTATCGAGTAATACGATCCCCCCGGACCATCCTAGAGTTTTGTCCAGGTCACTTCTAGTTGTTCAATATAATAATTATTGACAAATAATGATTGATAAAGTTTAATAATGTCTAATAATCACGGATAACTATCGGCATATTCTACCGCTATGAAAGAATTCTATAAAGTAAATGATGTCCTGAAAAAGATCGGGATAGCCCGCAGTACGCTCTATAACTGGGAGAAGGCCGGTCTGATCCCTCCTCCAAAGAGGAACCGCGCCGGGTACCGGATCTACGACAAGGACGACCTCAAGAAAATAGAGGAATACGCGTTCAAGATAGAATATCCCCAGGAACAGTTCCAGCTATTTAACCATAAACAGGCAAAAGGTCAGAAAGCGTGAAAAAAAGTTGTCCTGTCATTGCGAGCGAAGCGAAGCAATCTCATTTTAAAGCTGTTACATCGAGATTGCTGCGTCGCTGCGCTCCTCGCAATGACAGCTTGGTTTTTTCACGCGTGTGTAAAAGTGTAATTTCAGCGATTCTCATTGCCGTAATGAGCGGAGTGGCTTTCGCCGCGGCGCCTCAGACACCTGCCGCGCAAGAAAGCGGTGCGGCTGCGGCAGACGCTGAAAGTTTCGTGTACGACAGCAAGGGACAGCGCGACCCGTTCGCCCCGCCGGGAAAAGGGTCCGGCGGGATCGACGAGATCAGCAGTCTCAAGCTCGAGGGGATCATCAGCGATAAGAACGGCATGTGCGCGGTGATCGGCGGGCAGGTCGTGAAAGAGGGCGACAGGGTCTTTACCGCTGAAGTCCTGACGATCACCAATGATTCGGTAACTCTTCAATACGGTAAAGAACGGATAGAGCTCAAGAAACAGAGGGCGGGAGAAGGGCAACAAACAAATGAGGAATAACATGGCCATATTCAAAAAGACCGGAATGTGTTTCACAGCGTTTCTGTTGTGCCTCGCGATCAGTTGTGCCACTGCCGCCGCCATAGGCGCGCAGGCAAAGGAGCCGGCCGGGCGGGGCGCTTCGGCTTCGGCCGCGGGCGCCGGGGAGGAAAAGACGATCAGCTTCGATTTCCCCGATACCGACATCCGCGTGGCGATCGAGACGATCGCCATCAAGATCGGGATAAACATTGTCGCGGGGCCGGAGGTCAAGGGGCGGATTTCGATGAAGCTCGACAACGTCCCCTGGCAGAAGGCGCTCGACATCCTCCTCAAGACGTACGGATACGGGTATGTGTGGGACGATGGGATCGTCCGCGTGATGTCTATGGAGAACCTTAAAAAAGAAGATATGATGACGAGGGTGTTCTCGGTGTCCTATGGGAGCCCCTCGGAGATTGCTCGGGGGGTCAACTCTTTGCTGTCGAAAGAGGGAAAAGCTGATGCGAATGCGGGGGCCCGTTCGATCCTCGTGAAGGATTTTCCCACAAACTTGAGCATGATCGAGAAGACGATCGAGAAGCTCGACCTGCTCAGCAGAGAGGAGTTGGCCAAGAAGGAAGCCAAGGTCGAAAAAGCCGAGGTTTCTAAAGAAGAGCCCACTATTGCGAAAGACATCATCCTTGATTTTAAGGATACACCGATACGCGAAGTAATGGCGCAGATATCAGCCCTTAGCGGATTGTATATTTCTGTTGGAGAAGAGGTTGTTACGAATGTTACCCTTTCTACCGGAGGCAACACAGTTCCCTGGCATGAGGCGCTAGCAACAATAATGAGGACAGCAAACCTTTCTTACGAACCCGCTAGTACATTGATTAGCGATCTCAAAGCTGGAGATTTCATTACCATACGGACTAAGCAAAAAATTATCGAGATAAATGCAGAGAACAAGACTATTGCGGAGAATGTGCCACTCAAATATGTGGTGTTTGAACTAAAGTTTATTGATGCCGCAGATGTTGCAAAACTGCTCGACCCGGGGTCGTTTGAAGAATCCGAACCAGCGGCTGCAACGAGTGGCGGTGAACCGCAACCACAAGCAAAGCAGCAACAGCAAAAAGCGGGAACAAAACCGCGGCTGCTGTCGCCCCGGGGCTGTGTTTCCGTGCTCGAGATGTCGGGGCAGACAGGTTGGGCTTTTAATGCTGGTGAGGCTTATCCGGGATTGAAGCCGGAAGGAGGAGCTACAGAGAAAGCAACGGAGAGGAAGCCGAGCAAATCGAGGAAGCTCCTTGTCGGAGAGATTCCGTCAAATATGGGCAAGATATGCGACATCATTAACAAAATCGATGTCATGCCCTATCAGGTGGTCATTGAGGCAAAGGTTGTAGAGGTTGCTCGAGATGTATTAGACGATATCGGCATCGACTGGGGGACTGGTGCGGATGCTCTTCAGCAGACATGGGATCCTTTGCAGCTACAGCAATATACATATAGAACTTTAGATACAACGACTAATTTTCCCTTACTATGGCCTCCTGAAACTTATACATATTCAACCCCTAATCCGACGTATTCAGCTCTACCTGCAGGTCTTATGCCGACAGGCCAGACATTAACGCAACGACCAGGCAATTCTCCTCAGACCGCATCTTTATTCGGAGCAAATAGCATTGCAAATCTTGATTCGAATTTAACACCCGCAGCTTTTAGCCCGAATTCTATAGGGTTAACTTCACGAAATGCCGGTTTTAAGTTTAGACTTACACGGGTAGCCGGCACCCAGTTTGATGCGCTCCTGCATGCACTCGAAGAGAAATATGGGGCGAATATACTTTCTGCGCCAAAGATCACTACGTTTAGCAACCAGGAAGCCACAATAATGGTCGGGCAACAAATTCCTATAGTTTCGACCTCGATAATCCCCAGTGCCATAGGTCAGCCGACAGTTTCGCCTAATTTTAGAGGGTTTCTTCCGGTTGGTGTTCGCTTGAGCGTGGTGCCGCAGGTAAGTGATAATAAATTTATAAATATGATCCTGCATCCCTCGGTGACAACCAGGCTGTATGACAAGATCATCAGGGATCCGGCGACAGGCCTTGAGATGATCAGTGTTCCAGTTGTTGATACGCGCGAAGCGGATACGCAAGTCCTCGTGAGGAATGGGGAAACGATCGTTATAGGCGGACTTTTGAAGGACGAGAAGAAGGATACCCGCATAGGGATACCGATCCTCTCCGACCTGCCGTTTGTTGGTGCGGCGTTCAGGCGTACAACGACGAATACCAAGAAATTGGATCTGTTGATATTCGTAACCGCACGTATTGTGCTGAAAGGGAATAATGATCGAAGCACTTATTCTTATACAATCAGTAAACAAGAGGGTGAACGGCTTCTTGCCAAGAGCAAGAGTTCAGATGATCAAGGTCAAGAAGAATAAAAGGCGATCAGTCAACGGCAACCAAGGAGAATCTCATGCTAACACGTTATATGAAAGTTTTGTGTCTCGTTCTTGTCAGTTTTCTGGTCGGCGGCAGTTCTCTCAGTACGACGATCCAGCCGGTGAAGACGAATGTCTCTGCCAACAAGGTCTCGAAGCAGACGGTTGTGAGGGATATGAATACGGTGGCGATATTTCCGCTTGCCGATTATTCGCGAAAACAGTCGTTTTTGCAGAATCCCCGGTATGGAATCAATCTGAAGGTTATGGAAGCGATCACCGACGAATTCGTTTCACGCGGGATTACCGTCCTGAACCAGGAAGATGTGAACGGTTTCTTGATGAAAGAAGGCATTATTGCGGTTATAAACAAAACTGAGGATGCCTCGACCCCTGAGTGGGAATTAATGAATAATCCTCATGAGGCAGTTCAGCAGGCAAATATTGTGCATATGCTATCTCAGGATAAATCGGGAGGGTTCAGCGATAATAAGGCGATTGACGGCGTGACAGTCGGCCTCTCAAAAGAAAAGATCAAAGAGATCGGCAAGAGATTGGAAGTCGACAAGATCATCCGCGGACAGATCATCGAGTACGGTTTTAGTGAAACAAAGAATCTGAATCCGGCGAACGGCTGGCTGACCGTCCTGCTGGGGGGGCTTGCCGAAGGGGCCGGTGCGTTTGTGTATCAGGAAGGATATGAGAAAGGCCTGCCTGATTCTTCCTGGACTTCGAAATATATCTATTCGAACGAAATGGGGCAGGGCCCCGGCGCCAACATCCCGCCGAAGTTGACGCAGTGCTATGTGCAGCTGCGCTTGTATCTGCAGGACGTGAAGACGGGCAAGATCGAGTGGTCGAACAGGACCGAGATTAAGTTCTCGCCGACCTGGCTGATGAATTACGACGAGAACCAGCCGAAGAACATGACCGATAAATCGATCGAAAAGGGCGTGGCGCTCCTGATGGGAGACCTGTTTAAGGCGGCTCCGCTGAAAAAGGCCGCGGCTGATGATCGGGTTTCGGCTGAACGGGCGGCGGCTGAGGTAAAGTAGGACTCGAACGACAAGGCAGTAGTTACTTCCGTCTTTCTATCTCCGCGATCCTCTTCATCGCTTTCAGCGCGGCAGGGGTGAAGGGCGCCTTTTTAACCACCTCGTTGTAGATCGACAGGGCCGGTTTGCGCATGCCGTTTTTCAGGTAGTTATCGGCGAGGTTCATCTTTGACCTTGTCCAGTCACGGTTATAATAGTCCCAGCCGGCAATCGCCGCCGCCAGCGCCCCCGCCCCGATCAGCACCGTTACGAGCAGGCCTTTCAGGACGTTCGAGCCGATTCTTTTCTTTCTGCCGTTCGATCTCTGTTCGTCGATCGTGACGGTGAGGAGCCCTTTCTGGAAACGATCAATGATAGTGATGAGCTCATCCAGCGATTGATATCGGTCATCGGGCGATTTTTTCAGCAGTTTAAGGACTATATCATCGAGGAGAAATGGAGTGTCCCGCGCGATCTTTGACGGTTGTACGGGATCTTGCTGAACGACCTTTGCGATGAGTGATTTGAGCGTCCCTTCCCTGAACGGCGTCGAGCCGGTCAGGAGTTCGTAAAAGACACAGCCGAGGGAGTAGATATCGCTGCGGTGGTCTATGACGCGCCCTTCCATCTGTTCCGGCGACATGTACATCGGCGTGCCGGAGATCTCGCCGCTCTTATTTTCACCCAATGTCACCAGCCGGACGAGGCCGAAGTCCGCGACGCGGGCCCTACCGGCGGAATCGATCAGGATATTGCCCGGTTTCATGTCCATGTGGACGGCCCCTTTGTTGTGGGCGAACTGCAGGCCTGATGCGGCCTGCTTGACGACGCTCAATATCTCCACCAGCGGCATCTCCCGGTGGTTCATCCTGTTCTGCAGAAGGATCTCCGTCAGCGGTATTCCGTCGACGTACTCCATCGCGAAGAAGAAGACCCCTTTTTCTTCGCCGAAATGATAGATCGGTATGATGTTGGGGTGCGAGAGGGAGGCCAGGACCTTTGCCTCTTTTAGGAATTTGTCGACAAATTCTTTCTTGATCGAGAACGATTCGGGAAGTACCTTTATGGCAACTTTCCGGTTCAGGCTCTTCTGGATCGCCTCGTAGACGACGCCCATCCCGCCACGGCCGATCTCGCGGGTGATCTCGAACTCCCCGAGCGTTTTGCCGATCAGCCCGGCGACGACGACCTCTCCGCCTTTGGAGGCGATCGTTTTGCCTTCGTCGAAGAGGATGTCGTTGTTTTGATTTTCCATGGATACACTCCGCCCTTGAACCGCGTACGGCCCATCCTACCATGAATCCCCGTAATCAACAAGACTACTGTTGACAAAAAGCGAGCGCGTTGTTAAAGTGCAAACGTTATTCACGTCCAGAAAGTGAGGAGGAGTCAGTATGGATGCAGGTGCTACCGTTAAGAAGACGCCGCTGTGCGATACCCATGCCGCCCTCGGCGCGAGCATGGTCGATTTCAGCGGATGGTTCATGCCGATACAGTACGAAGGGATCATCGCCGAGCACAACGCTGTCCGCAAAAGCGTCGGTATCTTCGATATCTGCCACATGGGCGTCCTGGAGGTGACCGGCCCCGACGCGCTCATCTTCATCCAGCACGTCATCACCAACGACGTCAGAAAGATCCCCGACGGCAAGGCGCTCTATACCCCCCTATGCAATCTGAAGGGGGGAATCGTCGACGATGTCCTCGTGTACCGGTTTACTCAAAATCTCTTCAAGATCGTCGTCAACGCGTCGAACATCGAAAAAGACTTTAACTGGCTCCTCGAGCAGAAAAAACGGTTTCAGGTGGAGGTAATAAACGCGAGCCCCTCGACCGGTATCATTGCGGTGCAGGGGCCGAATTCCCTTCCCCTCATCGAAATGATTTTCGGGAAAGATGTCGAGCAGATCCCGTATTACGGGTTCATTGAAACGGAGCTGAACGGTGAAAAACTGGTGCTTTCCCGGACCGGCTATACCGGCGAGATCGGGTTCGAGCTCTATGTCAAGCGCGAGCAGGTGCAGAAATATTGGGAGCTGGTGTGCGAAACGGGGAAGAAGTTCGGGATAAAACCGATCGGCCTGGGCGCGCGTGACACCCTGCGGCTCGAGATGGCCTACTGTCTCTACGGCCACGAGATAAACGACGTCACGACGCCGCTTGAGGCTGGACTGTCGTGGACGGTTTTTTTGGATAAAGACGATTTTATTGGTAAAAAAGTGCTCCTCGAAGAAAAAAAGAAGGGGATCAAGAAGAAGCTGGTCGCTTTCCGCATGACGGACAAGTCGATACCGCGCGCGGGGCAGGCGCTCAAGAACATGGGGAAGGTGATCGGCCACGTGACCAGCGGCTCGTTCTCGCCGTCGCTCAGGGCCGGGATCGGCCTCGGGTATGTTGAGAGCCTGTACGCGGTCGCCAACAGCCAGCTCGCCGTCGATATCAGGGGGAAAAGTTCGTACGCGGAGGTCGTGAAACCGCCGTTTTATTCGAGAAAAGTTAAAACAGTGTAACGAAAGGAATACCGCATGCAGACGCCGTCGGATCTGACATACAGCAAGACGCACGAATGGGTGAAGGTTGAAGGGAACAACGCGCGGGTTGGCATCACCGATTTTGCCCAGCACGAACTGACCGATGTCGTGTTCGTGGAACTGCCGAAAAACGGCAAAGAGGTGAAGCCGGGCGCCCAGGCGGCGGTGATTGAATCGGTCAAGACGGCGGTCGATGTCTATTCGCCGGTGTCCGGCAAGGTGATCGAGGTCAACAGCGCGCTGGAGAACGATCCGGGGACGATCAACAAGGACCCCTACGGCAAAGGATGGATGTTCGTCGTGCAGATGGCAAAGCCGGAAGAGGCGGCCGCGATGATGCCGGCGGCGGAGTACGAAAAAATGACGAGCGGAAAATAAGCTGTCATTGCGAGAGGCGGGAGATCGTTTCGCCTCCCTTCGGCTGGCTCGCGATGACAAGATGGTTTATGGATTTCATACCTCACACCAAATCTGACGTTGCGTCGATGCTGAAAGCGATCGGCATCGATTCGATCGAAAAGCTTGTTGCAGACATCCCACCGGGACTGCGCCACGACCTCAATCTCCCGCACCCGATGAGCGAGCTCGAACTTCTGAAGGAGCTCAGGGGGACTGCGGGCCTGAACGCCGATCTCGACGAGTACGCCTCGTATCTCGGGGCCGGCGCCTACGAGCATTTTATCCCGTCTGCTGTTTCGCATATCGTCGGCCGCAGCGAATTTTACACCGCATACACGCCGTACCAGCCGGAGGCGAGCCAGGGGACGCTCCAGGCGATCTACGAATACCAGAGTTTGATCTGCCAGCTGACGGGCATGGATGTGGCGAACGCGTCTCTCTATGACGGGGCCTCCGGGGTTGCGGAGGCGGCGCTGCTTGCCCTGAACGCCCTCGAGGGACGCAGTGAGGTCCTGGTCTCCGAAGCGGTGCATCCCGAATACCGCCAGGTTCTGAAGACGTATCTTGCGAACCGCAGGGTGGTGATCCGGGAGATTTCTTGCGCGGACGGTTTGACCGATCTCAAGGCTCTTAAAGGTAAAATTTCAGACAAGACCGCCTGTGTTATTGTTCAGAACCCGAACTTCTTCGGTTCGGTAGAAGAAATGACTGCGTTTGAAACGGTCGTGCACGCGTCGGGCGCGCTCTTTATTGCCGTCGTCAATCCGATATCTCTGGGGATATTGAAATCGCCCGGCGAATACAACGCGGACGTGGCGGTCGGTGAAGGCCAGCCGCTCGGCAATCCCGTTTCGTTCGGCGGCCCGTATCTCGGTTTCCTCGCGGTGAAGGATCAGTATAAGCGGAAGATGCCCGGGCGTATCGTCGGCGTGACGCAGGACAAGAACGGCAGGACCGGCTATGTCCTCACCCTTCAGGCGCGCGAACAGCATATCCGCCGCGAGAAGGCGACTTCCAATATCTGCAGTAACGAGGCGTTGAACGCCTTGACCGCCTGCGTCTATCTGTCTCTTTTGGGCAAGAGCGGGATGCGGGAGGCTGCCGCGCTCAACCTTGCAAAGAGCCATTACCTGCATGAAAAGATCGCCGCGATCCCCGGGTGCAAACCGGCATTCAAAGGACCGTTCTTCAACGAATTCGTCGTCGATCTGCCGGTGCCGCTGAAGAAGATCACCCGCTATCTCGTGAAAAATAAGGTTATCGGCGGGCTTGCCCTCGGGAAATATTATACATCGATGAAGAATTCTCTCCTGATATGCGTGACCGAGACAAAGTCTCGTGAAGATCTCGACCGTTACGCGGAACTGCTGGCTGAAGCGGTTGGCTTTGCCGGTAAGGAGAAAGGACCTGTCTGTGAAGAAGTTATCAAGGATGCGTAGAACATAATGGGCAAAGAACCACTTATATTCAACAAGGGCTCGCAGGGGAGGAAAGGATATTCCCTGCCGTCGTTTGACTGCGGCAAACAGCCCGCAGAGCTCCTGCCGCAGGGGCTCCTGCGCACAAAAGAGCCGTGCCTGCCCGAGGCGTCCGAACTGGATGTTGTCCGGCATTTCCTGAACCTTTCGCGGAAGAATTTCAGCGTCGACACCAATTTTTACCCCCTCGGGTCGTGCACGATGAAGTACAACCCGAAGGTGTGCGAGGAGGCGGTCAAATTCCCGGGGTTCCAGAAGATCCACCCGTACCAGCCGGAAGACCGCGCGCAGGGGATCCTCAAGGTCATCTATGACATGGAGCGGTACCTTTCGGAGATCTGCGGCATGGACGCCTTTACGCTCCAGCCGGCGGCCGGCGCGCACGGCGAGTTTCTCGGCCTGCTTCTGATAAGCGCCTATTTCAAGGACCGGAAAGAGAAGCGCTCAAAGGTGATCGTGCCCGATTCGTCTCACGGGACCAATCCCTCAAGCGCGCACATCGCGGGATTTGAGGTGGTTTCGATAAAGTCGAACAGTAACGGCGAGGTCGATATTGACGAGCTGAATAAGGTTTTGGACAACGATACCGCCGCCCTGATGATGACCAATCCGAACACCCTCGGGCTGTTTGAACGGAAGATCGTCGAGATCGCAGATACCGTCCACAAGCACGGGGCGCTTCTGTATTACGACGGCGCGAACCTGAACCCTCTCTTGGGCCTTGCGCGGCCCGGGGACATGGGTTTTGATGTGATCCACGTGAACCTGCATAAAACGTTTGCCACGCCCCACGGCGGCGGCGGTCCGGGCTCCGGCCCGGTCGGCGTGAAGAAGATCCTGGAGCCGTTCCTGCCGGTCCCGCGGGTTGAAGAAAAAGAAGGGACGTATTCGCTCAGGTATAAGGAGCCAAAGTCGATCGGCAAGGTGAAGGCGTTTTACGGCAATATCGCGGTCATCCTCCGCGCGTACGCTTATATCAAGGCGCTCGGCGCCGAGGGATTGAAAGATGTCGCGCTCTATTCGATACTGAACGCGAATTATCTCAAGGAACTGCTCAAAGCTTCGTATCATCTGCCGTACGACCGGACCTGCATGCACGAATTTGTCCTGTCCAGCGCGAAACAGCTCGATCACGGCGTTCACGCGCTCGATATAGCCAAGGCGCTCATCGACAAGGGCATCCATCCGCCGACGATCTATTTTCCCCTCATTGTCCCCGAGGCGATCATGGTGGAGCCGACTGAGACGGAGAGCAAAGAGACCCTCGATACTTTCGCTGCCGTTATGAAGGAGATCGCCGAAAAGGCGGTTGTGAATCCTGAAGAGATTAAAAACGCGCCGGTCACCACCCCCATCACGCGGCTCGATGAAGTCAAGGCCGCCCGCGAGCCGAATCTCTGCTACAAACCCTGTTGATTCAGACCCAAGACCAGAGACCTTGTGATTAATGAGGATACAACTCCCCTCAATCTCCCTTTGTAAAAGAGGGGCAGGGGGATGTAAAAAGTGATTTTTTTGATGAAAAAAGAAACTTTTTCTGCGGCCATGAATATGGCCATAGACGAAGCGCTTTTGCTGCATGCGATCCAGACGCGACGGCAGGAGCCGCTGATCCGTTTCTTCGACTGGGAGCGAAGGGCGATGTCCATCGGTTATTTTCAGAAGATGCAGGTTGCCCTCGACCTTGCGAGCCAGAGCGGCGTTGATTTTGAGACAGTACGGCGGTTGACCGGCGGCGGTATTGTCCTCCACGGCAATGACATTACGTTCAGCCTTGTCGTATCGGAGAATCGGCTCGCGGCCCTGCTCGGGGAGACTGCCCGGGAAGCCGTCGAGAGCTATCGGCCGGTGAATACGGCCGTCCTCAAAGGGGTTGCGCTTATTCTGGAAAACAAAGGCGATACCGCGGTCACGCTCGAGGGAAAACAGGGCTCACTGCGAGACACCAAATTCTGTTTTGCCGAGCCGACGAAATACGATGTCGTCGTGAAGGGCAGGAAGATTGCCGGCGGCGCACAGCGCCGGCTGGGCGGCCATGTCCTGTATCAAGGGTCTATATTGCTGCATCCCGAACCGGAACCTCTCCTGCAGGGACGGTTCTCGGACACATCGATGACGATCGACGGCCTGAAGGGGGAGCGGGTTGATAAGGATTGTGCGGTAGAACGTATCGCCCTCGGTTTCAGGGAGGTTTTCGGCGATACCATTGCGTACGCGCAGTGTGACGATGCGGTCCTGGCGACCGCACGGCGGTTGTCGGAAGAGAAATACGCCGCGAAGGAATGGAACTATTCGCGGTAGGAAATGTCATTGCGAGGCCGCCAAAGGCGGCCGAAGCAATCTCATGTTATAGTGAGATTGCTTCGTCTCTGCGCTCCTCGCAATGACAGCGTATGAAAGTTAGTTGATCAATTATACCTTATTGTCTTGATAATAAGCTTTTTTGACGGGGCTTTCCTGCCTGCTATCGCAATCGCCTTCTGCATCCTCGCCGCCGCTTCATCGATCGCATCTTTCCTGTTTGTATGAAGCGCGCAGACCGGTTCTCCTTTCGAAACTTCGCCGCCGACTTTTTTGAATAATATAATTCCTGCCTCATGATCGATCGTGTCGGTCAGCTTCAACCTTCCCGCGCCGAGGAGGTGCGCGGTCATACCGGTTTCATACGCATCGATCCCGGTGATATATCCCGGCTTAGCCGCGCGGATCTCGCGGGTAAACGCCGCTTTTTTGAAACGGTTAGTATCTTCGATGTATGAAGTATCTCCGCCCTGGGCTTTGACGATCTCCAGGAACTTTTTCAGCGCTGAGCCGTTTGAGAGGTTCTTTGCGGCAAAGGCACTTGCCGTTTTGAAATCCTTCGCGATCCCCGCGAGGACGAGGAGGTGCGCGGTGCAGGCGATCGTCAGAGTCCGCAGGTCGGCGGGTCCGCGGCCCTTGAGCGTTTCGACCGCTTCGACCATTTCAAGTATGTTTCCCACGGTGTTGCCGAGCGGCTGGTCCATGCCGGAGATGACGGCTACCGCTTTTTTCTTCATCAAGCGCGAGATCGATACGAGGAGTTTTGCCAGTTTCTCGGCGTCTTTCGCCGATCTCATGAAGGCGCCGCTTCCGGTCTTGACGTCGAAGACAAAGGCGTCGGCCCCGCCCGCGAATTTTTTCGACAGGACGCTGGAGGTGATCAGCGGGATCGATGGAACCGTCCCGGTGACGTCGCGCAGGGCATAGATCTTCTTGTCGGCCGGGGCGATATCTTCGGAGGTGCCGATCATGACCGCCCCGATCTTTTTCAACTGCGAGAATATTTCTTGTTTTGAGAGCGCAGTCCTGAAGCCCGGTATCGATTCAAGCTTGTCGCGCGTGCCGCCGGTATGGCCGAGGCCGCGGCCGAATGTCGTCGGAACTTTTGCGCCGCAGCTGGCCGCCAGCGGGACGAGGACCAGTTTGACCTTGTCGCCGACGCCGCCGGTCGAATGTTTGTCGACAGTCCTGCCGATTGAGGAAAGGTCAAGGCACGTTCCCGACCTCATCATGGAGAACGTCAGATGCGCCGTCTCGCGTCCGGTCATGCCGTTCAGGAACACGGCCATCAGAAAGCCGGACATCTGGTAGTCGGGGATATCGCCGCGGGTGAAGCCGTTGACGAGGAATGAGATCTCTTCTGGTGTCAGCTCATTTCCGTCGCGTTTCTTGATGATGATCTCGACGGGGTTCATTTGACTAGGCCTTTATTTCATGTTCCTGCAGATTGATTCGTACAATTCTACCGTTTTCCGCACGGTTTTTTCTATGGGGAATTTCTGCGAAGCGGAGAGGCGGGCGGCCTCTCCGAGTTGTTTCCGCCGCCCTTCGTCGTTGAGGAGCTTTAACAGAGCGCCGGCGAGCTCTTGCGGTCTGCCTGCCGGGACAAGAAGACCGTCTTTGCCGTCTTCGACCACTTCGGTGATCCCGCCGATCCGCGTCCCCACGACGGCCTTTCCTGCGGCCATCGCCTCAAGGATGGCAAGCCCGAAACCCTCCATGTGCGAGGGCATCGCGAATATGTCCATGATCGATAGGGGGATCCGCGTGTCGTTAACAGAATCAACGAAACGGACCGCCTGATCGATCCGGAGCGCGCGGGCAAGATCAACAAGCTCCCGCTTGATCGAGCCCTCTCCGATGACGAGCAGTTCGACGTCGTTTTGCATTTCTTGCACTTCGGCGAATGCGCGCAGGAGATCTGGATGCCCTTTGACGGTCGATAGCCGCGCGATGATACCGATGATGCGGGAACGTTCTTTCAGTCCGAACCGCTTGCGGTTCGCCCGGAGTTCCCCGGCAGAATAGGTCTTTGCGAACCGGCCGGTGTCGATGCCGTTATAGATCAGTGCAACCCTGTTTGACGGCACGCCGAGATTTTTGACCAGATAGTCCCTGACCGGCTCGCTGACCGCTATGACCCCTTTTCCCATGCAGGGGAAAAGCCGCCGGATGAAGGCGTGTTTGAAAAAGCCGTGATACGTCGTGACGTGGGGAACGCCTGTCAGCCGCGATACGGCCCCTGAAACAACCTGCGTGACGCGCGTGTTTGAATGGATAACATCGATGGTATTGTCTTTGACGATTTTTGTGAGGCGGGGGATAGAGGCGAGCGCCATGAAACCAATCTCCTGTTTGGTCCTGATATCGAGCGTGAGCGGCACGGCCGCGATCTCTTTGAATTTGCACTCCCAGCCGCCGCCGCTTGAGGCGACAAAGACGTGGTGCCCCAGCTTGATGCATCCGTTCGCGAGGTTGAAGAGGTAGTTGGTGATCCCGCCGACGTTGAGATGGGTGGTGGTGAAGAGGATGTTCATAGGTATCACCCGAGGAAGCCGTAAGACTGCGGTTTTATTTAAATTGTTGACTAAAACCCTTTTTCATTTATTCTTATAGCGTTATACGAGGGGCGGTTAGCTCAGCTGGTTAGAGCACATGCCTTACAAGCATGGGGTCACAAGTTCGAATCTTGTACCGCCCACCATCCTCAATGATTATATGTATGTATCGCCGGTTTTGTGCTGTTTTGCATTTCTGAGCATTTCCCAGTATTTCGCGTAGCTCATAATCTGGTAGAGCCCGCCGAAATAGGCGAGGATGAAGCCGTAGAACCCGTCCTTGTATCCCTTCTTGCGGACATACGCCCGCAGGAACCGGTCGAAAAATTTCCGCATCGTTTTCGCGAGACCGATCTTCCTCTTTTCTCTGAACCATTTGTGTGCCTCGAGCGTCGTCTGCGAGTTCTGCTTCTGGACGAAGTCGTGGATGTCCCGGTACGAATAGTGGATAATGTCTTTTGTCAGATGTCCGCAGGTGCCGCCCATGAAGGCCCGCGGATGGACTTCGGACTCCTCGAGCTTGAATTCATCCCGCTTGAAGATCCTGACCTTGCTCCCCGGATACCAGCCGCCGTAACGGACCCAGTAATCGCCGATATAGGTTTTGAAAGGGATCGTAAAGCCGTTATGGGAGATCGGTTTTGAAAATGTTTCGCGGATCTCGTGCACGAGCTCCGTCGTGACCCGCTCGTCCGCGTCGAGGCTCATGACCCACGTGTTCTTTGCCTGCGCGTAGCCGAAGTTCCGGTGACGCCCCTCAATGTCGAGCCTGCGCGTGATGACGCGCGCGCCGAGCGACCGGGCTATCTCCGCGGTCCTGTCGGTGCTGCAATCGTCAAGGAGGATGACTTCGTCGGCCCAGGCGACGCTCCTGATGCAGTCGGCGATCTCCGCCTCTTCGTTCTTTACCATGAGCATGACGCTGATCGGGAGTTTGTTTTCCATGGAAGCTCCTATTGTTTTTTAAGCCTTATGACAGGGGAGACGCCCCCGACGGAGATGACATTGTTGCCCAGCTTCGTTTCCCGGGAGACGCAATAGACCGGGCACCGGTGAATAGGATAGAATCTGCCGATGAATTTTGCAAGGGAACTTTCGTAGCAGAGGACGAGGTCGTAGGGCTTTTTACGTTTTCTGAGAATGCGGTAGAGCGCGTAGGGGCCGAAAAAAAAAGGAGGTGCGGCCGTGATCGCGATGTTTGCCGTTTCGTTGAAGCCGTGTTCCCTGAAGATCTCGTGTTTGGTCAGCGGCATCCCCGAGGAGACGAAGCCGTAGATGTAGCATTCGTTGCGGGCAAGCCGGACCATGTCGGACAGGACTGTCTGCGCGGCGGATTTGTCCCGCAATACCGCCTGTTTGAGCGGGAGGAATATCCTGAGCGGTTTCCCCCATCTGCGCTGGTAGAGCGCCTTATTTTTCTGGAAAAGTTCCTCTTTCCAGCCGACAAGGTCGAGTGACTTATGCTCGTGGTGGAAGATATAGGCGCCGCAGGCCTTCACGCAGCGGTATCCCGCCTCTTTTGCCCGCATCGAGAAGTCGGAATCCTCAAAATAGGCGATGCCGAAGGCTTCGTCAAGACCGCCGATCCTGCCGATCACTTCTCTTTTGACGAGCATCGCGAACCCGATGCAGTTGGAAAATTCGACCCAGGCGGTTTTATGCGCCAGGAGCCGTTTTGCCACATCGTCGATCGTTTCGCCGTTCTTCGGCCGGACGCCGAAGGTGCTGCTTTCGGGGTTGACGATCCCGATATCCGCAGACCCCTGCGCGACGTCGACCATGATCTTGAGGCAGTCATCGGTAAAGAGCGTGTCGTTGTTCAGGACAAGGCAGAAAGGGGAGTTTCCTGTGCGCATCCCCTGGTTGACCGCCTTCGAGAAGCCGAGGTTTGCGGCGTTGGCGATGACGTCAACCGTGACGTGTTCGTTGGACGCGAAGCCCTGTATGACCGATTTCGTCGCCGCGCCGCTCGCGTTGTCTACGATGATGAGGCGGACCGGTATCCGGGTCGTCCGGAAGATCGATTCGACGCAGGCTTTGGTGAGCTCCGGCTGGTTGTAGACCGGTATGACAATGTCACAAAGTGTCATGGCGACAATTTCTGGTATTTCGCGGTCAGCCCCTCCTGCGCGATCCTGAGCATGGCCGTGATCCGGTCCAGGTAGGTGTGCCGGCCGCGGACCAGCTCACAGCCGGCAAGTGCTATCCGTTCGCGCTCTTCGTCGTGGGTCAGGTAGTAATCCGCCAGTTTGAAGAGCTCCTCGGGGGTTTTGTAGACGACCAGGTGTTTACGGTCCTCGAACAGTTCGTGAAACCCGTTATCCTTGATCTCGTTGGTGAGGAGCAGGGCCCCGCAGCTCATGACCTCGAACATCCGCATGTTGATGTCGTTGACGATAGAGTAATTGAACCCGATCTTTGAAGCGGAGTAGATCCTTGACATCTTCGTGTGCGCCGCCATGCCCAGGAAATTGCGGGGGTAGCGGCCGCGCAATTTCTCCAGGAGCTCTTTGCGCAGGCTTTTTTTGCCGTCGGTCCCGACAAATCCTATGTCCAGCGTCTTTTTGACGCGCAGATTCTTGTGCATGTCCGGGTCGCAGCCGAGGGGCACCCAGTGGGTCTTGATCCGCCGGTGCCGGGCGAGGCGCTCGGCGCCTTCTTTTTGCGCGCAATAGACAAAATCGTAATGCAGGGCCTGTTCGCTGATCTTTTCGTACGGGTGCTTCAGATGGGTGTCGATCGCAAGGAACCCGCATGGCCGCAGATGGTCGGGGATGTCGTATTTGTAATCGCCGTGGTCGATACGCAGGTACAAGTCGAATACCGGTTTGATCTTGTCGGCGTAGATCGTCCAGAAATGCCGGACATCGTGGCCGGTCTGCCTGAGCGCCTTTTCGAAATAGCAGCCGATCGTGTCGTCCCGGTCTTTATTGAAGATGACCGCTATCTTGAGGCCGTCTTTTTTCTTCTTAAAAAACGGAAGCAGCATATATAAACCTTTGCATTGTTGCGTGTTAAAATATAACATAGGTCGATTGAGAAAATAAAGAAGATATCTAGTGTAAAATTCGAAATCCTAAACTCGAAATCCGAAACAAATCCGAAGCCCCAAACTCAAAACAACAATGGAACCATTCCTTTTAAAGAACATCTTGATCATCAATCCGTTCGGCATCGGCGATGTCCTCTTCACGACGCCGCTGGTGCGAGCGCTTAAGGAAGGGGCCCTGCCGGCGCCGCGCATCACGTTCATCTGCAACGCGCGGACCGCTCCGATCCTTGTGCACAATAAGCATGTTGACGACATTATTGTCTTCGACCGGGGGCAGTACAGAGAGCTCTGGAGGAAGTCAAAATGGGAATGGATACACGCGTTCGCCGCGATCCTGCGGAAGGTTCGGAAAAACGGTTTTGACGCCGTTTTTGATATATCGCTCGGCAGGCAGTATTCGTTTTTTCTCGCACTGTGCGGCGTCCCTGTGCGCGCGGGGTTTGATTACAAGGGACGCGGGATTTTCCTCACGCACAAGATCCCGGTCAAAGCCTTTACGGGAAAACCCGTTGCGGAATATTATCTTGATCTGGCGCGGCTCGCGGGGGTCGAGCCGGGCGGGAAAGACATTGAGTTCCCGATTGTCGACAAAGACGAACAAGAGGTGAATGGTTTTCTCAGATCCGAGGGGGTCGAGTTCGGGCGCGAGTTCTTATGCGTGGTGCCGGGGGGCGGCGGGAGCTGGGGCTCTGATGCGGGGTACAAAAGATGGCCGGTAGGGGGGTTCAGTCTTGTGGCCGATGAACTTGCCGGCATGTACCGCCTGGCGCCCGTCATAGTCGGCAGCCGGCAAGAATCGGACATCTGCGAAGAGGTGCGCCGTTCCATGACGCATAAAGCTATTGTTTTCACGGAGTTATCGTTAGGCGCCTGTGCCGCTCTTTTCAAGAGGGCAAAACTGGTTGTGTGCAATGACGGCGGCCCCTTGCATATAGCTGTCAGCCAGGGGGTTAAAACGATCTCTGTCTTTGGTCCCGTCGATGAGAACGTGTATGGGCCGTTTCCGCCGAGCGGGGACCACATCGTCTTGAAGAGCAAGATATCGTGCCGTCCCTGTTACGTTAATTTCAGGTATACCCGCTGCGGCCATCGTTCCTGCCTTACGGCAATAACGGCACAGGAAGTTTTGGAGGCCGCCAAAACCCTTCTCGGTACCCCTGATATCCTATAGACATTTTCTTTGGTTTAATCCCCTTTCTTTCTGCTATAATGACAGTTTAACATAAGGGCCCATGGAAACACCGAAAGAGATAAAAAGCATACTGATCGTGAAGCTCAGTTCGATCGGCGACGTCGTGCACGCGCTCCCGGTCGTCCGGTCTCTGCGCGACCGGTATCCGCGCGCCCATATCGCCTGGATCGTCAAGCGGGCCTGCCGGGACATCATCGACGGCAATCCGTATGTCGATGAGGTGATTGTCTATGAGCGGGAACGCTGGGGGAACCCGCGGAACATATTTTCGACGGTCAAAGAGGTCTTTCTCTTTGCCCGGGAGATACGGGCGAGGCAGTTTGACGTCGTGGTTGACATCCAGGGGCTCTTTTATACCGGCGTGATCACCTATTTTTCCGGCTCGAAAATGAGGGTCGGTTTCAGGAACGCGCGGGAATTCGCTTTTCTCTTTTATAACCGCAAAGTCGCCGTTCCCTCGATGCACATGCATGCGATCAACCGGTACTTCCTCCTTGCCGAGGCGCTCGACGCGCACGCGCGGGTCCCGGACTTTACGGTCGTCATACCGGCAAAAGACCGGCTGTACGTTGATGAATTTCTGTCCCATGCCGGATTCAAGGATGACGGGAGGCCCCTGATCGCCATCAACCCCTCCGCACGGTGGATCACGAAGCAGTGGCAGATGGAAAAATTCGCGGAGCTGTCCGACACGCTCGCCCAGCGCATGAACGCGACGATCGTGCTTATCGGCAGCGGCGCCGACCGTATCCTGGTCGAGCGGCTGATGGAGCGGATGAAGACGACCCCCATCAACGCGACGGGGCGGACGTCTTTGAAACAGCTCGTCGAACTTCTCAGCCGTATGGACCTGGTCATCAGCAACGACACCGGCCCGATGCATATCGCCTGCGCCGTCGGCACGCCGGTCCTGGGGCTTTTTGGCCCGACCGACCCGCGCCGGACCGGGCCGTTCGGTCCCGGTCATGTCGTTATCAGGAAGAACATCTACTGCAGTCCCTGTTTTAAGAAAAAATGCGGCGACCTCATCTGCATGGACCTGCTGACGATCGATGATGTGTTGTACGCGGTGCGGACGAATGTGGAGAACGGCACGTTCCGGCAGGTGAACGCGGAAAAAATGGACCGGCTCAAACGGCACATGCACCTCGACGGCGCCTACAATGAACCGGGCGTCGACGTCCTGGTGTTGAGCGACGGCAAGCCCGGCCATGTCAACCAGTCGCTGGGGATGGTCAAGCATATCGACGGGCTCAGATACCGGGTGTCGAGGATCAAATTTAAATCAGAGTTTCATCGCGGCCTCGCGTGGATCGCGGGGGTATGCGGGCTCGGGAAGGCGGGTTTCCTGAAATGGGCGCTGAAGCCCGACGGGTACCGGTCGGCTATGGAATCGATGCCGAAGATTGTTCTGTCCGCGGGGATCTCGGTTGCCGCGATCAATCTGATACTGGGGAGGATCTTTAAGGCGAAGACTGTGGTGAGCATGAAGCCGGGCCCGATCAATCTCACGCGGTTTGACCTGGCGATCGTGCCGATGCACGACGAACCGCCGAAAATCGAGTCTGTCGTTGAAACGCTGGGGGCGCCGAATATCATCGACGCGGAGCTTCTGCGCGGAGAGCGGGACAAGCTCCTGAAGGACATCCCGTTCAAGGCCGGGATGAAGATCGGCGTGCTCATCGGCGGCGAAACGCCCGATTACTTCATCTCGAAAACGACCATGTCTCTGCTCGCGAAAAACCTCCGGGAGATATGCGACGCCCTTGACGCGGAATTTTTGATCGCGACGTCCCGCCGCACGCCGAAGAACCTTGAGCGGATGATCTCCGGCTCGTTCAGAAAGGATGAACGGTGTAAACTGATTTCGATCGCGAGCCACACCAAGATGAACCCGATACCGGGGATCCTGGGGCTGTGCGATATCATTATCGTGACGGAAGAGAGCATTTCCATGGTCTCCGAAGCGGCGAGTTCCGGCAAGTACGTTTTTGTCGTGCGTATCGACCGGAAACACCGTCGTCGTCTCAAACAGGAACGGACGATCGACGAACTCGCCCGGCAGGGATATATCATCAAGTCCGACATGGCGCAGCTGCGGGACACGATTGTGCAGTGCTGGCCTCCCCGGGCCCCGGCGAAGGTGTTGAACGATACGGCGCGGGCCGCGGAGGCGCTCTTGAAATTATTGCACACGACCGTCGCGAAGAGCGGGGTCCTGAATGCCTGCTGTGTGAACAGGTAACCTATGGCTGACGGTAGGGACGTTTTATGAATATTCTCCAGATGGTCCCCGAATTGGAATGCGGCGGCGTCGAGACCGGCACCGTCGATATCGCCCTCAAGCTGAAAGAGGGAGGGCACAAGCCGGTCATCGTCACCGGCGGCGGCGGGTTGACCGCGCGGCTCGATGAAGCGCAGATCCCCTGTTATATCCTGCCGGTGCACAAGAAGTCCCTTTTCTCGATGCTCTTGACCGTTTTTAAGGTGCGGGCCGTCATTCGGCGGGAGCGGATCGATGTTGTGCATGCGCGCAGCAGGGTGCCGGCCTGGATCGGTTTTTTCGCGGTCAAGGGGACGCCGGCCCATTTTGTGACGACGGCGCACGGCCATTACAAGACGCACGCCGCCAGCAGAGTCATGGGCTTCGGCGAAAGGGTCATTGTGCCCAGCCACGCCATCGCCGAACACATGCAGAAAGAATTTCACGTCGAAAAGGAGCGCCTCAGGTTTATACCGCGCGGGGTCGACCTGCGCAAATTCCGGCAGAAAGAGCCGGAACTGAGCGGGCTGAAGGACGCGTTCAATGTCGCGATCATCGGCAGGCTCACGCCGATCAAAGGGCACGCCTACGTCATTCAGGCGATGGAGCGGGTGATTAAAGAATATCCCAAGGCGAAATTGTTTATCATCGGCGAAGCGCATCACCGCAAGATCCATTATAAAGAAGAAATGATCGCGCTGGTCGACAGGCTTGGCCTGCGTGAGCATGTCATCTTTACCGGCGCCTGCGCGGATGTCCCGAAGATCCTCGAGAACATCGATGTTGTGGTCCTGGCGACGACGGTCCCCGAGGCGTTCGGGCGCGTGATCATCGAAGCAAACGCGTCGTGCGTCCCGGTTGTCGCGACGCGGCTGGGAGGCGTTTTGGATATCGTCGACGACGGCGCGACGGGGCTCCTGGTCGAGCCGAAAGACGCCGGCGGGCTTGCCGACGCGATCATAAAGCTGATGGCCGACAGTGCCCTGCGGGAGAAGCTGGTGTCGCGCGCCTACGAAAAACTCCGCGCGGAATACACGCTGGACCGGATGTACCGGTCGACGGTGCGGGTCTACGAAGAAGTGCTGGCGTCAAAAAAGATACTCGTCGTGAAATTGAGCGCGCTCGGCGATGTCGTTCTCATCAGCCCGTCGGTGAAGGCGATCAGGGAAAAGTTCCCGTTTGCCTCCCTGTCCATCCTGACCTCCCCGCGCTATAAACAGTTATGCAAGAATTGTCCTGACATCGACCGTATCTACACCTATGACAAAGATCAGAGCTTGTTCTCGTTCGTGCAGGCGGCATGGAGACTGCGCCGCGGCAGGTTTGACATTGCGGTCGATTTTCAGAACACCTTCCGCACGCATCTGCTCTTGTTTCTGGCCGGCATCAAGAGGTCGATAGGCTACAAGCGGCACATGGGGCATCTGCTTTTGACCGACAGCATCACCGCCGAATCAAAGCCGCTTGACCCGGTGAGCCACCAGTTCAAGCTCCTCAATCTCCTGGGTATAGAGCTCCGGGACCCGCGGATCGAATTCTGGACCAGCGAAGACGACAAGCGGGCGGTAGAGAATTTTCTTAAGAGGCATCAGGCCGCCAACGGCGACCGGCTGGTCGCCCTGAGCCCCGGCGGCAGTCCCCGGTGGATGACGAAACGGTGGCCGAAGGAACGTTTTGTCGAGCTGGCGGGGGAACTTTCCGAAAAATGCGGGACAAAGATTGTCCTGGTGGGGGGCGATGACAACAGCGACCTCAAGGCCTATTTTAAGGAGCATCTGCATGTTCCCTATATCGACGCGATCGGTGAAACCTCGATCACCCAGCTCGGCGAACTGATCCGCAAGTGCGCGTTGCTGATCACCGGAGACAGCGCCCCTCTCCATATCGCGGCCGGCTGCGCCGTCCCGTTCGTCGCGCTTTTCGGCCCGACCGATCCCCGCCGGCACCTTCCGGACGGCCGCGGGATAGTGATCTCGAAAAACGTGTCATGCAGTCCGTGCGGCAGGAATACATGCGAGATGTTTCTGTGCATGGACGAAATAACGGTGTCGGATGTCCTGACGGCAGCCCGGCAACTCCTCAGCCCAGACTATGAGCGAACAGACTAGAATATCCTCCCTGAAAAATATTTTGATCGTGACAAAGAACTGGCTGGGTGACGCTGTCTGTATTACCCCGGCGGTCGCCTCGATCAGGTCCGCGTATCCAGACGCCGCGATAACGGTGCTGGCTCACCCGCGGTGCGCGGCGGTGTTTACCGGCCATCCGGCAGTGGCGCGGGTGTTCACCTTCGCGGAACGCAGAGGCCCCGCCGCTCCGGCCGATCTTTTTTCCCTGTGGAGAAAACTTGTCCGGGGCGGCTATGACGCGGTCTTTTTGTTCCATCGTTCGCGCTCAAAGGCCGTTGTCGCGGCGCTCGCGGGGATACCGCATCGGATCGGTTACGACACCAAAGGGCGGGGAATTTTTCTGACCCGCCGCGTGCCCCAGCCGGCGCGGCAGATGCACATGATCGACTATCATCTGGCGCTTCTTGCCGCTTGCGGGATCCCGCCCGCGCGGAGATATCCACAGTTTTTCATGTCGGCCGCCGACAGGAGCCGGGCGCGGGAGATTCTGGCGGAAAGCGGATTACGGCCACAGGACCGTTACGCGGTCATTAATCCGGGCGGGAACTGGGACAGAAAACGCTGGCCCGCCATTTGTTTCGCGCAGACCGCCGACCGGGTCGCGCGGGAGCGCGGCGTCAAAATTGTCATCACCGGCGGGGAGAAAGACGGGGAGCTTGCGCGGCTGATCGCGGGCAGTATGAAGACGGCCCCGTGTATTGCGGCGGGGAGAACGACGTTGAAGACGCTGGGCGCCGTCCTTGAACGCGCGCTTTTCTACATCGGGAACGATTCGGGCCCCACGCACATCGCGGCGGCCCTGCGGGTCCCCCTGGTGGCGCTTTTCGGCCCGACCTCTCCCGAGTTGACAGGACCCGCGGGGGCCGGTAGGATAGTGACCGTTCGTAAAGATGTCGGCTGTGCGGTGCCCTGTTACGCGGCGGTATGTCCGGCGCCGCGCTGCATGGAAGCTGTCACGGTTGACGATGTGTGCGCGCAGGTGGGGAGAATTCTGGATGGCGGCACGGAATAAAAAAGAAGTTCGAAGGATATTGTTTATCACGCTCAGCAACATGGGAGATGTGATACTTACCACGCCCGCGCTCCAGGCCCTGCATGAAAAATTTCCCGCGGCAAAGTTTACCGTTATTGTCGGTCCCAAGTGCGCCGATCTTTTCGAGTCCGACCCCCTGGTGGAGAAGATTATCGTGTATAACAAGAAGTATACCCTCCGTGAACTCTTTGTGTTTGCCCGGCGGCTGCGCAGCGAGCGTTTTGACGCGGTTGCGGACATGCGCCATACGGTGTTTCCGCTCCTGATCGGCGCCCGGCGGCTGACGACGCTTATACGGCGGCCGCGGCGCGGCACGCACGCGGTTCTCGACCACCTTGCGAAATTGAAATTCCCCGCGGCGCGCGACGGACGCACGCCCGCGTTTCGCATCGTGCTTCCCCGCCGGGCGCGGGAGTTTCAGGAAGAAATCTGGAGTGACTACCGTTTCAAAGACAACGAATGGGTCGTCGGCGTCGCACCTCACGCGGCAAGCTCGCTTAAGATGTGGTACCCGTCGAATTTCATCTCGCTGATGGAGATGATGAAGCGGGAATTCCGTGTCCGGTTTATCATTGTCGGGGGGAACGATGCGCGCGAGATATGCGATCTGGTCAAAGAAGGGTATACGGACGCCCTCAATCTGGTCGGTAAAACGGACATCCCGGGATTGGCGGCGGTCATTTCCAGGATGGACCTTTTTATCACCAATGACAGCGGCCCGATGCATTTTGCGAGCGCGTTCGGTGTTCCGACCGTTGCGGTCTTCGGCCCTTCGGATCCGAAGCGGTACGGGCCCTTCGGCAACAGGCATGTTATCGTGCACAAAGAACTTCCCTGCAAGCCGTGCAACCAGGCGCAATGTCCGTCCGGTAAACGCGACTGTATCGATCTCATAACCCCGGCCCAAGCGCTGGAAGCGGTGAGAGAGCTCCTCCCGCCAGCCAGGTAAGCTGCCGCCGCCCGACCGCCCGCCGGCACGCGCGCGTGACACTCATGAAAAGACGGAAGATATTAATTGTACGGATGGACCGGATGGGGGACCTGCTTTTAAGCACGCCCGCCATACGGGCGGTGCGGCACGGATTGCCGGATGCCCATATTGCCGTTATGGTCAGGCCCTATAACGAACCGGTCGTCAGGAACAACCCCGACATCGACGAGGTCATCGTCTATGACAAGGACCGCGCGGACAGAGGTCTGTGGGGAAACGCCAGATTCGCTTTGCGGCTGTTCCTGAAGCGGTTCGACACGGCGGTGCTTCTCCATACGACAAACAGGGCGGTGCTTCTTTCCGTTTTTGGCGGAGTAAAGAAGATTGTGGGATATGACCGGCGTCTCCGTTTCTTGATGACCGAAACGATACAGTGCGAAAAACACCTTGGGGAGAAGCACGAGATCGATTACTCTCTCGACGTGGTCAGAAAACTGGGGATCGATACAGCCGGCGCTGACCGGAGACCTGTTATGGTGATTACTGAAGATGACGCGCGGTCAGCGGCCCTTTTGCTCAAGAAAAAAGGGGTCCGCCACGGCGACCGGCTTATCGTGGTCAATCCCGGGGCGAGCTGTCCGTCCCGCCGATGGAGACCGGAGCGGTATCGAGAAGTGATCCGGCGTTTCCTGCAGGCGGGGGACCGGGTCGCAGTCATCGGGATAGTCGAAGAGGCGGAGATCGCGGCCCAGGTTCTGCAGGGACTCGAAATGAGGGCGCTTAACCTGACCGGGCTGCTTTCTATAGGCGAGACGGCCGCTCTCATCAGGAGCGCCCGCCTTCTTGTGTCTAATGACACCGGCTCTGTTCATCTTGCCTCCGCCGTGGGAACCCCCGTCCTGGTGATTTACGGGAGAAAGGATCCCGGGTTGAGCCCGGTCGTCTGGGGCCCGATCGGCGAAAACAACATAGTCCTCCACAAAGATGCCGGATGCGTGACGTGTCTCGCGCACAACTGCACGAACGGTTTCAAATGCCTTGATCAGATAGCGGTGGGCGATGTTATCGGCGCCGCGCACCGGATCCTGGGCGAGGAGAAATAACCGGCCGCATGATCCGGCGGTGTTTTTTTGTTTTGACACTATCGCGCATTATGGTATATTCTTCCCACTTTGCGTATGTGTGACGTTTGTTTTTTACGGTCCGGAATACCCCTGTAGGGGGTGTAGCTCAATTGGTTAGAGCGCTGCCCTGTCACGGCAGAGGTCGCGGGTTCGAGTCCCGTCACTCCCGTTTATCCCTGAAGCCCCGCGGCACTTTGGTGTCGCGGGGCTTTTTTGCGGCCCGCGGCCGTTTGCGAAATAATCCTTTTATTGTGCCGCCGGGTGTAGTATAGTTACACCATCAGGTCCTAACCTACATGTAGATCCGAATATAACGATACCCGATAGAGTGCATACAGTATATTTTCCGGTAAGGGGCGCCGAGCGTATCTGTACCGGATCCCTGACGGCAGAAAGTTCCTTTTCCCGGGCAGCTGCAGTTTTTGCGTATCCGCAGGAAACGTTTTTGTGCCGTCACGCGTCTGAATCGTGAACATAAATGTCTGAGGAGGTTGGTGCCATGAAAGCGAGAAGAGGTTTTGTTGCGGGTCTTTTATTTCTTTTCCTCGCGGCTTTGCCGCCGGCGGCTCACGCTTTTTTCTGGAGCAGCCAGCAGGAAACCCGTCCGCAGAGCGAGGTGAAGTACGCGGTCACGCCTGACGGGTGGAAGATAGCGCTGGAACACGTCCCGCCCCGCGGATACGCGACGGACAAATATCCCGTCATTCTCTGTCACGGCCTGGGGTACAACGGCGATTTCTGGATGCTTTCCCAGGAAGTAAACCTTGCCCGGCATCTCGCGGACAGCGGATATGACGTATGGATCCTGTCGCTGAGAGGCGCCGGCAAGAGCACCAAGTGGATGTATAAGGTCGCGGAGATGGGGATGGAGACGCCCGGCATCATGAAAGGGATCGACAATAAGGATTATACCGGTCTGGCGGTACAGGGGCTCGGCATGCTCCTGAAGCTCTCGCAGGCGAAGCTTGAGAATGTTTCCGCGGACCCAAAGTATATCAATTGGACGTTCGACGATTATGTCAAATACGATGTGCCGACCGCGATCGAATACGTCAAGAATGCAACCGGTTCGCCCCAGGTCTTCTGGGTGGGGCACAGCATGGGCGGCAACGTTATGCTGGCGCACCTGGCCGTGAACCAGCGCAGCGACCTCCGCGGCGTGGTGACCGTCGGTTCGCAATTGACGATGGCAAACGGCCATATCGTCTCTCAGTACATCAATACGCTCCAGTGGCTCCGCCTGACCGAATTGGCCGGCGGTGTTGACGCCGACAAGGCGAAACAGACGGCAAAAGAACAGGCGCGCGCCCTTCTTTTTTATCAGCGGAACATGCAGGGGGATATCATCAGCCGCCTCGAGACGGGCGGGACCGACACCCCCGCGGTCGGCGTTCTGGGCCAATATCTGGAACTGGTGGGTTCGGGGCAGTTCAAGACGGCTAATAATAAATACAATTACGCCCACTCGGCGAAGAACATTACCGTACCGCTGCTGGCGTGCGCGGGATCCGAAGACGCGTTTGTCAACGCGAGCGATCTCGCCTTCCTGCGCGATAACGTCGGCTCGGACGATTGTCAGGCGATCCTGCTCGGGCCGTCGACCGGCATGAATCCGTACGGCCACAACGACTCGCTGATCAGCCGCGGCGCGGCAGGGCAGGTCTATCCGGTTATTTCCCAATGGCTGGACAACCGTTCACCGGGAAACGCGCAGGCGGTATCCGCTCAACCGGCAGCGCGCAAACGGGGTGTTCAGGCGCAAAACACCGCAGCCGTTTCAACATCTTCGTCATCGGCGGGCGAGCCTTTGCCCGTCGCCAGACGTGTCCTGCTGAACAACAATACCGCTCCCGCCGCGCCGTCTCAGACAGGTTCGGTCCCCGTGGCGCGCCGCGTGGTTGCGCAAACGGACGCCTCGACGCAGGCACACGAAGAATCTCAGCCGCGGAAGGCGCTCCCGGCAGAATAATACCGCATTTCCTCTATGAGCCTTCATTGAAGAATATGCTCTTTTATTGATTAAGATTTTTACTTCCCATCGATTATTCTCTATAATACGTTCCACGAAATAAATGTGCATGCATACAGGAGAAATGCCATGAAGGCGAAAACCGTTGCGCTGGCAGTCATCCTCTGCGCCGCCGGGTGTCTTTCCGGGTGCTTAACGCCCGACGATAATGCGAATAAGCTTTTTGTCGAAGCATCACAGCTGGCGAGAGAGGCGCAGGAAGTCGAAAAGATAAGCTACGCGCGCGCCCTGTCGTTGTATCAACAGGCGCAGGTCAAACTGCGCATGATACCGGCATCATACCCTTCGTCCCAGATGGCGGTCAAACTCGTCGAGGGCCAGCTCAGGATCAGATCGTACACGATCACCGAATTTGAGGACATCATCATCAACCAGGTCCGGCAGAAGGCGGAGGCCGAAGGGAAGCCCCTGCTCTGCGCACTGCTGGTGTCCGAAACGATCGCCGACCCGGGCGCGAAGGCCAAGGTGCTGATCGATATCGCCCGGGCATACGCCGCCCTGTCCCTGCAGGAGCAATCGTCCCGCATATTATTCCGGGCGCTTGCCGCGGCCAACAGCATTCAGGACGCTTCGTACCGTGCCGGGACCCTCTCTGATATTTCAGGTCTCTTTGCGCAGGCGGGGTATTACGACCAGGCGCTGCAGATCGCGAACGCGATTGACGTTATGTCTGACAAAGCGAACGCGCTTATCGCGGTGGCAGCCATATATGCGAAAAACGGCCAGACCGACAAATCTGCCGAGCTGCTTTTCCGGGGACTGGTGATCGCCTCCACGATAAAAGACCCTTCTTTCAAGGCAGGCGTTTTGACCGAGATCGCGAGGAAATACGCGGAACTCGACCGGTATGAGCCTGCGCTGCAGGTCACCAGGATCATAGACGCTCCCGCGGAACGCGCGATGGCCCTTGCGGCCGTCGGCGCCGGGGCCGCATCGATCGGTCAGAAAGAACGCGCCTCCGAGACGTTGTCGAAGGCGTTCGTGACGGCAAATACCGTCAAAGACCCGCATGCCAGGTCCAAAGTGCTTGCCGAACTCGCGCGGAAATACGCTGATGTCGACCGGTTTGACCAGGCCTTGCTGGTCGCGAAGATCATCGAAGACGTTCCTGTCCAGGTCGATGTTCTGGCTGATATCGCGGGAAAACTCAACGCGGCCGGACAGAAACAAAAGTCTGCTGAGATCCTGTCCCAAACGCTGACGGTCGTCGCCTCCGTGTCCGATCCCGCCCGGAAGATTTCATTGTTGTGTCTCTTAGGGGCCAGATGCGCCGAAAACGGACAGATGGAAAAGGCCGCCGAGGCGGTTTCTCAGGCACATGCCGTATCGACGATCGTGGATGACCCGGTCCTGAAATCAGAGAGCCTCGCGCAGATCGCCGCGGCGTATTTGAGCCTGGAGGATGACGAAAAGGCGGCACCGATATTGTCGCAAGCGGCAACCCGGGCGCGGGGCATCAAAGATGCCTATACGAAGGTAAAGGCACTGCAGGCTGTTGTACGGATCTATATCCGGCTCGGTATCCCGGACAAGGCGGCTGAAGCGGCCGCGCACGCATTCCTCGTCGCGAACGCGATAGGCGATCCGTCGTGCCGCGTCAGCGTGTTGATGGACATATCTCAGCAGGCCGCGGAACTCGGCATGACGGCGGTCCTGCAGGATATCTGCACCGAGGCCCTCCTGGCGGCGCAGTCCATGAAAGATGCTTCGTATAAGACCGTCGCCCTTGTCGAGATCGGGAGCAGATATCCTCTTCCGGGACGGCATCTCAACGACAAGTCGAGTAAAATTTTGCATGATATCATCCTCGGGCTCGAGTAAAGGAGGAGAGGTGAAGATGGCATCCCGGCAGACATATCGATGTTTCTTCGCGGTGTGCGTGTGCGCCGCTCTCTTGTCCTTCCCCGCCGCTGTGCATGCAGATGACGCCGTCAACCCCGAAGAAGCCGCGAACACGCTGTTTATCGAAGCGACACAGCTGTATGCGGAGGCCCAGGGAGCGGAAAAGACCGACACCCGGCGCGCTGTCGCGCTCTACGGGGACGTGCAGAAGAAACTGCGGCTGATACGGGAAGAATACCCGTCAACCCAGATGGGCATACAGCTTGCTGAGGGTCAATTACGGATCGGCGCGTATACCGCGCTTGATTTTGAGCAAGCGGTGCTCCGGCCGTTGGAGAAGAGGTCCGCGTCCGAGCGCGATCCTTTTTCCTGCGCGTTTTTTCTCATCGAACGGATCGGTGATCCGGAGGTGCAGCTTGGTGTGCTGATTGACGCCGCGCGCCGGTACGGGGCGGCGGGTTTTTCGGAAGAAAGCCGCGGCCTGCTCGGAGAGATCGAGGCGCGGACCGGTGCGATCGCGGACAAAGGGTCCCGGGCGCGCACGCTTATCACGATCGCGGCGGCGTATGCCGAATTGGGGCGGGCAGATGACGGGTTGCGGGTGCTTGCCGGCGCCCAGCCGGTTGCCGCCGCGCTCGACGATCCCAGTGACCGGGCAAAGGTGTTGTACGATATCGCGAATGCCATGGCGGCGGCCGGCGCGTATGACCGGGCATACGGGATTGCGTCGGCAATGTCTAACGCCGCGGGGAAAACAATGGTCCTCGTCGCCCTTGTCGACCGGTATATCACGGACGCCCGGCAGGACGACGCGCGGAGAATATTGAACGAGACGTATAAGGTATCTGTCGTGATACCCGATAACTATCAGCGCGCGCTTGGCTGGTGTGAGATTGCCGAGCGGTATTTCCGGATCGGTGATACACAGAAAGCGATAGAAATGCTCGACGGCGTTAATGCCTGGGCGCAGGCTCTGACGCTTAAGGAGTATCAGTTGTCCGTGCTCGGAGATCTTGCCGCAAAATACGCGGGGGCGGGGGAGACCCAGAAGGCCCTTGATATTTTACAGCAGATATCGCACATCCTGGAGCAGATCAAGGACCACACGCTCAAGGTTGAAAACGCCCTGAAGATTGCGGATACGTACCGCAGGCTCGGAATGCCGGCGAAGGCAGGGGAGCTGCTGTTGTTCGCGCTTGGCGAGGCCGTGCTGATTAACGATCCCTTCTATCGCGCGGCGAGCATCGCGGAAATCGCCGGCAGATACGGCTCTCTGGGCCAGTACAGCCGCGCCATGGAGATCGTGCAGGGGATCCAGGAACCGGTGCCGAAGGTCATCGCGTCGCTGGGTATCGCAAAGGGGCTTGCGGATGAGGGCAACAGCGACGGCGCGGGCGCCCTTTTAGCGGCGGCGAGGACCGATGCGGCAGGGGTGAAAGACCAGAATGCCAGGGACGCGCTGTTGATCGATATAGCGGAACGCTTTGCCGGGGAAGGCCGATGGCAGGAGGCTTTTGAAA
>Ga0351885_10123_pt1 | contig 39372 bp, 30 predicted proteins | sample TotcelFGM3001L13_FD_206771 | JGI IMG/M metagenome (GOLD analysis project Ga0351885, IMG submission 206771) | Enriched cells from coal bed in the Powder River Basin, Montana, United States - Total cells FGM rep3 HSBNCT.FGM.300.1.L13 ... | reverse complement strand
CAACATCTCGCCGACGGGGCGCAACTCGGCGGGCGTGCCGGGGAAGCCATGGACGAGAAGGGCGACGGCGTCGGCGCCGGTCTCGAGGAAATAGGGTTGATGTTCGGGTGCGGTGAAGGCGCGCAGGGTGGTTACCATTACGCGTCACCTGGGGCGGCGGTTGGGCTTGGCGAAGCTACGAAGCGATGCAGGAAGTTGCGCAGCGCCGCGGGCGCACGCGCCTGGCTTTCCTGCGCAAGTACAAGAATTGTGCCGAAGACGACAAGCATGTTCGTGACCAGGAAGAAGACAATCTCTTCGAGGGGCAGATGGCCCAGGTTGATGCCCACTGACTGGTCGGGCGCAATAATCCATGTACCGAGGCCAATTGCCAGGAAGTCGGCCATGCAAAGGTAAAGCCACGCCGGAATCAGGGCGGCCATGACAAGATTGCGATAACGCCAGAGGATGTCGCCACCAAAGGCAACCTGCAGCAGGATGGGCAGCAGCGCCCATACGAGTTCCAGCGCGAGGTAGGTGCCCGGCCGCCACCCTGACAGCAGCAGGACGAGCGAGGCCACCCAGAGTGCGCCAAAGAGGGCGGTGAAGCCCCAACGGGCGCGCCGCGCGCGGCGCGCTTGCGGCTCGAACGGCGCGCCAGGCAGCCGCACACGCTTGGCCAGCCAGATAAGCCAGAGGCTTGTCATCAGCGTTTGCAGCACGAAGAAGATGTATTCCTCGATTGGCACCCAGCCGATGATGAGACCTGATACAAGGTCGGGCTCATACCACCAGACGCGCGTGGCCACCAGGTAATTATCCCAGGGGGTCGTGTAGAGCACCGCGACGATGATGTGGCCCACAATCACCAGCCATGTGGGCCAACTGTTGAGTGCGGCAGGCATGCGGCGGCCCTTGCGCGCGTCCCACCATGTCAGCAGCCCCAGTATGACGAGGGGAGGGCCAAGGAATTTGAGGAGGAATGCAAAATAGGTCATGGCCGGTGCGTACCGCTTCGGGTTGAGCGATGGTCATTGCATCGCAAGTCTACAGGCGTGCAGCCTCACTCTAGCAGATGCGCGCAATTGGCGTTGCTAGCCAGACCACAATTGCGCCCAATCACACAGGCAGGCTCTAGACTGATACCACATTGAAACCAGCAGCATCAACATCTCAACGCAAAGATGCAAAGGACGCAAAGAAACGCAAAGCACGGCGCCATCCTGACGACTCATGCAGAGAAGTTGCCTTTCCTTTGCGTTTCTTTGCGCCCTTTGCATCTTTGCGTTGAGATGTTGTTTTCAGGTCGGTATCACGCTAGACGCGTCGTTTTTCCAGATCCTTGAGCAGCACCAGCGCGGTGTTGCGCCCCGCGGCTCCCATGATGCCGCCGCCGGGATGCGTGCTCGCGCCAGTGAGGTAGAGCCCCTTGATGGGGCTTGCGTAATTGCCCATGGTCAGCGCGGGACGCAGCATGAACATTTGATCAATTGACATCTCCAGATGCATGACGTTGCCACGCAGCAGGCCCAGTTCTCGCTCGAGGTAGAGCGGGTGCTCGACGAGCCGCCCCAGCACCGCCCCCTTGACGTTGGGTGCGTACTCTCCCAACTTGCCGAGAATGCGGTCGGCTATGGCGTCGCCGATCTTGTCCCAAGATTGGCCATTGGCGAGTTCGTAGGGGGCATACTGCATCCACACAAAGAGCGTGTGCTTGCCGGCGGGTGCGAGCGTGGGATCGACCGCCGAGAAGGTCATAGCGATGAGGGCTGGGTCACGCGACGGCTCGCCTCCCAGATAGTCGCCATAGGCGCGCTCAAGATAATGCATGTCGGGGCAAATGAACTGCATGGCGCGGTGCTGATAGCCCGCGGTTCCGTCGACGGGCGATGGCAGCGCCGCGTAGTTGGGCAGCGCGTCCATTGCGCAGCGCACGATCATGCCGAAACCGTTGCCGACGCGTGTGTTGGCCATAAGGCGGCGTGCAGAGTCGCCCACGGGCGCGTCTTCCAGCATGGCAAGGGTCGTCTGGATGTGGGCGCCGGAGACGACGGCACGCGCGGCTGTCACGCGCATACTGCCCTCGGTCTCGGCGCCGATGGCCTTGCCATTGCGCGTGAGGATGCGCTTGACGGGCGCGCCGGCGACAATTTGCCCGCCGTGCGCCTGGATCATGCGCGCCAGCGCCTGCGTGAGCATGCCCGAACCGCCGCGCGGTCTCCTCATGCCGCTGTGATGGTACATGGGGTGCCAGAGCGCAAAAGGGGACGAGAGCGGCTCGGAGGGGGGTGGGCCGGACTGGGCGGCCATCCATGCAATTGCGGCGCGCACACGCGGGTCCTCAAAGCTTTGCTTGAGCACCTGGCCGTAACCGCGCAATATGTCCGTGAGCCGCTCCCAACGCTCGTCGCCCTTGGCGGTGTTGCGAACGAGGTTGCGGTAGAGATTGCCTACCGTGGGCGGCTCCTGGAAGGAGGCAACCATGCCGCGCGCCAGCGGCTCCCAACGCTTGACGAAGGCGCGGTAATTCTCGGCGTCTTGAGGCGAAATCGCCGCAATGGAATTGCAGGTGCGGTCGAGGTCTTTCCAGATTGTGAAATGGCTGCCGTCCGGGAAGGGGCAGAAGAAGAGGGGGTCAACGTCGATATATTCGAGGCCATACGCGGCCAGGTTGAGGTCCTGCACGACGGGCGTCTGATTGATGAGGATGTGGGCCGAACCGCCCAGGTCGAACTTGAAGCCGGGGATGATTTCCTCGGTGACGACTGCGCCGCCAACGGTGTGGCGACGCTCGAGGACGATGACCTTGTAGCCGGCCTGGGCGAGGTAGCCGGCACAGATCAGGGCGTTGTGGCCCGCGCCAATGACGAGGATGTCACAATCGGAAGGGGTTGAAGCAATCATGCGCCACTACTTTCCGTAAGCAGCCAGGGTGGGGCCGCGCTGACGGGATTGTTTGCACACGGCTGAGGATGACATGCGCCTGCCGCTACTTTATTCCGCGGAGCGCACGGCAGCAAAAGTGTCCAGCACACGCGCGCGCGCACAGGCATGGTCGACGATGGGTGCAGGGTAGTTGTCCCCAATCCGGCACCCCAGCCGTGACTGGGCGTCATCGCCCAGTGTCCAGGGATCGTGGATGGAGGCAGCGGGAAGGTGCGCCAGCTCCGGAAGCCAGCGGCGCACATAGTCGCCTTGCGCGTCGAACTTCCTGCCCTGGGAGACGGGGTTGAAGATGCGAAAGTAGGGGGCGGCATCGGTGCCTACGCCCGCCGTCCACTGCCAGCCACCGTTGTTGGCGGCGGGGTCACCGTCGACTAACTGCTGCATGAACCAGCGTTCGCCCTGGCGCCAATCGATGAGCAGGTCCTTGACGAGGAAGGAGGCGGCGATCATGCGTAGACGGTTGTGTATCCAGCCAGTGGCGCGCAATTGGCGCATGGCGGCGTCGACGATGGGGTATCCGGTGCGGCCGTTGCACCAGGCGGCAAAGCCTTTCTCATCATCAGCCCACGCAATCTCATTATACACAGGGCGAAATGCACCGCTGCGCACATGGGGGAAGGCTTCGAGTATCTGGACGTAGAACTCACGCCAGATGAGTTCATTGAGCCAGCTCTCGGCGCTGTGTGCGGCGTCGGCCGATGGGGCGCGCGCCTGGGCTGTGTAAGCGGCGAGTACAGCCGTGCGCGCCGAGAGCATGCCAAAACGCAGATAGGGCGAAAGCTGCGCAGTGCCGTCAACGTCGGGACGGTTGCGGGTATTCGCATAGTCATAAATAGGCGCCGCATCACCATTGACGAACGCGCCCAGGCGACGTGTGGCTTCGGTTTCGGAAGCGGTGAAGTGAGTGCCGGCGCGCTTGTCCGGGGCGTCGGGGATTGCCTCACTTGCAGGCTCGGTAGGCGTGCGAAGGTGGGCAGGTGGCGGCAAGATGTCGCTATCCAAGGGCCGGACGGCGGCCTTCCACGCCTTGCTGTAGGGGGTGAAAACGGTGTAGGGCGAGCCGTTGGACTTGCATATGGCACCAGGCGGGCGCAGTGTGACGCCGTCGACAAGCTCCAGTGGCAAGACTTCCAAGAGGGCGGCATCGCGCTGCCGGGCATAGGGCGAGTGGTCGCGCTCGGCGCAGATGGCGTGTGCACCCATGTCGCGTACAAGTTGTGTGAGCACGTCGGCCGGGGCGCCGCTGCGCACGACCAGCCGGCTGCCGCATGCGCGCAGCGTGTCATCAAGCGCACGCAGGCCCTCGTAGAGGAAGGCCACGCGCTTCTCGCCAACCCACGCCGAGTTGAGCAGGGCAGGGTCCAAGATGAAGAGAGGCAATACGCTGCCCTCCGGGCCGGCGTGCGTAAGTGCGGCGTGGAGCGCAGCGTTGTCTGTCAGGCGCAGGTCGCGGCGAATCCACCAGATGGCGGTGACAAGGGCCGGTTTCATGCGGGTGGCGCTCACGTCAGTTGAAGGCCGTCGATGGCGTCGCGCACCGTCTGCGCGCTTTGGCGCAGTTTCTCATGCTCGAAGTCGCTCAAGGGCAGCGGGAAGGCATCGAGCACGCCCTGGCCGCCGACAAGCCGAGGCAGCGCCACGGTGACGTCGCGCACGCCTGCCACCTCGTCTGCCGGCGTGCAGACGGTGAGAATGGCGCGCTGGTCGTTGAGGATGACATCGACAATGCGCGCCAGCGCGGCGCCAATACCGTAGAAGGTTGCGCCCTTGCCCTCGATGATGCTGTAGGCGGCGCGGCGCACGGCAGTGTCGATTTCGGCCCTCTCCTCATCGCCCAGAGCCACGCCGCGCCGGCGCGCAAATTCATCCAGTTCCATGCCACCGATGGTGGCGAGCGACCAGGTGAGCACCTCGGAGTCGCCATGCTCGCCCACCACATAGGCGTGGACGTGGCGCGCATCCACGCCCAGCCGCTGGCCGAGCAGCGTGCGGAAGCGGGCGGTGTCGAGCGTGGTGCCTGAGCCAATGACGCGCCCGCTGGGCAGGCCAAATTCGCGCGCAAAGTGGGCCGTCATGTGCGTCGTAACATCAACCGGATTGGTGGCCACGACCAGCACCGCGTCGGGCGCGTTGCGCAGGATGTTGGGTACGACCTGGCGGAAGACAGCGCCATTGCGTTCGAGCAACTGCAGACGAGTCTCGCCCGGCTTTTGGTTAACGCCGGCGGTGATGACTACGACGCGACAATCGGCCAGTGCGTCATAATCACCCGAATGGACATCCACGGGGTGGGCAAAGGGGACGGCGTGGCGGATGTCGTTGGCCTCGGCTTCGGCGCGCTTGGCGTTGAGGTCCACGAGCACAATCTCGCGACCGATGTCGCTCATGACCATGGCGTAGGCTGCGGCCGAGCCAACGAAACCTGCGCCAACAATCCCAATCTTGACTCTTGAAGACTGCATCTCATTCTCCTCCATACCGATGTCGCGCGAACGATGTGACAGCACGCGGCAAGCCCGGGCGGCAGCAACATCTCAACACGACGAGGCCAAGGTCACACTGTGGACAGCCTCGGGCTGTGGCGCGCCCACGGCTGCCAGCACGCTGTGCGCCACGCGCAACCCTCCCAACGCCACGGCAGCAGTGGACTGGCCGGGAAAGATGCTGTCGCCCACCATCCACAGATTGGGGGAAAGGCGTGGTCCCCAGCCGCGCAGCAGGTTCGTCTGCGGGAAGCCGCCCACCCAGCCGCCTGCGCGGCGCGCAAAGCGCTGGAAGGCAAGGGGCGTGCCGGGCAGCAACAATTCGGCGGCGTCACGCAGGCCGGGCAGGGCGCGGTTGGCGGCATCGAGCAGCCGCTCGGCGTAAGCTTGCTTGCGCCTGTTATACATGCCTTCGTCATCGCTGCGCAACCGATACCAGGGGTGCGGATTGGTGTGCGTGCTGATTGTGACGGCGCGCCGCCCGGCAGGGGCGCGCGCCTCATCCCACGCGGGGCTGACGGAGACGAAGACCGAGTTGCCTTCACCCAGCGGCTCGCGCACGATGACCTGATGGTGCAAAGGTGCTTTTGGCGCAAGCACAGAGCTGTCAACGCCCGCATAGAGCATGAACGCGCCCCAGCCGTCCTTCGGTTCAAGCGGCAGGCGGCCAAGCCGGCGCGGCGCGTCTTCACCCAAAAGGCGCTTGATGTTCCAAGGCGGCAGGTTGGCAATGACAATGTCGGCAGGAATCGCGTCACCCCGCATTGTCTCCACGGCAACGGGGCGGCCGTCTTCAAAGCGGATGCGGGTGACTTCCTGACGATAGTGGAGCACGCCGCCGTTGGTGCGCAGGGCGGCGGCGAGCGATTGCGCAATGGCCCCCATGCCGCCCTTGAGGTGGACAACGCCACGCCGGGGCAAATCCAGCGCGGACGCTCCGTAAAGCGCGTTGGCGCTGCTGCTGGTGGCCTGGGCGGCAATCAGCAATTGGCCATCCACAAATTGGCGCAGCGCGTCGGGTGCATCGGCCAGGTGTGCGGCTACGGGGCGCAGCGCATCGGCGGCGAGGCGCGGGTCGAGGCGGCGGAGGTCGCTGCCCAGCCAGCCAAGGCCGGCGGCGGCCACGCGCAGCGCCTCACGCGGTTGCTGGGGCGGCCAGGGCGGGAGGCGCAAGGCGAGATCCCACAGTGCGTCGGCGGTGTGCTCCTGCCAGGAAAAGAAGCGCGTGCCCGCAGGTCCAAAGTGACGTGCGTGTTCAGCGTGGCGGCCCCCGTCGCCATGGCGCGTCACGGTGCGGCCATCAGACAAGTGCACGTCCATGGCGGGTGAGGTGGGGCGGACGGGCCAGGCGGGGACGGCGGCCGCACGCGCAACCAGGTCCATGGGGCCGCCGGGATAGAAGCCGCCCGCAAGCGTTGCGCCGGCATCAAAGCGATAGCCCTGGTGGAAGAAGGTGCCTGCGCAGCCGCCGGGGTAGACGTGCGCCTCGAGCACCGTCACATCGAGACCTGCACGCGCCAGCACAGCAGCGGTTGTCAGCCCGCCTACGCCGCCGCCAATCACGACGATGCGGGGCGAGCGATCGCTTGCGGGCATATCACGCAATCCCGGAGGTGGAGGCCGGGCTGCTCTGGAATCGCGCATGTTTGCTCTCGAGCAGGCGGCGCGTGCGCCACGCTCTGTAGGCGAAGAGCGCGGGCAGCCCCAACATCATGCTGCGACCCACCAGCCACCAGAACCAGTTGTCGCTGGGCTCAATGTGCAGGCTGTCGATGACCTCGGTGCGGACATCGTCAACCGCGACAAAGCTGTGCTGGTGCACCCAGACCTTGAAAGGACCGCGCTCCATGGTGTCCACGAAGCCTCCGGGGCCCACGTTGCTCATGCGTGCGCGCCAGCGCAGGGGGAGGGGCCCCATCCACAGTGTGAAGCGCATCACACTTCCCTCGCTCAGAACGGCGGGCGCTTCGTGCACCTGCGCGATAATGGGAGGTGGCGTGATGGCGCCCATGCTGGCCGAGCGGCTGTGGAATGCCGCAACCGCGGAGATAGGTGCATTGACGATGAAACGGTGATAGTAACGCATTAGAAGGGTCACTCCGCATTGGGTGGCGAAAGCGGCGGTTGTCATGCCGGCGGTGCGGCGTAGAACAGCGTGGCGCCGGCGACATTGGCAAGCGCGGCGCCACGCCGGAGGCTAACTTTACGCTGCCACGCGTTGCTTGTTGAGAATGTTGCGCAGCGCCGGTTCAAGATCGGGCCAGGTGAAGGTGAAGCCCTGCTCGAGCAGGCGGCTGGGCACCACGCGCTGGCCGGTGAGCACAATGGAGGACATATCGCCCAGCACCGCCTTGAGAGCGAAACCGGGCGTGGGCATAAAGGAGGTGCGTCCCATGACTTTGCCCATGGCCTCAGCGAACTGCCTATATGTCACCGGGTTGGGTGCTGAGAGATTGTAGGCCCCTTCAGCGGCCTCGTTTTCGATGAGGAAGCGGAGCGCTCGCACCTCGTCGTCAAGATGAATCCAGGGGACGTATTGCTTGCCGTTGCCGAGGGGCCCGCCCGCAAACACGAGGTCAAAGGGGAGCTTCATCTTGGGGAATGAGCCACCCTTAAGGCTGAAGACGAGGCCCGTGCGCGCAACGGTGCGTCGCACGCCCAAGCGCACCGCGGCAGCGGTGGTGTTTTCCCACTCCCACACAACATGCGCCAGCCAGTCGCTGCCGGGAGACTCCGTTTCGGTGACGACCTCGGCGGCGCGAGGGCCATAGTAGCCCACTGCCGACGCCTGCACCAGCGCCCTGGGTTTGTCGGTCGCCGCGCTGATCGCCTGCATAACGGCGGCGCCAGCGTTGATGCGGCTCTGCACAATGCGCTTGCGGCGCGCGTTGCTCCAGCGGCCGTCGCCTATGCCTTCACCGGCAAGGTTGACGATGGCGTCGGCGCCGTTGGCGAGTTCGCCCCATCCCTGGGCGGTTTGTGCGTCCCACTGAACGAGGTGCGCCCCCGTGGGTGCATTTTTCTGCTTCGACGGATTGCGTGACAGCACGGTCACATCGTGGCCGTCGGCAATGAGCGACCGCGTGAGTGCCTGACCGATAAGCCCCGTGCCGCCTGTGATGATGATGCGCATGACCCAACTCCTTTGATCTGAACCTGTGTGAAACGTGTCGGCGCGACGAAACCGTCGCGTGCGCGCTTGCGGGCGCTAAAGTTCCGGGTGGCTGCGCAGCACGTTGCTGCGGTGGACAAGGTGCCCCGGGGCGCCGAGTGAGGGGCTCTCGCTTGTGAGCGCAGAGAGCCACCTTGTCAGTGGCGCGGCATCTTCATGCGTCACGGTGCGCATCGCCTGCAAGTAAGTCATGAGGTAGAGATCGACGCGCTCGGGCGGCATGCCCACGTGATTCACGAGCATGCCGTTGAGCCATTCGAGGTCGGCGCTGACGTACTCCAAGTCGCCAAGCGCCAGCGCCGCTTCGATGTTGCGCCCAAAGTGGAGATTGGCGGCGGCCAACATGCGCAGCGGCATCACGTCCGTGGGCATGAGACGCCACACCTCGGCCTCTACTGCGGCGTGGCGCGCCCTGTATTCGCGCAGCGCCGCGCTGTAAGCGTAGGAGGGGATGCGCTGGGCTGCCTGCAAGCGAGGCGCAGCCATCAGCGCTTCGATGGTGGCGGCAGCGGCTTCAATGCGTGCGCCGAGAAAGTGCCCGGGAATCGCCTGTTGCAGGTCGGGCAGGCGGTTGAAGATGAGGCCGCCATAGGCGAGCGGAATCCGCTCTCGCAGGAGCACGTTGGCCACTTCCAGCAGTCCGAGTGTGGTTGACAACTGCTGGGCGGTGAGCACGACCAGCAGCGGGCGTGTGGCCGCAATGGTGGCCTCGAGGCTGCCGACAGGCACATTTGCGCCCAGGTAGACCGTATCCCAGCCACGCCGCCGCAAGAGCAGGGAGAGCAGCAGCGGCACGAACGTGTGCTCCTCTTCGGGAGGGCAACCAATCAGGATGCGGCCGTTGCGCGTGGGGGGCGGCGTGGCAACGAGCATGGCTTCCAGCCGGCGCAGCGCCAGCGCAGAGGCAAAGTGCTCCTGCTGCACCGTAACGCGCGCCTTGTACCAGCCTTCACCAATGATAGCGAGCCCTTTCTGAATTACATCGAGATAGACGATCTCGGGTGTGAAGAGCGCGAAGGACTCTGAGAGAGTCTGTTCGGCCGCCTGCTCATCAAAGCGCAAGCAGGCATCAATCCATTGCGTGCGCTTCTCGCGTAAAATACTGTCATGCGTTGCCGCCATATTTTGCTGATCAACTGCCGTGCTGGGTTGTAGTACCAATGGCGCAACGGGCGGAGCGCTCGCTTCCCTGTCAAGTCGCAACCACATTTCGACGGCGCGGCTAATGGCCAGTCCTTCGCTTTGGCGGGCAATGAGCCAGTGCAGCAGGTCGATGTCACGCTGCGAATAGAGGCGATGGCCGCTGGGCGTGCGCACGGGCGCGGGGATGCCGTAGCGTCGCTCCCACGCGCGCAATGTATCGGGCTTGAGGCCGGTTGCCGTAACAACCGCTTTCAGGTTAAACAGGTGTGTGTCGCGTTGACTAACCATCTAGATTCCGATCGGGAGGCGGCCCAACAGTGCGGCTCCTCCTCGCTATTGTATGCTTGGCAGGCGCCGGGACTTGCTCCGCGGCCGCTGTTACCGTCCAAAACCTGAACAGAGTATAGCACGTCGCTATCTGTTTGTAAAGCGTTTGCACATGCATGTGTAATGCGACATTGTTCATTGGGTGGACAAAGATAATAATTAGTGCTTGACATCATCACACTGTTGTGCTATGTTTGTCGCAATATTGAGCAGGCTACGAAACTGGACTTAAGCAGGCCGTCGGTGCAGACTGCCGCCATATGATAGTGGGAGCAACGGTCATGCACGCTGAAATTTACCCCTGGGAGACCACGTTACTCTCGCTGGCGCACGAAGCGCATCAGTCGCGTGCGATAGGTGACGAGATCAGGGTCGATGAAGCATTGCGCGCCAAATCCTATGCTTGGTGCGACGCGCTGACCGCTGCCAAGAGTCGCTCATTCTACATGGCGTCGCGGCTGCTGCCCGCCGAGAAGCGCAGGGCAGTGCGCGCCCTCTATGCGTTTTGCCGCGTAACGGATGACATTGTCGACAACGCCGCGAGTGAAGATGAGGGAATCGCTGCGCTGGAGGCGTGGCGCGCGCGTACGCAACTGCCAAGCCCTCCGGCCGATGACCTGGTGGCTGTGGCCTGGGCCGACGCGCGCCGGCGCCATCATGTGCCGTGGCGGTACGCCGAGCAACTGCTTGACGGCGTGGCGCGCGACACGGTGCAGAAGCGGTACCGCACATTCGACGACCTGGCTGCGTACAGCTATGGGGTTGCATCCACCGTGGGGCTGATGAGCATGCACATCATTGGTTTCCAGGGGGCGGAGGCGATTCCCTACGCGATCAAGTTGGGTGTTGCCCTGCAGGTGACCAATATCCTGCGCGACGTTGCCGAGGATTGGCAGCGTGGGCGGGTCTACCTGCCCCAGGATGAGCTGGCGGCCTTTGGCATCCACGAGGAGGAAATTGGCGAGGGCAAGGTGAGTGTGCGCTGGCGCGACTTCATGCGCTTTCAGATTGCGCGCAACCGCCGCCTGTATGACGAGGCGCACGCGGGCATTGTGCTGCTCAACCCCGAGGGGCGCTTTGCGATTGGGGCGGCAGCGGGCTTCTACAGGAGCATTCTTGCCGACATTGAGCGCCACCACTACGACAACCTGAAGCGCCGCGCATGCGTCTCAACCGCGCGCAAGGTGGGGATGTTGCCACGCATTTGGTTGGGCACGCGAACTGTCCAACCCTTGAGCCACCATTAACCGGCTCGTCGGGTATACATGCCCGCGAGAGAAGGGGCCGCACCGCACATTCATTGCGGTGCGGCCCCTTTCTTTGGTTGCTGCGTGCTGACGTACTTGCTTAACCCTACTCGAACGCGGCAATGCCTGTGAGATCGCGGCCAATGATCAGCTTCTGAATCTGGCTGGTGCCTTCGTAGAGGCTGGCCACGCGCATGTCGCGCCAGAGGCGCTCGGGCACGAACTCGTCGGAGAAGCCGTAGCCGCCGTGAATCTGGATGGCGGCGTCGGCGGCGCGCTTGCCTGCCTCGGCGGCAAAGTATTTGGCAATGGAGACAGGGATGGTGCTCACCAGCCCCTGGTTCTTGGTCCACCCGGCCTGATAGACGAGCAGGCGCGCCGCCTCCACGTCCACTTTCATTTGCGCCAGCATGTCCTGAATCATCTGGAAACCGGCAATCGGCTTGCCAAAGGCGATGCGTTCGCGAGCGTACTTGACGCTGGCGTCGAGTGCATGTTGCGCCGCGCCCACGCAGCCGCTGGCCACGCCGTAGCGGCCGTTATCGAGCGCGCTCATAGCAATCTTGAAGCCCTCGCCTACCTTGCCCAGGCGTGCGCTGTCGGGTACGCGCACGTTTTCCATGAAGATTTCGCCTGTGTCGCTGGCGCGCAGGCCAAGTTTGCCGGTCATCTTGCGCGTGCTGTAGCCGGGCGTCATTGTCTCGAGGACAAAGGCCACCATGCCCTTGCTTTTGGATCCCAATTCGGTTTGCGCGAAAATGATGGCCATATCGGCCAGGTTGGCGTTGCTGATCCAGACCTTCTGCCCGTTCAGGAGCCAGTCATCACCATCGCGCCTGGCGGTCGTCTGCACATTGGCGGCGTCGGAGCCGGCGTTGGGCTCGGTGAGGCCAAAGCTGCCAATCCACTCACCACTGCAGAGGCGCGGCAGGAAATGCTGCTTCTGCGCCTCTGTGCCCCACTTCAGCAGGGTAAGCTCGACGAGGGACATCTGTACAGAGAGGGTTGTGCGCACGCTTGAGTCGGCGTAACCGATCTCCTCGAAGACAATGGCCTCGGCAATATAGTCCAGCCCGGCGCCGCCGTACTCCTCGGGGATGGGGACGCCAAGGTAACCGAGGCGGCCCATATCACTGAGCAAGGCGCGCGGGAACTCCTGCGCAAGGTCCCACTCGCGTGCATTGGGGAGTATGCGCTCGCGGGCAAACTTGCGCACCGACTCCTGGATCATGCGCTGTTCGGGTGAGAGTCCAAAGTCCATCGCAGAACTCCTTTGTTCTTGGTGGCGGGCCAGCAGGCAAGGATAAGATGAACCGGGCAAACGCTACCCGAGCGAATCCGTCCAATTGTCGCACGTCGGCTGACGCCGGAGGGAACAGCAGGACGCAAATCACCGTCCAGTGTGTGAGCGCCTATGCAAAATCATACCACAGCCCCACGGCAACTTCTGTGTCGAACAAGCGCGTGCCCCGGCGTGAGGCGGCGGCGCACCGGAAGGGATTCCCCATGAAAACGTGGATAGCCTCGTCACTCCGCCTGGGTTTGTTTGCACTTGTGGCGGCGCTGGTCGTTGCATGCACACCAAGTGAGCGCGAGCAACAACTGCAGGCAACCGTCGATGCACTGGCCGCAAAGAACGCAACGCTGGCGTCGGCACAGACTCCGGCTGCGCAGACGACAACTGCGCAGCCGGGCGAGGCGCCGGCAGCCACCGCTGAGGAGGCGCAAACCGCTTCGGGAGCGGGCGCGCCCGCCGCGCCGCCTCGCGCCACGCCGGCGAATACGGAAGCTGCCGTGGCCGTGGCGACGCCGGAAGCAGCGGCCACGCCGGTCCAGCCGCAGGTTGCGTCGGCGGACGTTGAGAACCCCATTCCGCGCGAAATCGCACGTGTGGTGCTGGTGGGGGATGAGACACGCCTGGCCGACTTTCGCCTGGACGCCGCCGCGAACACGGCGTATGTCACCGATGCAGCCTACGTGCTGCATGTCGTGGACCTGGCCGACCTGAAGGAAGTGGACTCCTTCCCCATGAGCGGCGAACGTCTGCTGCTGGATGCGCCCAACGGCCGCCTCTACATCATGCCCGACGCGCCCTGGGCGCGCACCGGTATTTCGCCCACGGTGACGGTCTTCGATACGGCCAGCCGCACGACTGTGCGTGAGTTGCCGGGCAGTCGCGTCGGCGTGGACAGCAGCGGCGGCCGCCTCTACATTGGCGACGACGTCGGCTTCTACAGCCATGCTGAGCAAGGCGTGCGACTCTACGACGCAGCCACGCTCACGCTGGTGCGCACTGGCGCCATGGCCGGCAACCCGCTCTACAATCCTGCGGCAGATGAGCTTATCATCCAGGGCCCGAGTGTGTGGACCGCCGACCCCGATTCGCTTGTGCCGCGCGTAGACCTCTATCCGGAAATCACGAGTGAGGAACTGCCCGGCTGCAATGGCTGCCCGGCAGCAGTGGACGCTTATTATTTCGCGTCGGCGCAGATTGTCGCAATCCAGACCACCATCCTCTCACCGCAAGGCGCAGGCCGTGTAACACCCGCCCACCTCTACGATGCCGGCACGATGGAGCGCCTGCCGGAGAGTTATCAGATCGGTGCAACCTGCAGCAGCCAGCCGCAGCTGCGCGCGCCGCTCGATGGCCGCGTGGTGCGCGTTGAGCGCTACTCCCGCTATGTCACATACAACAATCTCTTCCTCGAGGATACGGCGGGGACGCGCTTGCTGGCGCGAGACGGACTCTGGGTTTCGTTTGTCAACTCCGACACCAATGCCGGCTACCTGCAGCCAAGTTCGACGACGACCTACGTCCTGGACATGGCAACCCTGGCGCCCGTGGGCATGATGGACTCGTTGTGCTTCTTCGCACGAGACGACGCGAACGGCCGCCTCTATGCCACAGATGCGTTCCGCAGCGCGTTGGTTGTGCTGGAGCCGACGGGTGGTGAGTCGAAGCTGCCCGCAGCACAGCCTGACACTGTGGCCGGCAAGCAGGTGACCTCGATTGTCATCTCTCCTGATTTTGCCAAGGATGGCACTCTTTACCTGGTTGCATGGACGCTGGACGAAATTGGGGGGCAAGCCATTCTGCGCTCCACAGACGGCGGGCAGACATATACGCGGCTGGGCGGGCTGCCTGCAGGCGAGGAGTTGGCGCTGACGCTGGCAATCTCGCCCGACTTCGCCAGCGACAGGACGCTCTTTGCCGGGGGCGCACGGCGCGAGTTGGTGGGCGAGGGCGTGTGGAAATCGGACGATGGCGGCGAGACCTGGACGCCCGTTTGGAACGGTTTGTCGGACTTGCGCGTCAACCGGATTGAGATTTCGCCGCGTTATCGTGCTGACCAAACGCTTCTGACGTGGGCTGCCTATACGCAAGTGACGCCATTCGAGAGCGGATACTCCATGCAGCGTTCGACGGATGGTGGGCTTGGTTGGACGCGCGTCATCACCGCTGACTCACCGGAAACGCTGCCAGCAGCGTCGGTCTATCTGCCGCCCGACTCGAGTGCAGAGCTGCCAGTGCGCAAGGATACGTGGTTTGGTCCGATTGACGTTCGCATAGACAGTACGAGATGGACGACGGCAACGAATGCCATTGGCCAGGACGAAATCCTGCGCGGCATCCTTTCCAGTCCGGAGGGGGCCGGGCAAGCGGCGATCTTCGTGGCGACTGATGGCGGCCTCTACCGCACGTTGGACGATGGCGTGACATGGTCGCGCCTGGCGGAGAGCGAGGCCGGGTCCGGCGCCACAATGGCGGCGGCGATCACGCCACTGATGGGCGACGGCAGCTACCGGTTGCTCTTGGCCACGGCCGACGGCGAACTGCTGCAAATGGATCCCAACACGGTTACGTGGGAGGAAGTTGTCGAGACAACCGCGCCCGCGCCGAGCGCAACCGCGGAGTCGGCGCAAACCGACCGCGAAGCGGAACCTACCCCAAGCAGCGGCCTCAGCGGCGAGCCGCCCGCGGGACTCTACAGGCCAACCGGCATCTTTGGGCCGCGCTGGGAAGGTGATGGCGCGCTGCAGGAAAGCATGGGTTATGCCCGCAGCGAGCAGCCCAACTCGGTGGCGGCAGCTTACCAGTATTTTGAGCACGGCGTGATGGTGTGGCGCAGCGACACGCGCCAGGTCTACGCCATTTACGACGACGGCGCGTGGGATCTATTCGATGACACCTTCGTCGAGGGGGAGGCCGAGAGCGATCCGGCGCTGCGTGCGCCGAGCGGCCTGATGCAACCTGTGCGCGGCTTTGGCAAGGTGTGGCGCAGCGACGATGTCGTGCGCGAGAGGCTGGGCTGGGCAATTGGCAAGGAGGCAGCCATCAACGCGCTGATCCAGGACTTTGAACACGGTGCATATGTGCGCGCCGATGCCATCGAGGCGGCGCTGATCCAGCGGCCCGCCGGCCGCGAGTGGGTCAAGTAACAAGAGCAAACCCGACGCAAACCCGACGCAAAGGTGCAAAGGCGCAAAGAAAACGCAAAGGAAAGCAACGGCAAGAGATGTTCTTTCTTGCAGTTGCTTTTCTTTGCGTTTTCTTTGCGCCTTTGCGTCGGGTTTGCTCTTGTTACGCAGCCCAGGTGCAGAGGCCGGTCTCGAAGGGGTGCAGCATCACCTCGTGTTGGGGACGGATGCGCACGCCCAAATCGAAGCGGCCCGAGTCAATGGCTTCAATCTGGCCCGTATAGGTGCGCACGTCGCCCGCACCTGCACTGGCTATGAGCTGCTGCACGTGCAGCGCGCCATCCTCATCGCCATTGCCGGCGCCGCTGTAGACGGCTTCCACGGCCACGGATTCGGGCGAGAGGCCGTTGAGGTTGACACGCGACTCGACCGTCACCGGCTCGCCTACGGAGACCTGCGCGGGCCCATCGGTCATCGCTTCGATGGTAACGCCTGCCCAACGTGAGGCGACTTGCTGTTTCCACGCCGCCAGTTCGCGCGCGGCGGCATAGTTGTTGGAGCGTGCGCGGGCGCCATTGGCCGCGGCGACCGCGTAGTAACAGTTCACATAGTCCTTCACCTGGCGGTCCATACTGTAGCGCGGGCCGATCGAGGCAATCGATCTTCGCATGCGTTCAATCCAGCCCTGCGGAATGCCGTCAGCGTCACGATCGAAGAATAGAGGAATAATCACTTCCTCGAGTGTAGCGTAGAGGCTGAGCGCATCGGCCTCATCCTGCGTGGCTTCGTCCTTATAGGCGCGCGCCTCGCCTATTGCCCAGCCGTTCTCGCCGTCGAAGCCTTCCTCCCACCAGCCATCCAGCGCGCTGAAGTTGGGTATGCCGTTGACGCCCGCCTTCTCGCCACTGGTGCCGCTCGCCTCGAGCGGGCGGCGCGGGTTGTTGAGCCAGACGTCGACGCCCGAGACGAGGTGGCGCGCGACATTCATGTCGTAATCCTCGACAAAGAGGATTTTGCCGAAGAAGTCGGGCTCCATGCTCATCTCGTAGATGTGCTGGATAAAGGACTTGCCCGGCTCGTCGGCGGGGTGCGCCTTGCCAGAGAAGACCAGTTGCACGGGGCGCTCGGGATTGTTGAGTATCCGGCGGATGCGCTCAACGTCGCGGAAGATAAGTGTTGCGCGCTTGTAGGTGGCGAAGCGCCGGGCAAAACCGAGTGTCAGCGCATCAGGGTTGAGGGCAGACGCTATGTCTGCCACAAAGCGCGGCCCTTCGCCATGACGCAGTGCCTGGATGCGGGCGCGCTTGCGCGCATTCTGCACCATCTTTTGCTTGCGAATTGAGTGCGCCTCCCATAAAGCGGCCGCGGGCAGCTTGTCAACGGTCCAGCGCTCGGGCTGGTCAAAGCCCTTGTCGCCCCAATCCGGTGCGAACCACTGGGCATAGAGTGTGCGCAGTTCAGGCTGCAGCCAGGTCTTGGTGTGCACCCCATTGGTAATATGGCCGATTGGCACTTCGGGCAGCGGCGTGCCTGGATAGAGGAATGACCACATCGCGCGGCTGACTGTGCCATGCAATTTGCTGACGCCATTCGCATAGCCGCTCAAGCGCAGAGCGAGGACGGTCATACTGTACTGCGGACCCCAGGGCAGTTGTTGGCGGGCGAAGGCGATGAATTCGTCGCGGGTGATGCCCAGTTGCGTCCAGAACTGCCAAAAGAACTTTTCGACCAGCGCAAAGTCGAAGGCGTCGTTGCCCGCAGGCACAGGCGTGTGGGTGGTGAAGAGTGTGTTAGCGCGCACGGCTTCGATTGCCTCGGTGAGGGCGAGCCTCTCGCTTTGCATGTATTCGCGTATACGCTCCAAGCCCAAGAAGGCGCTGTGGCCTTCATTCATGTGCCACACGGAGGGCTCGTAGCCCAGCGCTCGCACGGCGCGCGCGCCGCCAATCCCCAGTACAAATTCCTGACTGATGCGCATTTCGCGGTCGCCGCCATAGAGGCGTGCGCTCAGGTCACGGTCGGGCGGTGCATTGCGCTCCACATCGGTGTCCATGAGGTAGATGGGGATGCGCCCCACCTGGATGCGCCAGACCTTGGCGTAGACCGTACGCCCGGGCAAGTCGACGCTGATGAGGACCTCATTGCCCTGCGGATCAAGTGCGGGGGTAGCGGGGACTTCGGCAAAGGCAATCTTTTCGTATTCGGCCTGCTGCACACCATTGTCGTCTATGCGCTGGGTGAAATAGCCCTGCGGGTAGAGAAAGCCGATGCCGATGAAGGGCAACCCCAGATCGCTGGCTGATTTGCAGTGGTCGCCGCTGAGCACGCCCAGGCCGCCGCTGTAGATGGGCAGCGCCTCATGCAGGCCGAACTCGGCGCTGAAATAGGCAATGATGTTGTCGCCACCGTTGGGGTACGCATCCTTGTACCAGGTGGGCGCGTCGGGGTGCATGTAGGCGTCGAAGGCGGCCAGTACGGCGGCATAGCGCTCGCGGTAGCCGGCGTCGGCGGCGGCTGCATCCAGTGCTGCCTGGCGCACGCGATGCAGGAACTTGACGGGGTTGTGATTGACACTCTCCCACAGTTCGGCGTCAATTGTGGCGTAGAGATCCTGCGCCGGCGTTTCCCAACTCCACCACAGGTTGTAGGCAAATTCATTGAGGCGGCCAATGGCTTTGGGGATACGCGGCAGGACTGTGACTGTGCGAATGATATTCATAAAGGCATTTGGCTCCTTAAGGGACTCCTCGTCTTTAGGCGAGTTCATATTTGGTTGAGTGCTCACCCATGATGATGGCAACGCCGCACAGCACCAAATGAGGATGCTGGTGGGAAGCGAATGGCACCGTGGGTCGTAGCCAGGATTCAGCGTGCCCGGGCGCGCTCGGGCAACAATGCGCGCGCCGTTTCGGGCAGGAGGATTGTCCGCTGAAGCCGGTGCGTCGCCGCCCGACCAGTTTGGCGGCTATCCGCCGGCTGCCCACCGACCTGACGGCGCCGATGTTGTTGATGTTGTTATCGTTGTGGCGCCATGCTGATTGGATCCTGATCGGCGGGATGGTGGTATCGCCGAGGGCGACGTAGGCCGGATTGCCGTGTTGGCATACGGTGGGGACGTGCGAGCAAGTGTGGCCGCGAAGCGTGGCGTCGTTGAATGCAAGTGGTTCGATGGCGCGATCAGCCGGCAGCAACTTGTGCTGGGAACAGGCTTCGATACGCGAGCAGGGCACGCACCTAACCTGGTCCCGGTTCGCTGATATCCACCGTTTCCAGACTTGGCGGCTCGCTCAGTCTCTATGGTACGAGCGCAGCCATCCCTAAACAGAACGCCAAACCCTGCTCAGGTTAAGCCGAGCAGTTGCTTGGCAACCGATACGGCTCTGTTCGCGTCGGGCGCATAGCCGTCGGCTCCGACCTCTGATGCGAAGTCTGCGGTGATAGGGGCGCCACCAATAATGACCTTCACCCGATCCCGCAGTCCAGCGTCCTTGAGTGCCTGAATTGTGGCAGGGATATTGGTCATGGTTGTCGTCAGCAGGGCCGAAATCCCCAACAGTTGCGCCCCATTCCGCACGGCTTCCACGAATCGCGCGGGGGGTACGTTGACGCCCAAATCGGTGACCTCAAAGCCTGCGCCGCCCCACATCATTCCCACCATGTTCTTGCCGATATCGTGGATGTCCGACAGCACTGTACCGATGACTGCCTTGGCAAGTGGCTCCACATTGGCTTGCGCCAGCAGCGGTCGCAGCAAGTCAAGTCCACCCTGCATGGCGCGTGCCGAGACCAGCATCTCGGGTACGAACGCCTTGCCGAGCTCAAACTGTTGGCCAACTTCCTGAATTGCCGGAATCATGGCGTCATAGAGCACGATTTCGGGACTTACGTTCGCCGCGATCAGCGCCTTCACCGCCTCGATCACGCCATCACGATCGCCGATTGACACCGCATCATAGAGGGTGTCGAGCAAGTCATCGAGTTGTTCCTCGGAGCCAGTCATGTAGGTATACCCGCCTTCATCGTCCTTCAAGTTCGTACATGGCAAAGACGTTCGCCAACGGTGTGTCGGACTGGATGTGATGAGAACTCGCCAAAATGTAGCCGCCGCCATTGCCCAAAACGCGTATTCGCTCGCCCACTTCGCTCCGCACCTCGTCCGTCGTACCGCGAGGCAAGGTCCGAATGATGTCGATTCCACCGTGGAAGCTCAGCCTATCGCCGAACTCGTCCTTGAGCCGCGCTGGTTCCATGCCCGCCGCATCGGACTGGACAGGGTTGATCACATCCACGCCCATTTCGATCAGTTCGCCAATCAGAGGGTATATGGCTCCATCACAGTGATACATGACAGGTAATCCGTGACGTTTCGCCACATCAATGATGCGCGCATGGCAAGGACGGATATACTCCCGCCACATCTTCTCCGAAATCATGAGGCCATTCTGCGTTGCCACGTCATCGTAGAAGTAGACCATGTCGAGCCGATCACCGGCAAGTGCAAGCACGCGTTCGGTATTCTCCACATAAATGTCGGTGAGCCGCTCCATGATGTAGCGGGGGATTTCCGGTTGCAGCACCAGGTCCATCAACATTTCCTGCAGTCCGCGCAGTTGCCAACCTACTTCGAATACAGAACCAATGCGGAAGCGCATGTGGTAGTCGCCGCGGGCGTCCAGCAGGCGGATCACTTCTGGTAGGGCGCTGAAATCCCACCAGTCCGGCTCCGGCCAGGGATAGTTCCTCAAGTCAGCAATGGATGTTGCCCCGGCCAGAGGCCAGATGGAGTACTCTTCGTAAGCGCCCGTCTGATTCGCAACGTTGCGGATCACGTGTCCCCAGAGGTCATAGGCGGTGCCATCCGGTGTCTGCTGTCGCCACATGCGATTCGGAGTCGAACGACTCAACGCGTTCCACCAATCAATTGTGGCCCCGGGCCGAAGGAGCGACGTCGGCGGCGCATAGAATTGATCGTACGAGAAGACGCGCATGTCCACATCAAAGTGCTCGAGTACGGTCTCCCATGCTGGGTCAAAGTAGTCGTCCTCACTGAGGGCGCGCTGCGGGATGCCGAGATGATCCACGAGGCGCTTCCAGATCTCGGGTGACGCCAGGAAGTCAACTGGTGTGCGGTCGGGCTGAAGGTGGCTAAGCGCACGCTTGACCCTGGCGCGCGGGCTGATTGCGGATAGGTCGTGGTTCTTTCCTGGAGGGCTTGCGTCACCGATCACACTCATTTGCCACGCATCCGATCAACAATCGGCTGGTATGCCGCCGGCGTCTTGACGCCAGGCTTGTCGAACCACAGGGGCGCGTCAACCCCCGAGTAGAGCACGATGTTGCCCCATGGGTCGAATGCCCCTGTGCGCACGATCACCTTGGCCTTGGAAGCCATTTCTCCCAGGATCTGCGCATGGGGGATTGGATCGTAGTCACTGTTAGGAAAGAGACGTTTCACCGTCTCCAGGAGGGGTGCGTTGTTCTCAGCCATCTCGGCAGCATACGCTACTTTTTCGGTAACGAACACCCCCGCAATTGCGCTCAGCACGGTTTCCAGATCAGGCACATCCTGCACAATGGCCAGATCGACTCGCCAGGCGCTGCGGGGAATGGGAAAACCGGCGTCACAGATGATCATGAAGTCGGTGTGCCCCATTGAGGCGATTGCGTACGCAAGTTCATTGTTGAGAATTGGACTGCGATTCATAGCTCTACTCCTTCTCCATTCAGGTTTGCTATCTCTTCGGCTTGGGGCGCTGGCAAAGCGTCAACCATATTGTTGCGCGTAGAGCACATCCACCGCATTGCGACTGCCAAGCGAGGGGATGACACCCAGCTTCGTACAGCCAATCGCCCCCGCGCAATTGGCAAACCGGACCGCCTGCAGCAAGGACCTGCCATCTGCAAGCGCGATGGCAAGTCCGGCGTTGAATGCGTCGCCGGCTCCGGTTGTGTCGACCACATCGACAGCAATTCCGGGTACGTGCTCTACACCGTTGTCGTTAACAATCAATGCACCATCCGCCCCCATTGTCACAATCAAATTGGCGACACCCCGCGCGTGCAGCTCTTGCGCCAGCGACTCGGTAGTCTCAGGTGCGTCAGGCGGCAATCCCATGAGGATACGCAACTCGGTCTCGTTGGGTGTCAGGAAATCGACGTTTCTCAGTACTTCGTCATCCAGCCTGGTGGCAGGCGCTGGGTTAAGAATTGTACGCACCCCGTGGCGGCGGCCTATTTCCATCGCTCTAGCCGCGGCTGAGACAGGAATCTCAAGGACCGTCATCACAATTTCGCTGGCTTTGATTTGTGCCTCAAGCCCATCTACGAACTGCGCGTCCATGAGCTCGTTGGCTGCCATGTCAAGGATGATACCGTTGTGGCCAGTTGGGTCGACAATGATGATGCCAACGCCGGTCGCCTTGGTCGTAGTTCGCTTCAGGTAGGCCGTGTCCACGCCCTCTTTGGCGTAAACATCGGTCGCGATTTCGCCCAGCTTGTCGTCGCCGATGATGCCACAGAAGAATGCATTTGCGCCCAGCCGCGCGGCGCCTATCGCCTGATTTGACCCCTTGCCGCCGGGGCCCATGTCGAAGTCCGAACCGACGATGGTCTCACCAAAAATGGGCATACGCTGAGTGCGGATGGTCATGCCGACTGCAAAGCTGCCCACGACGGTTACAACAGGATGATGGTTCGCGGGTCGTTCCATCAAAGGACTCCCTCCGGCAAGTGGGTTGCCTGGCCCATCGCGCAGGCCAGTATGGATTCTTCGTTGGCCTCGCTCTGCATAAAGTGGCCAGTGACTCCACCACGGTACAGAACGATAATGCGGTCGCATTGTCCGATAAGTTCCGGCAACTCGGACGAGACTATCAGGACGGCGACGCCTGTCTCGGCAAGTGAATGAAGAATTGCATAAATCTCCGCCTTGGCGCCCACGTCAACGCCGCGTGTCGGCTCGTGCAGGATCAGCACTGAAGCTTCAGTGAACAGGCCGCGCCCTAAAATGACTTTCTGCTGATTGCCGCCGCTCAAAGTGGACATCGTCTGGGTGACGGTAGACACCTTGATGTCGAGCTCGTGCACATTGCGGTCTGCCGCGGAGCGGACCGAAGAGCGTTTCAAGACACCGCGGGCACTCACCCGTCCCAAGTTTGAAGCGACGATGTTTTCCTGCACCTGCATGACCAGAAGGGCGCCAGCGCCGCGCCGATCCGCGGGAATCAGTGCGACACCTTCGGCAATTGCACTGGTTGGTGAGGATATAGTTACGACGCTGTCACGTACAAGTATCTCCCCGGTGTGGGGACTCAGGCCGAAGCAGGCGTTTACGAGCTCTTCCTTGCCGGCATTGGGCAGGCCTGCGACTCCCAGCACTTCACCAACGTGAAGCGTGAACGAAACATCGTGCAGGTAAGGGAGGCTGGAGAGGTGGCGCACCTCAAACGCCGGTTTTGGCTGAGTCGCCGAGGGTGCAACGCGGCGGAACAGGTCGTCCACGACACGGCCGACCATGCTATTAATCAGCCTGTCAACCGTACATTCACTCGCCTCCATAGTCTCGACCAGCCGTCCATCACGCAGCACCGTGATCCGGTCAGCGAGCGCAAGCACTTCTTCGAGGCGGTGCGAAACATAGAGGATAGCCACGCCTTCGGCACGGAGTTGGCGCACCATCTGGAAGAGATGGTCCGTCTCGTCGCGGCTGAGCGCCGAGTTTGGCTCGTCGAGAATCAGCACCTTGACGTCAACGGACATTGCCTTTGCGATCTCAACAATCTGCTGCTCGGCAACAGTCAGCCGCCCAGCCAGTTCGCTCAAGTTCAAGTGCGCCATTCCCAGCTTGTCAAGCGCCAAACGCGCCGTCATGCGGAACCCGCGTCGGTCGATCAGACTCAAGCCATTCTTTCGATAGGCTGTTGACAGCGAAATGTTCTCTGCCACGGTCAGGTTCGGGCACAGCGCCAATTCCTGGTAGACGACACTGATCCCCATTTGCTGCGAGACAAAGGGACTCGGGATCGTGCACTCGTTTCCCTGGTAGAGGATGCGTCCGCGGTCCGGCTGCAACTCGCCGGCAAGAATGTTCATGAGCGTGCTTTTGCCCGCGCCGTTCTCGCCGATAATGGCATGGATCTCGCCGGCGTAGACCGAAAGGTTCACCCCATCGAGCGCCTGCACGCCGGGGAAGCCTTTACTGATGTTTTCCAGTTCAATGATGGGCGCGGTCATTTTCTTGCGGTCTCGCTGGTCTTCGTGGTTTGGTGACTCAACTGCAGGTTTCTGACGGATTGAGGCGTGGAGCACCGGGGGCTCCGGCGCTCCACGCATTTGCGCGACCCAGCCTGACGCTGGTTTGTCGCCTACTGTTGAACAAACTCCTGCCAGTTGTCCTTGTTGATCACGGCGATGCCGGTGTCAACGTCGGCAACCGGTTTGCCATTGATGGCGTCAAGCAACATGCGCACGGCTTCATAGGTCTGTCGCTCGGGGGCCTGGCTCAGGCTGGCCTGGATAAAGCCTTCATCGATCAGCGCCAGTGTCTCGGGAAGTTCGTCAAAGCCAACCACCATCACCTTGCCGCCGAGATCGTTGCGCTTGACGTACTCGCCTGCCCAGGGAAGCGAGCAGCACTCGAGCGAGAGTATTCCGGCCACGGTCGGGTTCGCAAGCATGGCATTCTCAACCGCCGCGTAACCCTCCTGCGGCTCGGTGCCGGTGTTCACCGTTTGCAGCACCTTGATGTCGGGGTACTCGGCGAAACCTGCCATAGCGCCATTTTCGCGATCGATCGACCACTGCGCTGCCGCGTCGAGCGTCGTGATGATCACATCACCCTTGCCGCCCATCAGTTCAGCCAATTGTCGGGCTGATTCGGTTCCGGAGGTGATCAAATCCTGCCCAGCAAAGGCGATGCGATTGCTGTCCGGGTTGTCGGTGTTGTACGCAACGACAGGAATACCCATCTCCAGGAGGCGGTTGATGACCGGCGCCAGCGCACCGGTGCTGACAGACGAAATCGCAAGGCCGTCGACGCCTGATTCGGCCAGGGTCTCCAACTCAGCGATTTGGGCATCGGCATCCGCACCTACCGGGCCGACCATTTGCGCATCCACGCCAAAGTCAGCGGCGGCCATTTCGACACCCTTCTTCATGAAAGGCGCGAAACCGTTGGATACATCGTGGTAGGAGACACGAATAGTCAAAGGCTCACCGGCAGCCACCTTGGCGGCGATCCGATCAGCCAGGACAAAGGCCGCAGGCTCCGCGGCAGCCTCTGCAGGGGCCTCAGCTGCGGGAGCCACGGTCGGCTCAGCGGCGGCGGGCGCTGGGGCCACCGGCGCAACACATGCCGACAGAATCATGGCTAACACGGCGGACACAAGCAAGATTTTCTTCATCTACTTCCTCCTTGAATCAAATGCGTGGGCTTGCACACGAACGATTGATTGCGCCGGAGCGTGAGCGCCGACGAGGAACGCAGTTGGTTTGAGCGGCATAGCGAGCCGGGCTCAACGCTTCTTACTCCACTTGTCGATGCCTACAGCGAAGATGATCACCAAGCCAATCGCCGTCTCCTGCCAAAACGGCGAAATTCCCAGCAGAACGAGGCCGTTGCGCAACACGCCAATGATGAGCACACCGAGAACCGTACCCAGCATGGTCCCTTCGCCGCCGCCCAGGCTTGCGCCACCTACAATTGTCGCGGCGATCACATCCAACTCCATCCCGATTCCAGTGCGCCCGGCCTGCGAACTTGGCAGGAATGCGAGCCCCAGAATGCCTGATACCCCGGCCAGAAAGCCCATCAGCACAAATGCCCAAATCTTGACGCTATACACCTTGATGCCTGAAACACGCGCTGCCTTGTCGTTGCCACCCACTGCATAGGTGCGGAAGCCGAAGGTCGTGCGCGACAGGAGAAACCAGCCTGCGATCGCAATCACCACGAAGAAGACCAACTGCATAGGAATGACCCCAAACAGCCGGCCTTGCCCGAGAAAGAAGAATGCTGCAAGCGCCGGCTTCCCGATTCCTGAAGCCTCATTGATGGCCACGGGTTGCCCATCGGTGATGAGCAGCGCAATGCCACGCAGCACGCTCATCATCCCGAGCGTTGTAATAAACGAAGGTAGTTGCCCATAGGTGGAGAGAATGCCGTTGGCAGCGCCGGCGGCCGCGCCAACAGCTAACCCCATCACAATGGAGGGCGCCAACCCCCAGCCCGCAATCAACTGCATGCCGGTAACGAGACCCGTTAGTGCAAAAATGGAGCCGATTGAAAGGTCCACCTCGCGGGAAATCAGCACGTAGGTCATGCCTATCGCCATGATGCCGATCAGGGAGACTTGCCGGCCGACGTTGAGCAGGTTGCGCGGATTCAGAAATGCCGGCGTGAGGAATGCCAGAGCGACGCACATGGCGAGAAGAGCGATAAGGACACCTGTCTCCCGGGCGCTGAAGGCGCGTCTCAACCAGGAGGGTTGGTCGGCGCTCGCCGCCGGTCGACGGGAGATGGGGGTGGCGCTTTGGGCCATAGAGCACTTCGATCCTTGTGGGGTTGTGGAGCAATGGGGAAATGCGGTTATGACGAAAAATGGAAATAGGGTATTGGCTTGGCGCGGTGCTTTGCCGTTAGTGCGTGTCAAATCCAGTCACTGCCGCTGGAACTCCCCGTTGCGCCTTTTCGATGAGTCGGCCTGCGATCGCGCGAATCTGATCACGATCGGCCTCGGTCGCAGAGGCCACTTCGGCCGCCACTAACCGGTCACACTCGGCTCGCAGTGTGTCAATCTCCGGCACGCGTTCGGGAAAGCGTTCGTGCAACGCGTCAAGCCAGCGGTGCCCGTATTCAGCATGGATCGTTTCGTCTGCCCAGTCGAACTCCATATCATGCTGACTCATGCGGTCATCGTAGGAGGCGAAGGCCGAGGCACGTTTCGTCTTCTTGCCGATGTTCTTTGTTTCGAAGTAGTGAAGCATCCCGAGGCGAACAACGGGATCCTGCCCGCGTGCGCAGTCGTAAATGTAGCTTCCAAGCGGCAGTTCTTCCGGCACAAAGCCCCAGGTGCGCAGCCTTTCGTAGCCCATTCGGGTGTGGCGTGCCTCATCATAGGTCCACCGCGCTGCGTCGTAAATGAACTCCCACTCAAGGTCGTCGGCAAATGCATTGAGAATCGCGCCGCCGGTCTCAACTGCCCAGAATTCGTTCAGGTGGCTCACGGCGCTGCGCAGTTGCAGTTGTACGCCATCTCCATAGGGGAAGTCGGCGTCTACGATATCCGGCCAGTAGTAACGACAGTTGCTGAAGCGGGCGTCGCGCAGAGCACGGTCGGGCAGCCGGTAGGGCGTTCGACCGGGCAAGTCCGCCCACTTTGCGGGCTGGAGCGGCGTTTCAACAGAAAGACCGCCGGTCTGCAGCAGCCGCTCTCCAAGCCCTGTTACCCATGCCTCGGCTTCAGCCCGGCGCTCGGGTGCGGTACGAATCAATTGGGTTGCGAGCCTTGTGAGGACGGCGATCTGGTCTGCGTTTTCAGTGACTGCGAGGCGCAACGCACGCAAAATCGGGCCATCGGAAAGCTCATCGGCAAGAGAAATGTACTCGTGGTACGCCGCCAGCAGGGCAGGTTTGAACACTCTCGCCAACGCCAGCAGAAATGCCTCGGCGCTTGGGGCGTTGACCGTCTCTGTGAACACGGATACTACGGGAGCATCCTCGCCGACCTCCATGAAGCGGCTCGGATAACGCAACTCAAAGACCCGCGACCGCAGCGCGTCGGCCGTCATAGCGTCCTGCCAGAGGTGTCCGGGGAGTGCGAGCTTGGCATCAAAGTCAGCCGTCCCGGCTATCCAGGCCGCCTGCGCCACAACCAACGCACGCTCACAGAAAAAGAAGCGCTTGAGGATGCGGGCCGCATCCATTCGCAGCCAGAGCGCCCGCCTGTGCGTCCCTGGAAGATATGATGGCGGCGCCAAGGCGTTCATGGTCGGACCCCATTTCCTGCTTCGTAGTGTGATGTACCGTCTGGAGCAGTGATACACAGAATGTCCAGTTCCGGCTTCGCGCCGCGCCGCACTGCGGCGGAGAGGCGGAATCGATTGCCGCGCAGCAAGACGTCCGAGAACTCCACCGGGCCATTCCCGCTCAGGTACGTTGTCTGCTTGAAGTGCATCAATGCGTCGCCCGTATGGATGTCCAACATTGCCGCAATGTGATCGTTCGCTATCTCGGCCTGGAAGGTGCGCTTGCCCCATTCAAGTCGAAGGCCATAATTCTCTTCAAGCACCTGAAACAATCGAGCAGCAGTGAAATCGACCGACTCAATCCCGGGACAAGTGGATGCGATCACGTAATTGTGCAGCAGCAGCAACGGCACGCCGTCCACCAGGCGAATCCGCTGCAGGTAGAAGACTTCAGTTCCTTTGTCGATCCCCAACTGCGCAGCCACTATCGTCGGCGCAGGCACAATGCGTTGTTCCAGCACGCGTGTGTCGAATGCAATTCCCTGAGCAATCAGCGCTTCGGAGTATGTCACAAAGCGCTCCGCCAAAGACTGTTCCACCGGCTCGGGCGTGACGTAGGTGCCGCGCCCATGGGTGCGCATCAACAAACCTTCGGCAATCAGCGCCTCGATCGCTTTGCGCACCGTACCGCGTGCCAGCGCCAAGTCCTGAGCAAGGTCAGCTTCAGCGGTCAGCTTGTAGCCGGCCGGCCAGTGCCCGCCGACAATTTGTCCGCGCATCCACTCTACAAGCTGTAGGTAGATAGGTACAATCCCGCTGCGCTCGAGTACGGGTGGTGTGTCCAACGGGAAGGTGCTCCGAAAGGGGATGGCAACGTATATGGACGACGATGGAGGTATATGGTTGAACACTATAACAGAAGGCGATTGGCTCGTCAACCGCCGGCGCGGCAAAACTGCACCTCACCTCCGGCCCTTCGCCGTATGGAGAGGGCCGGAGGTGAGGTGCAGACCGCGCACGCGCGTGCTGCGTTCATGACTTTGAGTGGACGTGTCTTCAATTATCAGTGCGACGTCGCTCTATTTCTGCACAATGGCGACGCAACGTATTGCGTTCACCGATTTGTGCTGAATTGAACAGGCGTGTCTGCAGCGCTGACACATGCATGCCGTCGCCCTGGGGGCATGATCGCGACTTTTGACAGCACCGTACGGCGGTGCTAGCATGACATGTGCCCCATGAATTTTTGCCCAAGCAACGCAATTTTTCTTATTCTCGAAGCGGTTTTTTCTTATCCTGTGCCGGCGTGGCGCGTGTGTGGTGAGCACGCCCAATTCGCGGAAAGGCAGACCCTGTGAAACGTCGCAGATGGCCTGAAGAGACGGGTATTATCATTATTCTGGCACTGGTCGTTGTGGCCATGGCCATAAGCTCGGAGAATTTCAGAACCGTCTCCAACCTCAGGATTCTATTGCTCAACGGCGCCGTGATTGCCTTCCTGGCAATGGGGCAGTGTTTTGTCCTCCTGACGGGGGGAATCGACTTGTCCGCCGGGGCCAACATTGCAATGACCGGCGTGCTGGCCGCCGTACTGATGAGGGCCGGCCTGCCCTGGGAGTTGGCCGCCCTGATATCCATTGGCGCCGGCACGTCGCTTGGCCTGCTCAACGGCTTCTTTATCCACTACGTTGGATTGCCCGCGTTCATCGTCACATTCTGCACTTTTGGCATGGCAACCAGCATTCCGCAGATCATAACGGGCGCGAACTCCGTTTCAATCAAGGACCCCGCTTTCGCAGTGGTTGGTCGCGGCGTGGTGATGGGGGTTCCGATGCCCGTCGTGCTTGTGCTCGTCGCAGCAATTATCCTGACCATCGTTCTCCGCTACACTCCGCTTGGCGTTCAAATCTACGCAACGGGTGGCAATGCGGAAGCGAGCCGGCTGGCTGGCGTCAATATCGGAAGGATCATCCTCGTGGTCTATGCCGTCAGCGGGTTCTGCGCTTCTATAGGTGGCATGATCGTGGCGAGTCGCTTGATGGTAGGCTACACGACAGCAGGGTCGGGGCAGGAGTTGTTCTTTTCCATTGCCTCGGCCGTCGTTGGCGGCGTCAGTCTCTTTGGCGGTGTAGGCAGCATCATCGGTGCGCTGCTGGGCGCCATTCTGATTGCCACGGTATCCAACGGCATGAACGTGCTTGGAGTCGAGAGTTACTGGCAGTCCCTCGTTATCGGCGTGATTATTCTTGCTGGCGTCACGCTGGATACCTATCGGCGCCGGATTTCGTTTGGCGCTCAGCGACGCAAGCGCAGCCAGCAGTCTGCAACATCACTGCCTGCCGCACCAGTGGGCGGGCAGTCCCAGTAGCCGTATTTGGGAAAGGGGTGAGAATCCTCGGCCAACCGTAGTTCGAGAGTTGTGTGGGTTACCAGTGTTACATCCAGATCGTCACATTCCAGGAGGTAACTTGTGAAGAAGACTATCTACTCGATTAGCCTGTTTGCCCTGCTCATCGCCGCATTTGTCTTGGGCGGATGCGTGACCGTCCCGGCTGCGGCGCCAGCTGCGCCGGCCGGTGAGGCTGCGGCACCAGCCGACGCTTCCGCGGGCATTCCGCGACCCGCTGCCTGTGATGCGGAAAAGCCCTTCATTGCAGTGGCGCTACCCAACCTGTCGAATCCGTACTACGTGGCGATGAAGCAGGGATTTGAAGAGTCCGCGGCAGCGGCCGGCTTTGAGGTCGAAGTTCAAATCGCCGACAACAGCGACGAGCGACAGCTGGCACAGGTCCTGACCATGCTCGAGAAGAAGCCGTGCGCTCTCGCGCTGAATGGCAACAAGTCAGAGCCAGCGGCGGCCATTGTAAAGTCGGCGAATGACGCCGGCGTTCCGGTCTTCACCGTTAACGTGACTGTTGATCCCGAGGCAATCAAGGATCAGGGTGCTGTGATCGTCCAGTACCTGGGAGCAGACAACTACGCGGGTGGCCAGCAGGGCGCAGACATGGTCATGAAGGACCTTGGCGCCGACGCCGCGCTGAAGATCGGCTTTGTCACAGAGCCTGACGAGGTCCCGACGGTCGTACGCGATCAGGGCTTTGAGGATACCATCAAGGCCAATCCCAATGCCGAAATCGTGGCGAAGGTCGACGGCAACGTGCGACCGGATGACAGCATGAAGGTCACGACGGAATTGCTGGCGGGCAATCCGGACATCAACGTCATTTGGGCAAGCACTGGCCCGGGCACCTATGGCGCTCTGCAGGCGCTGCAGTCCCTCGGCAACACCGACATTCAGTTGTACGGTTTCTGCGCTGCGGACGAGCCGGTTACAGGACAGTATCGTGGCTGCGTAGGGCAGGAGCCGTATGACTACGGTGCGCGCGTGATCGGCCAAATCAAGGAGTGGTTGGGCGGTGCCACCCCGGCCCCCGAAATTCTCCGGCCGTTGAAGACGTTCACCACCGGTGAGACCCCGGCCCCGGGCGAAGTCGGCTGATTCAGGCAGATTGCAGGGAGGACGGACGGCAATGAGTGCGCAGGCGCCAATCATCGGTTCGTCAGGGCTGGAAGTCTCGGGAGTCTCCAAGTTGTTCTCGGGCGTTGCGGCCTTGACGGACGTCTCCATTGCCGTTCGTCCTGGTGAGATCGTTGGACTTGCCGGCCACAATGGCGCCGGCAAGTCCACTCTCCTCAAGGTGATGTCGGGTGTGTACCGGCCAGACGAAGGCACGGTCATCCTCGACGGCACGCCCATTGAGTTGAGTTCACCCCATAATGCGTTGTCAAGAGGCATCGCCACGGTGCACCAGGAATTATCGCTGCTGGGAAATCTTACGGCGATGCAAAACATCTTCCTGGCGCGCGAACGTACACGCGTGGGTTTACTGCAGCTCAGCGCCATGCGCGCCGAAGCGGAGGAGATGGTAGAGCGGTTTGGTTTGGATATTGACGTAAACAGGCCGGTGGGCGAATATCCCGTGGCGACGCGCCAGCTCATGGAACTGGCCATTGCCATGCAGCGCAACGCTCGTTATTTGCTGCTCGATGAACCGACAACGAGCCTCGAAGGCGACCAAATCGACCGGCTCCTTGAAACGATCCGCACGATGGCCCACAGACAGGGCGTGGGCATCATGCTCATTGACCACAAACTCGACGAGCTCTATGCGGTGGCGGACCACATGATCGCTCTGGTGGATGGGATTGTGCGCATCAACCGACCATCCTCGCAAGTTGCTCGCGAAGACATGGTGCGGGCGGTCGCGGGCGACGAGGCGATCATCCAGATGGAGAGGGAAGCGTCGTCGTCCGTTGATGCGCCAATATCAGCGGATGGTACACAACCAGGCGAAGACGAGGTGGGCACGGTTGCGCTGCGCGTCAGCCATCTGCGGACGCCTGAACTCAGGGATGTGAACCTGACTGCCAACGCAGGCCGAGTGCTTGGCATCTACGGCCTGGTCGGCTCGGGACGGACCGAGTTCTTGCGCGCGCTGATTGGCATGGACGAGGTGGAGGGCGGCACGATCGAGGTGTTCGGTACTCCCTATCATCCACGCAATCCAGCGGCCGCGGGCGAAGCCGGCATTGTTTACCTGACAGAAGAACGTAAGCGCGACGGGATTATCGCCGCACTCAACTCGAGTATCAATGTGGCGCTACCCGTGCTGAGACGCTACAGTCACAGAGGCTTTCTGCGGTCCAGGATCATGGAACGCAGCACCAATGAGTACCTTGACTTGTTGCGCGTGCGCGGCGACCGCAGCCAGCCGGTCACCCGCCTGTCGGGTGGCAACCAGCAAAAGATCTTGTTCGCGCGCGCGCTGGCGCAAGAGCCAAAGCTTCTGCTACTCGATGAGCCGACCAAGGGCGTCGATATTGGCGTCAAGATGGACATTCACCGCAGGATTCGCGAACTTGCGCACGAGAAGGGGATTACGATTGTTCTGGTTTCCAGCGAGGAAGAAGAGGTCCTCGAAGTGGCCGACGACGTCATCGTTTTTGTTGGCGGCCGCAGTGACGGTCGGACAGAATTGGCGCAGAAGCTGACAGCGACGCAACTCCGGCGCGAGGCGTGGGTTCCAGCGTAGCGTCACTACAGCGCGTTGGCAGGAGACCCCTTGTCTCCCGGCAAGCAGACAGGCAAAGGAATACTACGGTGTCTGTACAAGAAACGAATCAAATTCTGGATAGTGCACGCGATCGCGTGCGCAAGGAAGCGGCAGGCGTGCTGGCGATTGCTGACCAGTTGGGCGAAGAATTCCTTCGGGTCATCGACCTTGTGCTGCAATTGCCCGGCAAGGTGTTTGTGACTGGCTCCGGGACATCGGGCATCATCGGGCGCAGAATGGCGCACCTGCTCACTGTCTGCGGCACGCCGTCCCTGTATATCCAGCCGATGGACGCGCTGCACGGATCGATGGGCGCCGTCACCAGCGGTGACATGCTCATCGCAATTTCGCGCGGCGGCGCCTCGTCGGAGATCAACGAACTGGCGAAGCGCCTCCAGCCGTTTGGGGTTGTCATTGTGTCAATCACCAGCGCGCCCAACTCCGCACTCGCACAGATGGCGAACGTTAGCGTCGTGATCAGGAACACGCCGGAAGCCGACCCGGGTGATGTCATCGCGATGGGTAGCACGCTGGCGGTGGGCGTATGGGCAGATGCCCTCGCCTATGCGCTGATGGTCCGGCGCGGTCACTCCTGGGCGCAAGTCCTCCACAATCATCCGGCGGGTGCTGTGGGCCAAGTGACCGAGCTGCCTCCGGACTTGAAAACTCCCTGTCAGTAAGTCCATCGGCCTTTCGGCCAAGGGCGACACACATGCCAATTGTTGCCGGTGTCGATAGTTCGACCCAATCCTGCACGGTTGAGTTGCGCGACGCTGAGTGCGGCGAACTGCTGGCCCGCGGGCGTTATCCGCACCCGCCGACATACCCTCCCGCCAGTGAGCAATGGCCTGGAGACTGGTGGGTCGCTTTCAAGGGCGCGCTCGATGACGCCCTGCGCGCGGCTCACCGCCGGGCAGTCGAGATTGACGCCATCAGCGTCGCCGCACAGTGCCATGGACTGGTGGCCATGGATGCTCGAGGCGAGGTCATTCGCCCTGTGAAGTTGTGGAATGACACGACGTCGGCGCCCCAGGCATCCGCTCTTGTTGACAGGCTAGGCGTCGAATGGTGGGTTCGGACCGTGGGGTCGGTGCCTACGGCGGCGTTTACCATTACCAAACTGGCCTGGATGGCGGACCATGAACCCCAATTGCTCCACGGCGTGCGGGCAGTTTGCGTTCCCCATGACTGGCTGACCTACAAACTTACGGGCCGCCACGTGACCGATCGCTCCGATGCCTCGGGTACGGGCTATTTTTCTGTCAAAGGGGCATGGCTGGAGGAGCTGCTTTCCGAACTCATCTCCCCTGACATTGAGTGGGCAGATGCGTTGCCGCAAGTGCTTGGCCCGAGCGAAGCCGCAGGCACTGTGCATCCGCGTATTGCGGCGGAACTCGGTTTGCGCAGCGATGTCATTGTGGGGCCGGGCGCTGGCGACCAGCATGCGGGCGCCGTCGGCCTTGGCCTCGCGGAGGGCGAGGTTCTCTACAGCCTGGGCACCTCGGGCGTTGTGATCACCGTCTCCCGCAAACCTGTGGCCGACCTCTCCGGGATGGTCAATAGTGTGGCAGACGCTACAGGTGGCTTCCTGCCCTTGGTTTGTACATTGAACGCAACCAAGGTCACCGACACCTTTACTCGTCTGCTTGGTGTGAACCACGACGAACTCGCGGCAATGGCCCTGGCTGCGCCTATGGACCGCAATCGGCCGGTGCTGGCTGCCTACCTCGATGGCGAACGATCGCCCAACCGACCTCTCGCGCATGGCATGCTGGGCAACCTTACCAATGAGACGACGCGTGAGCAGTTGGCACTGGCTGCATTTGAAGGCGTGTTGCTGGGGCTGCTTCGAGGGCACGAGGCAATCCGGGACTCTGGCGCGCGCGCCGATGGGCGTGTGATTGTCGCGGGAGGCGGCGCAAAGTCCCCGGCCTATCGCCAGATCCTCGCCGATTTGCTCGGCCAGTCTGTACAAGTGCTGGATGCTCCCGAGGCGACTGCACGGGGAGCATGTGTGCAAGCCGCCGCGGTATTGGCAAATCGAGACATCACAAGCGTGCGTAACGAGTGGCAGCCTGCTGTGCTGCACACCTGCGAGCCTCGTGCAGGTAGCAGCTTCGACGTGCGCGCACAGTACCAAACCCTGAGCGAGGTTCGGGAACTTGATGATTCTGAACAGTAGGGGGCCTGGCCGGTTCCGGCGATAATCTCCTACTTAAGCGGCCGCCTGTAACGCTTGGCCACCCGCCCCACGCAAAACTGCGACATAAGTGTGTGCTCACATCACTGTGCGAGCACCATGCACACTAAACCGATATCCGTGTGAAAGTGGCAGTCTCAACGCAAGGACGCGAGGTGCGCACCTCGCGTCCTTGCGTTGAGACTGCCACTTTCACACGGATATCGGTTTAGTTCGTTACGTCGTCGCGAAAGCGGCGCCCGTTAGAAGCGCGGCCGCGGCGCTGTCAACCAGCCACGTGACCTGACCGTTGTGCGGCTGCACGCCCTGGCTGGGCCATTGGGCGATGTCGCGTGGCCCTTCGAGTACAGCCTGCAGCGCGGCTGCCTTGCTTTCGCCATTGACCAGGAAGAGCACATTGCGCGCCGCATTGATAAGTGGAAAGGTGAAGGTGAGGCGCACAGTCTTAAGCTTTGGCACAACGTTTGCTACAACAAGATGGGCGGACTCAGCCAGGGCTGCTGTATGCGGAAAGAGGCTGGCAGTATGGCCGTCGCCACCAATGCCCAGATGGATGAGATCGAAGCGAGGCGTGCCGTTTCCATCGAGGGTGCGGAGCGTCTGCTCATAGTTGGCTGCCGCTGTCGCCGGCTCAATCTCGCCCTGCAAACGCTCGACGCGGCCGGGTACAATGCCACGCGCAGCCAGTGGCTCGAGCAGTAGTTCGTTGGCCATGCCGAAATTGCTTTCGAGGCTGGAGGGTGGCACGGTGCGCTCGTCGCTCCAAAAGAGCTCCCAGCGGGGCCAGTCGATGCCCGGCGCCGTGGCGAGCGCTGCATAAACTGGCCGCGGCGTCGCGCCACCGGACAGGGCGATGCGAAAGCAGCCGCGCTGGGCAATCGCGCTGTCGGCCAGCGCACGCATGATGGCAATCGCGCGCTGGGTGTAGGCAGTGGGGTCGTCGACGACGAAGAACTGCGGCGATTGCATGGGCTAGCGTTTTACCCCATTGTTGCGCCAGTAGCGGCCGTCGCGCTTGAGCAATTCGTCCGCTGCGGCGGGGCCCCATGTGCCGGGGCGGTACTGCGGCAGGCGCAAGGTATCGCCGCGTGTCTTCGCTTCCTTCTCCTGTTTCTCCCAGCCATCAAGCAGCGCCGTCACGCGGTCCCAGGCAACCTCCACCTCGTCGTGGCGAATGAAGAGTGTGCTGTCACCCAGCAGCGCGTCGAGAATCAGCCGCTCGTAGGCCTCGCCCCGTTGCGCGCCAAAGGCCTTGAGATAGGAGAAATCCATCTGAACGCGCTCAGCTTCAACGAGGGGGCCGGGCTTCTTGGCGTCAAAGGTCAATGTGATGCCCTCATCGGGCTGAATGCGCAGCGAGAGCACGTTGTTCGGCATTTGCATTGGGCTGTCGCCGTTATCCACCAGCATGAGCGGCGGCTTGCGGAAAACGATGTTGACCTCGGTGAGTTTGCTTGCCAGCGCCTTGCCCGTGCGCAGGTAGAAGGGGACGCCTTGCCAGCGCCAGTTGTCGATGCCGACGCGCCATGCCACAAAGGTCTCTGTGGTCGAATCCGGCTCGACTTCAGGCGTCTTCAGATAGGCGGTCACTTCGCGGCCATCAACGCCCCCACCGGAATACTGCCCGCGCACGGCAAACCGCTCCACGTCTGCCGGCGCAATGCGCTGCACCGAGCGCAGCAAGTTCACCTTCTGGTCGCGGATGGACTTGGCGTCCATGCCCACGGGCGGTTCCATGGCAGTGAGCGCCATCACTTGCATCATGTGGTTTTGCACCATGTCGCGCAGCGCGCCCGAGCGGTCATAGTAACCGCCGCGTTCGCCAATGCCCAGCGTCTCGGCCACGGTAATCTGCACGTGGTCTACATAGTTGCGGTTCCAGATTGGCTCGAAGATGCCGTTGCCGAAGCGCAGCACAAAGATGTTCTGAACCGTCTCCTTGCCCAGGTAATGGTCGATACGGAAGACCTGATCCTCGGCGAAGTTCTTGTGCAGGTGCTGGTTGAGCGCATGCGCACTCGCGAGGTCGTGGCCAAAGGGCTTTTCGATGATGAGACGCGTCCAGCCGCCGCTGGATGAAGAGGCCAGCCCTGCATTGGCAAGATTCTCGGTGATGGGCATGAAGACGTTGGGCGGCGTGGCCAAATAGAAGAGGTGATTGCCCGCCTCGTTGTGTGCTTTGTCAATCGTGGCGATGTTCTCGGCAAGCGCGTCAAAGGCGGCAGGATCGTCGTACGCGCCCGTCTGGTACTCGATTTGCTTGACGAAGCGGCGACATGCTTCCTGATCCACGTCGCCTTCGTGCATGTCACCGGCGTGCTCGATCAGGCTCTTGAGCGCCTCGTCGCGGTATGCGGCGTCGCTGAATTGCGTGCGCGCGTAAGCGAGAATGCGAAGGCTTTTGGGCAGCGAGTCTTCGTTCCACAGGTGAAAGAGCGCGGGCAGGAGCTTGCGTTTGGCAAGGTCGCCGGAAGCTCCAAAGATGACAATGAGCACGGATGGAGTTGATTTGCGCGGCACAGGTCCCTCGTTCATTGTGGAAACCAGCCGGACGGCGGCCACAGGTCAAACGGCAGTGCGGCCGCTCTCGAGCTTGTCAATCTTGTTAACGCGGCGCAGGAAGCGCTCTTCCTGCTGGAATGCCGCGCCGACGAAGGCACGCACCAACTCGCCTATCAGTGCCTCGCCCACAATACGTCCACCCAGACACATGACGTTCATGCCATCATGCTCAACGCCCTGGTGCGCGCTATAGGTGTCATGGGTCACGCAGGCGCGCACGCCCATCATCTTGTTGGCGGCAATGCAGACGCCTACGCCGCTGCCACATAAAAGGATGGCGCGTTCGGCCTCGCCTGTCTGTAAGGAGTGACCCACCAGCGCCGCGATGTCGGGAAAATCGACGGAACGGGTGTCAAAGACGCCGTGATCGATCACCTCGTGGCCGAGCGCAATCAGCGTATCGACGACCGCAGCCTTGCCCGCAAAACCCGCATGGTCTGTACCCACTGCAACGCGCATCAAAGTCTCCCTTGTAGCAATCAATCGAGCAATCAGGAATTCGACTTGTAGGCCATCACCGGCCCCACGCCGCGCGCCGTGACGGGCTGGCCGATGGCATAGCTGTAGTACGGGCCAAGGCGCGCTTCAACCAGCCGCCCGGAAGCCAGTTGCACGCTAACGAGTTGATCATGGCCAAAGAAGAGAACGTGGCGCACACGTTCAGTCGAATCGGCGGCAGCGGGGGCGAGTGTCACGTTTTCCGGCCGCACGAGCACATCCACGGGGCCATGCAGATCGTTGAGCAATTCGAGCGTGCCCAACTCGCAGGTTACACTTCGGCCCAACGCGGTGCCGGGAATGAAGTTGGCGTCACCTACAAACTCGGCCACGTCGCGCGCCATGGGCTGGCGGTAAAGCTGCTGCGGGGTGCCCACCTGGCGAACCACGCCGCCGATCAGCACTGCTACGCGATCCACCAGACTGAGCGCCTCCTCCTGGTCGTGGGTGACGAAGACTGCGGTCGCGCCCGCGGCCTTGAGGATGGCCCTTACTTCGGAGCGCACACGCACGCGCAGTCCGGCATCCAGGTTGCTGAAGGGCTCGTCAAGCAGGACGAGCGCCGGTTCGGGCGCGAGCGCGCGTGCCAGGGCTACGCGCTGCTGCTGGCCGCCACTCAGTTCGTGTGGGGCGCGCGCCCCCATGCCCTCAAGCCCGACGAGGTGCAACACCTCCGCCACGCGCTTATCGGCGCTGCCCTGGTAGCGGAAGAGGCCAAAGCGCACATTCTCGGCCACGTTCAGGTGTGGGAAGAGCGCGTACTCCTGAAAGACCATACCGATGCGCCGCTGCTCGGGCGGGAGGTGGCTGTCACCGTCCGCCACGCGCCGACCGTCAATCTCGATGACACCGGCGTCGGCGCGCTCGAAGCCGGCAATCAGGCGCAGGGTGGTGGTCTTTCCGCAGCCCGAGGGCCCGAGCAGCGCCAGCAACTGGCCGCTTGGCAGATCGAGCGTCACGCCGTTCACGGCTTCCACGCCCGGGTAGTGCTTGACAACGCCTTCGAGACGCAGGCCTGGCGCTTGCTGGGTGGACTTCGTCATTCGCTGCCCCCTTTACGCGGCAGCGTAAGTGCAAGGCCTAAGGCGGAGACGGCAAGCAGCAATAGCGAGGGCGCGGCGGCGCGCGTAAAGGAGACCTCAGCCGTGGCAGCCCAGATTTGCGTGGAGAGGGTTGTGAAGCCTGTGGGTGCAAGCATGAGTGTGGCGGGAAGTTCCTTGATAACGCTCAGGAAGACGAGCGCGGCGCCTGCCCACACGCCGCTGCGCAGAAGGGGCAGCGTGACGCGCCACACCGCCTGCCCGTGCGACAAGCCCAG